>Ga0207416_1003139_pt1 | contig 16392 bp, 17 predicted proteins | sample PaiPotPPM11metaG_FD_184107 | JGI IMG/M metagenome (GOLD analysis project Ga0207416, IMG submission 184107) | Iron sulfur acid spring bacterial and archeal communities from Banff, Canada, to study Microbial Dark Matter (Phase II) - Paint Pots PPM... ...
GGCCTACCAAGGCTCATAGAGATATCGTAACAGATATAGTGGACTGGGAGAACGGGCCATGGTGATTGACGTCCGGCTCGGATTGCCGGTGGTGCTCGGCGTGACGCCCGGGCAGGGCGGAAGTGCCGGGATCGGGTACGACGCCGACTCGCGATCCGGCGGATCGCGAGTCGCGCCGACGGCCCAGTAGGTGCGCTCACGGGGCCGCTCTGGGGGCCGGGTGTCACACTGTCGGCGCCGGGGGCGGGCTCGGAGCTGAGCTCGATGGGGAGGGGTGTCTGTGGCCGGAGCGCGGGGTCCCGGTGGCGCAGACGCGTCAGCAGAGATCCCCGGCCCCTGGCCACTGCTGGGGCGGGCCAAGGAGCTCGGGCAGGTCGAGGCCGCCTTCAAGGATCCCGACTGCCGCGGTCTCGTGCTGGTGGGCGAAGCCGGAATCGGGAAGACGAGGCTGCTCGACGCGGCCTTGGACCGAGCTCGGGACCGCGGATGGGACACCGAGCGGATCGTGGCGACGGCCGCGAGCCGGACGATCCCGCTCGGGGCGTTCGCCAGCGCGACGCTCCCCGGCGTCTCTCCCAGTGACCGGCTGGGCCTCTTCGTCGACGTGACACAGGCCCTGCAGGACCTGGCGACGGGTGCCCGGCTGGTCGTGGCCGTCGACGACGCCCATCACCTCGATGACCTGTCGGCCGCGCTCGTGCAGCAGGTCGCGGCCACGGGCGCCGCCTTCGTCGTGATGACCATCAGAGCCGGAGCCGCGGCTCCCGAACCGGTGACGGCGCTGTGGAAGGACGGGCTGGCGCTCCGTCTGGACGTGCAGCCGCTGTCGTCGGGCGCGGTCGAGGCGCTCGTGATCGCCGGCCTCGGCGGGCCGTGCGACCCCGCGACCCTCCGGGAGCTGGCTCGGGTCAGCGGCGGCAACGCGCTGTTCCTGCGCGAGCTCGTCCGGGGCGGGCTCGAGGCGCGCACGATCGTGCGACACGACGGCTGGTGGCAAGGCAAGGAGCAGCTGGCGCTGACGGAGAGCCTCGTCGAGCTCGTCGACGCCCGCATGGGGCAGCTGCAGCCCGAGGAGCGGGCCGCGCTGGGTGTCCTCGCGGTGGGCGGGGTGATGGAAGCGGCATTGGTCGAGCGGCTCACCGATCCCGGCGTGCTCGATCAGCTCGACCGCAAGGGCCTCATCGAGGCGCGACGAAGTGGTCGCCGCCAGCAGCTGAGCCTCGCCCACCCGATCTTCGGGGAGGTCGGGCTGGCGGCGACGGACGCCAAGACCGGGCGGGCGATCCGGCTGCGCTTGGCCAGCTCCATCGAAGAGGCGGGAGCCCGGCGCCGCGACGATCGGCTGCGGGTGGCGGCCCTGAACCTGGAGGCGGGGGGCGCCATGGACGCCGCCCACTGGCTCCTCGCGGCGGCGTCGGCGCGAGCGCTGTTCGACTTCGGGCTCGCCGCGCGGCTGGCCGATGCCGCGGTGGAAGCCGGTGGGGGTGCGGCAGCCGGCTTGGCGGTCGCCATGGCGCTCGTCGGCCAGGGACGGGGCGCTGACGCCGAGGCGGTGCTGGCGCCCCTCGAGCAGGCGTCGGCGACGGACGGCGACCGGGCCCGGGTGGCGCTGCTGCGGGTAGAGAACCTGCAGTTCCTGCGGGGCCACGCCGACGAGGTGCACGGGATCCTGTCGCGCGCCCTCGACGAGGTCTCCGACCGGCGGTGGCGGGGCGAGCTCGAGGCGGCGATGCCGGGCGCCCCCGGCCCGGCGCCTGACGGCGGGCTCACCCGGCGGACGGTGATCGGCCAAGCGCTCGGCTGGGGCCTGCAGGGTCACACCACGCCCGCCCTGCAGGCGATCGACGACTGGCTGGCGACCGGCGATGACGATGGCTCCGAGGACGCGGACGAGTTCGCGTCCCTGCAGACGGTCCACTGGGCGGTGCTGTGCATGGCCGGCCACTACGACGCGGCGGTCGACGTCGCCCTCGGCGTCTACCAGGGTGCCGGCCCGTCCTCGCTCGGCCAGGGCATGGCAGCGTTCATGATCGGCGACGCCGCGCTGTCCCAGGGCAAGCCCCGGACCGCGGCCCGTTGGCTCGAGGAGGCAGCCGGGATCATGCGCGGCCGCCCATCGCACTTCTTCGTTGAGTGCCTCGGCGGGCTCGCCCTCGCGCACGCGCTGGTCGGCGAGCTCGAGGGCGGGGCGGCCGCGCTGGCCGAGGCGGAGGCGCTCGGCGACGAGTCGCCGGGCGCGAGGTATCACCTCGACCGCGCCCGGAGGTGGCTGGCCGCGGCGCGGGACGAGCCGGCCGTGGCCCGAGCGATGGCTCGCGACGCCGCCCAGGCCAGTCAGGCCTTGGAGGGTCAGCCGCTGTACGAGGCGTGGAGCCTGCACGACCTCGCTCGCCTCGGCGCGCCCGACGACGCCGCGCCGCGACTCCGAGCCCTCGCGCTCGGCATCGAGGGCGAGCTGATGCCGCTCTACGCGGCCCACGTCACCGCGCTCGTCGCCGCCGACGGCGACGCCCTCGACGCTGCGGCCGCCGCGTTCGAGGCGCTGGGCGCCCGCTTGTGCGCCGCGGAGGCAGCCGAGGCGGCCGCCCAGGCGCACCGGGACGCGGGAGACGCCGGGTCCGCCGACGCGTCGGAGCAGGCGGCGCGGCGAGTGGCCGCTGAGTGCGAGGGGGCCCGTACCCCGGGGCTCCGGCAACCGGGTGGGCCGGCCGATCGTCTGGAACCGGCGACGCCGGCTGCTCGCCACCAGTAGGCGGCTGCCGGGCCGAGCCTCCGAGTCGTGCGGCGCGGCGCACGCACCGCACCCACGATCCGGCGTTCTGGCGCACTCGATGGACCGTCGCGACGACCGATCGGCGACAATGGATCGGTGCCGGGTGACGTACGAGTGCGGTTCTCTCCCGCACCGAGCGGGTCGCTGCACGTCGGCTCGGCCCGCACCGCGCTCTTCAACTGGCTGTTCGCACGTCATCACGACGGGGAGTTCCTCCTCCGCATCGAGGACACCGACCGCGCTCGAACCCGCGAGGAGTGGGTCGCCGGCGTCGAGGAGATGCTGCGCTGGCTCTGCACCACCTGGGACGGTGGCGTCGTACGACAGAGCCAGCGGTTCAGCGAGTACCGAGCCGCGGCCGAGCAGCTGCTCGACGAGGGGGCGGCCTACGAGTGCTTCTGCACGCCCGAGGAGATCACGGCGCGCAACGAGGCGGCCCGGGCCGCGGGGCGCAGTCCCGGCTACGACGGCCACTGCCGGAACCTCACCGCGGCCGAGCGCGCCGCGATGGCCGCCGAGGGGCGCCCGCGGAGCCTCCGCTTCCGGACCCCCGACGACGGCACGAGCATGTTCCTCGACCTCGTGCGCGGGGAGGTGCGGGTCGACTGGGCGACGATCAGTGACTTCGTGATCGTCCGGGCCGACGGCACGCCGCTGTTCTTCCTCGCCAACGCGGTCGACGATCTCGAGATGAGGATCACCCACGTCATCCGGGGCGAGGACCTGCTCGACTCGACGCACCGGATCCTGGCCCTGCGGGCGGCGCTCGACCCGCGGCCCCCGCCCGAGTACGCGCACCTGCCGCTCATCGTCGGTCCCGATCGGGCCAAGCTCTCGAAGCGTCATGGCGCGGTCTCCCTGGAGGAGCTTCGAGACGCCGGCTACCTCCCGGTCGCGCTGCGCAACTACCTCGCCCTGCTCGGCTGGGCACCGGAGGACGGCCGGGAGATCCTTGACACCGACGAGATCGTGGGCGCCTTCGACCTCGAGGACGTCACCCACGCCGCCGCCGCGTTCGACTACGAGAAGCTCGACTGGCTGAACGGGGAATGGATCCGCCGGCTCCCGCTCCGCGAGCTCGAGGCGTCGATCCTGCCGTTGGCCACCGCCCGCTACGGCGACCGCCTCGACCGACAGCGACTCCCGGCCGCGCTCGAGCTCGGCCAGGAGCGATCCAGCACCCTCGCCCGGCTGCTCGAGCAGTCCGACTTCCTCTTCGTCGACGAAGCCGACTTCGAGATCGACCCGTCGGCGTGGGACCGACTCGTCGGGACCGACCGCATCGACGAGGTCCTGGCCGCCGTCGAGCGGTACCTCGAGCAGCTGCGCGACGGTGAGCCGGTCGACTTACTCCCCGTCCTCGACGACCTGGGCGTCAACCGGCGCAAGACGATGCCAGCCGTCTACGCCGCGATCGAGGGCCGCCCGGCCGGCCTGCCGCTCTTCGACTCGATCCGGGTGCTGGGACGCGAGGTCGCCCTCGCCCGCGTTCGACGGGCCCGGGAGCGCCTCGGCCACTGATGCCCAGCTGGCTCACCGTGCGGCTGGTCCGGCGGGTGGTCCTCGTCACGGGAGCCGTGGTGCTCGCCTACTACCTGGTGACCTTCTTCCAGGTGTGGCGGGCCGCCCGCTCCGACGACGAGCGCCGGTCCCAGGCGATCATCGTGCTCGGCGCCGCGCAGTACAACGGCCGACCGTCGGCGGACTTCAGGGCCCGTCTCGACCACGCGGCCGACCTGTTCCACCGCCGGGTGGCCCCGCTCGTCGTCGTCACCGGTGGGAAGCAGCCCGGCGACCGGTTCACCGAATCGGCCGCCGGCGCCGACTACCTCCACGGCCGCGGCGTGCCGGACACGTCGATCGAGCGCGAGTCGACCAGCCACAACTCGTACGAGTCCCTGGCCGCCTCGGCGCGGTTCCTCCGGCCCCACCGGGTCCGCCGCGTGGTCCTGGTCTCGGACCCCTTCCACTCTCTTCGCATCCAGCTGATCGCCGACGAGGTGGGGTTCGACGCCGTCACCTCGCCGACGCACACCAGCCCGATCCGCGGGCTGAGCGAGTGGGGCCGGTTCGCCTCCGAGGCGTTCGGTGTCGCGTTCGGTCGGATCTTCGGCTTCGGGACCCTGAGCCGCGCGAGCTCGCGTGTGCGCACGGCCGGGGTGTTCGTCGCTGCCAGCCGAGTATCCTGACCGGACCTTCGGGGGTGGTGTAATCGGCAACACAACAGGTTCTGGCCCTGTCGTTGGGGGTTCGAGTCCTCCCCCCCGAGCCCAACGGCCCCGTCGTCTAGTGGCCTAGGACGCCGCCCTCTCAAGGCGGAAACGGCAGTTCGAATCTGCTCGGGGCTGCCACGCACGGCCCGCTGCGTCTATCGGACGCGGCGGGCCGTTCGTCTTGCTCGGGGATGTTCGGCGCGCCGTCGGCGCACGAAGACCACACGCGCGCGCGGCTCCTGACGCGTGTCGCGCGCTCAAGCGAGGCGTCCGCGATGCCGAACCATGGTGACGGAAAAATGGCGGAAATCCACCACTTTCGAGGCGGAATCCATTACCGTCGTTGACGCGCGTCAAGTGCAGACGCGCGTCTCGTGGTGCTCTGCACGCGAATCGACGGAGGGACGACCACCACAACGAGCGCAGGAGAGTGTGGCAGGGAGCACGTCACGGCATGACGTCGCGGCCCGAAATGCTTGACACTGCACCTGCAATGCGTTCGACTTTCTTAAGCACGCCGGACTCCTGGAGGAAGCGTGAACAAATCAGAGCTCATCGAAAAGGTCGCCGGACAGGCGGGCCTCTCGAAGTCCGACGCGGAGAAGGCGGTCAACTCCTTCATTTCCGTCATCGAGGCCGCCGTCGCATCCGATGACAAGGTCACGCTGCCCGGGTTCGGAGCATGGTCCCGCACGCAGCGCGCGGCCCGGACGGGGCGCAACCCCCGCACCGGCGAGCCGGTGCAGATCCCGGCTTCGAAGGCCGTCAAGTTCTCAGTGGGTGCCGATTTCAAGAAGAAGGTGAACAGCTGAGACCGAGCCCGAGCCGATCGGCCTCGGAGCCAGAAACCATCAGAGAGAGGTAGGTGACCGTGCCTCCGGCCAAGAGACGCACACGTAAGACCACGAAGAAGGCCGCCGCTCGCAAGCCCGCGAAGCGTCGGACCAAGAAGCGGGCCGCCCGTAAGCCGGCGGCGCGCAAGACGACTCGTCGTCGCCGCAAGTCGACGGCCAAGAAGGCTGCGCCCGCGAAGCGGCGTCGCCGGAAGTCGACCGCCAAGAAGGCTCCGGCCAAGCGGCGTCGGCGGAAGGCGGCGGCGAAGAAGGCTCCGGCCAAGCGGCGTCGGCGGAAGGCGGCGGCGAAGAAGGCTCCGGCCAAGCGGCGTCGCCGCAAGTCGACCGCCAAGAAGGCTCCGGCCAAGCGCCGGCGCCGGAAGTCGACGAAGAAGGCGGCGGCCAAGAAGGCTCCGGCCAAGCGCCGGCGCCGGAAGGCCACGACGAACGCAGCGCCCGCCAAGCGGCGTCGGCGTCGTCGGGTTTCCCGCTAACCCCATCCACCCGCTCATCCGAGGGGGCCCTTCGGGGCCCCCTCGGCGCGTCTGGGGTCAGAGCGGCTCGAGCCGCTTGAAGCCCTCGGCGAGCTCCAGGCCCCAGCCCGCCGCCAGCGCCGAGGCTTCGCCTCGGATCCGGGCTTCGAACGCCTGCCGCTGATCCGCCTCGTGCGGGCCGTTGGCCTCGATGCCCATCGTCGAGCGCCACTGGGTCCGGTGGGCCAAGAGCGCGGCCAGCTTGGCGTCGAAGCCGGGGCCGGCGTCCTCGACGTGGTCGACGACCTCGGCCTCGAAGAGCAGGATCCGGTCCGGCCGGTGCGGGGCGCCTTGCTCCGGGAAGAAGTGCGGGTCGCGCGCCGCGACGACGGCATCCAGGAGCAGCGTGCCGGCCTCGCGATGGTCGGGATGCAGGCGGTAGCGCTTCCACGGATCGTGGCCGAGGAGGGTGTCGGGCTGCAGTCGCCGGATCACGGCGCAGAGCGCGGCCCGCTCCGGTCGGCCGGCCTGCAGCTCGCCGTCGACCAGATCGAGGAACTCGACGCCGGCGGCGCCGAGCGCGGCGGCGGCGTCCTGCTGCTCGTAGCGGCGCTCGACGGCGAGGTCGTCCACGTCCGCGTCGACGTCCCAGCTGCCCTTCGAGCCGTCGGTCAGCACGACCACGTGCACATCTGCCCCGCCCGCGGCCCAGCGGGCGATCGTCGCTCCGCAGCCGAACTCGATGTCGTCGGGGTGCGCGCCGACGGCGAGCACCCGTCGAGGAGCGAAATCGCTCACGCTCGAGTCGGGGCGTCGAGCGCGGCGAGGTCCTCCGGCACGTCGATGTCGAAGGCGAGGTCCGGGTCTCGGACGACACGGAGGCCGAGCCCGAGCCGACGGGCCTCCGCGGCGTGGCGACGGAAGGAGCCCGGCCCGTACGCGAACTGGAACCCGGTGCCGGCGGGGAGCGCCAGCACGTTCGTGCCGTCGTCGCGGTGACAGGGCACCAGGGCGGCGACCGGCCGGGCGCCGTCGTCGGCCAGTCGCTCGAGCGACCGGGCGCGCGCCAGGTCGGCGTGCACGATGAGGACTCGCTCCACGCCCGACGCGCCGAGGCGCTCGTAGCCGAGCTGGGCGGCCGCATCGAGTGACCCGGGGTCGTCGAGCACCGCGCAGTGGCGTTCGCCGGCCCAGGTCCGCACCTCGGGCGCGCTCGTCACCACGACCATCGGATAGGGCGCGGCCGCGTCCGCGACCCGGTCGGCGAGCCGACGGCCGAGGTCGGCGCGCGCCGCGTCATCGAGGTCGGAAGCGAGGCGCGCCTTGCCAAGCAGGAAGGAGCGGATCGGGAGCACGACACCGGCGCGTGGCCCGCGGCCAGAGTTCCGGTGCATGGGGCTGCCTATGCTACCGGCCGTGGAGCCGGTCTACGGCGCCTTGCGCAACACGCTGGTGGTGCCGGTCCGACTGGCGCTGCGCTGGACAATCGACGGCGCGCACCGGATCCCCGTGCGCGGTCCGGTGATCCTCGCGAGCAACCACGTCTCGTACCTCGATCCGCTCGTGCTCGGCTACGTCGCCGACCGCCGGCACCGACGGCTGCGGTTCCTCGCCAAGCGCGAGCTGTTCGACCACCGCCTCATGGGCGCGGTGCTGCGGGCCGCCCACCAGATCCCGGTCGCGCGCGACTCGGCGACCGCGGCTGGCTCCCTCGACGCGGCTGTCACCGCCCTCGGGGCGGGGGAGTGCGTCTGCGTCTTCCCCGAGGGCACGATCTCGCTCGACCTCGAGCCGATGGTCGGCAAGACCGGCACCGCCCGGCTGGCCGCCGCGACCGGGGTCCCGGTCACGCCGGTCGGGCTGTGGGGGGCGCAGCGGATCCTCTTCAAGGGCCGCAAGCCCCGGTGGCGCTGGGGGGTGGCCGAGACGGTCGTGGTCGGGGACCCGGTCCGGGTCGGGCCCGACGACGACGTCCGGGGGGCCACCGACCGCATCATGGAGGCGATCGCGGCCTGCGTGGCGCGGGCTCGGGCCCGGTACCCGCAGCGGCCGAGCCGCGGCGAGGGCGACTGGTGGGTCCGCGGACCGCAGACGGCGGTGGCGCGCCGGCTCGTGACGTCGGAGTCGTCGTGAGCGACCGGGTCGCCGTCATCGGAGCCGGCTCGTGGGGCACGGCGGTCGCGGCGCTGCTGGCGCCGAAGGCCGACGTCGTCCTGTGGGCGCGGGACCCGTCGCTCGCCGAGCAGATCGACCGCCAGCACGAGAACCCCCGTTACCTCCCCGGCATCACGCTGCCCGAACAGCTGCGAGCGGTCGGCGACCTGGCCCGGGCGTGCGAGCACGGGGACGTGCTCGTGCTCGCGGTCCCGTCGCACGGCCTGCGCGCGGTGCTGGCCGACGCGTGTCCCACCGTGGACCATGACGCGCCGGTCGTGAGCCTGGTGAAGGGCGTCGAGCAGGGGACGCTGCTGCGCATGACCCAGGTCGCGGCCCAGACGCTGCCCGATCACCGTCCGGATCGCATCGGCGTCCTCACCGGCCCGAACCTGGCCCGAGAGGTCGCCGAGGGACAGCCGACGGCGTCGGTCGTCGCGATGGGGGACGCGGAGGCCGCGGGATTGCTGCAGCAGCTGTTCATGACCACGACCTTCCGGATGTACACGAACCCGGACGTGGTCGGCTGCGAGATCGCGGGCGCGCTCAAGAACGTGATCGCGATCGCGGCCGGGATCGCGGACGGGCTCGGGTACGGCGACAACACGAAGGCGGCCCTCATCACGCGAGGGCTCGCCGAGCTGGCGCGGCTCGGGGTGGCGCTGGGCGGCGAGTCGCTCACCTTCTCGGGGCTCGCCGGCATGGGCGACCTCGTCGCGACCTGCACCAGCCCGAAGAGCCGCAACCGCCACGTCGGCGTCGAGCTCGGTCGCGGTCGTTCCCTCGACGACATCGTGTCGGAGACCCAGATGGTCGCCGAGGGCGTGAAGAGCACGGCCGGGGTGCTCGAGCTGGCGGCAAAGCACGGTGTCGACATGCCGATCGCGGCCATGGTGGGCGCGGTCCTGTACGAGGGCCACCGGCCCGCCGACCTGGTCCCCGCCCTCATGCTGCGCGAGGCGAAGGCCGAGCTCCACGGCATCCGGTGACGGGCACGACCATCGGGACCGTCGGATCGGCGAGGCTGGCGCGCGTCGACGCTCACGGCCTCGTGACGCCGGCCGACGCCCGTTGGTCGCTCGACTGGTGGATCGGGGGCGACGACCGCTGGCACCGGCCCGCCGACGAGCCCTCGGCGCGCCAGTCGCTCGTTGATTCGGTGCCCGTGGTCCGCACCGCGGTCCGGGTCCCCGGGGGCGACGCCGTGCAGCACGCCTACGCGGTGGGCGGTGACATCGCCGTCGTCGACGTGGCGAACGAATCGCCGTCGCCGTTCGTGCTCGCGCTCGTCGTGCGCGGCGCTCGCGACCTCGTGGTCGACGGTGCCACCGTCAGCGTGGACAGCCGCCCGACCCTCGTGACGCACGCCCCGCCGTCCCGGTGGGCGATCGGCGAGGTCGGGACGACGGAGGCGGTGGTGCGGGGCGGGCGAGCGGTGTCAGGCCCGGTCCCTCCGCACCATGGACGCGCCGGGCGGCTCGAGGCCGCGTTCCTGTATCCGGTGGCACACCGGGCGACCCTGCGAGCCGCGCTGCGCCTCGGCTCGGCGGGCGAGCCGGTCGACCCGGCCCGCCTGCGCGGCCCGGAGGACGCCCGCCGAGGCTGGGCGGCCCAGCTGGGGCGCGGGATGCAGGTCGAGCTGCCCGATGCCCGCCTCGCCGGGACGCTGCGGGCGGCGCGCGCGGCCGCCCTGCTCGAATCGACCATCGACCCGGTCGATCCCCTCGTCGTGGCCGCCCTCGAGGACTGGGGCTTCGACGACGAGGCCAGCGCGGCCTGGTCGCGGCTCGGATGGGGGGCCCGCCGGGTCGCCGGGCGCCGGACCAAGGCGGCGGCGTGCTGGTCGGACGTCGCGGCCCACCGCGACGGGACCGCGCCGCTGCTGCTCGCGGCGCGGTCGTTGCTCGCCCACGAGGGCGCCGACGGCGTGCTCACCCTGCTCGGTGAGCTGCCCCCGGCCTGGAGCGGCCAGCCGATCACCGTCCACGACGCGCCGACCCGGGGCGGCCCCGTCTCGTACGCGGTGCGGTGGCACGGGCCCCGACCCGCGCTCCTGTGGGAGGCGCCCGCGGGGACGACGCTGCGAGCGCCGGGACTCGACCCGACCTGGAGCACCGACGAGCCGCGGGGTGACGCGCTGCTCGCGGCGCGCGTCGCGTGATGGACGCCACCGAGCTCGAGGCGCGCGGCCGCTACGACCCCGGCGGCGCCCCGGCCCGCGCTCAGACGCTGAGCCGCAGGGTCGCGATGCCCCGCGGGCGCAGCTCGATCCCGCCCTCGAAGTGCTCCTGGGGCTGGCCGAGCAGGTCCACGGTCCAACCCTGGGCCGGGGTGCCGGCGAGCTGCACCGTCACCTCGGACGGCTCCGGCGCCGGGTTGAACACCCGAACCGAGATCAGACCGGCCTCGCGCGTCACCGCGGACACCTGGGCGCCGTCGACGGTCAGCGCCGCGCCCGCGGGCGGCTGGTCGCCCGCCGACCCCGTCACCCGGGCCCGTTCGAGCGGGACCAGGAACTCGTCGGCCGCCTCGTAGAGGTCGGCGGTCAGCCAGTCGCCTCGGTGCGGCAGCAGCGCGTACTCGACCGTGTGCCGACCCTGCAGCTGCGGTCCCTCGAGCGGGTCCATCGGGCCGGCCGGGTTCGGCCGCAGCGACGGCTCGACGCGCGAGAGATAGCCGGTCGCGCGCAGCAGGGTCAGCGCGAGCTCGGCGCCGTCCTCCACGAGCTCGTACTCGAGCAGCCCGTCGTGGAGGACGCCGAGGCCGAGCGACCCGTCGGAGCAGTCGACGAAGCGGCGCGACACGAACGTGGGGAGCCCGACCTCGTGGGGCCCGCCCTCCGCCGTCAGGCCGCGGCGCACGACCGCGAACGCGCACTCGGCATCCGAGCCCTCGACCGGTGCCGCCAGCGGGAAGTGGGCCCGCAGCCGGTGGTCGCGGGCCTGGTTGTCGACGCTGACCGCCACCCGCAGGAACCGCTCGCCGGTCCGCAGCTCGAGGCGCGTCCGCACCTGGCAGGTCACCGTGTCGAGCTCGCGCCGTTCGCACGATCGCATGTCGCCGATGGCGGCCTTCGGCCAGTCGTAGGAGCTGACGACCTCGAGCGCCGCCCGCACCGGGCCCCGCTCGAGCACGGTCACGCTCACCGTGCGCGGGTGGTCGACGACGACGTCGACGGTGGGGGGTGAGTAGTTGTAGGTGTCGCCGCCGTCGCCGCCGTCGACGAGCCGGTTGAGCCCCTGCACCCGAACCCCGTCGCGGGTCTCGACGGTCAGGGTGGCGTCGTCGGGGTCGACGATGACGGTGAGGTGCTCGTTCTCGAGGCGATGGTCCTCGGCTCCGACCGAGGTCTCGGGACCGTCGCCCTCTCGTGCGTCGTAGGTGCGCCAGCCGAAGCCGGGTACGTCGTCGGCCGCGAAGAGCACGCCCCGGGCCGGCGCCAGGATCTGCTTGAACCGGATCGTCGCCCCCGCCTCGCCGAGCCCGAGCAGCTCCTCGCGCGTCGACTCGAGATCGATGGTCGCCTCGCCCGGACCGGCGGCCCGGAACGTGTATTCCCAGTCGTCGGGGCCGAGCTCGACCGGTGTCACCTCGGCGATTGGCGCGGCGGCGAACTCGTGGCCGCGCAGCAGCTCGAGCACCCACCGCACCTTCTGGCCGGTGACGACGGTCGCGAACCCCTCGCCGCCCCGCTCCCACATGACCTGGGTGGGGCGGGCCGAGCCGTCGTCGGCGACGAGGTGCACCGGGCCCGCGCCGGGGACGACGCCCTCGACGAGGCCGCCCCGCGCCGCCGGGGTCGGGTTCACGACCAGCGTCGACCCGGCCGGCGCCGCGATCCGGCCTGCGAGGGCGCGGACGGCGTCGCGGGTGAGCGCGTCGCCGACCTGACGCGCCTCTCGGTAACGGACGAGGACGGCGTCGACCACCTCGTCGTGGCTGCACGCGCACGACGAGTCGTGGGCGCTGTTCAGCACCAGGAGTCGCCACGCGATGTCGAGCAGCGAAGCCGGGTAGTCGTCCGGCGTCCGCAGGAGCGTCGAGAGCGGCTCGGCGCGGCGCTCGAGCGCCCGCTCGGCGACCGCGCTGGCGCGGTGGACGTCGACCCGATTCGAGGCGACGCCCATGAGGACGTTGGCGCGCGCGCCGGAGCGGAGCTCGCCGCGCCACGTCCCGAGGTCGCGGCGGGGCTGCGTCCGCAGGTACTCCGGGAGCGACGTCACGACGAACCGGTAGTCGTCCTGGATCGCGTTGGCCTCCGACACGACGCGCCCGAGCCACGGCTGCGGCAGCTGGTGGTCGGTCCCGTTCATGAGCAGCAGCCCGCTCCCGGGCAAACGGGCGGCGCCGAGCTCGAGCTCATAGCCGTGCGCGCGCGTCACGAGCTCCTTGGCGTCGTCGGGCAGGTCGCGGCCGTTCGAGTAGGAGCCGAACAGGTACTCGGCGCGCACGCGCGAGCCGTCGGGCGCCTCCCACCAGAAGGCGTTGCTCGTGATGGCGGCCGGGACGCCCCGCCACACCACCGCGTGCTCGAGCCCGGCGAGAGCGAGGAGCTGGGGCATCTGTGCGACGTGGCCGAACATGTCGGGCAGGTAGCCGACCGGCATGCCGCCCCCGAGCTCGGTGGCGCGGGCCATGCCGAGCTGGAGGTCGCGCACCAGCGTCTCGCCCGAGACCATGAACTCGTCCATCAGGATCATCCACGGCCCGACCTGGAGCCGGCCGCTGGCGGCGAGCCAGCGGAGCCGGGGCGCGGCCTCGGGGCGCACGGCGAGGTAGTCGTCGAGCACCGCGGTCTGGCCGTCGAGGAGGAAGCGCGCGTACGAGAGGTCGCGCTCGAGCAGCGGCAGCAGCTCGTCGAGCAGCGAGACGAGCCGGATCCGGAACGTCTGGAACGGCTGGTACCACTCGCGGTCCCAGTGCGTGTGCGGGACGATCGCGACCGTCGTCGGCTCGGGCATGCCCGAGGCCTCGTCGGCTCGGCTCGGACGGGGGCGCGGCCAGGCCATCGCCCGGCACTCTATGGGGCGGCTTCGACGTCTTGCCCCGGCCCTACCATCAGCCGATGCCGAGCGGCCTGACGCTCGACCTGCCGCGCACGTCGGTGTTCTTGGACTTCGACGGGACGATCACCGAGCAGGACGTCAACCAGCACCTTCTCGACCGGTTCACCGGCGACGCCTGGCTGCCGCTCAGGGACGAGTACCGGGCCGGCACGATCGGCAGCCGCGAGTGCCTGATCGGGCACTGGGAGCTGCTCGACCCCGACGAGACGACGCTGCGGGCGGCCGCCGCCGAGGTGCCGCTCGACCCCGGCTTCGAGCCCCTGGTGACCGCGCTGCGAGCGGCGGGCGCGGAACTGGTCGTCGTCTCGGACGGCTTCGGGTTCCGGGCCGAGGAGGTCTGCGCCGACGCCGGCGTCGCCGTGCTCACCAACCACGTCGACTGGAGCACCGGGCGCCTCGAGTTCCCGCACGAAGACCGCTGCTGCCCGTGCTCGACGTGCGGCGTCTGCAAGCAGGCACCGATCAAGGAGGCCGGCCGGTCGGGCCGCACGACGGTGCTGGTCGGGGACGGGACGAGCGACCGCAAGGCGGCGCTGCTCGCCGACATCGTGTTCGCGAAGGGCCGGCTGGCGCAGTGGTGCGCGCTGCAGGAGGTGCCGCACCGGCGCTTCGCCACCCTCGCCGACGTGCACGCCGCGCTCCTGCCGTAGCCTGCCGACGATGCGAGTTGCGGTCGGTGCCGACGAGCAGACCCCGCTGACCGACGCCGTCGTCGAGAACCTGCGCCGACGCGGCCACGAGCTCGTGATCGTCGGTCCGCCGGGCGGCGAGGACAAGCAATGGGCGGAGGTCGGCCACGAGGTGGGAGCGCTGGTCGCCTCCGGCTCGTGCGACACCGCGGTCCTGTTCTGCTGGACCGGCACCGGCGCCTCGATCGCCGCCAACAAGGTCCGCGGGGCTCGCGCCGCGCTCTGCACCGACGCCGCCACCGCGGCGGGCGCCCGCCGCTGGAACGACGCCAACGTGGTCGTGATGGGGCTGCGGCTCACGAGCCCGGAGGTGGCACGCGAGGTGCTCGACGCGTGGTTCAGCGCCGAGCCGGACGCCTCCGAGGCCGACAACATCGCCCGGCTCGAGTGATCCGGCGCGCCTCGCCGCGCCGGCCGCGCCCGCTCTACGCTCCCCCGCGGTGGGGACCTACGTGATGCTGACCACCCTCGGGCCCGACGGCTGGGCGACGGTGCGGGAGAACCCGGAGCGGATACGCGAGGTCACCGACGAGGTCGAGGCGATGGGGCTGCGGGTGGTCGCCCAGTACGCGCTCATGGGGCAGTGGGACTTCCTGAACGTCATCGAGGCCCCGGACGAGGCGACCCTGGCCAAGGCCGCGATCACGCTGGCGGCTCGGGGCACGATGCGGACGATGACCCTGCAGGCGGTCCCGATCGATCAGCTGGTGGCGCGCCTCAGCGAGGGCGACTGAGCTGGTTCAGATCCACCACATCGAGCGCCCGCGGCGCTCTTCTCTGACCTCGTCGTCGACGAAGAGCGCCGGGAGCACGGCGCCGTCCGAGCGGCGTCGCACCCGGTACTGGGCCGGCCGGTTGGTCTCCTCGGCCACGAAGGCGTCGACCTCGAAGCCGCGGGCCCACCGCCGGTCGAATCGCGACCGCACTTCGATCCGCGTCCCGGGTTGCATCGGAGGTCATGCTACCGACAGTCGGTGTCGACGCCGCTACCGAACTGTTGCCGCTGGATGAACGAACACCAAGAGGCTCGCAAACCGTGACGTATCCGACCCTCCGCCTCGAGCGACGCTGCTGGGAGGCGGGCGACCGCGTCGTGGTCGGGATCGACGAGGTGGGGCGGGGCGCCTGGGCGGGCCCGGTCACGGTGGCCGCGGTCGTGTCGGCGCCCGAGCACGTGCGGGGGATCCGGGACTCGAAGATGCTTACCCGGCCCGAGCGGCAGCGGGCGGCCGGCACGGTGCGGACCTGGGCCCGGGCCATCGGGGTCGGCCACGCCTCGTACGAGGAGTGCGACGTCCTCGGCATGACGCTGGCCCTGCGGGCGGCCGGCCGGCGGGCGCTGGGGGAGCTGGCGGCCCAGGGCTACGAGCCGGACCGGATCATCCTCGACGGCAACTACGACTACCTGGCCGTCGGCGACCGGGTCACCACCGTCATCCGCGCCGACGCCTCGGTCCTGGCGGTGGCGGCGGCCTCCTGCGTCGCCAAGGTCACCCGCGACGCGATCATGGCCGAGGAATCGGACCACTACCCGCCGTACGACTTCGCCTCGAACGTGGGCTACCCGGCGCCCGCCCACCAGTGCGCGCTCCGCGGCTACGGCCCCAGCGCGATCCACCGCCGCTCGTGGATCTTCATGGACGGCCTGTGCTGGCGGGGCGTCCCGCCCGCCCCGGGTCGGCTCTTCGCCTGACCACGCCTCGCTTAGAGTCACCGCCGTGGGCCAGGAGATCACCGTCACCGCGCGACCGGGCGCCTCGCCGTCGGTGATGATCTTCGACTGCAACCGGTCGATCACCGGCATGGCGATCGAGCGGTACTCGAGCGTCGAGGACACCGCCGGCGGTCGGCCGCCCGACGTGCTGGCCCGCCGGCTCTTCGACCTGGGCGCCACCCGGGTCACCGTGTACTCGAGCGCGGTGACCGTCGAGGCGCCACCGGCGGCGTGGGGCGAGCTCGAGGGCAAGGTCGAGCACGCGATCAGCCACCTGTTCGGCTACTACGGCGACGAGGCGGGCTGGTCGCCGGACTCGCTGCGGGCGGTGGGCGTCGAGCCGGTACTGCCCCCGGAGCCCGCCGCGGAGTGACCGACTCCCTCCGCCGGGCCTGGGAGGCGGAGGCCGAGGCCTGGGCCACCTGGGCGCGGGCGCCCCGGCACGACGCCTTCTCGCACGTCACGCTCGACGCGCTG
>Ga0207416_1003143_pt1 | contig 16375 bp, 10 predicted proteins | sample PaiPotPPM11metaG_FD_184107 | JGI IMG/M metagenome (GOLD analysis project Ga0207416, IMG submission 184107) | Iron sulfur acid spring bacterial and archeal communities from Banff, Canada, to study Microbial Dark Matter (Phase II) - Paint Pots PPM... ...
GGCGGGGAGGTGTCGCGACGGTGCGCCTCATACGCCACGATAGTTGTACCCAGGAATGGGTGGTTCCGCGTAGGCTACACCGCGTGCTTTCACCGTTGTCACCTGCGGGACCTGCGGGTCCCATTGCGCGGAAATCCGGCACGGGAATGCCGGTGGTCGGCATGGTGGGGGGCGGGCAACTCGCCCGGATGACCGCCGCCGCGGCGATAGGCCTCGGCGCCACGTTCCGGGTGCTATCCGAATCGGAAAACGAGAGTGCGGCGCTCGTCACGCACGATGTGACGGTCGGCTCGCACCGGTCATTGTCCGATGTTTCGGCTTTTGCCGCCCAGTGTGACGTTATCACATTCGATCATGAGCACGTGCCAGGCCCGATCCTCGCCAAGCTTGAGTCCGACGGTGTCCTCGTGCGCCCGGGCGGCGGCGCACTCAAGTACACGCAGGACAAGTTGGCCATGCGGGAGCGGCTCAGCGCGCTCGGCGTGCCCTGCCCGCGGTTCGCGCCGGTTGCCTCGCTCGCCGACGTGGCGGCGTTCGCTGGCGGAGAATGGCCGGTTGTGGTCAAGGCGGTCAGCGGCGGGTACGACGGCAAGGGCGTCTGGATCTGCGAATCCACCGAGGAGGTGGAGGAGGTCCTCGCGCTCGGCATCCCGCTGATGGCCGAGGAGTTCGTGCCGTTCCGCCGGGAGCTTGCGGCGCTGGTCGCCAGGTCGCCGTCCGGCCAGGGCGCGGCGTACCCGATCGTGCAGACCGTGCAGGTCGACGGCATCTGCCGGGAGGTGATCGCGCCCGCGCCGGGACTCAGCCAGGACACGGCCGTCGAGGCCGAGGCGATGGCGCTGAAGATCGCGGCCGAGCTCGGCGTGACCGGCCTGCTCGCCGTCGAGCTGTTCGAGACCTCCCGCGGCGGGCTGCTCGTCAACGAGCTCGCCATGCGGCCGCACAACAGCGGGCACTGGACGATCGAGGGCGCCCGCACGTCGCAGTTCGAGCAGCACCTGCGCGCGGTGCTCGACCTGCCGCTCGGGTCCTGCGCGCCGCCGGAAGGCACCTTCACCGTCATGGCGAACCTGCTCGGCGGCACCGACCCCGACGTCTTCGACCGGTACATCCACGTGATGGCCGCCGACCCCGCGGTCAAGGTCCACTTCTACGGCAAGGAAGTCCGGCTCGGCCGGAAGATCGGGCACGTCACGATCGTCGGCGGCCCGGAGGATGACGTGGCGGAGGTCCGCGACCGGGCGCGCCGCGCCGCGAGTTACCTCCGCTGGGGAACCGAAGACGGAGATTGACAGAAATACCTGATCAGGCGCATCAAATGATCACCGCCAACTATTCTGTCACAAGATGATCAATGCAGGGCGGTACGTGGAGGTTTCGTGACCGTTGGCGAGACGCTCACCGAGGCCCGTTGCCGGGCGGGCCTTTCCATTGATGAGCTCAGCGAGCGCACCAGGATCCGCGGGACGGTCATCCGCAGCATCGAGCAGGACGACTACGAGGCTTGCGGCGGTGACCTGTATGCACGCGGGTACGTGCGAGCACTCGCGGGCGCGGTCGGCATCGACGCGCAGCCGCTGATCCGCGAGTTCGATCAGGGAAGGACCGACGGCCAGTACGAGCGCGCGAACGGCTCGACCGGCAAGCACGCACTTGGGCTCCCCGTCCCGGCGGGGCCCGCCGCGCCGACCGCGTTCGACCTGCCCGCGGTCGCCGACGCACCTGCGGGCGACTCCAGGCCGACGGCACTCGACGCGACGCGGTTCGACCTACCCGCGGTCAGCGAGGATCCCGCGGTCACCGCGTTCGACCTGCCCGTCGTGCCGGACGTTCCGCCCGCGGCCGAGCCCCCCGCGTCCGTACCGCCCACGACGAAGTTCCCCGCCGTCGCACCGTCTATGGCTGAGCCTTCTGCGGTCGTACCGCCCGCGGCCGAGTCTCCGGTGGTCGTAACGCCCACGACGGAGTTCCCCGCGGTCGTACCGCCCACGGCCGAGTCTCCGGTTGTCGTACCGCCGACCACGGAGTTTCCCGTGGCGGTTCCGGCCGCGGCCGAGTTTCCCGCGGTCGTACCGCCCATGGCTGAGCCTTCTGCGGTCGTACCACCCGCGGCCGAGTCTCCGGTGGTCGTACCGCCCACGGCCGAGTCTCCGGTTGTCGTACCGCCGACCACGGAGTTTCCCGTGGCCGTTCCGGCCGCGGCCGAGTTTCCCGCTGCGCCGCCGGTCGAAGCAGTGCCGCCCGCCGCGCCACCGCCCGCCGCGGCGCAGCCCCCCGGCACGGCGCAGACGCGGTTCGACATGACGCCGGTGACCGACGACCTCATGGCCGTCGGCTACGACGTCGGGCCCGCGGAACCGGCCGGGCAGAATTCCGCGACGGCGATCATCCCCGCGCTCGGCGGCGAGCCCGCCGGCCAGGAGCAAGCCGCGGGAGCGCCGTTCGCCGCGCCACCGGGCACCGTGCAGGCAGGCTCCGGGCCGCCGGATGCGACGCAAGACGGCCGGGCAGGCGGCAGGCGGCGCGGCCTCTTCGCCGTGGTCGCCCTCGTCGTCTTGCTCGGGGCCGGTTTCCTCGGCGTCCACCTCGCGACTCAGGGCACGGCCACCAAGAACACCGCCGCGAGCACCGCCCCGACCCAGAATGCGGCGAGCGCCGCCGCCAAGGCGAGTGCCTCGCGGGCGAGTGCGTCCGCCGCGGCGCGGGCAAGTGCCTCCGCGCAGGCAAGTGCATCTGCTCGGGCGAGCGCCTCCGCGCAAGCGCGCAAGCAGGCCGCCGCCGAGGCCGACGCGCAGCACGTCACCGCCCTGCCCGTCGCCTCCGTGGCGGCATACGGCCCCGACGGACTCGGCGACGGCGATAACCCGGGCAACGCCCAGTACGCCATCGCCGGCGGAACGTCGCTGCCGTGGACGTCCCAGTGGTACGTCACGCCGGAGTTCGGGATGCTCAAGCACGGCACCGGCCTCCTGCTCAACCTGGGCCGGACGGTGACGGTCAGCAGCGTTCGCCTCGACCTCTCCCAGTACCAGGGCGCGGACCTCCAGATCCGGGTCGGCGACGCCAGCGCACCGCAGGACCTGCAGGTCGCGGCGACGGCGAACGACGTCGCCGGCGTCATCAAGCTCACGCTGCGCCACCCGACGGCCGCCAGGTACCTGCTGATCTGGTTCACCCAGCTGCCACCCGACGGCGCCGGCCACTACCAGGCAAGCGTCTCGCACGTGGTAGTCAGCGGGCGGCGCTAGCCCCGTTATCAGATAAATTCCGTTCGCCGGTTAAATAAAGCTCGGCAGTAAGAAAAATGCTCGCCCGGCGAAATATCGTTAGCTTAGGCAAAGCGCGGCGCCGCGGAAGCGCGCGGCCGGTCCGCTGCTGCCGTTGCGAGGATGTGGTCAGGCACTAATGCGGAATCTATTTTATCCCGGAACCTTTTTAGTGCTATGGCGAAAAAACGTTCCATTCTAATCAAAGTTTCCGCGCTCATGCCGCGGGTTCCCTGGCCGAACGCCAGGAGTTTGTCTGATCTATCCCGCATCATGGCAGCTCAGGTCCATGATCGCGAAGGATTTTCATCTCATCCGATGAAAATCCTTCGTGAAAGGAAAATTCTTCGCGATCATGGTGCGGGCCAGCAGGCGTGCGATGGCATCAGGCCCCACGCGGCCATCACCCGCACCGCATATCCACTAACTTAACGAATTATGCACAGCCCATGCTTTTCTTCAACGTAGGGCAAAGTTTCCGCCTAAGGGCGGAGCGCGCCAGCCAACATCCATCGCACACTGGGGCATTCGGGGTGGCGTCCGGGCGCGAGAACCGGCGTTACCTTCCGGCGCTGGATCCCGCTGGCCCGGCCGCCGGCGGCGCCGGCTCTCGTCCGCCGCACCTCCGGGCCGGGAGCGAGCCGCAGGTCGGCGCGGCGCCTTGGTGTGCCGCGGCGGCACTAATCAAAACGCCTTGGCCGCAAGGCGGGCCGCTTAACTGACCGGCCTTGGCGGTAGGCCTTGGCCGGCCGGCCGTTACGCTTGGGCCGTGCAGAGTGACGTGCCGCTCGTCGGCGTTGTGATGGGGTCAGACTCCGACTGGCCGGTGATGGGGGCCGCCGCCGACGTGCTCGACGAGTTCGGCGTGCCTTACGAAGCGGACGTGGTGTCCGCGCACCGGATGCCGCGCGAGATGATCGCCTACGGCGAGCAGGCGGCGAGCCGCGGGCTGCGGGTGATCATCGCCGGCGCGGGCGGCTCCGCGCACCTGCCCGGCATGCTCGCTTCCGTCACGCCGCTGCCGGTCATCGGGGTTCCCGTGCCGCTCAAGTACCTAGACGGCATGGACTCGCTGCTGTCGATCGTGCAGATGCCCGCGGGCATCCCGGTGGCGACGGTCGCCGTGGGCGGCGCGCGCAACGCGGGACTGCTCGCAGTCCGCATTCTCGCGGCCGCGGATGAGGAACTGCGCGCGCAGATGATCGAGTTCCAGGCCCGCCTCACGGCGCAGGCCAAGGCCAAGGGCGCCGCGCTCAGAGACAAGCTATAGCCGCCCGGGGTACGACCCCGTCCCTCGGCTGTCGCGACCCGCGGGCCCGATCGCAAAACCGCGGTCGTATCAGGCCCGCGGGTCCCGACGACGGTCTTCCTGGCTCTGTGGCGCGGGCACCGACGATCCTGTAGCTGATTGTCATTGTTTGATTACTTATATCCGCAAATGCTACAGGAACTCGACCGGACAACAGCGGACTGTTGACCTTTGGTATCGGTTTGGGCACGGTGGCTCCCGGGGGGTGTTTACCCCTGCGGCGGTGGGGCATTCTGGAGTCAGCGCAGGCAGCCGGAACGGGACTGGTTGCGAGTGCCAAGCGGGGGGATTTGGGACACTGCGCTGATTGGGTCAAGGGGGAAGTAACAATGGCCTTTTCTGTGTCGAAGAGCCGTCCGTTCCGCTCGCTGGGTCTGTACAAGTCCAACGGTAAGCACGCCGCTCCGAAGGGCTACGTGCCCGAGCCGCGTCCCGCCACCGAAGCGAGCCACTCACACCGTCCGGCGCACGCGGCCACGATGCCGCGGCTGACCGGCTCGCAAGCAGACAGCAAGCAGTCCGACGCCGACCAGCAGGCCGCGTAACTTCCGCGCAGCGCAAACGCACGCCGACGCCCGCCCCGCATTCTGGTAATGCCGGGCGGCGTCGGCGTTTCGCGTTTGCTCCCCCATGTCGCCTCGGGAACCCGGACGGAGAAGAGGGGCGGTCCGGCGGAGCACGAAGTCGTTCCGGATGATGGGTTCCGTTCTTAGCCGCCCATTTCGAAAGCGCTAGCATCGGGGACATGAGCACCTTTGCGCTGTCAGAAGAGCACGAGGCACTGCGCGAGGCGGTGCGCGCTCTCGCGGATGACAAAATCGCGCCGCGGGCGGCGGACGTCGACCGGACCGCCGAGTTCCCGTGGGACGTGTACGAGGCGCTGGTCAAAGCCGACTTCCACGCGGTGCACGTCCCCGAGGCGTACGGCGGGGCCGGAGGCGACGCGCTCGCCGCTGCACTCGTCATCGAGGAGGTCGCCCGCGCCTGCGCGACTTCGTCGCTGATCCCGGCGGTGAACAAGCTCGGCACGGTGCCGCTGCTGCTCGGCGCTTCCGAGGAAGTCAAGCAGCGCTACCTACCGCAGGTCGCACGCGGCGACGGGATGTTCTCTTACGCGCTTTCCGAGCCGGAAGCCGGCTCGGACGCCGGCGCCATGCGAACCAGGGCGGTACGGACGGACGGCGGCTATGTGCTCAACGGCGTGAAGCGGTGGATCACCAACGCCGGTGTTTCGAAGTTCTACACGGTCATGGCCGTGACCGACCCGGACCAGGGTCCGAACGGCATCACGGCCTTTGTGTTGGAGGACGGAGACTCGGGCTTCAGCTTCGGCGCTCCCGAGCACAAGCTGGGCATCAAGGGGTCGCCGACCCGCGAGCTTTACTTCGACAACTGCGAGATCCCCGAGTCGCGCCGGGTGGGCGACGAGGGCCAGGGATTCAAGATCGCGCTGCGCACCCTGGACCACACTCGCGTCACCATCGCGGCACAGGCCCTCGGCATCGCCCAGGGCGCGCTCGACTACGCCCTCGGGTACGTGAAGGAGCGCAGGCAGTTCGGCAAGGCGATCGCCGACTTCCAGGGCCTGCAGTTCATGATCGCCGACATGGCCATGAAGTTGGAGGCCGCCAGGCAGCTCACCTACGCCGCGGCGGCCCGCTCCGAGCGGGCTATGCACGGTGAGCAGGTGGCCGACCTCACCTTTTTCTCCTCGGCGTGCAAGACCATGGCCTCCGACGTGGCGATGTCGGTCACCACGGACGCGGTCCAGCTACTCGGCGGCTACGGCTACGTGAACGACTACCCGGTCGAACGCATGATGCGCGACGCCAAGATCACCCAGATCTACGAGGGCACCAACCAGATCCAGCGCATGGTGATGGCCCGGCAGCTGCTCAAGGGCTGAGATTTGGATTGTGGCAAGTCACAAAAATCTGCTCGGATAATTGGCCTCTGACCCTATACACTGAGAGTGGGGCCGAGGGGCGCTGCGACGGGCGATCCGCCCGCCACGCTCGGCCCGCGCGCGGGCCATCCGTGCGCGGCTGTCGGTCACCAAGGGCGCCTTCCGGGAACGGGAGGTGGCACCATGAACCGCAGCACAGCCGTTGCTGTCACTGAGAGTGATTCGCGTTGCCGGTTTGAGGTTATCTGCGAGATTGAGCCGCCGACTCGTCCGGATCTGACGCGGGTCCGGCACCAGATCGGCGTCCTCAGCCAGGTGGCTGACTCGTTCCTGATTCCCGACAACCACATCGGGCGGGCGACGGTGTCGAGTGTGGCAGTAGCCCACGAGGTGCAGGCGATGGGTGCTCGCGGGATTGCGTGCCTGAATTCCCGGGACCGGAACCTGCTTGGGTTTCGTCGGGATCTGCTGACGGCGGCGGCGTACGGCGTGGACCGGTTCCTGTACGTCTACGGTGACAAGCCCAGTGCAGGCGGTCGTACCAGTGAACTGACCGTACAGGCGATGATCGAGGAGACTCGGGCCGTCGCGGAGGATCCGGTGTTCAGCGGGCTGGCGCCGTTCCGGGCCGGGGTGACGTGCGGCTTGCGGGCGGTCCCGGCCTGGAAGGCGGCGGCAGATTTCGTGTTCGTGCAGGTCAGCTACTCGTTGGAGAGCCTGCTGCGGTGGCGCGAGAGCGTGCGGGTGTCCGGGCCGGTCTACGCCGGGGTAATGGTGCTGGCCAGCGCGGCCATGGCCCGCAACCTGGCGGGGACGATCCCCGATATCGTCCTACCGGAGGACCTGGTCACCGCGGTTGAGCGTGACCGCGATGCCGGGGTGGAGGCTGCGTGTCAGCAGGTGCTGGCCATCCGTGACAGCGGTGCCTTCGACGGTGTGCACCTGGTATCTGTGGGCCGCTACCGTCAGGTCGCCGCCTTGCTGGAAACCGAACTTCGGCCGCCCCGGGAATCTTGGAGGCTCTGAGCGCTTCCCGCACCGCAATACGGGCGTCTGAACCAGCCAGATGACAGGAAACACTTCCGTGCAAGTGACCCGCCTTGACACTGCCCGGATCCGGGCCGCTCGCCGGGTGATCGACCCGGTCTTTCTGGGCACTCCGCTGTACCGCTGCGAGGCGCTGGAGCCTGTCCTTGGGTGCGCGGTGAGCATCAAGCTGGAGACGGCTAACCCGGTCCGCAGCTTCAAGGCCCGCGGCACCGAGGTGATCTGCGTCCAGCCGGCGGGCGCGCCGGCCATGACGCACTCCTGGCACCAGCGGCGCGCGTCGTCACCACCGACTCGACTGACACCATCGCCGACGGTGTCGCCGGCCGGCGTCCGATCCCGGCGGTCCTGGCCGACCTCCTGCTGGTCGCCGACGACGCCGTCCTGGTCTCCGAGGCGTCGATCGTCGCCGGGATGCGGGTGCTCCTGCACCACGCCGGCCTGGTCGTCGAACCGTCGGCCGCGCTCGGCATCGCGGCCATCCTCGAAGACCGCGACCGCTTCGTCGGTCGGCACGTCGTCACCATCGTGTGCGGCAGCAACGTCGACGTCGACGCCTATCACCGCTGGGTCGGCGCGGCTCTCACCCACAGGCCTTGACAATTGGTCCTTCGGCTCACGCGAGACTGGCTGCACCCCTTGATGCCGGGCTCTCTCATGGTGAGGGAGCCACGATGATCTCGTTGATGTCCGGCGCGTAGGCGGTCGGGTTCGCGAACTCGATCGTGTTGCTACCGGCGGCCAGCGACAGGGAGACGGTTTTTGCGCCGACTGTGGTGAAGCTTCCGGTCGGCGTGAACGACAGGGTCTGCGCGGCTGCGCCGTCGACGCTGACGGTGGACTGCCGGCCGGTGGCCGAGCCGTCGCAGTAGATGATCGTCACGGCGTAGGTTCCCGCGGTCGGGACGTTCACCTTGTTGACCGTCAGCGTGCCGCCTTCTCCCACGTTGCCGACCTTCTCGCCGCCGTAGCAGGTCGAGCAGCTTTGCACAACCGCGCCGCCGGCCAGCGTGTTCGCGGATGAGGCCGCGGCGTACACGGTGCCGGCCGGCGAGGCCGTGTCGCTAGCGGTGACGCTGAAGCCGCTGAATACCGCCTCGCCGGGCGAGCCGGTGGCGTGTGAGGTCAGGAACATGCCCGCGTCCTGCGTGCTCGCCTGCCCGGGGACCGTGGCGCTGCCGACGGTTAGCCAGCTGGTTCCGTCGAACGAGTAGTAACCGGTGTAGCTGGTGCCGTTGCGGACCAGTTCGAGCCAGACGGGGAGCAGTTCGGGATTGGTGCCGTTGGGCGGGGTCACCGAATTGATATAGACGCCGGAGTTGCTGTCCCATTCCATCTGTATGCCGCCGGATGGCGACTCGAACAAGATCACGCCTTCCGGCGTGCTGCCCGATCCGGTCATGTCGTTGCGCACAATGATCCCGGCCTTGGCGAACCCGGTCATGTCCTGCTGCGACGCGACCTCGGTCGTGATGGTGGCGGTGCCGCCGACGACGCCCTTCTGGTAGATGGTGCTGTACGCATCGGCGTCGGAATACAGGTCCGCGCCGGCGCCGGAGATGCCGAACTCCTGGCCGGACTGGCCGAAGACGGCTGGCGCGTCGGTCGCGGAGGAGTACGTCAGGTACGACGCCTGCACCGGCGGGCTGGTCGTCACCTGCTGCTGCACGGACAGGAGCTGCGGGGTTCTCCTGGCCCAGGTATATCGTGCGGTCGCGGTCACCACGGAGGTCGCGAACAGCCCGGCGGGCGCGGGCGCGGTCACCTTGAACGTAGCCTGGACGGTCTGACCGCTACCGACCGCGGCGAACGAGCCAGGCGTGGTCGCGGTCCGCGACCACCCGGAGGGCACCTGGAGGCTGAGCCGCACGCCGAGGGCGGGCAGCGGGCCGTTGTTGGTGAACGACTCGGTGGCGGTGGCCGACTGGCCGCCGGACAGCGCGGTGAGCCCGGTGACGTTGAGCGCGGCGGATGGCGGCGCGGCGGCGGGACTCCGCACCGGAGTGATGCGCAACAGTGCCACGCCGTGCGATGGCACGTCGGCGCTTATCGTGCCTGCGCTCTCTGTCGACTGATGCGTCCACAGGTTGTTCAGCACGTAACTGGGGCCGGACGCGAGGCCGAGCGCGGATGCGGTCGTGGAGATGACCTCGGAGCTGCCGCTTGTGTTGAAAAGCCCGGCCACCACGTCGCCGTTCTTCTCGGTCTTCGCGAATACCTGCTCGGTCCCGGTGTTGACCAGCCGGGAGGCGTCGATGCCGTCCTGGTCCACGGCGATCACGCTGCGGTTCAGCAGTAGGCCCAAGTCGGCCCGGTTAAGGCTGGTCAGGTCGGTGCCCAGGATCAGCGGGGAGGAGGCCAGCGACCATAGGCTCAGCTGCGTCTGCCGCTCATCGTAGGTGAGCCCGTCGTTGCTGCCGTTGCCTACCTCGATCGAGTCATAGTCGTTGAACGCGCCGGGCTCCCCGTACGGCTGCCACTGCGCGACCTGGCTGAACCGGGACTCGACGTTCGCCCAGTCGGTGAGCGGATAGCTGCTGCCGCTCGGCTCGCCGCCGTAGTCCTCGATGTCACCGCCGGTCCGCCAACCGTTGGCGTACTGCTGCCAGGTGGACGCGTCAGCGATACTGAGGCTGTTGGACAACTCCAGGTGGATCGGGCGGCCGGTCTGGCGTAGCGCGTTCGACCAGGCCTCGACGTCGGGGATGTCGAACGAGCCGACCCCGTCGAGCTTGACGTAGTCCACTCCCCAGGAGGCGAGCTCATCGGCCCAGGAGTTGATGAATGCCTGCGCGCCCGGCTTGCTGTAGTCGATGCCAACCATTCCGCCGCAGTTGTAGTTGTGCTCCGGCACTGAGGGCTCGGCTATTTCGCCGGCCGTATAGGAGGTCCCCTCGATCGGCGTATTCTCCGCCGCCGCCTGCGCGGAGATGCCGGGTGTCACGTACAGGCCGAACTTGAGGCCGAGGCTGTGCACGTAGCTGGCGACGGCCTGGATGCCGTTGAGCGATCCGCTGGACGGGAACTTCGCCGAGTCGATGACCCAGCGGCCGTACTGATCGACGTTGGGTCCCTGGCTGCCCGGGCACTCGTACCAGAAGTCATCGATGTTTACGTATTGGTAGCCGACGCTGGCCAGCCCGCTGTCCTTCATGGCCTTCGCCTGAGCCTCGATGCCGGCCTCGGTCGGGTCGTGGCGAACGGAGCTCCAGCTGCTCCAGCCCAGCGCGGGAGTCAGGCCGACGCCGTTGTCCTCCGCGTTCGCGGTCGGCGCGCTCTGCGTGACGGCGAATACCACTAGCGGTATGACAGCCAGCCCGGCAGTGACACATCGGATCAATCTCTTCATTCTCGTCCTCCCGCGCGCATCCCGCCTTGCTGCCAGCGATCGGTCTGCTCCACTCCTTTTGCGTACGCCAATCACCAAATATGGTCAAGAGTCGTAAGATAAGAACTTAAAATGCATCGTTCTGGTGCGGGAAGTCCGCGTTTGCGGCTGTCTGGCTGGTCCCAACGAGGAGCAGCCCGAAGACCTGCTGCGGGTCGAGGGCGGCCAGGGGCCGGCGAAGCCTGACGGCAGCTTGGCATTCATCGGATGACATCAGCAGCTCATCCCGGCCGGCGCCCGAAGGCACCGGATCGATCGCCCGGTCCTGCGGTGGTGAATCCGTGCTGACAAGACCGTCTGCGGCTGCCGTGGCAATGGGGCCTTCGGGGTACCGGGTGGGTCGGCCAATGGCCCCGGTCACCGAATGGGTGACGGCGCGGAGACCACGGACGCGGTCCGGCTGCTCGGTGTCTGCGGCTACGCGAACGACTACTCGGTCGAACGCATGATGCGCGACGCCAAAGATTACCCAGATCTACGAGGGCATTAACCAGATCCAGCGCATGGTGATGGCCCGGCAGCTTCTCAGGGGGTGACTTCGGGCGCTGACCTGCGATTTCTCGGATGGTTGGGCATTGATCGGGCCGATCGTCTGACGCAGAGGAACTGGTCGTGCACTCCCCGCCACTAACAGAACCCTAACAGCGAAAAATCGCAAAGAAACCCGCCGGGATGTTGCTCTTTGTCACGATATGTGGTGACGCTGTCCGGGCAACGGGGGTTCCTGTATGGGGCTGGCACTGGCGAACCACGATCGTTCCTACCCATTCATCGGGAGTGGGAGCAGGCGTAGTGATGAGCTCGGTTGGGCTGCGGACTTCGAAAAAAGGACGCGATGAACACGCGCACTACTCTGGACAGGCCACCGCCACGCCACCGTAGTACGAACGCCAGCGGGGCAACGCGGACGCGCGGCGGCCTATCCCGGATCCGTTCCCTCCGCCGCCGTCGGCGAGTCCGCGAACCCGGGAACACCTCGGCGTTCATCCGCATCTGGGCGCTCATCGTCGCCTTGGTCGTCGCCTCATTGGCGGTGCTGCTTATCTACGACGTACGCCAGGAAAACGGCGGTTTGACGGTGATCGGCCACCAGACCGCGCCGGTGGTGGAGGCCAGCACCGATCTGTACCTCCGTCTCAACGACATGGACGCCCAGATGGCCAACATCCTTCTGGTCGGCAGCGCCAAGAACCTCGGCTTCACCCGCGCCGAGGCGCTTGGCATCTTCCAGAGCGACCGCCAGCAAGCCAGCATTGACTTGCAGGAGGCCTCCGCCGAGGCCGTCGTCGACCCGGCCGCCGCGCAGAGCATTCGCTCTCTTCTCAACGCGCTTGGCAGCTACGAGGCACTCGCCGCGCAGGTGACCATGGTTTCCGGGCAGGGCAACCAGCTCCCGGGAAAGCCCTCGCCGGCGGCGCTGGCCTTGTACACCCAAGCCACCGACCTGCTCAGGGCCCAGCTACTTCCGGCCTCGCAGGACCTCACCAACCGCAACGCGGCGATTCTGCAAAATACCTACGCGACCGACCGCGGCAACGCCCTCAGCGCCCGGAACTGGGTCTTTGCCATCGGGGTGATGGTGCTGGTCGCGGCGATCGCACTCCAGGTGTATGTTGCCCGCCGGTTCCACCGCTGGATCAACCCCGCCATGGCAGCCGCGACGCTGATCGCCGCCGCGCTCGTAATCGCCGGCGTCAGGCTGACCTCCGGCCAAGCCCAGTACCTGTACGTGGCCAAGGTTGAGGCGTTCAACTCCATCCTCCCGCTCGACCAGGCCAGGGCGGTCAGCTACGACGCCAACGCCGACGAGAGCCGCTACCTTGTCGACCCGGCTCTGGCCGCGCAATACCAGCAGTCGTTCCTGACCAAGACCCTGGAGTTGGTCAATCTGCCGGGTGCGGGAATCTACACCTTCGACCAACGCTTCGCCGCGGCGCTGAACGCGTACAACACGAACAACAACGACATCGAGTGGACCGGTTACTGGGGCGACGAGTTCCGCAACTTCACCTTCGTCGGCGAACCCCAGGCGGCCGAGCTTTCCATGAAGCGTTTTCAGGTCTACGAGCTCGATGACCGGAAACTCCGCAAACTCAACGACACGGGTCATCTCGTTGCCGCCATCGCGTTTGACACTAGCTACAACCCGGGTCAATCCAACTGGGCCTTCGGCCAGTTCGACAACGCCCAGGAGCAAGTCATCGACATCAACGTAAACGCGTTCAACCAGGCTATTAAGGACGGATTGCACGCGCTTGACGGGTGGACGGTCATCCCGGCGGTAGCCGGGCTGGCCGTCCTCGGGTTGCTGCTGGCCGGGTTGCGGGGGCGTCTCGCCGAATACCGCATGCCGATTAGCGACTCCGCTCCGGTACCGACGCCCCTCGCCACGACCACGGAGGAGGCCGGATGAGTCCTTGTCAGCAGGCTGGCTGCGTCGGCGTCTACGCCGACGACGGCTACTGCGACGAATGCGGTCACAAGGCGCCCGCGCCTGACGGCCCTTCCGCGAGCATCGAGACGCCGGCGCACGGGACCACCGCGGGGCTCAGCATCGGCGCGAGCGACCCCACCCGCACCGTCGCCCGGGGCCGGCTGGGCGCCAACCTGGTTGTCGTCCCCCCGGTACCGCTGCGCGACCCGGCCGACGCGCTCATGGCCGTCGCGCTGGTGCCAGAGGCGCAGCGCTTCTGCGGCCAGTGCGGAGGGCCGGTCGGGCGCGGCGGCAACGGACGTCCAGGCAGAACCGAGGGGTTCTGCCCGACCGACGGCAAACCGTATTCGTTTGTGCCTCAACTGAGCCAAGGCGAGGTCATCAACGCCCGGTACGAAGTTCTCGGCGTGATCGCCCATGGCGCCCTCGGCTGGATCTACCTTGCCAGGGACCGTCACATCGCCGAGACCGGCGCCGACCGCTGGGTGGTGCTGAAGGGCCTGATCGACACCGGCGACCAGTACGCGCTGTCGTCAGCGATGACCGAACGACGCTTCCTCGTCGAGGTAGACCATCCCAACATCGTCAAGATCCACGATTTCGTGCAGCATCCAGACCCGAAGAGCGGCCAGATGGCCGGCTACACCGTCATGGAGTATGTCGGCGGCCAATCGCTGAAAGAGCTGGCCCGGGCCAACACCGGACCTGACGGCCAGCGCACGCCGCTGCCGTTGCCGCAGGTCCTCGCCTATGGCTTGGAGGTGCTGCCGGCCCTGGGCTACTTGCACGCGCGGGGCCTGCTGTTCTGCGACTTCAAGCCGGACAACGTCATCCAGGCCGAGGAGCAGATCAAGTTGATCGACCTCGGCGCGGTGCGGCACATCGACGACGACGACTCGGTGATGTACGGCACACCCGGCTACCAGGCACCGGAACTGACCACAGCGGGCGCGTCGATCGGCTCCGACCTGTATACGGTCGGGCGTACCCTCGCCGTGCTCAGCTTTGATTTCGGCGGGTTCTCCACCCAGTACGCCGACCGGCTGCCCGACCCACGCGAAGTTGAGCTGCTCGCCCGCGAGGAGTCCTACTACCGGTTCCTGTGCCGGGCCACCCACCCCGACGTGCGCCGGCGCTTCCGCTCGGCCGCCGAAATGGCCGACCAGCTCCTCGGCGTGCTGCGCGAAGTCCTGTCGGCGGCGGATGGCGTACCGCGAGCTGGTGTTTCCTCCCTGTTCACCCAGGAGCGGGCGGCCTTCGGCACCTCGGGCGCGGAACTCGCAGGGCATGAGGTCGCGACGGCGCTGCCCGTCCCGGTTGTCGACCTGTCCGACCCGGCGGCCGCGTTTCTGGCCACTCTCAGCAACGCCACCGTGGCAGCGCTGAAAGCCGCACCCGTTCATAGCATTGAGGTGCGGCTTCAGCTGGTCCGGGCACTGATCGACGCGGGCGACCCTAAGGCTGCCACGACCGAGTTGCGCGGGCTGCCCGACGACGGCACCGACTGGCGGCTGGCTTGGTACGCGGGTCTGATCGCATTGACCGCCGGCCGGCCTGAGCAGGCCGTGGCGGACTTGGGTGCCGTCTACAACGCGCTTCCTGGCGAGCCGGCCGCCCGGCTCGGTCTCGCCGCGGCATGCGAACTCGCCGGTGACCGCGCCGGCGCCAGCTACCTGTACGAGCGGGTCTGGCGGGTTGACCACGCCTTCCTCAGCGCCGCGTTCGGCCTCGCGCGCATGCGCCTGTCCGTTGGCGATCGAGAAGGTGCCATCGCCGTGCTTGACGAGGTGCCTGCCACCTCGAGCCAGCAGGTGCCCGCGCAGATCGCCGCAGTCAGAGGCGGCCTCGACCATCGGCTCAACCCGTTGACGGAAACCGACTTTGTCGAGGCGTCGACCCGGCTCGAACGGCTGCGGCTGGATACCCAGCGACAGGCAAGCCTGGCCGTAGAGATGTACCAGACCGCTCTCAGATGGCTCGGCCGGACGGCCCGATCAGCACGCTCGGCCACGACTCCGGCCGGCGTGATGCTCGGACACGGGCTCACCGAACGGGAGTTGCGCTTCGGGCTCGAACGCAAATACCGGATCCTGGCGACTCTGGAGACCGACCCGCGGGCCCAGCGCGCACTGGTCAACCAGGCCAACGCCATCCGCCCCTGGACAGTGGTGTAGATGGCCCGCGATCCGCGCCCAGGAGAAGGACCAACCCCGTGAGCGATCAACCCGCGTTCCAGGCTGAGGTACACCAGAACCGGTACCTGCCCGCAGGCGGTACCGTCATCGATGCGGTCCTCACCGTGACCACGTCCAGCGCGGACGGGCGCACCCCCACCGCGGGGCCGAACGCGGCCCAGGTCATCATGATCGACTGCTCGGGCTCGATGGCCAACCCGCCAAGCAAGATGGACGAAGCGCAGAAAGCTACCATCACCGCAATCGATACCCTGCCCGACGGGGTTGCGTTCGCCATCATCGCCGGGCGCCATAACGCCGAAATGGTGTACCCGCCCGCTGCGACGCTCGTCCCGGCGACCAGGGAAACCCGCGCTGAGGCTCAGCACGCGGTGTCCCAGCTAGTCGCGGACGGCGGAACCGCCCTCGGCGCCTGGCTCGAGCTGGCCAACAACCTGTTCGCCGGACATCCCGCCGAGGTCAAGCACGCCATCATGCTCACCGACGGGCGCAACGAACACGAGACTCCCGAGCAGTTGGCCGCCGTGCTCCGCTCCTGCGAAAGCGGGTTCGTCTGCGACGCTCGTGGGGTCGGCGACGGCTGGAGCGGCACCGAACTTCTTGTTGTCGCCTCCGCCCTGCTTGGCACCGCCGACGGCCTGGCTTTTCCCGGCGATCTCGTCGCTGACTTCCGACGGATGACCGAGGCCGCTATGGGCAAGGCACTCGGCGACGTGACGCTGCGACTGTGGACCCCGGCAGGTTCAACGGTCCGCCTCGTGGAACAGGTCTTCCCGCATCTGGAAGACTTGACCGGCCGCCGGAGCGAGGTCAGCGCCCGCCTCGGCGAC
>Ga0207416_1003144_pt1 | contig 16373 bp, 19 predicted proteins | sample PaiPotPPM11metaG_FD_184107 | JGI IMG/M metagenome (GOLD analysis project Ga0207416, IMG submission 184107) | Iron sulfur acid spring bacterial and archeal communities from Banff, Canada, to study Microbial Dark Matter (Phase II) - Paint Pots PPM... ...
CATGGGAGTCTGCATCCTCCCGTAAGTCCAGCGGCGGCGCACCAGTTTATCGCTACGATTCTCTGCATGCTCCAAGCGGCCAACGCCTCTACCGGTCCACCCTGGCTGCTCTACGTCCCGCTCGCGGGGTTGATGGTCACGGTTGTCGGCGGGTACTTCCGGTACCGAAAGTTCGTCAAGGTGCGGGCGCGGCAGACGCTCACCCACGGACCGTTCTTCGCCATCGGCGACTATTCACCGCCGGTCGAGGAGTACGACGCGGTCGCTCTCATGGTGACCAATCGCAGCCTGCTGCACCCGGTCTTCCTGCGAAAGATCGGCGGCGAGGGCCGTGATCCCGCCGGGAAGCTTGTCACGGTGGAGGCATGGCTCAAATCGCCGCCCGTCCGCCTCGAGCGCGGCCAGGGCCATCCGTGGGAGATGTCCTTCGGCGACCTGGCCGATGGCGGCATCGACGTCCGCAAAGGCGTCCGGGGATGGGCCATCATCGACGCGCGCGAGAAGCCCTACCGCTCGCGTTTGATGCAGCTCCACTCGACCGGCAACCGAATGATTCCCATGCCGGTGCCACGGGCGCGGCCGGCGAGGTAGCGGTGGCAACCGTCTCGGCTCCTACACATCTTCGCGTGCAAGCGACTGCTGACCTGCAGCGGGCGCTCGATGAGCTCTGCGGGCCCAATCCTGATCTGGTCGGGATCACGATGCGTGCGCATCACGCTTTCCGGATGCTAGGCGCAAAGGCGGAGATCGAGGCCCTCTCGTGCGAACTCGGTGGATACCCTCCGAAACGCAAATTGCCGAGCTTTCGGCGGTTGCTGGTCACCTACCGGTGGGAGACAAGCGACACTCGCGCGGCAGCGAATGAGGCCATTCGCGGCAGTCTCCAATTGGCGGAGAGGCACGGACACGAAGATTGGTTTGGTTCTCTCCAAACCTGGGTCAGCTCTGCCCAGGGTCAGCATGAAATCAAATGGCCGACAGGCGAAGCCAAGGAGGTCCTATCGACCGCCCTTGGGCGACGGGTCCATTGGACCGAGTGGGCGTTTGCCGCTCCATCCGTACTGAGCCAGCGCTTGGATGAATACCGTGCTCACCTCTATGATCTGGTCGGGAGATGGGTCGTTACGCTTCTCACCGCGGGCGAGGCCGAATCGTTGTGGGATGCGCTGCGCGTGGGAGGAGATGCCCTGGCGGCGAAGGCCGGCGTCGGCGACAGTCTGCAAGGCGTAGTCCGGGCGGCGCTCAGCGATGATCCATCGGCTTGGCGATCGGGTCTGCTGGCGTGCCGAAACATAATCGATGACCTGAGCCGTTACCTCTACCGGGCCCCGGGCCCGACCTACCCGCACATCCGCCATGAGGGTAAGGAAATCGCGGTCGACGGCGGTCACTACCGGAATCGACTGGTCGCGTACCTGCATCAAAAGGGACTAGACGCCGACGATCGTGAGTTGGTGGCCGAACACCTCGAATGGTTCAAAGGATTCGCCGCCCTGGTCAATGCGCTCGGATCCAGCGGGAAGCGGCCGGTGGGCAAGCGCGACATCGGCAACGGGCTGATGCACACGTATCTGCTCTTCAGTGAAATCGCCGCACGAACTGATGGCGAGCCCGTGACGGCAATCGTTGACCCGAGCCGGCCTTGATGGCCAACGGCACGGACCTCGATCTCGACGCTGCTCCGACTCATGGCCAAACCTGCCGTAATCGTTCTGCATAAATCGCGCAGACGTAGGGCCCAGGCTGCCGGGATCGCTGGACAATCCGGTTCATGTTGGACAGGATCCGGTCCCGCTGCTCTTCACCCGTGAGGCCGCCGCTGGTCAGGCAGAAGACTCGAACGCGGTAGCGGTCGATCGCGGCTTGCTCGTTTGGCCGCCGTCGGATGGCCTCATCCTTTGTTAGCACGATCCAATCAGAGCCTGCACGCTCCAACCATTCCTCGTCCGTGATCCGCTCCTCCGCGCCGGGACCGTATACCGAGAACATCGTGTGGACGGTGTACGCCGCGGTCCGTAAGGCGTCCGGGATCAGGTATCGACCGAGGCTGCGATCAACAAAGATCTCAGGCGGCGGTTCAGGCGGCTTGCGGGAGCGAGGCACGAATCACGTCTTCGACGTCCTCGGTCGCGAGGTCAAAGTCCTTGGCGACGCTATGAAGGCGCTCACCGGCGCGAAATCGATCGACAACATCTTCCATACGAGCCCCACCTTTGACAAACAGCGGTCGTCCGAAGGCTCGACGTGGATCGACCTCGATTAGGCGCCGCTCGGTAATCGGCAGGATGAGCCGGTCAGCCCACTCATCCCGGGCATAGTTGATGCGCTGCAGGTACGCGGCAACGATTGGCGTGAACACGCGCTGTCCGGTGACCACCGCTGTCAGCACCTTGCCTTCCTCCTGCCGCTGGGCAAAGTCGTAGAGGATGGCCGCGCCGTCCGTATAGAGCCGCCGAGAGGCGAGCGCATGCTCCAGACCGATCCGTTCTTCGACCAGTGGAAGCGCCTTCCTGATGTGCTGCATGGAGACGCCCGCCCGGCGAAAGGCTGCGACGACCATGCCCTCGACTAGGCCGATGAACGGGATGGCTGGATACTGAGGTGGCGCCGGGAGCGAGCTCACCAATCGGGTCTGTCTTGCACGAGTCGAAGGACCGACAGTCCAACTGGCAAAGGTCGCGGCTGGGACGCCCAGGAAGCGGGCTGCTTCAGGAATCGTGTACAGCGCGGTATCGAAACGCTTATCCTCCAGTTTCTTGCCCTTAGGGCGCCGGTCTGGGCCGCCCGGCTCGAATCATAACGCCGCGGCTCCAGTTTCCGCGGCGTTTGGACCGTGAGACCAAATGGTGCCGCCATCTCCGGTCAATCGGGCTGATTGGTGCTCGGTTCGTCGTAGGCATGCCCCACCCGCCACGCCGACCCCCTGGGCGTGTCCGGCGTCGGTATCCCCTTAAGCCGCTAGCTGGTTTCCGTCTCGGTGGCGACGCCGCCGCGTAGACCGAAGAGGTGCTTCTGCCAGGCGAGGTAGATCACGATCGCCACGTTGATCAACAGGATGCTGACGCGGACCGGTGTCTGGCGGCTGAGCACTTCCGAGACCTCCAGCGGGATACCGATGCAGCCAGCGATCACGGTGAGGTATTCGGCCCACCGGCGCCGCCGCGCCAGCCCGATCGCTTCGGTCAGTTCCAGCATCCCGAAGAGCAGCGCGCCGATCCCGATGAGCACCACGATCCGCGTCGAAAATTGACCGATGGGACGAAGCACGGTGATCAGGAGCCTCGGAATCAACCGCCGTTCCGGATTGACGTCGAGCTCAGCCACCCACTGGCGGACCAGCAACACCACACTCCGGCTCCGCGTTAGCAGCGCAACCCCCAGGACGAACACCAGGCTGCCGCGGATGGCGCGTTCCAGGATGATGAGGCGCACCACGGTATCGACCGGCTGGGTTTCGCGGCCAAGCTCCCGCTTGATCTTCTGCCAGAAGGTCACTGGGGCAGCGCCTCGAGCAGGCGATCGAGATCCTCGTCGCTGTTGTAGTAATGGGGCGAGGCGCGCAGGAAGTCACCACGCAGCGAGATGATGACGCCCGCCTCGCGCAAGCGGGTGTGGAGTTCGGCGGGCACCATCCGTGGATGACGAAAGGACACGATGCCGGAACGTTCCGACGGCGCTGTGGGTTTCAGCACCAGCTCGTAGCCGCGGCTCGGCAGCTCTTCACGCAGGCGGTCGGCGAGCCGCAGCACGACCTCTTCGACCGCGGGCATGCCGCACCGCAGCAGGAGATTGACCGCGGCGCCCATGCCCAGAATGCCCGGATAATTCGGCGCGGCCTCCTCGAAGCGGCGGGCGCCCGGCTTGAAGGTGAGGTCGTAGTCGACGTACTCGCGCTCGCGGACCACGCTCTCGGGTCCGATAGTCACCGGGTTCAATCGGTCCAGCATCCGCGGTCCGACGTAGGCGAAGCCCACTCCCATGGGTCCGAGCAACCATTTCTGCGCGCCCGCCGCCAGGAAGTCGACGGGCGTCCGCGACAGGTCCAGCTGGAGGCTCCCGACCGCCTGAACCGCATCGACCACGAGCAGGACGTCGCGACCTCGAAGCGCGCTGCCCAGGGCGCCAAGGTCGGTCCGAAACCCGCTCCAGAACTGGACCGCGCTGATCGCCAGTACGCGCGTGCGCCGATCGCAGAGGCGCACCAGGGCCTTGACGTCGATCCGGCCGTGCTCCGGCTGGTACAGCCGCAGCTCGACGCCTTTTCGCTTGAGCCCCATCCAGGGGTAGATGTTGGAAGGGAACTCGCGATGGACGCCGACGATATTGTCGCCGTTCTCCCAATCGAGACCGGCCGCGACCAGGCCAAGCCCGGCTGTCGTGTTCTTGGTAAAGGTGATCGATTCCGCACCGACCGATAGCAACTCCGCGATCCGCGTGCGAACCTGGCTGCGCAACCGTTCCCAGTGCACCAGGTCGAATGGCTCCTCCGTCATCCGGCCGAGGTAGACCTCCATCGTGGAGCGCACCGGCGTCGCCAGCGGTGCATTCGCCGCGTGATCGAGGTACGCATAGCGACCGGCAATCGGAAACAGCGCTCGCATCTCCTGCGGTGTGAGCGGCATACCTTGGGCACACTACACTAGGCAATGTTGGGCGAGGACGCGACGATTGACATTGCCGACTTCGAGCGCGTCGATATGCGCGTCGGCAGGGTCCTTACGGCGGAGCCCTTTCCCGAAGCCCGGAAGCCCGCCTACAAGCTGCGTATCGATTTCGGCCCGCTGGGCATCCGCCGCTCCAGCGCCCAGCTCACGGTTCATTACCGCCCGGACGAGCTGCGCGGCCGGCTGGTGATCGCGGTGCTCAACTTTCCACCCCGACAAATCGGTCCGGTGCGGTCGGAAGTGCTTGTCCTGGGCGTGCCCGATCCGGATGGCGCCGTCGTCCTGCTCGAGCCGAGCGTTGACGTGCCGGTGGGAGGTCGTGTCTTTTGACCTCGATGCGGACAACTCCCTACCTCGTCACCGACTGGCACGACCCCGCAACCGGCGCTCGCGGCTGGTTCGTGATCGACCGCATGGTGGGCGGCATGTGCTCCGGTGGCATCCGCATGCGTCCGGGGGTCACCGTCGACGAGGTGACCGACCTTGCCCGCACCATGTCGCACAAGATGGCCGTCCTCGACATCCCGTACGGAGGCGCGAAATCAGGGATCGACTTCGACTCGGCCTCGCCGCAGGCGCCCGCGGTGCTGCGCGGTTTCATCGAGGCCATCCGCCCCTTCATCGCCGAGCGCTACGCGACCGGGGCCGACCTCGGCACCCGAGAGGACGACATCATCGCGGCCTGCCAGCTGGTCGGCTTGACCCACCCGCTCCAGGCGGGCTTCAAGAGTGAGGGCGGCGCCGGCCTCAACCGGGTCCGCCAAGCCCTGGCGCTGACCAGCGAAGGCATCCCCATCACCGAGCTGATCGCGGGCTATGGCGTGGCCGAATGCACCGTCGAGGCCGCTGGCGTGCTCGGCCTGCCCCTGCGCGGCGCTACCGTCGCGTTGCAGGGATTCGGGAATGTCGGCGGGGCGGCGGCGCGCTACCTCGATCGAGAGGGCGTCCGCCTGGTCGCGGTGGCGGACATCGAGGGCGCGATCATCGACGAGAACGGGCTCGATATCCGGCATCTCCTCTCCATCCGCGACCGCTACGGTCGCATCGATCGGTCCCGCCTGCCCGCCACGGCCAGGCGCGCGCCGGAGCCGGCCTGGCTGGAGCAGCCGGTAGACATCCTGATCCCGGCCGCCATCGGGAATGCCGTCCGCTCGGACAACCAGGGGACCATCCAGTGCCGCTTGCTGGTTGAGGCCGCGAACAACCCGCTGACGCGGGACACGGAGGTGGAACTGGAGCGGCGCGGTACCACCATCCTGCCGGACTTCGTCGCCAACGCAGCAGCAGCCTTTCTCTTCTGTGGCTTGTTGGAGAAACGGCTTGAGCCCACCCTCGAATCCATCTTTGGCGTCACCAGCCGGCAGCTCCGAACCATCACGCGCGAGCTGCTCGACCGTGCGCGCCGCGAACAAGTCTCGAACCGTCGGGCCGCCGAGGAGATCGCCGAGCACCGTTTGCGCGAGCGGGCCTAGAAGCCCCCACCCTGACCCTCCTCGGCAAGGGGGGAGGGAAATTTCCCTAGAACCCGCCGGCGTGCCGGCGCATCATGCAGTCATCCATGACGACGTCGAGGCCGGCTGCCCGCGCCCGCTCGGCCGCGGCTTCATCCACGACGCCGTCCTGGAGCCACACCGCGCCCGCGCCAATCGCGATTGCCTCGTCGACGATCGCGCCGGCGAACTCCGAGCGGCGGAAGACCTCGACGACGTCAACCGGCCCAGGCAACTCCGATAAGGTGGCGTAGGCTCGCTCTCCGAGAACCTCCGCGACGTTGGGATTGACCGGAATGATGCGGTAGCCGGCCCGTTGCAGGTAGCGCGCAACGCCATGACTCGGCCGGCGCGGATTTGCGCTCAGACCCACAACCGCAATCGTCCGTGCCGACCTCAGGATCTTGTCGGCCGGATCCACTGTCTGCGCGCCCACATCCCAAATCTACAATGGCTCGGTGGCGCCCCCGACCCGGCTATCTCCAATTCCCGCAGAAATCGTCGACGCCTTTCGCGCGGTCGCCCCGGCCGTCGAGGCGTTCGCCCAGGAGCAGGGCCTGCTGATCGAGCGGTATCGCCGCGGCAAACCCGCATGGGAACTGCGCTTCGCCCGCGGGCTTGGCGGCGAAGCGGTGATTGCGATCAGCTACCGGGAGCGGACCGGCCACGTGCTCGACGTCAGCGCGGTCTGGTGGGTGGACGACCCGGCGACGCACACGCGACGCCTGCGCTCGGAGAAGGTCGCGGTCTACGACCGCCGCGCAGCGCCGGCGACACTCGCCCAGCACCTGAACGCGGCGCTAACCATCGTCGATCGATGGACGCTCGAGGACCTTGGCCCGCCACACGGCCCCTTCAAGCCGGCGCCTGAAGAGCCAACCGGCCGCGCGCTCAGGCCGCGATGAGCGAAGCCCCCGAGCCACGATCGGCTGAGGATGAGATGCGGCTGGCGTTCGGCCGGGCTATCGGATTCACCGTTGCCGCGCTCGCCTTGCTACTGGGCGCCAGCGTCGTCGTGATCCTGCTGGCGGCCATCTTCTTCCGCTTCATGTTCGGCGGCTAGCGAAGGCGTCGGGCCACGGTCGCCGACGGAGGGTCCACCACCGCCGGGTGCAGGATGCCGGCCAGGATCTCGACGCTGTCCACGAGGCGCGGACCCGGCCGGCTGAAGAAAGCGTTGCCGTCGACGACCCAGGTTTCGTCGGCGAGCGCGCTTGATTGGATCAGCGTCACTTTAGCCTCGGCCAGGCTGCGCTCGAGCGAGAGCCCACAGGCGGAGATGACGAGCACTTCGGGGCGGGAATCGATCACGGCCTTCCATTCGATGGGGTGCGCCGGACGGCCCGGGATCCCCAGCACGTCGCGGCCGCCTGCCATCCGTACCAGACCCGGCGTCCAGTGGCCGGCGTTGAACGGCGGGTCGATCCATTCGAGGATCACGACCGGCCGCACCGGCTCATTTTGCACGCGCTCGTGAACCTGGAGCAGGCGGCGTTCGAGATCGGCCACCACCCGCTCGGCCGCCGCTTCGCGGGCTGCGAGCCGGCCCACCAGGCGGATGTGCTCGAAGACGTCGGCGAGCTGCTCCGGCTCGAGCGAGACCAGCTGCATCGGCGTCGAGCTGCGCCGGACGGCCCGTTCGACGATGGGATACGACACGGCGCACACCTCGCAGAGCTCCTGGGTGAGGATGACGTCGGGGTGCAGCGTCGCAAGCTTGTCGGCATCCAGCGTGTAGATGCTGCTTCCCTGGTGGACCAGCTCACGGATGTGCCGGTCGATCTGCGCGCTGTCGCCGTTCCCGTCAAGCACGCTGCGGGTGACGACCGGCTTGGTCTTGACCGACTCCGGGTAGTCGCACTCGTGAGTGACCGCCACCAGGCTGTCTTCGAGCCCGAGCGCGCAGACGATCTCGGTCGCGCTGGGCAAGAGCGAGGCGATCCGCACCTCACGCGCCCGGAACGAACGGGTTGAGCAGTTTCTCCTCCTCGATCGTGGTGGCCGGCCCGTGGCCCGGATACACCATCGTCTTCGGTGGCAACGCGTAAAGCACGTTGCGGATCGAGAAGACGATCTTGCGCATGTCGCCGCCGGGCAGGTCCGTCCGGCCGATGCCTCGCTGGAACAGCGTGTCGCCGGCAAAGCAGTCGAGGCCGAAGAGAAAGCAGACGGAGCCCTGGGTATGCCCGGGCGTGTGCAGGACGCGCAGGCTCACGTCCTGAAAGGTCAGCGCCGTGCCGTGGGTCAGCGCGGTGTCGATCGAGAACGCGGTAAAGCTATCCGGCGGAAACGGATACCCGGCGATCGCCTCCCAGTCGAGGATGGCGAGGTCGTCCGGATGCATCGCGATCGGGGCACCGGTGTGCGCGTGCAGCGCCGGAACGCCGGCGACGTGATCGATGTGTCCATGCGTCACCAGGATGTGTTCGAGGGTCAGCCCTTCCGAATCGATCTGCCGGCGCACGCGATCCAGCTGCAGGCCCGGATCGACGGCGAGCGCGGACGTCGTGTCGCGCCGCCGGATCAGATAGCAGTTTTCACCGAACAGGTCGTCGTCGAAGACCGAGACTTCGAGCTTCTCGCGGAGCGCCTCGGCCGGCGTCATCCGATGCCGATTTCCCAGGAGGCCGACGTCAGGACCTCCGGGCCGCTCTCGGTGATGAGCACCATTTCCTCGACGCGAACGCCACCCCAGCCCGGGATGTAGATGCCAGGCTCGTTGGTGATGACCATGCCGGCTCGCAGCGCGGTGTGGTCAGTGGGTGACAGGTAGGGTCGTTCGTGCACCTGAAGTCCGATTCCGTGGCCCAGGCCGTGGCCGAAGGCATGTTCCTCGCCAGCGAGCACCTCGCGGGCGCGCCGGTCGATTTCGTCCGCGGTCTCTCCCGGTTTCATCAGGGCAATCGAGGCGAGCTGCGCAGAGCGCACCGCCTCGATCACGCGGGCTTGCTCGGGGGTTGGCTCACCGACCACGATCGTTCGGGTCGTGTCGCTGTGATAGCCGGCGGCGGTCGCGCCGAAGTCGACCACCACCATGTCCCCTCGCGAAAGGACCCGGTCGGAAGCACGGCCGTGCGGGAGGGCACCCCGTTCCCCGGCGGCCACGATGGTTTCGAAGGCTGGACCGTCGGCCCCGAGCTCGCGGAAGGTCTGCTCCAGCAGGAAGGCGACATCCCGCTCGCGTAGCCCTGGCCGGATGGCCGAGCGGACGCGATCGAACGCACGGCCGGCGATCGAGGCCACCGCGCGCAGCAGCTCGACCTCCTCGGCCTCCTTCACGATTCGGAGCTCCTCGACCAGACCCGCGGTGGCCACCAGCGTTGGCGCCGGTGGCAAGGCGGCCGACAGTCGCTGGTGCTGATCGAACGTCAGGTGCTGGGACTCGAAGCCGACCCGCCGCAGCCCCAGTGCCTTGAGCCGCTCCGCAATCAGCGCCCAGAGACCGTGCGACGGCCCCGATGGCATCAGTCTGAAGGCCGGTGCCTCGGCTTCCATCTGCAGCCAGTAGCGGCTGTCCCCCAGGATTTCGGCAGCATCCGTGCTGATGATCAGGTAACCGAGGCTGCCGCTGAACCCGGAAAGGTACCGGATGTTCTCTGGTGAGGTCACGACCAGGCCATCGAGGTCGAGGTCCAGCAGCCGCTGGCGCAGTGCCGCCACGCGGCGCATCGATTGTTCAGCGCGCATTCGGGCTCATGATACGGACGCCCGGGACGAAAGCCCCGTTATGCGATGCCTTCTGGGCGGCTGGATCCGATCGAGCTCAGGGGTTCCGTCGCGAGTTCGGCAAGCTCGCCGAGCAGGTCGATCGACCCGATCACGGGAACCGCCCGATAGACCGCGACCGCTCCCCAGATGGTGCCGCGCTGGGCCAGCGGCGTGGCAGCGACGGCGCCGGCCGGCGGCTCCGCCCCATGAAGTAGGTGCCGGGCCCATCGACTGCGCTGAAGGTCATCGATGGCCGCGGGCTTCTCACTGTACAGGGTCCATTCGAGCAGGGCCTCGATCACCGGCGCCAGCTCCTCGAGTCGGTCGGGTCGCCCGGGCAAGGTGAAGCCGTCTTTCTGCCAGCGGCCCTCGGCGTCCCAGAACACGACCAGCCCGCCGGCGGCGTCCAGCGCCTGGAGCGCCCGCCCCAGCAGCAGGTTCGCCGCCATCTCGCGGACGTGGGTCGTCTGCGTGGTCAACGCTCCCTCCCTGCACCAACACTAGCGCGGCGGGGCCGGCGGGTCCAGTCCAGCAGTAGGGCGAGCAAGAAGAGCACGACCCCCAGGCGGATAGCAGCGTCGGCGAGGTTGAAGTCGGTTGGCCAGTAGTGGACCTCGATGAAGTCGGTCACCCCGCCCACCAGGACCCGGTCGACCAGGTTGCCGAGGGCACCACCGGCCACGGCGCCGAGCGCCCCCATGCCAAGGATGCCGCCAACATTCCCTCGCACCGCGAGAACCGCGATCGCCCCAACGATGATCAGCGCCAGCGCCGCGAACAGCGCGTTGTGGCCGGTGCCCAACCCCAGCGTGGCGCCGGTGTTGCTGGCGAGCCGGAACCAGAGCCAGCCGGGGATGATCGTGACCTCGTGTCCTGGCGTCAAGGCGCCCCGGGCCCAGGCCTTGCTGGCCTGGTCGAGGACCAGCACCAGCAGCGCGATCGCCGCGACCATGAGGAGCGCTCGAAGTCGCTGCATCCCGGCCATGCTACCGGGGGCGAGTCGAGGCGGTGGCGGCTAGTGCTTCGGCGTCGGGTGAGGCGAGGCGCTCGGGCCCTTGCCGTTGCCGGCGGGGGAGGCGCTCGGTTTGCCGTTCGACGTCTGCAAGGCTTGCGCGGCGCGGTCGCGGGCCTGCATGATCGCGGCGATGGCTGCCGGGTTCGTCACCTCGCCCTGCAGACCGGCGAGCTGCTGGTCGTGCGTGGCGATCGCCTGGGCCAGGCGGTCCTCCAGGCTGGCCGCCAAAGCGGGATCGCTCTGCAGCTCCGACTGCACGACGAGGGCGGCGTCGTTGAGCTGGTCATCGAGGCTGCTCAGTGCGACGTCGGCGAGATCGATCCGGTGACGCGTGATCATGGCCTCGGCCTCGGTCAGGCGGGTCCGGGCGAGGTCGAGGTGGTAGCCGAGCTTATCGGACGGGCTGAACGCGAGCGCGCCGCGCACGTTCTCCACCACGCCCTTCAGCGGGTAAAGAGCCGAATCCGGAAGACTGTCGGCGGATGCCGCGACGGCTCCGCCTACCAGCAGCACCGCGGCGGCCACGGCCGCGAGCACCAGCCGGCGGACCGGATGCGTGCGCGACCGGACGGTCGCTGACTGCTCGACCGCGGCTAGCACCAGGTTCCAACCGCGAATCTTGGCGCCGGGCGACGGCATGACCGGATCGATGGAGCGTAACCGCTCCGCGAGCCGCTCCAGGCGTTCGACTTCAGGCGTCAATTGTTCGTCCTCCCCTGCAGGACGCGCTCGAGCGAGCCCAGCGCCCGGTGTTGCAGGGCTTGCACCGCGCCCACCGACTTGCCCATGATCCGGGCGGCCTGCGCGGCCGTCAGGTCCTGGAAGAACCGGAGGATCAGAACCTGCTGCTGCTCGTCGGTCAGTGTGCGCAATGCCTCGCGCAGGTCTTCGTTGGAGAGTTGGTCGACGGCGAGCTCCGACGGATCAGCCGACACCGGCATGGTCGCCGACTCCAGCGGAACGAGGATCGCCTTGCCCTGGCGGCGGTAATGGTCGATGGTCGCGTTGTGCGCGATCCGGTAGACCCAGGAGGAGAAGGCAACGCCCTGATCCTGGAAGAGATCCAGACGGGTGAGGCTGCGGGTCATGGTATCGATGGCGAGGTCCTCCGCGTCCTCCGCCCTTCCGAGGCGGGCGTAAACATAGTTGTAGATACGGTCGAAATAGCGCTCGTAGAGGATCCGTGCCGCGTCCTGGTCGCCCCGGCGAACCCGCTCGATGAGAGGGCGGTCGTCATCGGACGCCGCCTTACCGAGTGGCTGCACAGGGTGACATTATGGGGTCTGCCAAAGACAGGCGCGAACATATTCAGCTTCTAATACGTGCGATGAGGCCCTGAACGTATGTTGCCCTGATCCTGACGTTGCACGGCCGCGGCATCTCGTTGCGGCATTGTCACCGGCCGGGGGCGGCGGGCTCAGACAACCAGGATCGAGCCGGCCTCTCCCTCAATCAGCTGGCCGATCACGGCACCTGACGCGTTTCTTTCTTGCAGGGCGCTGAGCAGCCGGTCCACCGCGCTCTCGGGAACGGCCAGCAGGAGCCCGCCAGAGGTTTGGGCGTCGCAGAGCAGCGTCTGGCGAGCAGCCGAAAGTCCGGCCGGCCAGCGCACGCGCGAGGCAAGAAAGCGCTCGTTCGATCGCGTGCCACCCGGGACTTCCCCGGCCTCCGCCAGCATTTCGGCTCCCGGAAGGAGCGGGACCGACGCCGCCTCGACCCGCGCCGCGACCCCTGACGCGCGGGCCATCGAGTGGAGGTGCCCCAGCAGGCCAAAGCCCGTGACGTCGGTGGCGGCATGCACCTCGACCGTCGCCATGGCGTCGGCGGCGTTGCGGTTGAGCGCAAGCATGCCGTCGATGGCGGCCGCCGCCGACTCCGGCGGCGCCACCTCGTGCTTGATGGCGGTGGAGATGACACCGGTGCCGAGCGCCTTGGTCAGCACCAGCCGGTCGCCCGGCCGGCCGCCCCGGTTGCGGCGCACCCGGTCGGGGTGAACGGTGCCGGTCACGGCCAGCCCGTATTTCGGCTCGTGGTCGTCGATGCTGTGGCCGCCGAGGATGTCGATGCCCGCCTCGCGAACCTTGTCCAGGCCACCTCGCAGGATGTCAGCGAGCAGCGCGGGGCCCAGCTCTTTGATAGGAAAGGCGACCAGGTTGACCGCCAGCAGCGGCTGCGCACCCATCGCGTAGATGTCGCTCAGCGCGTTGGCCGCGGCGATCGCCCCGAAGGTGTAGGCGTCGTCGACGATGGGCGTGAAGAAGTCGGTGGTGACCACCAGGGCGAGGTCCGGCCGGAGCCGGTAGACGGCGGCGTCATCGCCGGTTTCCTGCCCTACCAGGACGTCGGGGTTATTGAGCCGTGTTGGCAAGAGGCTCAAGACCTGAGCCAGGTCCTCAGGACCGATCTTGCAGGCTCAACCCGCTCCGTGCGACCACTGCGTGAGCCGCACTTTCTCCACGCTACTCATCATTTGCACTGTACTCGACGCACGCGGGAAATCCCGCGACCCTCACAGGATATTTGTTACCGTCTCGTCAGTGGAGGTCACCTTCCTTGGGACCGGTTCGGCCTTCTCCCCCCACGCGTACAACGCCAGCATCCTGGTCGACCGGACTATCCTGCTGGATGCCGGCGCGCCGCTCACCGTCCACCTGCCAAAGGCCGGCGTCTCGCTCGATGAGCCGAAGGCCGTGGTGCTCAGCCACTTTCACGCGGACCATACCTTCGGGCTCGCCTGGCTGATCCTGGGCCGCGTGCTGCTCCACAACCCATCATCGCCACTCACCATCTTCGGTCCGGTCGGGACGACCGCCTACCTCGAGCAGTTGCTCGATTTTGCCTGGGGCGAGAAGATGCGCCGTCTCAGCTGGGAACGGCTGCAGCTGACCGTGCACGAACTCGCCGGTGGGGATGCCTTCGAGGTCGACGGAAGCCGCGCCCGCGCGTTTCGCATGCAGCACGTCAATGAGCTCAATTGCCTCGGCTTCACCATCGAGCGCGACGGCGTGCGCCTCGGGTACAGCGGGGACGCGGAAATGTCAGCCGAGCTCGAGGCGCTGGTCGCGGCCTCCGATCACGTGATCGCCGAGATGACCTACCCCGACGACGAGGGTGGCGAGCTCCACCTCGGACGCAAGGAGGTCGAGGGCCTGATGGAGCGGCACCCATCGACCCGCTTCATCATCACCCACTTGAGCACCGAGGGGTCGGTCAACGGCGCCGTGATGGCTCGGGATTTTCTGACGCTGCGCCTTCCTCTGCGCTGACCACCCGGCCGCGACGCAGCGCGTCACGCCAGGCGCTGACCACCAGGCCCGTGTAGCTACCGCGGATTCGGCGCCAGGCGCGGCGCGCATCAGCGAGCTCATCCGCCGACAGACCGCCGCGGCGGAAGCTGGCGCGGGTGTAGAGGTTCGCCAGCCGCCGGACCTCCTCGTCGAGCGGTGGTACAAAGGTCGCGAGCCGCCCACCGAATTCCTCCGGGGTATCGCCGCGGTGGCGCGGAACCTTGAGCCGGTCGCCCAGGAAAAGCAGGCGACGCCAGATGCGTGGGACGTCCTTGACCGCCAGCAGCCAGCGCACCACCAGCAGGATGCCGATGATCAGGAGGATCAGCAGCGCACCGCCCGCCAGTACTGCCTGGCGCCAGATATCGGGGAAGGCCGAGTTCGATGATGACCCGCCCGCATCCACCGGCGGCTCCTTCGGGATTGAACGTGGACGGGCCGTCGCCTCGGTCGACGGCGGGTTCGGGACATTCAGCAACTCGCGGGTCAAAGGCCGGTAGATCGGCGCATTGACGCCGTCCGGGGTCGCCTCGAACGGGATCCAGCCATAGCCGGGGAAGAAAACCTCGACCCAGCTGTGGGCGTCGAGCGCGTTGACGCTGTACTGGCGGGTCTTGTCGTCGAAGAGCCCCTGCCCGAAGCCGCTTATCTGCCGGCTGGGAATCCCCAGCGTGCGCAGCATGACGTTCATCGCGGTCGAGAAGTCCTGGCAGAAGCCCTTCTTGCTGGTGAAGAGGAAGTAGTCGAGAGGGCGCACCCCGCCCGGCGCCAGCGGCGGCTTCAAGGTATAGGTAAAGCGTCCCCTTTCGTTGAACCAGGACTCGATCGCCCTGGCCTGGTCGTAGGGCGTGGTCGCGTTCGCGTCGTGCACGATTTTCTGGGCAAGGGCGGCGATCTCCGCGTCCTGAGGGTTCGGATAACCCTTGTTACGGGCGACGCCATCCGCGTACAGGGCGATGTAGGGTGCCAGCCAGGCCGGATAATTCGTCCCTGCGCCTTCGAGCTCGGTCACAGCGGCGTTTGGGATCGCTTCGGTGACGCTGAAGGTGTATGGCGCGCGCACCCGGTTGGCGAGGTGGATCTTGTCGACGGTATCGAACGGACTCGGGCTGACGCTGTCACCGGTGACATTCACCAGCGTCGGAACGGCGCCCGGAAGCGCCGGTTCCGACGTCATGATGCCCCGCACTGTGCTCGGTTGATTGACGGAGATGATCTCGCCGGCGCTGAAGACGGTGGCGAACGTCTGCTCCGGCGGGACGATCACCTGGAACGTGTCGTGCTGGATCTGGATGCGCTGGCTGTCCGACGGCAGGTCATCCCTGGGGATCGCGGCCCCGGCGGCCACCAGTGGTTGCTGGCGCACCGGAACCTCCTGGGTGCTGGGGAGCGGGTACCACTGGATCCCATCCCAGCCCGCCAGCGCTATCCCGCGCCAGTACGGGTAGTAGATCGGGCCGTCGCCGCTGACCCGCATCACCGTCAGCGACTTCGCGTTCAGCTGCGAGCCGGGTCGAACCGTTTCGCTGTAGCCGATCGATCCGATGCCCCCGCCCGGACCTGAGCCGCTTCCGATGCCGAAAGGATGAAATGGGTCGGCGTGCACGACGCCCGGGATCAGCGCGCCGCTGATGTCGGAACTGCTGAGCGGCGGCAGGATGAGGAAAGCGATCGCCAGGATGGCCACGGTCGCTTCCACCCCGACCTCGCCGAAGGTCCAGCCGGTATCGGCCGCGTGCGGCAGGCGTCGCGACCGCCAGTTTTCCTTGAGAGCGACGAAATTGAGGCGAAGGAGGACGGATGCCGCGGCGGCCAGCCAGACCACCACAAAGAAACCCAGGCCGGCACTGGTGTCGTTGATGATTTCGACCGCCAGGATGGTGCCGCTCGGCAGAAGCGCGACCAGCCCGTTATGCCGGCGGAAGATCCACCAGCTGGTCCACACCCCGGCGAGGGCGAACATCAAGATCAGCCCCATCAACAACAGGAGGTTGGTCTGCCCGGGCAGGTCCACCGACCATTTGCGCAACGCCGGGACCGATAGCCCGGCACTCGTCAGGGGCGAGGGCGTGAACAACGCCAGCGATACCAGCGCCGCCGCCAACGAGCCGATGCCGTAGGCGAAGCGACGAAGGCCGGCGCAAACGAAGAGCCATCCGAGCACGCTCGTCAACGCCAGGGTCGGGACCAGGCGGCCGTCGGTATCCGG
>Ga0207416_1003145_pt1 | contig 16371 bp, 10 predicted proteins | sample PaiPotPPM11metaG_FD_184107 | JGI IMG/M metagenome (GOLD analysis project Ga0207416, IMG submission 184107) | Iron sulfur acid spring bacterial and archeal communities from Banff, Canada, to study Microbial Dark Matter (Phase II) - Paint Pots PPM... ...
TCGTGGGAGTCGTACCTTCGCGAACAAGGCGCCGACGAAAACAAAGTGCGAGCTGATATGCGGCCGCGCGCGGAACAACGGGTGAAATCGACGCTGCTCATCGATGAAATCGCGAAAGCCGAAGGTATCGAGGCCGGCGCCGGCGACGTCGATCGCGAAATCGGCCGGCTGGCGCGCTCGACCAATCAGCCCCCCGAGCGCGTATTGAGCTGGCTGCGCGAGAGCGGCGGACTAAGCCGATTGGTCGATTCGATTCGGCGCGAAAAGACGATCGATCTGCTGGTGACTCGCGCGACCTCGGCGGAAAACAGCGCGGACAGCCCAGCGGGACAGCCGCAGAACGCAGCGACCTAAAACCCGCATAGCGAATAGGAGACGCGAGGAACACATGGGACATCTGGTGCCGATGGTCGTGGAGCAAACGGCTCGCGGAGAGCGCGCATTCGATATCTTTTCCCGGCTGCTCAAGGAGCGAATCGTTTTTGTCGGCGGACCGATCGACGACAATCTGGCCAACCTCGTGATCGCGCAGCTGCTTTTCCTGGAAAAGGAAGATGCCGATAAAGACATTGAGATGTATATCAACAGCCCGGGCGGCAGTTTGACGGCCGGGCTCGCGATCTATGACACCATGCGCCTGGTCAAACCCGATGTGGCCACGTTCTGCGCGGGCATCGCTGCCAGCGCGGCGTCGTTCCTGCTGGCGGGCGGAGCCAGGGGCAAGCGCTTCGCACTGCCATTTTCGAAGATTTTGATCCATCAGCCGTGGGTTTCCCAGGTGGGCGGTCAGGCCACCGACCTCGAAATCTACGCCCGAGACTTGATCAATATGCGCAAGACACTCGCGAATATTTATGTAGAAGCGACGGGCCAACCGGTCGAGAAGATCGAGCGTGACATGGAGCGCGATTATCACATGACCGCCCAAGAGGCCGTTTCGTACGGGCTCGTCGACGCGGTAATCAGCAAAGAGACGCGCAGCCCCGCGCCTCCAACCGCGCCGGCGGCGTAGCGGTCGTATGTTTCGTTTCGGGGACGAGAAAGGTCAGCTCAAGTGCAGCTTCTGCGGCAAATCGCAGGAGCAGGTGCGCAAGCTGATCGCCGGCCCCGGCGTGTACATCTGCGACGAATGCATCGAGCTGTGCAACGAAATCATTGAAGAGGAGCTGTACAAGAACGTCGATGAGTCGCTGCGCCTGCGCAACATCCCGAAGCCCAAAGAGATCAACCACATCCTCAACCAGTACGTGATCGGCCAAGAGCGCGCCAAGAAGAGCCTGGCCGTCGCCGTCTACAATCATTACAAGCGCATCAACTCGGCGCAGTCGGGCAGCGACGACGTCGAGCTCCACAAGAGCAACATCCTGCTCATCGGCCCGACCGGCTCCGGGAAAACGTATCTCGCGCAGACGCTCGCCAAGATCCTCGACGTGCCGCTGGCAATGGCGGATGCGACGTCGCTCACCGAAGCGGGCTACGTGGGCGAGGACGTCGAGAACATTCTGCTCAAGCTCATCCAGGCTGCGGATTACGACGTCAAGCGAGCCGAAAAAGGGATCGTCTACATCGACGAGATCGACAAGATCGCGCGCAAGAGCGAAAACCCGTCGATCACCCGCGACGTCTCGGGCGAGGGCGTCCAGCAGGCGCTGCTCAAGATCTTGGAAGGCACCACCGCAAACGTGCCGCCGCAGGGCGGCCGCAAGCACCCGCACCAAGAATTCATCCAAATCGACACGACGAACGTGCTGTTCATCTGCGGCGGGGCGTTCGATGGGCTCGAGCGGATCATCGAAGGCCGCGTCTCGAGCCAAAGCCTCGGGTTCCGCGCGGCGCCCGAAACCAAGTCCGAGAAGAAGCACAGCCGCCTGCTGCAGCAGCTGCTGCCTGAAGATCTGCTGCGCTACGGGCTCATTCCGGAGTTCATCGGCCGGCTCCCGATCGTCGTCACGCTCGATGCGCTCGACGAGCTGGCGCTGCGCCGCATCCTGACTGAACCGCGCAACGCGCTGGTGCGGCAGTACCAAAAGATCTTCGCGATGGACGGCATCGAACTGTCGCTCACCAAAGAAGCGCTGATCGCCATCGCCCAGAAAGCCCAAACGCGCAAGACCGGCGCGCGCGGCCTGCGCTCCATCATCGAAGAGGTCATGCTCGACATCATGTACGATTTGCCGAGCCTGACGAACGTCAAAAAATGCATCATCAGCAAGGAAGTCATCGAGGGCGCCGAAACCCCGCTGCTGATCCCGACGACCACGCCGAAAGACGTCCCCGCGTAGTTGTAGTGAGCGAGCGAGGCTCGCTGCCGGCCTGACCGAAGGTCAGGTCTTTTTGTTGGGAAAGGCACGCCGCTGCTAACCATCGACGATGTCCGGGCCGCGGCGAAGCGCCTGGAAGGCGTCGCGCGCCGCACGCCGATCATGCAGTCGGACGCGCTCGACGCGATCGCCGGCAACTCCCTGTTCTTCAAGTGCGAAAACGTGCAGCTTGGCGGCGCGTTCAAGTTTCGCGGCGCGTATACCGCGCTCGCGGCGCTGACGGACGAGCAGCGCGCGCGCGGCGTGGTGGCCTTTTCGTCGGGCAATCACGGCCAGGGCATCGCCTTGGCCGCAGCCATGTTGGGCGCTCGTGCGACGATCGTGATGCCGCGCGGCGCGCCCAGCGTCAAGCTCGACGCCACGCGCGCGCACGGCGCTGAGGTCGTTCTTTACGACCCAGCGACCGAGGATCGAGAAGCGGTCGCTCGCGCGCTGGCCGCGGAACAAGGCGCGCTGCTCGTGCCGCCGTTCGACGACGAACGCATCATCGCTGGGCAGGGCACCGTCGCGCTTGAGCTGCTCGGCCAGGCGCCCGAGCTGGACGTCATTCTCGTCCCAGTCGGCGGCGGCGGTTTGCTGTCCGGCTGCGCCGTCGTCGTTCGCGCGCTGCGCCCGCAGGCGAAGATCTTCGGCGTTGAGCCCGCCGGCGCGAACGATTGGCAGCTCTCTTGGCGGCGCGGCGAACGCGTCGCCATCAAGGCAGCCAACACCATCGCTGACGGCCTGCGCCCGACGTCGCCCGGCAAGCTCACCTGGCCGCTCGCGCGCGCGCACGCGGACGGCATCATCAGCGTGACGGATGGCGAGATCGCCGCCGCAATGCGCGCGCTGCTCGTCCACGCCCAGCTGCGCGTAGAGCCGAGCGGTGCGGCCGCACCGGCGGCGGCGTTGTCACGCAAGCTCGACGCGCCGCGCGGTCGCGTCGGGGTGGTGATCAGCGGCGGCAACGTCGATCCGGAAACGTTTGACCGCCTCGCCGGCTCGGTCGTCTGAGGACGGCGGCCGCTTGAAAGGCGGCCGCTCCAACGTGGTGAACGGGGTAGAACATGCAGGAACCGATGCTCGAGCGCTACGATCCCGCCGCGATCGAGCCCCAATGGTACGCGCGCTGGGAAGCGGCCGGCGCGTTTCACGCTGAGCCAGATCCTTCGCGCCCCCCGTTCGTGATCGCCATGCCGCCGCCGAACATTACCGGCCGGGCGCACATGGGACACGCCTCGACGTACACGCCGATGGACGTCCTCACGCGCTACCATCGGATGCGCGGTTTCAACGCCGTATGGTTGCCCGGTCAGGACCACGCCGCCATCGCCACGCAGAACGTCATCGAAAAAGAGCTCGCTAAGGAAGGCCTCACGCGTCACGACATCGGCCGCGAAAGGTTCCTCGAACGCGCACGGGCATGGCGCGCGCTCTACGGCGGCATCATCTACAAGCAGTTCCGCGCGCTCGGCTTCGGGCCCGATTGGCAGCGCGACCGCTACACGATGGATGAGGGGCTGAGCCGAGCGGTCAACAGGGTCTTCGTCGATCTCTACGGCGCGGGCCTCATTTATCGCGGCACGCGGCTGGTCAATTGGTGCCCGCGCTGCGCTTCGACGTTGTCGGACAGCGAAGTCGAACGCGAAGCACGGCCGGGCACGCTGTATTTCGTGCGTTATGACCGTCAGGACCATGCCGGGAGCGTCACGGTCGCCACCACCCGGCCCGAAACGATCTTCGCCGACGCGGCGATCGCCGTCCATCCGGACGACGAACGCTATCGCGCGCTGGTCGGAAGCTCGGTCGTGCGGCCGTTGTCGCCCAAACCGATCCCGGTGATCGCCGATGCGGGCGTCGAAAAAGCCTTCGGCACCGGTGCCCTCAAGATCACGCCGGGCCACGATTTTAGCGACGCGGAAATCGGCGGGCGCCATCATCTGCCGGCCATTTCGGTCATCGACGTTTCCGCGCGCATGACCGATGACGTCGAAGAGGAGTTCCGGGGTCTCGATCGCTTTGCCGCGCGCGAGCTTGCCGTACGACGGTTGCGCGAGCGCGGCGCACTCGTCAAAGAGGAGCCGTATAGCGTCGCCGCCGGCCTGTGCTACCGTTGCGACACGCTGGTCGAACCGCTGCTCTCGCTGCAATGGTTCGTCAAAATGCGGCCGCTCGCCGAGCCGGCGCTTGCCGCAACGCGTGACGCCCGGATACGGTTCATCCCCGAACGGTTCCGCCGCACGTACGACGACTGGCTCGAGCATATCCGCGACTGGTGCATTTCGCGGCAGATCTGGTGGGGCCATCGCTTGCCCGTCTGGTACTGCCGGGATGATCATGCCACCGTCAGCGAGACGCTGCCAGCCGTCTGCGCGGCGTGCGGCAGCTCTAGCCTCAGCCAGGACGAGGATACCCTCGACACGTGGTTTTCGAGCGCGCTCTGGCCGTTTTCGATCCTTGGCTGGCCTGAGAAGACGCCGGAATTCGAGGCGTGGTATCCCACGCAGGTCATGGTCACCGGGCGCGACATCATTTTCTTGTGGGTCGCGCGCATGGTCATGCTGGGGTTGCGCTTCGCGGCGGACATTCCGTTTTCGACCGTGCTCATCACGCCGCAGATCCAAGACGAGCAGGGCCGAAAGATGAGCAAATCGCTCGGCAATTCGCTCGATCCGATGGAGCTGGTGAGAGACTTCGGTGCCGATGCCGCGCGTTTCGGCATCGTCGGCCAGATGCATGAAGGACAAGACGTCCGCTTCTCCGTCGCGAAATGCGATGAGGCGCGCAAGTTTTGCAACAAAATATGGCAAGCGGCGCGCTTCGCGCTGCAGGCCTTTCCCGAACTGAAGAGCCCGAGCAGTACTCGCGAGTTGCCTGATTCCACGACGTGGACGCTCGCCGACCGCTGGATTATGCACGAGCTGGCACAGACCGCCGCCGGCGTGCGGGCGGCGTATGAGGCGTTCGATCTTTCCGGAGTCGCGCGCTTGCTGTATGCGTTCATCTGGAATGCGGCGTGCGACGTTTACGTCGAAATCGCCAAAGATCGAGCGCCCACCCGCGCGCCGATCATTGGACGCGTCGTTTCGGTCGCGATGCAGTTGCTGCACCCGATCATGCCCTTCGTGACCGAAGCGATCTGGCAGCGCTTGCCGCACGCCGGCCGTTTCATCGGCGATGGCCCCTGGCCCATCGAGGAAGCCGGGCGACCCGATCCGGCTGCGGCGCTCCACATGCGCCGGCTGCTCGAGTTTAGCGAGGCCGTGCGTGCTCTGCGCGCAGTGCCGAACCTACCCTATCGCGAGCTGCGCGACGTGCACGTCGTCGGCGCCGACCAGGACCTGCTCGAGCTGCTCGAACGCGAACCGGCCATCGTCAGGACGCTCGCGCGCGCCGAGCGCGTGCATCCGCTGTCCGCGGCTGACGGCAGGCCGCCGCACGCGCTCTCCAAGCCTTTTGACTCGGCGGAAATTTTGCTCGCCGTCGACGAATCGTATCTGGAGAAAGAGCGGACGGCGCTTCGCAAAGCCGTCGAGCGCACGACGCTTGAGATCGCGGCGCTAGAGCAAAAGCTCGGCTCGGCGGGATTCGTTGCAAAAGCGCCGGCCAATGTCGTGGAGAAAGAACGTGCGCGCCTTGCCGATTTGCGCGCAGCGCTCGGCGCGAACCGCGACCGCTTGCGTTCACTGTAGGCGCCGGGCAGGCGAAGCTTCGCGCCGGCGAGAACGAATAAGCCCGGCCCACGCTAACCCACCAGCCGGAGGAATCGACCCACGTTGAGCACGACCAAGACCGACACGCTGCGGCAAAAGCGCGTCGTGTTTTCTGCGGCCGCGCTCCAGCGCACCATCGAACGGCTCGCTCACCAAATCGTTGAAGCCAACGGCGCGAGCGCCAATCTCGTGCTCATCGGCATCCGCAAGGGCGGCGAAAACCTGGCTCGGCGGATCCACGACGCCATCAAACGCCAATCGAACGTCGACGTGCCAATGGGATTCCTCAACATCACTCTTTATCGCGACGACGCCGCAGTCCCGGAGATGCCCGAAAGCCAGATCGCTGAAGACCTGGCGGGCAAGGAAATCGTGATCATCGACGACGTGCTGTTCACCGGCCGCACCGTCCGCAGCGCGCTCGATGCGATCACCGACTTGGGGCGGCCGGAAGCAGCCCGGCTCTGCGTGCTCATCGATCGCGGCTGTCGCGAGCTCCCCATTCAGGCGGATTATGTGGGCCGCAGCGTGCCGACTTCAAGAGCGGAGCACGTCGACGTCGTGCTGCGGCCGGAAGCGAGCGACGACGACCGCGTCGTCATCTTCGAACCCGCATGATCGCGCAGCGCCATTTGCTCGACCTCGACGACGCAGACCGCGCCGGCATCGAGGCCGTGATCGGGCGCGCCAGAGAGCTCAAGGCGGACCACGCGGCTGCCGACCGCGCGCTTGCCGGCCGGACCGTCTTGGGCATGTTCTTCGAGCCGAGCACGCGCACCGCCATTTCGTTCGCCGTCGCGACGCAGCGGCTCGGCGGCCAGTGGTTAACGTTCTCCGTCGCTGCGTCATCGCTGGAAAAGGGTGAATCGTTAGAGGACACGATGCGTTCCGTCCGTGCAACGGGCGTCGACGCGATCGTCGTGCGACACGCCGAGAGCGGCTTTCCGCACGCGCTGGCGCGCCATTTTAGCGGCTGCATCATCAATGCCGGCGACGGCGCGCACGCACACCCGACGCAGGGCTTGCTCGATGCCATGACCTTGGTCGAAGAATTCGGCGATCTGGCGGGGCGCAGGGTCGTCATCGTCGGCGATGTGATGCACAGCAGGGTGGCGCGATCGACCGCTCGAGCCGCGTGGCTGCTCGGTGCCGAGGTGACGCTGTGCGGGCCGCCCATGCTCGTGCCGAGCGAGAACCCGGCGTGGGGATTTGCGTCCCGCGTGCACGGTCTGGATGCGTGTCTTGCATCTGCCGATGCAGTCATATTGCTGCGCATCCAAAGCGAGCGAGCAGACGGCGCGGAGCTGCCGCCGCCCCACGACCTCGCCGCCGGTTACGGGCTAACCGTGGCGCGAGCCGAAAAACTTCCGGCGCATTGCATCCTGATGCATCCCGGGCCGGTGAACCGCGGCATCGAAATCGCGCACCCCCTTGTGACCGGGCGGCGCAGCAGAATCGAGCGCCAAGTCGAGAACGGCGTGTTCGTCAGGATGGCGGTTCTGGAGCGCGCGCTGCGCCCATGATCGGTTTCGAAAGCGCCCAAAATCGCGACTTCGTCGGCGCGCGGGTCATCGATCCGACGCTCAAGCTCGATGCGATTCGCACGATCGTTGTCCGCAAGGGCCTCGTCGCGGCGCTCCTCGACGGTCCGCCTTCCGCAGCCGACGTGCACGTCGAGCGTATCGACTGCGCCGGCATGGTGTTGGCGCCGGGCTTCATCGACCCCCACGTCCACGTCCGCGAGCCCGGCGACAGTCACAAAGAGAGGCTTGCTACCGCGCTGGCGGCGGCTGCTGCCGGCGGCTTCACGGCAATCGCCGCCATGCCCAACACGCGGCCGGCGCTCGATCATCCGGACCGCATCCGTCAATTGCTCGGCGACGCCGCGCGCTGCGGCGGCGTGCGCTGCTATGCGATCGGCGCGGTGACGATCGGCAGGCGGGGAACGGAAATCGCCCCGCTGCGCTCGATGGCTTCGGCCGGCGCGGCGGCTTTTTCCGACGACGGCTCTTCCACCGCGTCGCTCAAGGCGCTGTACAACGCGGCGCGGCTCATCGCCGACCTGCCGCAGCCGATGCTCTCACATTGCGAGGACCCGAGTTTCGCCGGCGCGCTGTTGCACGCCGGCGCGGTCAGCGAGCTGCTCGGCGTTCCGGCGCAGCCTGCCGTCGTCGAAACGGCGATTGCGGCACGCGACTTGCTCGTCGCGCAGGCCACCGGCAAAGCGTGGCACCTATGCCATGTGAGCGCGGCGCAAACCGTTGAGATGCTGCGTTGGGCTCGGTCGCGCGGCATTTGCGCCACCGGCGAAGCCACGCCCCACCATCTCCAATGCAGCGACGAATCTCTCGCCGGCTTCGCCGCGCACATGCGCGTAAACCCTCCGCTGCGCAGCGCGGCCGACGTGGCGGCGCTGCGCCAAGCCGTCGCCGACGGGTCGATCACGATTTTTGCCTCCGATCACGCGCCGCACGCCGAATTTGAAAAGGCTGCGCCGCTATCGCACGCCTGCGCTGGGTTTTCCGGGCTCGAGACCGCAGTCGCCGCAACCTTCGATGCGCTCGCGCCGCTGCCGTCCGAGCGCTTCGTCGCCAACTTTTCGACGCACGTGGCGAAGCTGCTGGGTATTCCAGGCGGCTCGCTCGCGCCGGGCATGCCCGCCGATATCACCGGTCTGTATTTCGATCGACCGTGGGTCGTCGACCCGAAAGCGTTTCGATCCCTGGGTCGAATTACGCCGTTTGCCGGTCGAACGTTCAGCGTGCGCCCAGCCTTAACCGTCGTCGGGGGCGCCGTCGCGTGGCAGGCGCCGAGCGAACCGAACCGCTTGGGCGCGAGCTCGGCGAGCAGCGTGCCGCGGTGAGCGAGGCGCTGCTGCTCTTGGCCGATGGGGCGCATTTTGCCGGCGCCGGTATCGGGCCCGACGGCACGTCACGCGGCGAGGCCGTTTTTTTCACCGGCCTTACCGGCTACGAAGAGGCGCTCACCGATCCGTCATACGCCGGGCAGCTGCTGATCTTTTGCTACCCGCTGATCGGCAACTATGGAGTCGACCCGAGCGTGCGGCAGCACAAGAGCGTCTGCGCTGCGGGAGCCGTATTCAAACGCGCGAGCCGCCACCCGAGTCATCATCGAAGTAGCGCGACGCTGCCGGATTGGCTGAACGAAAGCGGCACCCGCGCGATAGAAGGCATCGACACGCGCGCTCTCGTCACGCGCCTGCGCGAGTCCGGCAGCATGCGGGCGGTGCTTGCCGTCGGCGCCGCGGCCATCGCGAGCGCGCCCGCGGACCTTCGCAGTTATCTGACGCAGCCGCTTGCCACCGCGCAGCTCGTTGATGGCGTCCAGAAGCGGGGCGCGCTACGCAGGCCGGGCCGGCGTGCGCGCGTCGCGTTGCTCGATTGCGGGGCGAAATCCAACATCGCCGATTGCCTTGCTGCAGCCGGCGCCGAAGTCGTCGAGTTGCCGTTCGACGGCAGCTTCGAGGATTTGCTGGCGCTGCGCGCGGACGGCCTGGTCGTCAGCAATGGACCGGGCGACCCTGCGGAGCTGGATTCTGTCGTGGACGTTCTTCGCAAAGTGGTCGAGTTCGGCAAACTGCCGACGTTCGGCGTCTGCCTCGGCCATCAGCTCCTCGCGCTCGCGCTCGGCGCAAAAACATACAAATTGAAGTACGGTCACCGCGGCGGCAATCAGCCGGTGCAGGATTCTTTCACGGGCGAAGTCATCATTACCGCGCAGAACCACGGCTACGCGGTCGAGGCTCGAAGTCTGCCGCCGGACGTCGAGCAGACGATGATCAATCTCAACGACGGCACGAACGAAGGGCTGCGTCACCGGACGCTGCCGATTCGGTCGGTGCAATTTCATCCGGAAGCCTCGCCGGGCCCGACTGATGCGCGCAAGCTGTTCGACGAATTCGTGGACTCTCTCGCATGACTGGCCAATCGGTTCTCGTCATCGGTTCCGGCCCGATCGTCATCGGTCAGGCTGCCGAATTTGACTACGCTGGCGTTCAGGCGTGCCGCTCCCTGCGGGAAGAAGGCTGCCGTGTCGTGCTGGTCAACTCGAACCCCGCGACGATCATGACCGACCCCGAGCTTGCCGACGCGCTTTATCTCGAGCCACTCGTGCCGTCGCACGTCGAAGCCGTCATCGCGCGCGAACGGCCCGAGGCCATGCTGGCAACGCTCGGCGGCCAGACCGGCCTCAACCTTGCGGTGCAGCTCGCCGAGCGCGGCACGCTCGAACGGTTCGGCGTCCGGCTGCTGGGCACGCCGCTCTCCACGATCCGCGTGGCGGAAGACCGCGAGCTGTTCAAGGCTGCGATGCTGTCCATCGGCGAGCCGGTGCCTCCGTCGGCGATCGTTCGGAGCATCGAAGAAGGTCTGGCGTTTGCTCAAGAATCGGGCTATCCGCTCATCATCCGTCCGGCATACACCTTGGGCGGCACGGGCGGGGGTATCGCCAACGACCCAGACGAGCTCAAAGAAACGTTGCGAGGGGGTCTGGCGGCCAGCATCATCCATCAGGTGCTGCTCGAATCGTCGCTGCTCGGCTGGAAAGAAGTCGAATACGAAGTGCTGCGCGACGGCGCCGACAACTGCCTCATCGTCTGCAACATGGAGAACGTCGATCCGATGGGCGTCCACACGGGCGACTCCATCGTCGTGGCGCCTTCGCAGACGCTGTCGGATCGCGATTACCATCGGTTGCGCGCCGCGGCGCTCAACATTATCCGCAAGCTCGCCGTTGAAGGCGGCTGCAACATTCAATTCGCCCTCGACCCACACAGCGACGCCTACCGCGTCGTCGAAGTGAATCCGCGGGTGTCGCGCTCGTCGGCGCTGGCGAGCAAAGCAACGGGGTATCCGATTGCCAAGATCGCCGCGAAAGTCGCGCTTGGCCGCCGGCTGCCCGACATTTCCAACCCGGTCACCGGCGTGACCAAGGCCGCGTTCGAGCCGGCGCTCGATTACTGCGTGGTAAAAGTGCCGCGCTGGCCGTTCGACAAGTTTCCGCTCGGCGACGCGCGACTGGGCACGCAGATGAAGTCTACCGGCGAGGTGATGGCGATTGGCCGTACGTTCGGTCAGGCGTTGCTCAAAGCGGTGCGCGGCCTCGACATCGCGCGTGACTCGCTGACCGGCGGCGCCTACGAGCAGTGGAGCGACGACGAGCTCGATACCGTGCTGGCACATCCCACCCACGAGCGGCTGTTCGTCATAGGAGAGGCGCTGCGCCGCGGTCGCGAGCCGGAAGACATCGCCCGGCGCACCAACATCGATCCATGGTGGCTGTGGGAGATAAAAGAGCTCGTCGAGACGGAGGACCTGATGCGCGCTGCGGTGGTTCGACCGGGGGCCGATGACGGCGCAAAGGAATTTCACGCCTCGGCCGTCCTCAAAGGTTATTCCAAATCCACCATCGCGCGCCTAACCGGCGTGCCGCTGCGCGCAGTCGGCGGCCCCTCCACCGCTTACAAAATCGTCGACACTGCGGCGGCCGAATTTCCGGCGCGCTCGCCCTACTACTATGCCAGCCCCGGCGAAGAGGACGAACTGAAAGCGCCGCGCGGAAAAAGCGTGGTCGTCGTTGGCAGCGGCCCGATCCGCATCGGCCAAGGCATCGAATTCGATTACTCGTGCGTCCATGCGGCGTGGGCGCTGGCCGACGCGGGTGTGAATTCGGTGATGGTCAACAACAACCCCGAAACGGTCAGCACGGACTTCGACGTGTCGGATCTGCTCATCTTCGAGCCGCCATGCGCCGACGAAGTCGAGGACGCCGTCCGCGCAACCGGGGCGATCGGGACGCTGCTGACCTTCGGCGGCCAAACTCCGATCAATCTGGCCCGCGAGCTCGCCGCGCGCGGTGTGCCGGTCCTCGGCACGCCCGAACGGGCGCTCGATCTCGCCGAGGATCGAGAGAAATTCGACGCAATCTTGGCGGACCTAGGGGTCGCGCGGCCGCCGGGCCGCGCAGCCCAATCCTTTCGGAAGGCGCGCGAAATCGCGCGTGAGATCGGTTTTCCGGTGCTCGTCCGGCCGTCCTACGTTTTGGGCGGTCGCGGCATGGAGATCGTGTACAACGAAGCGCAACTTGCGTCATACGCCGAAAGCGCACCGCCGATTCAGCCTCACGCGCCGCTGCTCGTCGACAAATACCTGGCCGGCATCGAGCTCGAAGTTGACGCGGTATACGACGGCCGAGACATCTGCATTCCGGGTATCTTCGAGCACATCGAGCGTGCCGGTATCCATTCCGGCGATTCCACGGCCGTCTATCCCACCCAGAGCATCCCGCGCGGCATCGACGCGCGCATCCTCGACATCACCACGAAGTTGTCCGCTAGGCTCGGTATCCGCGGTTTGATCAACGTCCAGTACATCTTGTACGACGGCGAGCTGTACGTCATCGAGGCGAATCCACGCGCCAGCCGCACGGTGCCGATCATCGCAAAGCTGACCGGCGTGCCGCTCGTCGCTGCTGCGACGCACGTAGCGCTCGGCGACAGCCTCAAAGCTATCGGCGTTCCGCTGGGGCTCGGCGCTCGGCCGGACTTCGTCGCGGTAAAAATGCCGGTGTTCTCTTTCCAAAAGTTGCGGCGCGTCGAGACGCTGCTGGGCCCGGAAATGAAGTCGACCGGCGAAGTGCTCGGGGTGGATACGACGTATGCCGGCGCGCTGATGCGCGCGTTGCTTGGGGCCGGCATTTCGCCTCCGCCGACCGGCGGCCGGGTTTTGCTGACCGTCGCCGACGCGTCGAAGCGCGACGCCTTGCCGCTGGCCCGCAGGCTCAAAACTCTTGGCTACAAACTCGTCTCGACCGCCGGCACATGGGACCTGCTCCATGCGGCGGGCATCGACGCCGCACGCGTCAATAAGCTCGCCGAAGGCTCGCCGCACGTCGTCGATCTCATCGTCGCCTGCGGGGTTGATTTGGTCATCAACGACGTTGGATCGAAGTCGAGCGCGCAAAGCGATGGTTACCGCATTCGGCGGGCCGCCGTAGAGGCGGGCATCGCGTGCCTCACCTCGCTCGACACGGTGCGCGCGCTGCTCCTGGCCCTAGAAAATGTGGCGGACCCGGCCGAGCCGGTCGCTGTCCGGACGCTTGCCGAGTTCGTCCGCGATCGCGGCAAACGCGGCCGCGCGCGCACGGCCGTCGCCACGTGAAGCGCAGGCTCTCTCGGCTCGGCGTCCTGTTCATCGTTCTGTTCGCCATCCTGGCGATCTGGGACGTCCGCGTTCAGATTTTGCAGCGTCAAGCCATCAGCGAGCGGCCGGGCAACCCGCGCCGTGCGATGAGCAACGAAAATCGCGGCATGCTTTTGGACGCCCAGGGTCTGCCGCTTGCCCAGACCAAGGGGGGCAGGCGCATTTATCCAGCCGGCAGTTCGCTTGCTCAGCTCGTCGGCTACTCATCGCCGGTGTACGGGGAGTCCGGCCTCGAAGCCGCGCTCGATTCGATTTTGACGCCCCAAGGACCGACGCTGACGCCGTTGGCCGACGTCGCGGGCCTCTTCGGTCGCAGCCAAAATCGCAGCAGCGGCACCGGCGGACAGGCGGTGCTGACGCTGCGGCGCGACATTTCGGACCTCGTCGATGCCGCGCTGCCGGCGACCATGCGCGGCGCCGCCATCGTCTTAGATCCGCGCAATGGCGCGATCCTGGCAGCCGTCAACCGGCCGACGTTCGACCCCAACGTCCTCGCGACGAAATGGAAGGACCTGCGCTCGCGTACCGACGCTCCGCTGCTCGATCGCGCGCTCGACGGCCTCTATCCTCCAGGTTCGACCTTCAAAATGCTGACCGCAAGCGCCGCGTTGGACAGCGGCACGTTCGTGAAGACCGATACGCTGAGCGATCCGGGTTACTACGACATCAGCGGGTTTCGAGTTCATAACGCCGAGCACGAAGCGACCGGCACGCAGACGCTCGTCGGCGCATTCGCCCTGTCCAGCAACGTCGATTTCGCGCAGATCGGCGTCCGCTTGGGTGTCGATTCGTTCTACGATTACCTGCAGCGCTTCCACGTCGGCGACGATGACGGCTTGCTGGTCTCCGGATCGCGCGACGACGTGCCGGCGAAGTCGACGATCACGCCGTCGGAACTCGCGCAGATGTCGTTCGGCCAGGGAGGGCTGGCGGTGACGCCCCTGCGCATGGCGCTGATCGGCGCGACGATCGCCAACGGCGGACTGCTGATGCGCCCGCAGCTCGTCAAGGCAGTGCGCGCACCGGACCGCAAGGCGATCACCATTCCGCCTGTACCGTGGGAACAAGCCATTTCCAGCGCGACGGCGAACGACGTTCGCGATATGATGGAGGCGGTCGTCCGATACGGCACCGGCACCGCCGCGCAGCTACCCGGCGTGGCGGTAGCCGGCAAGACGGGAACGGCAACGCATCCCGGCGGACCGCCGGATGCCTGGTTCGTGTGCTTCGCTCCGGCGGACCGCCCGCGGCTCGTCGTCGCCGTTGTGGTCGAAGACGTGGGCTACGGCGGGACGTACGCCGCGCCCATCGCCAAAGCGATCCTTGCCGGCGCGCTGGCGACGTACACACGCTGATGCAGCAGACGATATTCAACAACCGCTACCGGCTCGATGCCATCGTTGGCGAGGGCGGAATGGCGGTTGTCTATCGCGGGTACGACCTCATCCTCCGCCGCCAGATCGCCGTCAAAGTGTTGCGCGACCGCTTCGCGTCGGATCAAGCGTTCGTGCGCCGCTTCTATCAAGAAGCCGAGGCGGCGGCAAACTTATCGCATCCCAACATCGTCAACACGTACGACGTCGGGGAATTCGAAGGCAAGCCTTACATCGTGCAGGAGTTCGTTCAAGGCGAAACCCTTGCCACGTTGATCGCGCGCGAAAAAAAGCTTCCCGAGGCGGCTGCCGTTCGCTACGCGCGACAGATTTGCTCCGCGCTCGTCGCGGCGCATCGCGCGCAGCTGCTCCATCGCGACGTCAAGCCGTCGAACATCCTCATAACACCCGAAGACGTGGTGCGCGTGACCGATTTCGGCATCGCCCAATTCAGCGGCCGTCAGGCAGATGGCGAGTCCGACGAAATCCTCGGCTCGGTACCGTACTGCCCGCCGGAGCAGGTCTCGGACGGCGACGCATCCGAGGCGAGTGACTTGTACAGCGTGGGCGTCGTCTTGTACGAAATGGTCACCGGCAAACGCCCGTTTGATGCGGATACCGCCGCGGGCGTCGCGGCCGCGCATCTCAGCGCGCCGGTTCCCGACCCTGCGACCGTTCCAGGCATCGTCGTCAGCCCGGAGCTGCGAGCCGTGACGCGGCGCCTCTTGCAGAAATCGCCGCGCGACCGCTACCAGAGCGCCGGCGAGGCCTTGGCCGCGTTGCGCCGCTGCGCTGCCGACGAATCGTCGCGCTCGGACGATAGCGTTGCGGCCGGACCGGATACGCCTACCGTGCTGCTCAAGCGCCGCTCGATTGCGGCTGCGCCCGCCGCGCGCAATCGCGCGGGAGACGTTTTCGAGCCGGCAGTGGGGCGCTGGCGCGTCGGGCGCGCGACGCTCATCGCCGGCGCAATCGTCGCCCTCGCCGTCGTGCTTGCATTGCTCTTTGCGCAAACGCAGGCGGTGTCTCGCAGCCTCGTCGTACCCGATCTCTCGGGCAAACCGGTCCCGGACGCCGTCATCCAGCTGCAGACGCTTGGGCTCGACGTTGCAGCCGTCCGGCTGCGGCCGGATACGGCCGTCGATCCTGGACTGGTCGACGGTAGCGAGCCGGCATCGAGCGCGCGTATCGATCGCGGCAGAAAGGTCACGCTGTATGTCAGCAGCGGGCCGCCCACGATTATCGTGCCGGACGTAGTCGGCCAAGACCTGAAAACCGCCATGGATGCGTTGACGTCGAGCGGATTCGACGTCACGGTCGGCTCGTCGTTACATTCGAACAGCGTCCGCGCGGGATCCGTCGCGCAGACGCGGCCTGCGGCCGGCTCCAGAGTTGCCGTTCACGGATCGATCGTGCTGCTGCCGAGCGCCGGCCCGCTCATGGTCACCGTTCCGAACGTGGTGGCGCTCGCCGATAACGACGCGCGGGCTCAGCTTGCCAGGCTCGGCCTCAAGATGCGCGTAAATCAAGTCATCCAGGATGCGAACATCCCGGCGCACATGATCATCGACCAAGACCCCGCCGATGGGACGCCGCTCGCGCCGGGCCAAACCGTTACCGTCGACGTCAGCGGCGGCGCGGCGAACATCGCCGTTCCCGACGTCGTCGGCGGCACGATCGACGACGCGCGCGGCGCGCTGGGCCAGGCGGGCCTGACCGTCGGGTCGATCGCGCAAGCGATGCTGTCGGACACAACGCCGGGAAC
>Ga0207416_1003148_pt1 | contig 16363 bp, 17 predicted proteins | sample PaiPotPPM11metaG_FD_184107 | JGI IMG/M metagenome (GOLD analysis project Ga0207416, IMG submission 184107) | Iron sulfur acid spring bacterial and archeal communities from Banff, Canada, to study Microbial Dark Matter (Phase II) - Paint Pots PPM... ...
GCGTGATTCCCCAAGTAAAACAAAGCACCCAAATGAACTCGGTCAAACATATATGCTGACCTTCTCTACAAATGCCTATTTCTAAAATGTTTTCGCACTTCGAAGAATCAGACTAGGCATACGATGAAAAACACCAGGCAAAAGAAGCTGCAACGTCAACCACACATCTTATGACCATCATCAAAACGCCCAGATATGCAGGATGTTTGCTATTAAAATTTCATTAAAAGAAAGGATTTGCAAGATCACTTGCTGTGAACCAGTTTCTGAGCAAGTAAATTATCGTTGAAATTTGCCGGATTTGTCTTCCTCGTTCGAGATATCTTACATCTTCCACCGTATAGTTGGTTTACTACTTGTTTTTTCCTTGTGGTACTATCATATTAGAAAGCAGACAGTCAGATATATCTCTGACCGCCTTCTCGTATCGCCGAATTTTCAGTAACTGTTTAATAGCAAGGAAACGCAGCATCGAACTAGCTTGCTACTCTCGTCTGCCATAGTCATGGCAGTCAATCAACCGAAGTCATTGTCCAATACTCTCATTGAGGAGATATGTCAGGTGTAGGCAGTGACGATGGGCGTGGTTGCAGCGTCGCTGTCAAATCCATGAACTGTCCATTTCTATTTACAGTAAGTTTCACGGTTTGCCCGACAGATTTTTGGGTTTCCATGTAATTAATGATATCATCAATACGTTTTACCTGGTGACCATCAACTGCTACTATTATATCGCCGAGATGTGGATTTGAGTTTACGTCCTGGCTGACCCCGTGCAGACCGGCCTTTTCAGCTGGACTGCCTACTTGTACTGAGCGGACTAGAACTCCCTTGTAGTTAATTGGTAAGCCTGCATTTCGTGCCAAGGCCGGAGTTAGGCTACCACCAGATATTCCAAGCCAGGGGTGGGTATAAGTTCCGGTCTGGATGAGTGATGGCAATATTCGAGTTATTGCGTTTGAGGGGATTGCAAATCCGATCCCCGAGAATTCTCCCGTCGAAGAACTGATTGCGGTATTCATTCCTACTACCTGTCCTTGCATATTTAATAATGGACCACCTGAATTACCTGGATTAATTGCAGCATCAGTCTGAATTCCGTTTGGTATGCCAAATTGGGTATCTGGGTTCGGCAGCAAACGTCCCGTTTGACTTACAATTCCAGTTGTCATGGTATCGCTAAGTCCAAATGGATTGCCGATAGCGATTACCTGCTGTCCAACCTGTAGGCTAGATGAGTTTGCAATTATAAGGGGAACGACTTTTTCAACTGAAAAATTATCTGTGATTTGTAATACCGCAAGGTCGCTAGAGGGGTCAGTACCTATTACCTTTGCCGTATATGTATTCCCGTCAACGAAGGTTACATCCACTGTTTTAGCACCGTTCACCACGTGATTGTTAGTAACGATGTGTCCTTGATTATCGTAAACAAATCCTGATCCCAACCTAGTCGAGGGGCCTTGCAAAGGGTTGCCGTTTATGATAATTTGAAGATCACCCGTGTCGTTTACTCTGCTTGTTATCTGAACTACCGAGTTCTCGACTCTTTTGAAAATATCTGTAAGCATTGGTGAGGCCGTGAGGTTTGCCAAACTAACATAATGGATATCAGAATTCTGAATACTGCTTTGATGAAAAGGTAGGAGTAGGCTCTGCACTGCTAATTGTAATGTGTTGCTATATACAAATAGTGACGCATGTACTCGGTGTCTCTCTTGAATTGTAGAGAACGCGGTAACAACACCAACTAACCCATCCGTGACATACTGAGAAATAAGCAAGACTAGTATGCTGCCACTGAGTAGAATCATCATCTGTGTTTTGTGCATTATTGAATCTGCAACGAATGAAATAGCCAAGGGTTATAGATATTTTTCCAACGCATGATCCAACGGCTACTAATATCATTTTAGCTATTCGTGCGCCTAGTTACCTCTTCGGATGTCACGAATTCTTGCATGTCCCCAACTCTACTTAGCCGATCTAACAGATCTTTTATCTGCTCGTGGGTAGGTTTAAGAGCTTTAACTACAGCAATATCGACATTGAGATTCTGTAGTTCTGAATAGATTTCTTTATCTTCGATAGTATCAACTAAAGTAGTCATATTAAATGGTTTTTGTATAACCTCTACCACCTGCGTTAGATCCATTATTGAATCGATCAGAGTCTCTTTCACAAATGCAGAAACGAAGATGACTCTTTGGTGTGGATTTATTGCTAGGATTTCTTTTGCAACTTCCATTCCGTTAATCTTCGGCATTTTATGGTCAAGGACAACGGCATCAAACGGAGGCGACTTGTTTGTGCTGTACCGCTTTCCAAATCTAGCGCGCTGGAATTCTTCGTGATAAATAGTTAGACATTCTTCCCCATCTTCGCTAGTTATGACCTCATGATGTCTCTTCTCAATCGTGTGTTTATACAATAATACAATATCCCTATCGTCCTCTGCGATCAATATTTTCATTTTTTCCCGTCATTTGGTGCTTTAGTCAAGTATACACACTACCCTGTCATGTCATCGACCAGAATTATTGTTTGATTTGAAAAAATTGTATTCAATAAACAAGTGAATTTCCAAGCTCGTATATCAGTCGAGTGATAACAAATAGATAACAAATTGATTAAATATATTATTATTATTGGTATTAGTATTTGCGCCATTTTCTTTTGATCTCTAGTCTCGTAATGCTAGATGGGCTATTCTTTATCTACGGAGGAGAGTACGGTCATAGTTATGATACGCAAGGCTCAAATCAAATCATGCACCACAGGGTTTTTTCTATTTGGTTGACGGATGTGTGAGTATAGCATTAGATGACACAGGAACATATTGCATATTATTTTATTAGCTTGAAATTTGTCAAACGAGGCAAAATTATTTGACAATTAATGCTATCTAATTTTTTATTATCATCTGAGGAGACATGAATCCGTCGATTGGGGTAATCAAATACAGCTTGCATAAACAAATTAGAGAGTTGTACGAAAAGAAAGATGCTGTAAATACCGAAGTCGAAAAGTTGGAAATCCAGTCGCAGATAAATGCAATTTATGACAAGATCGAAAATCTGTGTCTAATCGGCGACAATTGAGAGTACAGACATATCCGCATACCGAGAAAAGCATCTAGACTGTCATACAAGCGCCCGTCGTCCCGCGGCATCCCAACGCTACGAACTGCCGCCCGTATTTCCTATATGTAAGGGCCCAATTTTCTACGCTCTTGTACTAACTATTGCCATATGACAACAGCATTATTACGATATTTGCACTTCGGCGCGTTTATTGGTAGGTAGGTAGCAATATCTAAAGAAAGTTTTGCGACAGGCTGGTTTCGACCCCGTAGCGATAGCAATTCTTCACTTCCGCGTCGCTGACGGCAATGCTAGCAGGCCTATTAGCCCTAACTCCTCTCCCCACTATTATGCGCTTTTCCGAGATAGCCGACTGGACTCTATAATTTCAGCCGATGATATTCTCTTTCGACCCACTCAATAAGAGAGTTCAGATCATTGGTAATGTAGTCGGGACCTAAAGATTCGATTGTATTTCGAAGCTCCGGTGTTGTAAATATTACTATCCTAACTTCGGCTTTTAGCTTCGCCTTCATTGCTCTAGTAGCTGCATACAAAAAACGCAATGAGCCTTCTTCGGAGGAGTAAATGCATATTATCAATAGACCTTTCTTCTTATCCCATAGCTTCATTATGTACCGTTGGAAATCAATATCAAAAAAAGGATCGATGTGCTGTTCAACATTTCCGATGTATGATGTTCTGAATCCCAAAATCTGCAATGCAAGAGCTCCAATTTTTGCGTGATAGATCCGGTCTTCAGATGCCGCCACGAAAAAGGAATAAGCGCCACGTTTTCTGCTGTCCGACTGGATGGTAAACTTCAATAAATCAATTAATTCTAGTATCAAATTTAATAGATAAATTCGTTCTGTCTTTCCCAGACGACCCCTATTGTATAACTCGTTGACAGTGTTTACAGTGGGAGCAATGATATCTGTTAATAGTCTTAGTAATTCGATGTTTGAATTGATCACACTTATCAAGATGTTTCGAGCCTGATCCCCGTCACCGATCACTATAGCATCCATAAATTTTTGTTGGACTTCAAGATAATTCACCGGGAATTCATAATCTGCCGTCCCCGGTTCTGCAAACCACACATTTACAGAACCTACCCTCTTTTTCTTGATTAATCTCATCGTCGCTAATATATTTAGGTACTTGGTAATTGTCATCCTATTAATGCCCGTTGCGGACGCAAGCTCGACGCCCGATAAACCGATAGTATTGTCTTGTAAAGCGTCGATAATTTTACGTTTTACTTCATCCAAGGTATAGCGTCTGTACACAAACTCGTCAACCCTTCTGTCGAATAAAAAATTTTAGTGTCTTTTTAAAATTCTATTGTCTGTTTTTGGAAATTTGCGGGAACTGGAGATGAGTTCTGTTAGGGCGTTAAATGCTTTTCCAACATCTCTCATCTTTACTAGTATAATGGTATCGGTATAGCAACTAACTGTGTCTTCAATATTAATATGTCTTCGAGCAAGCTGATTGTAAAAAGCAATTGCGCAACCCGGCGTCTTAATAATCTGTTCTGGGCTATTAACAATAATTGCAGCCAAATCATCCTCAACCTCTAATATATTATAATTCGCGAAAATTCCCTTTACTTCATGGAGTAAGGTGTCGTCAAATACCATGGTTATTGATAATATACTTTCTGAAACACTGATAAAATTGTCACCGTATTGGGTTAGGGCCTTTGCGACCTTCTCGAGACCTCGCTTGCTCTTTCCAGTACTTATCTTTGCGACGTCAGTTTTCACGCTGATAGTACTTTTTGCTAGGATAGTCAACATGGGTCGTACGGGAATATCATAGAGCTTCCGTGACCGTTTAAGAGCGGTGATAATACTTTCGATCCTAATATTTCTGCCTAGAAGTCTGTTCACTTGTGGTCTGATTATCCTTGCCACCGCACTAATATTGCAGTAACCCCGTTCTAGAGAGTCTTGAAAAGAAAGGTCATTATTAATGACCTCTTTTACTGCATGAGTTATCGACTTTCCGTTGACCGACATTGGTCAATAGATCACTAATCAGGTCAGTCATGACCAAAAAATATAAATGTAGCGTTGGGCGCTCGAAGCGCGTAATAGATGGCTAACGAGAAAGTTGTCCTAGCTTATTCTGGCGGTTTAGATACTTCGGTATGCATAAGATACTTGCAAACACTACATAAGTTTGATGTCATAAGTCTAACAGTAGACTGTGGACAAAATGAAGATTTTAAGGCGATCGAAAAAAAAGCCTTAGCTATTGGAGCAATAAAACACATTTTCGTAGATGGGAAGGAAGAGTTTGCCGAGAACTACGTAATTCCCAGCATTAAATCAAATGGACTATACGAAGACAAATACCCATTGGCAACCGCACTTGCTCGGCCACTCATCTCAGCTAAGCTGGTTGAAGAGGCGCACCACCATGGAGCCACTGCGGTTGCTCATGGCTGCACGGGGAAAGGAAACGATCAGATTAGGTTTGATGTCACCATCCGGGCTCTCGACCCACATCTAAAGATTATTGCACCTATTAGAGATATGAATTTGACACGGGATCTGGAAATGAAATTTGCTCAAGAACAAGATATTCCGATAAGTTCTGAAGCCAAAAAATATAGTGTTGACCTTAATATCTGGGGCAGGGCGATCGAAGGAGGAATGGTTGAGGATGCTAACTCCGAACCGCCAACGGATGCATTTCAATTCGTAAAATTTGACAATGAGAATGCAGATTATTTAGTATTAGAATTCGAAAATGGTATTCCTGTTGCAGCAGACGGCCAACACATGAAGATTATCAACTTGATAGGTTACGTTAATGATAAAGCAGGGTCCTTGGGAGTCGGTATCATGGATCACATTGAAGACAGGATGGTGGGAATAAAATCCAGGGAGATCTATGAAGCTCCAGCCGCCGTCGTAATCGTCGAGGCTCACAAAGATTTGGAGAAGATGGTTTTGACTAGTCACGAACTCCGTTTCAAACGTGTCGTTGATGAGCAGTGGAGCTGGTTAGTCTATTCGGGTTTATGGAAGGATCCGCTGCGATCACATTTGGATAAGTTTATAGATGCAACCCAAAAAAAGGTTAGCGGAAAGGTAAAATTAAAAATGCAGAGGGGATCGCTTCGTGTAGTTGGAAGAGAGTCGCAACATTCTCTCTATAGAAATGAACTAGCAACGTACACAGCTGGTTCGACTTTTGATCAAAGTTTAGCAAAGGGATTTGTAGAGCTTTGGGGTCTACAGTCAACAGTTGCAAATATGATAGACAGGAGGCAGCGGTCCGAGGACAACAAAAATGGAGGCGGAGCAGGTAGTTGAAGAAGGAATGCCAAGACTGTGGTGCAGACATAAATATTCCTGATGATGCACTAGTAGGAGAAATTGTGACTTGTCCTGACTGTGGTGCCGATTTTGAGATCGCTTCGAAGGCTCAGAATATGGTAGATCTGAAACCGGCCGAAAGTGTGGGTGAAGATTGGGGGCAATAGATGGTAGAACTTTGCGTCGTTTATGACAAAGTGCGCTTCGAAGAAAAATCTATTTACGATAAGGCCTTAAAAAAAGGAATAAAGACACGAATGACGGACGCAAAAAGCATCACGATCTCGACTGATAGCAAACGAAAAGAACTTGCCCTAGGCGACGTAATCTTGCAACGAAGTATAAGCCATTTTAGAGGCCTGTATCTTACGGCGTGTATAGAATTTTTGGGCTTTTCTGTGATCAACAAGTTCAAAGTAGGTGAGACTTGTGGAAATAAATTGCTGACCTCACTTACCCTTGCAAAACACAAGGTGCCTACACCTAAAACCCACTTTGCCTACAGTGCCGGTGCTGCGATGGAAGTCATCAATAGGACAGGATTCCCGGTTGTTCTGAAACCGATCGTAGGATCGTGGGGAAGAGGAGTTTATCCATTGCGAGACGATGAGGTAGCTAATATGATAATTGAGATGAGGGAGGAAAACGATAGTCCACTCGGCCGTATTTATTATATACAAGAAATGGTCGAACGGCCTCCGCGTGACTTAAGATGCATTGTAGTAGGAGACGAGGTCATTGCGGCGGTATACCGGTATTCTGCTGAGAATGAGTGGAGAACAAACGTAGCGAGAGGAGGGAAGGCCGAGAACGCGCCTATCACAAACGAACTCGAAGAGATCGCGCTGCGCGCTGCAAGGGCCGTAGGCGGAGGGGTGCTAGGCGTAGATTTAATGGAAGATAAACAAAGAGGGCTGTTAGTTCACGAAATTAACAATACTGTAGAGTTTCGGGGAGCGTCTAACGTTTCAAGTACCGATATTGCGAGTGCAATAATAGACTATAGTATCGCGGTTGTTAAGAAGTAGACCAACATTGGTCATTAGTGGCCTAGAATGAACACTTGTGACCAAAAAATATAAATTAAATATTATGAACCTGTTCAACCAGGTGAACTTTATTTATACGACAAAATTCATAAGATCGGTCCTCTGCAGGATACAGGAGATCTCTCTAAATTGAAGGTGGGTGTTGTGGGTGCCTCCGGATATGTTGGCGGAGAATTGTTGAGGCTGCTAGTGTTACACCCCAAAGTCGAGATCAGTATGGTTATTTCCAGACAAAAAGCCGGCCAATATGTACATCGTGTTCATCCGAGTTTGAAGGGTTTCATTGATCTTACCTTTTCACCTATGGATATCGAAAAACTGGCAAACTCTTGCGATATGGTTTTTACATCTGTTCCCCATGGCAAATCAAACGAGATTGTGAAAGAATTATACGAGAGGGGTATGAAGATTGTCGATCTTTCTGCGGACTTTCGTTTAAAGAATCCTAAGGATTATGTCAAGTGGTACGGGTGGGAGCATCCTTTCCCAGAGCTACTGGCAAAATCTGTCTATGGAGTTCCTGAATTTCATAGGCCCGATATTGAACGAGCACAGCTGGTTTCATGCCCTGGCTGTATGGCGGTGACATCTTTGCTCGCCATAAAGCCGCTCCTAGAAAATAATATTATTGACACTGAACACATAATAGTTGATAGCAAGATAGGCTCGTCAGGTGCTGGTGCCAAGGTAAGTTCGGGAACGCATCATGCAATGCGCTACGGAGTAATACGACCATACAAGCCTGCTAAGCACAGACATACTGGAGAAATCGAACAGGAATTAGGATTAATTGCTAAGAAGGCTATTAAGGTGAGTATGAGCCCACATGCAGTAAATCTAGTTCGTGGAATTCTTACCACGAATCATCTGTTTCTCACTAGAGGAGCTTCCGAATTAGATATCTGGAAAATGTATCGAAACTCGTACAAGAATGAGCCATTTATACGGTTTATCCGTGACAAGAAAGGTTTATACAAATTTCCGGATCCAAAATTCGTTGTAGGCTCAAATTTCTGTGATCTCGGATTTGACATTGACGACGATAATCAAAGACTTGTTGCTCTTTCGGCATCTGACAACTTGATGAAAGGAGCAGCCGGGTCTGCGGTTCAGAATATGAATGTGATGCAAGGTTTTAACGAGACGGATGGTCTAAAATATACTCCTCTGACACCAGTATGATTGTAGTCAAGATCGGCGGAAGTATAGTTGATGAACTCCATCCGACAACTATAGCTGATATAAAAAAAACTTCCGAAATTATTAAATTAGTAGTCGTTCATGGCGGCGGAAAGGAAGTCACTATCATAGCTAATAAACTTGGTAAGACGCAGGGGTTTGTGGTATCACCAGGTGGCGTAAGAAGCAGGTATACTGACAAGGAAACTGCAGAAATCTACACGATGGTTATGGCAGGTAAGCTCAACAAGATAATAGTAAGACTGCTTCTGCAGCATGGCATAAAAGCAGCAGGTGTATCAGGAATTGACGGCGGGGTCTTGAAGGCAGAGCGTAAGAAGAAGCTCGTAATAATGAACGAGAAAGGTAGAAAAATGGTGATTGACGGCGGATATACAGGGAAAATAAATTCTGTCGACCCGTCCCTAATCACTTTACTACTGGAAAAGGAATACCTTCCTGTTTTATCGCCAGTGGCCCTAAGTGAGGAATATGATTTTCTCAATGTTGATGGTGACCGGGCAGCTGCCTACGTAGCAGGAGCTATGAAAGCTAAAAAAGTTATATTCATGACAAATGTCAACGGCCTTAGACTAAACGATAGCTTGGTAACACACATTACAGTTGAGGAGGCGAAAGCGGCCCTTCCACGAATAGGATTTGGTATGGAAAAAAAAGTCCTAGCTGCTATCGAGGCTTTACAAATGGGAGTGAATGAAGCTGTGATCGCCTCAGGTCAAATACAAAAGCCCCTCTCAAAGGCGATTGCGCATGATAATTGTACAGTGATCACCCAGAAATGAACGGCGAAGATCAGTATTTAGCTCGCATTTACCAGAGATTTCCGGTTAACATTGCCAGAGGTAAGGGCGCAATAGTTTGGGATACTTCTGATAGAGAATATATTGATTGCATGGGGGGCTATGGTGTCGCTATTGTGGGGCACTGTAATGACAGGGTAGTGCGAGCTATCAGAACCCAAGTAGAGAAACTAATAGTATGCCATATGTCACTCTATAACGACACAAGACTTAGGTTCCTGCAGAAATTGGCCACCGTAGCACCTCCTGGGTTGGACAAGACTTTTTTCAGCAATAGTGGGGCCGAGGCAGTCGAGGCAGCACTCAAGTTCTCTCGCAAGTTCACAGGCAAGAAGGGAGTGATCGCCATGAATGGTGCGTACCATGGGAAGACCTTCGGAGCCCTTTCTGTCACACACAATGAAAAATATCGAAAATCGTTTCAGCCTCTCTTAGAGGGTGTCAAATTCGTTCCATACGCCGATCCCTACAAAGTGGAGGATGCAATCGACGAAACTATAGGGACTGTTATTTTGGAACCGATTCAAGGAGAAACAGGAATTATAGTTCCACCTGACGGTGTTATCCAAAGTATCCGCGAAATATGTAATCGACACAAACTAGTCTTGATATTCGATGAAATTCAAAGTGGGCTGGGTAGGACCGGGAAGATGTGGGCAGGACAAAACTGGAATACCGTTCCTGATATAATGTGTCTGGCGAAGGGCATTGCAGGCGGTGTACCTATGGGATTGACATTCGCAAAGGCTGAAATTATCGAATGTATGAAAACAGGAGAGCACTCGTCTACCTTTTCGGGAAATCCACTCGCCTGCGCAGCGGGTTACGCTACTATTGAGGCGTTGACAGAAGATAAATTGGTCGAAAATGCTGACAAGACCGGGAGATATTTTAAAGAAAGCCTGCTTAAGTTACAGGAGAAACATCGAATTATTAGAGAAGTTAGAGGTCTTGGTATGATGCTTGCGGTAGAGTTGCGATTTGAAGTTAGGGATATTTTGCTTGACGCAATACAAAAAGGGTTATTGATGTTATACTCTGGAAGGAATATTATCAGGTTACTTCCGCCACTTGTAATGGATGAAAAAATAGTCTCGAGCGCAATCCAAATAATTGATCTTGTTCTTACAGAAGAGGAGAAGAGACGGCATGTCCACTGACCTTGACTCTTTGGATGAGAAGATAGTAAGGATTTTGCAAGCAGATTCGCGACGGCCGTTCGTCGAAATCGCTGGCGAGATCGGGTTATCCGAATCTGCAGTCAGAAGGCGCGTAAAAAATATGGTAAATAACGGAGTTATTACACAATTTACAATCGAATTGGGTGCGAGCGGAAAGACGAGCGCGATAACCCTGGTATCAGTTAGTTCCACATCTGATACTTCCTCAGTCTCTTCAGAGTTAAAGAAACTCAGCGGAGTACAAGTGATTTACGAAATCACAGGACAATATGACATCGCTGCAATTCTTGCCGCTCCTACTATCAGCGAGATTAATAAATGCATAGACGATGTCAGAAAGACTGTGGGGGTCTCTGATACAAATACGGTGATTGTGCTCAAAACGCTACGGTAGTCTTGCATCTTCTCGTCGATTTTAGAATTTTTCCCTCTGGTATTCAGACTGAGGTGCACCTAAACGTCGAAGAGCGCTATAAAAATTGTCGAAACCTTCTATTATAGTTGCGATAACATTTATATCATCTGCGAAATAAGCGGAATCTAGTTATCGATGTCCCTAAATTCGGAGGATCCTAACTACTATGCACACATCTATAATGAGTCCGATAGTGCAAACAAGAAAATAAGAATTCTAGATTCTACGCTGAGGGAAGGAGAGCAGCATCCTGGAGTATCATTCAGCGTTAAACAGAGAATACAGATAGCGTGGATGCTTGATTCTTTTGGTGTTGATCAGATAGAGATTAGCCCGGTTGTTTCGCCCGATCACGCAGAGGCCACGAGAACTATAATAAGACAGGGACTCAGAGCAGACATTCTGGCTCACGTGCGGGCTATCAAATCTGACGTTGATATAGCCATCAGCTGTGGTGCGACGTGGGTTGCAACTTACATGGGAATTTCTGACATCCATCTTTCCGCAAAATTAAAGATTACCCGAGAACAGGCCAAAATTAGAGCGCTGGAGGTTGTTGACTATATAAAGTCTCATGGTTTGAAAGCTAGATTCACAATGGAAGATGCGAGCAGGACTGATCCAGTTTTCTTAGTAGATATGTGTCGAGAAATTAATCGTCTGGGTATAGAACGTATTAGTATCCCCGATACTGTTGGCATTATGAGACCAACGGGAATGCACAACCTTGTGAGGATGGTTCGCGAAAGTATTGATATGTCAAAAAGCTCCATAGATGTTCATTGTCATAACGACATAGGTTTAGCCCTAGCTAATGCGTTGGCAGGATGTGATGCAGGAGCGGATCAGATTCACACCACGATAGACGGATTGGGAGAGCGAACAGGTATTCCTACATTGGCTGAAACTGCCGTCGCTCTGATGTTGATTTACAAATCAAGCAACGACCTACGACTACACATGCTAAAAGATCTTTCGAGGACAATTTCTCAGTATACAGGTGTAGAAGTTCCCGCATCGAAGCCAGTTGTAGGTGACAGCGCGTACAAACACAAAGCAGGTACCCATCTTGCAGCAATTTTGAGGAATCCGTCAGCGTATGAAATTCTGGAGCCCAAAACTGTAGGTAATAGACGCAAGATTGTATTTGGTGAGCTCGCCGGTAAGAATGGTGCAGCGTATTTGTTATCGATGCTAGGACTAGAAACCAGCGGTCACGAAGCTGAGACTCTAGCTCGTGGATTAAAGCAACTTCGAATGGGAGACATCTTGGAATTGTATCTAGATGAGAAACTTGAGAAAAAGATACTTAGTGACGCTGCTCCTAAGATAAATTAAGTAAAGGCTTAGGATGTAAGTAGTGCCATGCTTAAGTGTCCTGAATGTGATGCAGAAATCAAAATACCTTCGGACTCTATAGAAGGTGAAATCGTAACCTGCCCTGACTGCGGTGCAAGCTACGAATTAGTAAAAGATGGAGACAAATTTGATATAAAACCAGCCCAAGTTGTCGGCGAGGACTGGGGCGAGTGACATCAGAGACAAAACCAATCTCTTCTCTTACCATTCTTTACGACAATATGAGATGGGAAGAAAAGGCTCTATACGAGTCGGCAAAAAAACGTGGAATCCAAGTCGACAATGTTAATTGTAAAGCTCTATTTATCGATCTTAACGAAAAGAATTCTGGTTATAAGAATAGAATCATTGTTCAACGTTGCGTGAGCTATTTTAAGAGTCTTCATTCAACTGCTGCACTGGAAGGTCTCGGAGCATGTGTGGTAAATCCATTACAAGCAGCCGCGACTTGCGGTAATAAATTATTTGCCCACATGAGGCTTATTAATGCAGGTGTAAAAACACCAAAAGCTATCTCCGCTTTTTCTGAAGAATCTGCCATCGCCGCGCTCGACGATTTTGGATATCCTGCGGTTATCAAGCCTACTATCGGGAGTTGGGGTCGACTAGTTGCTCTCCTGCGTGACAAAGATGCTGCAAAGGCAGTGATAGAAGATAGGATGCATATGTTTCCGCTTTATCATATTTATTATCTAGAGGAATTCGTAAAGCGCCCTCCAAGAGACATCAGAGCTATCGTGGTAGGCGATGCTGTCGTAGCTGCAATTTACCGATATTCTAATGAAGGAGACTGGAAGACCAACATGGCACTTGGCGGCCGAGCAGAACAATGTCCAGTGTCAACTCAGTTAGAGGATATATGCATAAAAGCTGCACGGGCGATGGATGGGAAGATCGTCGGCGTTGATTTAATGGAAAGCGATGAAGAAGGGTTGATGGTTCACGAAGTGAACAACACAACAGAGTTTAAGAATACGGTTAAAACAACAGGTGTTGACATACCGGGATTAATGATCGACTACTTGTCCAATCTTGGAAAATAAAGCAAGTTGGTTTCCCCTAACTATGCTGTCGAGTTATTGCTGCGTACTCTACAGTTATACACGCCTTCGCGATCGGAAGCTTCTTTGGCGAACATGCTCAAGGAAACCTGCGTTAGCGAGCTGGGATTCGAGCAGGCCCATATTGACAGTGCAGGGAACCTTATCGCCATTAAAGGAGCAGGCGATCCCAAAATAATGCTCTGCGGCCACATGGACACTGTCCCAGGAGAAATCCCGGTAATGGTAAAAGATGGTTATATTTATGGGCGAGGTGCATCTGACGCGAAGGCCGCTTTAATCGCAATGTTATTGGCGGCTTCTGAATTTCGAAAACAAAGAGGCACCGTCATATTCTCTGCGGTTGTTGACGAAGAAGGAAACGCAACAGGAGTCAAACAGCTCGTAAAGAGCAAACTTCCGTTTGACTACGCAATTTTCGGAGAACCAAGTGGGACACACAATATCACTATAGGATACAAAGGTAGACTAGAAATAAGACTTACCTGTGACGTAGGCAACAGCACTCACGCAAGCGCTCCTTGGCTAGCAAAAAATTCAATCGAAGAGATATATGACTTTTGGAAGGCGATAAAGTCCGAAATCTCTGTGGCTGGAAATGACAGCATGAGTAGGGCAAATTCAATAAGTTGTAGTCTTACAGAAATTATAGGCGGCTCCAGCCACAATGTCACGCCTCAGAAATGTAAAATTACGGTGGATATGCGCATTCCTACGACCAGTACTTGCGACAACGTACTAGAGAAACTAAAAGGAATCATTGACAGAGTTGCCGCCGACAAATCAGTCAAAGCGGCATATAGAATAGAAGACAAAACAGAACCGTTCGAAGCAAACCATTCTTCACCCCTTGTCAGGGCTCTATCTCTCTCCATCCTCGAGGTTTGTAAAACTCATGCCATTCTTGTGCGAAAAACAGGGACAGGCGACATGAACGTTTTGGGAACTGCATTCAATGTCCCAGTCGTTACCTATGGACCGGGGGAGCCACATTCCTCGCATACAGCAAATGAGCATGTGAAAATTACGGAATACGTCTCTAGCATCGATGTATTCAGCAGAGCCCTGTTTCACATATCAAGACTTCATAGCAATGCCAAAACCCGGACCTTAACTGAGGATAAAATATAGAACGGAGGTGATATTTTCCTTGTATGCTTCGATTTATTGGTTTAGGAATTAACGGCCACAAAACTATGAGTACTCATGTGCTAGAAATTTTGAGGAATTGTAATGCAATATACTTGGATAAATTTACCGGTTTTGTTTCAGACGATGATCTAAAGGAATTGAGGTCACTTGCAGAATTACACGATTTTGAGATCAATATACTTCCTGCGGAAAGATGGTTTGTTGAAGATGGACGGGATATTCTTGAGCAGGCACGAACAAGTGATTTAGTTCTGCTAACATATGGAGACCCTTTCATCGCTACTACCTTGATAGAACTCTATGTGAGGGCTGTCAAAAACTCAATAAAGGTAGATGTCATTCACGCTGCATCTGGCATTACATCCTTAATTGGTGAGGCCGGTCTCCATATATACAAATTTGGAAGGATAGTCACAATTACGTCTGAACCATTATCAACTGTTAGTGTTTACAATGCAATATTCGAGAATTTACTCGGAAGAAACCATACGCTGATATTGACCGAGTATGATAATGAGCACGGTAAACTATTCTTTCTAAATCCAAATACGGCCTTTAACTCCCTGTTGCAAGCAGAGAAGGACTTCAGTTTCAAGGTTTTCTTCGAAGATACATTTGCAATTGTAGCGTCTAGAATCGGAATGCCGGATCAAAAAATTGTATCCGGCACGGTTAGATCACTTAATGGTATAGACTTTGGACAAGGACCGCATTCCATAATCATCACAGGTGCTTTGCATTTTACAGAAGTCGAGGCTCTAAAAACTCTGACTCACAATCTGAACGAACCATTGGATAATACTGCAAATATGCAGAATCTTTCAGCCGGCATGATTGCACGTTATGCTCCCAAGGCTAGAGAGGCACTCTCCAAGCTGAAACGCATTTCTAGCACAGATAATGGGATATCTGGTAACAAGATCAATATGGAAATTCTAGCCAACGCTGAATGCTATATTGACGACGCTGAAAGATTCCTACGACAGGGAAAACCTGAATTGGCTGTTCTAAGCATTGGTTATGCAGAAGGTCTTATTGATGCAATGCGTGTGAATAAGGGAATCGATCCATAGGTGTCGTAATGAGCATTCCTTTAACTTGGAATCATACTATTCGGAGTTCTATGACGCAAGATACAAGAGAGACATGCAATGTAAAATCAAGCTTTTGTAATGCTGATTTTTATGTTGTATTTGAAAACAAGTCCAGTTTACAATGCGGATATTCATTGGCTGTTAGGTAATTGAACTAATTCCTTGGAACCTTCTCTTATCTCCTTCTGGATATCGTTTACCAGGTGTGTGTATGAACTTGCTATTTTTGGATAAAAGTTTTCATTGCTCTATCGATTCCAGATATTGCATCGTCGGAGATATCGTTTGTCTCGTTATGTGCATCGCTCGTAAGCATGCTTGATGTTCTATACATTTCGGCAAGTCTGAAGCCAAGGACCTTGTCATTCCATCTTAACTCGTCATCGGATTGTTTGCATTGGTCTCCTTAAGCCATTCTCCCTCTTTCGAACCCCTACGTATCTCCGCGAGGGTAGTGAGTTATTTCGGAGCATCTCCTGAGATACTGGGTAAGAAAGAAATGGAAATGTACGCTTCAGATCTGTATGGTATTTGTTTCAATACCATGTTATCCTTATATTTTACGAGTAATTTAGCTGGATAGGTCATTAAACTAGTTAATGTGTAAAACAATCCTCAAGAGATAAGATCTTCA
>Ga0207416_1003149_pt1 | contig 16363 bp, 15 predicted proteins | sample PaiPotPPM11metaG_FD_184107 | JGI IMG/M metagenome (GOLD analysis project Ga0207416, IMG submission 184107) | Iron sulfur acid spring bacterial and archeal communities from Banff, Canada, to study Microbial Dark Matter (Phase II) - Paint Pots PPM... ...
CAGATCCTCGGGCGGCTCGCGAGCCAGATCGCCTCGGTCCTCCGCGGCAAGGCGCGGCCGACCTACACACCGTCCCAGAGCGGGGACTACGTCGTGGTCGTGAACGCCGACAAGATCCGGCTCACCGGCCGCAAGGCCCAGCAGAAGATGTACTATCGGCACTCCGGGTACCCCAACGGCCTCAAGTCGACGCCGGCAGGGAAGATGCTCCAGCGGCATCCCGAGACCGTCCTCAAGGAGGCGGTGCGCGGGATGCTCCCCAAGAACCCGTTGGGGCGCGAATGCCTGGGGAAGCTGCGGGTCTACCGGGGGGCGGCGCACCGCCACGTCGCGCAGCAGCCTACGGCGCTCGTGCTGGCAGGCCGGACTACGAAGGGGCGTGACGCGTAATGGATACCGGGACGATGATCATCACATCCGGTGGCCGGAAGGAAGCCACGGCCCGGGTGCGGTTGATAGCGGGAAGCGGCGTGATCACGGTAAACGGGCGTCCGGCCGAACAGCACTTCCCGCGCGGTCCCTTGCTCACCGCGATCCGCCAGCCGCTCGCGGTCGCGAACGCCGAGGGGCGGTTCGACATTATCGCGGATGTGCGCGGCGGCGGCGTGACAGGGCAGGCGGGCGCCGTCCGGCTGGGCATCGCGCGCGCGCTCCTCGCCCTCGACGGCGAGCTGCGGTCGCCGATGCGCAAGGCGGGACTCCTGACGCGGGATCCGCGGCAGAAAGAGCGCAAGAAGTACGGGCACAAACGGGCGCGCAAGGGGTTCCAGTACTCAAAGCGCTAGACCGCGCGCCGGACATGACCCACGGACGGGGGGCCAGATGGGTCCCCCGTTCTGTTTCACCGACCACTCCGGAATCTTCGCGACAAGCGACAACTTTATTCACCAAAAGTTGGGCCAAACTCCCCCATTCGTTGACGCGCGAATGCGTTCACGGTACGATCAGGGAACTGACCGTCGCACCTGAGCTGCTCCGGTCTACGGCACGCCGGCCCCGGGCATAAGTCAGATAGTTTTTTCAATCCGGGACCGGTGGGGGGAAGCGGAGCATGCGCGTCGCAGCAGCGATCACGACCGTCCTGACTCTGATCCTGGCCGTCTCGGCGTCCGCCGGGGCGGCGGAGCGGTATACGGTTGCGCGCCACGACACCCTCTACAGTATCGCCCGGCACTTCGGCATCTCCGTCGCGGTCCTCGCCGAGGCGAACGGTCTGCACGACCCCTCGAAGCTTCGAGCCGGCACCGTTCTGCTGATTCCCGACAGATCCGCGACCGGTGCCCGCGCCGGGTCGCGGGTCCCGCCTGCGCCGACGCTCCAGCCGGCGCCGGCCTCTCGTCCGGTCGCGGTGGCGGTGGCCGTTCCGGTCAGTGCTTCCTGGGCTCTCGCGTCCCCGGCGGCGGTCTCGACGTACGTCGTCCGCCCCGGCGACACGCTTTACAGCCTGGCCCGGGCGAACGGCACGACGGTCGCCGCGTTGCAGGACGCCAACCACCTGACGTTTCCGGATCAGCTCAGGATCGGACAGGCGTTGGTTATCCCCGGTGGCGCGCGGCTGGCCGGCCCGGCTGTGCCTCCGCTACGTCCGGGCGGTCACGACCCGGCGGCCTCCGACGAAGAGGCCGCGGCCCCTGCGGCCGGTGCCGAGGAGGGCGCGGCCCTGCCATCGCCGGCGCTCGAGCATCCCCTGATCGTGGGACCCGGCCGGGCGTCCGTGAGCGAGCCGCCATCACTTCACCCCGGAATCGAGCGCACCACGGCGCTGGCGCACCGGGTGACCACTGCGGCCGTCCACTACCTCGGGACGCCGTACACGTGGGGCGGCGCCAGTCCCGCCGGCGTCGACTGCTCCGGGCTCGTGTACGCGGTCTACGCCCCGTACGTGCCGCGCCTGCCCCGGACGTCCTACGCGCAGTGGTCGATCGGAACGTCGGTGGACCGCGCCGACCTCGCTCCCGGCGACCTGGTGTTTTTCAACACCGACGGCAGCGGCGCGTCGCACGTGGGCATCTACATCGGGGATGGGCAGTTCGTGCATCCCGCCTACAGCGTGCACCGCGTCGTGGTCGATCGCCTCGACGCCCCGTACTTCGCGTCCACCTATCTGGGCGCCCGCCGGGTGCTCTAGCCAGACAGGGAAGCCCTCTCGCACCGGCGAACACCACCGCGGGGCGTGGAACGCCCCTTTTTCGCTGGACGGCGCGAGGGGAGGGACGCATGGCGGCGCTGCGGGGACGTGACTTCACGGAGATCCGGGATCTGGAGGCCGCGGAGCTCGTGGACCTGCTGGGGTTTGCCGCTGATCTGAAGGCGCGCGCCCGCGCCGGCGACCGGCCGCCGCTGTTGGCCGGGAAGACCCTCGCGCTCGTCTTCGAGAAGCCGTCGCTCCGGACCCGCACAACGTTCGAGACGGGGATGTTCCAGTTGGCCGGACACGCGGTCTACCTCGGCATGCAGGAGATCCAAATGGGCGCCCGGGAGTCCTTTGCCGACATTGCCCGGAACCTGGACCGCTGGGTCGACGCGATCGCCGCCCGGACATTCGCTCAGGACACCGTGACCATGCTCGCCGAGCACGCGCGCATCCCCGTCATCAACGCGCTGTCGGATCGTGAGCACCCGTGCCAGACCCTGGCGACGCTCCTGACGGTCCAAGAGCGCTACGGACGGTTCGCCGGCCTCCGGCTGGCCTGGGTCGGAGACGGGAACAACACCTTGCGGTCCTTGCTCCACGGCGCTGTGCGGCTGGGGATCTCGGTGGCGATTGCGATGCCGCCCGGCTACAGTCTCGACGCGGAAACGCTCCACCTGGCCCGGGAGGCGGCCGCCGCATCCCACGCGACGGTTGAGGTGACCGATGACCCGGCGCAGGCGGTGGCCGGCGCCGATGTGATCTACACGGATGCCTGGGCGAGCATGGGCCAGGAGACCGAAGCCGCCGCGCGCCGGACGGCGTTTGCCTCGTATCAGGTCAACACGGCGCTCCTGGCGAAGGCGCCCCGCCACGCGGTCGTCTCGCACTGCCTGCCCGCGCACCGGGGGGAGGAGATTACCGACGAGGTGCTCGACGGCCCGCGGTCGGTCGCCTTTGACGAGGCGGAGAATCGCCTCCACACGCAGAAGGCCCTTCTGGCGCAGATGCTGGGGTGAGTGGGATGCCGTGGCCGATTCCGCTTCGCGTCTGGGACCTGATCGACATCTTGATCGTCGCGCTGGTCATCTATCAGGCGTTGATGCTGATCCGCGGCACGCGCGCCGTGCAGCTCGTGATCGGCCTCGCGGTCCTGTTCGGTGCCTACATCGTGAGCCGCTGGCTCGGCCTCTACACGCTGCAGTGGCTGCTCAGCTACATCGGCCTCGTGGTCCCGATCGCGCTCTTGATCCTGTTCCAGCCCGAGCTGCGCCGGATGCTCGAACAGCTCGGGCGGGGCGGAGTCTCGCTCGTCGGGTTCGCGCCGCACGGCCTGGATCGTGAAGCGGCGATCCGGCTCGTCAACGACGTCGCCCGCGCGGCCCGGATTCTCGGCTCCCGCAAGATCGGCGCCCTCATGGTGCTCGAGCGCCAGGTGGGCCTCGCGGACTTCATCGAGACCGGCATCCGGGTCGATGCTGTCGTCACCGTCCAGCTGCTGATCACCATCTTCTTCCCCAACACGCCGCTGCACGACGGGGCGGCGATCATTCGCGGCAACCGGGTGGCGGCCGCGGGCTGTCTGCTCCCACTGAGCGAGCGGCCCGGGCTCAGCCGCGCGCTCGGCACGCGCCACCGGGCGGGGATCGGGATCACCGAAGCGACCGACGCGGTCGCCGTCGTGGTCTCGGAGGAAACCGGGACGATCTCGCTCGCGCAGGAGGGCCGTCTGAGCCGCGGGCTCACCGAAGAGGAGCTCAAGTTTACCCTGCTGGGCCTCTTCGGGCCGGAGCCCGCGCGGGTCGGCATGCTGCGCGTGCCGGCGCTGTGGCCGTGGAGAAAGACCGCATGAGACGCATCGCCAACGAGCGCGTCCTGTATGTTGTCCTCTCCCTCGTCATCGCCGGAGTCATGTGGCTGTATGTCGCGACCGCCCAAAACCCGCTGGTCGAACGGGAGATGACGGTGGACCTGCACGTGCGGGGCCTGAGGGCGAACGAGGTCGTGGTGCAGGCCCCGAGCCGGGTCCAGGTCCGCCTTCAGGGGCCCCGGTCGGCGCTGGCCCTGCTGACGCCGTCGGTGCTGGACGCGTCGGTCGACCTGTCCGGGCTACGGGCCGGGGAGCACCGCGTGCCCGTGTATGTGGCGGCCCCCCCCGAGGTGCGGCCGGTGGACCGCGCGCCGGCGGAGGCCCTCGTCGTGCTGGATACGCTGGCCCGGCGGCGGCTCCCGGTCGAAGTGAGCCTGATCGGACGGCCGCCGGGTGGCGTGACGGTGGGCGTTCCCCGGGTGTCGCCCGCCCGCGTCGTCGTGAGCGGTGCAGCCGCCCAGGTCGACGAGATCCGCCACGCGCTCGTGACCCTCGATACCACGAATCTTCGCCAGCAGCTCGTCACCTCGGTTCCCGTGCGCCTCGTCGACGCCAACGGCCAGGAGGTCCGGGGACTCACGGTCGAGCCGTCGATCGTCGAGGCGGCGCTCCCGGTCCGGGAGGGAGTGATCAGCAAGGTCGTCCCGGTCGTCCCGACGATTACGGGCGCTCCCGCGTCGGGCCTGACAGTGACCGGAGTGACGATCGACCCGGCCACAGTGACGCTGATGGGACCGGGGAGCCTGCTCGCCGGCTTCCAGGCCGCGGCCACTGTGCCGGTCGACCTCGGCGGCACGCGCGCCGATCTCACGCGCCGGGTGGCCCTCTCGCTGCCCGCCGAGATCACGGCGCCGACCCAGCGCGTCACGGTGATCGTGCACGTCGGGCGCGCGGTACTCTCGACGATCTTCCGGGCCATCCCGGTGCGCGTCATCGGGACGCCGGCGGGCACCGTGTCGCGGGTCGTGCCGGACCGGGTCGAGGTGCAGATCGAGGGCCCGCAAGATGTGGTGCAGCGGATGTCGGCATCGGCGGTCACGGTGGAGGTGAACGCGGCGGGGCAGCGCCCCGGCCAGCACCAGATCGCGGTGCGGGCGGTTCTGCCGCCCGGGATTCGGCTGCTGACGATCCGCCCCTCACGCGTGGTCGTGATTCTCAGGCCGTCCTGAGCCCGATGGGCCGGCTGTTCGGTACGGACGGGATCCGGGGCGTCGCCAACGCGGACCTCTCGACCGAGCTCGTGGACCGCGTCGGCCGCGCCGCCGTCCACGTCCTCGCCCCAGACCGCCGCGGGCGGTTTGCGGTCGGCCGTGACCCCCGGATTTCGGGGGACTTGCTCGAAGCGGCGCTCGCCGCCGGCATCTGCTCCGCCGGGGCCGATGTCTTGCGGCTCGGCGTGCTGCCGACCCCGGGGGTCGCCTACCTGACACGCCGGCTCGGCGTCCACGCCGGCGTCGTCATCTCCGCGTCGCACAATCCGGTCGAAGATAATGGGGTGAAGTTTTTCGCGCCAACCGGCTTCAAACTCCCGGACGCGGTGGAAGCGCAGATCGAGCAGGCGCTGGAGACCGCATCGGCCCGCCCCCGTCCGACCGGGACCGACGTCGGCCGGATCACGGACGTGCCCGACGCCGCGGAACAGTACCTGGCCTATCTCGGCGGACTGGCGCGGCGGCCGCCCGCGTCCGCCCCGGGGGACCTCCTCCGCTCCTGGCGCATCGTCGTCGACTGCGCAAATGGGGCGACGAGCGCGATCGCCCCGCGCCTCTGGGAGCGGCTCGGTGCGACCGTGATTCCGATCCACGCGACGCCGGACGGCACGAACATCAATGCCGGCTGCGGGTCCACGCACCCGGAGGTGATCCAAGAGGCCGTCCGCGTCCACCGCGGCGACATAGGGTTTGCGCACGACGGCGACGGTGATCGGGTGATCGCTTCCGATCACACCGGACGGCTCGTGGACGGCGACGCGATCATGGGCATCGTCGCGCTCGATCGGGCCGCCCGCGGGCAGCTGCCGGGGAACCTCCTCGTCGCGACCGTGATGACCAACCTCGGGCTCGAGGTGGCGCTCCGCTCGGCCGGGATCCGGCTCGAGCGGGCCCGGGTCGGCGACCGCTACGTGCTCGAGCGGATGCTCGAGACCGGCGCGCGCCTGGGGGGCGAGCAGAGCGGGCACGTGATCTTCCTCGACGACGCGACGACCGGCGACGGGCTGGTCACGGCGCTCCAGCTCGTGAATGTCATGCTCGCGTCGGGCCGGCGGCTTGCCGATCTCGCCGCGCCGTTTCACCGCTATCCGCAAGTCCTCGTGAACATCCGGGTCGTCACCCCGGAGCGATGGGAGGACGATCCCGAGATTCTGGCGGCGGTCGCCCAGGCCGAGCGGCGTCTCGACGGCCGGGGGCGCGTCCTGGTGCGGGCGTCGGGCACGGAGCCGCTCGTCCGCGTCATGACCGAGTGCGACGATGCGGGCGTGGCGCGCGCGGTTGCCGACGATCTCGCCGCGCTCGTGGGCCGCCGGCTTGACGGGACGGTCATCGGCTCCGCGGCGGGCGGAGAGCGGCGGCCGTCCGAACGATCGTCGCCCGAACGATCGTCGACGGGGGGGTAAAACGCGGTATAATCTACGTTGACCGCCCGGCGCGCGCGCGGGCGGGGAACGGAGGTGGCGGGACCAGAGGCTGTGCGAAGCGCCGGAACTCGCCGCGCGCTCGATGCGCGGTGAGTTGACGAGGCAGGGGATCTCGAGCGGAGCCTACCGTACCGCCCCCGCATATCGGGGGACCGGCTTGGCCGGGTGGGGGCTCCCATTCGGCGGGTGACCCTAGGTTCGGTCCGGACCTCAAGAACGCTGCCAAAACCCGGGGGCAACCCCGGGGACAAAAGGCGTTCAGGACACCCACTTCCGGCTGCGGGCGACGCGGCGGACGTCCCGTCCACGCGCCGCCGTACGCAGGTACGCCTGCCGCCGCCGATCCTCGCTCCCCCAGACGCGGCCGGGCCCTCGTGCGCCCGCGCGGCCCCTGCGGGGCGCGGTTTGGAGGGCCTTCATGTGCGGGATCATGGGCTACATCGGTAACCGGCCGGCCACCCCAGTGCTGCTGGACGGCCTGCGCCGGCTCGAATATCGGGGATACGATTCGGCGGGCGTTGCCGTCCTGAACGGCGGCACGATCGAAGTGCGCAAGGTGGCCGGCAAACTCGCCCGCCTGGCGGAGCTGCTGGAGCGGGCGCCGGTCGACGGCGTCGTGGGGATCGGGCACACGCGCTGGGCGACCCATGGCGAGCCGTCCGACGGGAACGCGCACCCACACGCCGATTGCACAGGCCGGGTCGTCGTCATTCACAACGGGATCATCGAGAACTTCCTCGAGTTGAAAGACGAGCTCCAGGGGCGTGGGCATCGGTTCCGGTCGGACACCGACACCGAAGTCCTCGCCCACCTGATCGAAGAGGCGTTTCACGGGGACCTTGCCAAGGCGGTGGCACAGGCGGTGGCCAAGGCCCGCGGCGCGTACGCGCTCGTGGTGCTCTCCGCGGATGCGCCGGATGAGATCGTCGCCGTCCGGATGATCAGTCCATTGATCGTCGGCCTGGGCCAGGACGAGACGCTGCTCGCCTCGGACATCCCGGCGCTCCTGCCGTACACCCGCGATGTCGTCATCATCGAAGACGGCGAAATGGCCGTGATCACCCGCGCGGGCGTCGCGCTATCCAGAATCGGTGGGGATCCGGTCGTGCGGGAGCCGACGCGCATCACCTGGGACGCCGCGGCGGCCGAAAAGGGCGGCTACGAGCACTTCATGCTGAAGGAAATCCACGAGCAGCCGCGCGCGCTCCAGGAGACGCTAATGGCGCGGCTCCCCAGCGACCGCGAGATCGCCCTGGACGGCGTCGCGATCGCACCTGACGCCGCCCGGGCCCTCACCAAGGTCTGGCTCGTCGCCTGCGGGACAGCCTACCACGCCGGGCTGGTGGGACGCATCTTGCTGGAGCGCCTGGCACAGATTCCCGCGGAAGCCGATCTCGGCAGCGAGTTCCGGTACCGGGAGCCGATCGTCGGGCGGCACGCGCTCGCCGTCGCGATCAGCCAGTCCGGCGAGACGGCCGATACGATCGCGGCCGCCCGCGAGGCGCAGGTCCGAGGCGCGCGGCTACTCGCCGTCGCCAACGTCGTCGGCAGCACGCTCGCGCGGGAGGCCGCGGACGTGCTCTACACGCGCGCCGGGCCCGAGATCGCGGTGTGCTCGACGAAGGCGTATCTGACACAGCTGGTGGCGCTCGCCATGCTCGCGATGCACCTCGGCCACGCGCGGGGGGTGCTGGGGAGGGCGCGGGTTGCGGGCCTGATCCGGAGCCTGCGGGCGCTACCGGCCCACGCCCAGGCGGCCCTCGAACTGGAGCCGGAGGTCGTGCGGCTGGCGGAGCGGCTGCACCACGTCGAGGACGTGTTCTTCATCGGCCGCGGGCTCGACTACCCCGTGGCCATGGAAGGCTCGCTCAAACTCAAGGAGATCAGCTACGTCCACTCGGAGGCGCTGGCGGGCGGTGAGCTGAAGCACGGGACGCTCGCGCTCGTCACGCCCGGCGTCGTCGTCGTGGCCCTGGCGACGCAGCCGGAGCTCGTGGACAAGACGGTGAGCAACATCCAGCAGGTTCGGGCGCGCGGGGCTGAGGTGATCGGTCTCGGAACGGCGGACACGGCCGCGGCGCTCGGTCCGCACGTGGACACGCTCTTTACGGTGCCGGCCACCGATCCGCTGCTCGCGCCCGTGCTCTCGGTGATCCCGCTGCAGCTGTTTGCGTACCACGTGGCGCGCCTCCGGGGCAACGACGTGGACCAGCCGCGCAACCTCGCGAAGAGTGTAACCGTCGAGTGAGGATCCTCGTCACCGGGGGCGCGGGATTCATCGGCTCGCACGTGGTGGACGCCTACCGCGCCGCCGGGCATCACGTGGCGGTGGCCGACGTGCGCGCCGGCGAAACCGGGGCCCCGGGGGAGGGCGCGGCGTACCCGATCGACATCCGCCGCCCGGACCTCGAAGAGGTCTTCCGCACGGAGCGCCCCGACGTCGTGTCCCACCACGCGGCCCAGGCCAACGTCCGGCGGTCGCTCGCCGATCCGCTGGCCGACGGCGAGACTAACGTGCTGGGGACGCTGCGCGTGCTCGAGCTGTCTGTCCGCCACGGGGTACGCCAGGTCATCTTCTCTTCGACCGCCGGCGCGCTGTATGGGGAGCCTGAGACGCTCCCCGTGCGCGAGGATGCGCCGATCCTCCCGACTTCTCCCTACGGGCTGCACAAGTACCTGGGGGAGCAATACATGACCTATTTCCGGCGGGTCCACGGCCTGAATACGACGGTCCTCCGGTACGGGAACGTGTACGGTCCCCGCCAGGATCCGTCGACCGAGGCGGGGGTCATCGCGATCTTCACGCGGGCGCTGCTCGCCGGCCGGCGTCCCGTGATCTTCGGCGACGGCACGCAGGTCCGCGACTTCGTGTACGTCGGGGACGTCGCCGAGCTGAACCTCCGCGTGCTGGGACGCGACCTCGCCCTCCCGCTCCACGTCGGCACCGGCGCCGGCACGTCGGTCAACGAGGTGGCGGACCGGCTCGGCGCGATCGTCCACGCCGGCGTGACGCCCGAGCATCGCCCGCCGATCCCAGGGGAAGTGTACAAGATCTATCTGGACATCACGCGCGTCCGGGCCGCCCTCGGCTGGCAGGCGCGCGTCCCGCTGGAGGAAGGCCTTCGGCGGACCGTCGAATGGTTTACGGCACATGATCTGGAGCGCGTGCGAGGCGTCGGGCGGACAGACACACCAATCGAGGAGGCAGAGGGATGATTGACAAGGACCTGCTCGAGATCCTGGCGTGTCCCGCGGACAAGGCTCCGGTGGTCCAGCAGGGCGACCGGATCGTCTGCACGGTGTGCGGGCGCCGCTATCCGATTCGAGACGAGATCCCGGTGATGCTGATCGATGAGGCTGAGCCGGCGGGAAGCGGTCCCACAGGGCGATGATTCGGGGCATCGGCGTCGACATCATCGAGGTCCCGCGGATCGAGCGGGCCGTGGCACGGTGGGGCGAGGTGTTTCTCGGCCGGGTGTTCACCGAGGCGGAGCGCCACCACGCCGGTACCTCTCCAGGAGCGCCGCAGCGGCTCGCGGGACGGTTTGCGGCCAAGGAGGCCGTGATGAAAGCGCTCGGTCTCGGCTGGCGCAGCATGGCCTGGCGCGAGATCGAGATCGCCACGGATCTGCTCGGCAAGCCCGTCGTGCGGCTCTCCGGGCGGGCGGCCACGGCGGCGCACCGCCTGGGGGTAGGCGCCTGGTTGGTGTCGATCTCCCACACGCGCCGGCTGGCGATCGCCCAGGCCCTCGCGGAGTGAAGCTGCCCACACCCTCCGAGATGGCCGCGCTCGAGCGGCAGGCCCATGAGCGGTACGGCGTCTCGGTCGCCGCGCTGATGAACCGGGCCGGCGCCCGTGCGGCGGAGGTGGCCCGAGATCTCTTGCGAGACCGCGGCGGCCGGCGCGTGGTCGTGCTGGTGGGCAAAGGCAACAACGGCGGCGACGGTCTCGTCGCCGCCCGCTATCTGTTGGGCGAGGCGCACCCTCACGTGCTCCTGGCGGTCCCGGCCGCGGAGCTCCGCGGGGATCCCGCGAACCACCTCCAATGGCTCAGGGAGCGCCACGTCGAGATTCTCGATGCCCAGGCGTTGGATACGGCCGAGTTGGACCGGGTTGCGCGCGACGCGGACCTGCTCGTCGACGCGATTTTTGGGACCGGGTTCCGCGGTCCTGCCGAGGGCGTGCCGGCGCGCGTGATCGAGGCCGCCAACCGATCGGCCACGCCGATCCTGGCGGTCGACGTGCCGTCGGGCGCGAACGCCGCCACCGGCCAGGCGGACCCGCCCTGCATCCAGGCGGTGGCGACGGTCATGATGGCGCTCCCCAAACTGGGCGCGGTGCAGTTTCCCGCGGCCGCGCACGCCGGCCGGATCTTCATCGCCGACATCGGGCTCCCGCCCTCCCTGGTGGACGAGGCGCCGATCCGGGCGGCACTCGTCCGCGCCCCCTGGGTGGACCACACCCTCCCGCGCCGGCCGCAGGACAGCCACAAGGGTCTCTATGGCCACGTGCTGGTCGTCGCCGGGGCGCGGGGGTATGCCGGGGCGGCGGTGTTGTGCGCCCGGGGCGCGATCCGCGCGGGCGCCGGGCTCGTGACGATTGGGATGCCGGCATCCCTTGTCCTGCTCCCACCTGCGTCCCTGCCCGAAGCGATGACGCGGCCGCTCCCGGAGACGTCCGCCGGGACCTTGAGCGAGACCGCATGTGAGACGATCGTCGAAGCCGCGGCCGCATCCGGGGTGGTGGCGATCGGACCGGGCCTCACGACCCACCCGGAGGTGGTGAAGCTCGTGCGCCGGCTGCTGCCGCGTCTGACGTCGCCGGTAGTGGTCGACGCGGACGCGCTCAACGCGCTTGCGGGAGAGGCGGTGCGCCTCCGAGACATCCCCGGACCGGTCGTGATCACGCCGCATCCGGGCGAGATGGCGCGGCTCCTGGGGCGGAGTACCGCCGACGTCCAGCGGGACCGGGTAGGGACCGCCCGAGAAGCCGCGCGGACGTTCGGTACGGTCACGATCCTCAAGGGCGCCCGCACCGTCGTCGCGTCGCCCGACGGGCGCGCCCTGATCATCCTCACCGGAAACTCCGCGATGGCCACCGGCGGCATGGGCGACGTCCTGACGGGCGCCGTCGCGGCCTTCCTGGGGCAGGCGCTCCCGGCGTTCGAGGCGGCGGGGTGTGCCGCGTACCTGCACGGGCTGGCCGGCGACCTCGCCGCCGGGCCCCGAGGCGAGTTCGGCCTGCTCGCACATGAGGTAGCCGACGCGATTCCGCGGGCGCTCGCCCGGGTTCGCGCCGGAGAGGTGGACGATGGCATTACCCAGGTCGCCTGACCTGACACGCGCGCTGCGGCCGGCGTGGGCGGAGATTGACCTCAATGCGATCTACGACAACACCCGCGCGCTGCTCGGGCTGCTCGCACCCGGCACGCGCTTCATGGCGGTCGTCAAGGCGGACGCCTACGGGCACGGCGCCATCGAGGTGGGGCGCGCGGCGCTCGAGGCCGGCGCGTGGGGCCTCGGCGTCGCCACGGTCGACGAGGGCGTCGAACTCCGCCGGGCCGGGCTCCGCGTCCCTGTGCTGCTCCTTGGGGCGACCCTGCCCGATGAAGCCGCCCCGGCGGTCGAGCACGATCTGGCCGTGACGGTCGCCGGCCTGGATGCCGCCCGGGCCGTGAGCCAGGCGGCCGGCCGGAGCGGCCGCCTGGGACGGATTCATCTGAAGATCGATACCGGCATGGGCCGGATCGGCGCCCAGCCACGGGAGGCGGCGGCCCTCGCCCGCGAGGCCGGCGCGCTCCCACACGTCGTGCTGGAGGGATGCTTCACACACCTTGCGACCGCCGATGAGGCGGATCTCGGGCCTGCACGGGACCAGCTTCGGACGTTCCGCGCCGTGCTCGACGCGATCGGCGCCGCCGGGATTGCGCCGGGCCTGCGCCACGCGGCGAACAGCGCGGCGGTGCTGGCGCTGCCCGATGCGCATCTCGACCTCGTCCGGTGCGGGATCGCGCTGTACGGGATCCTCCCGGCCCCGCACCTGGCGGGACGCACCCGGCTGCGGCCGGCGATGCGCTTGTGCGCGCGGGTCACGCACACGAAGCGGGTTCCGGCCGGCACCCCGGTCGGGTACGGCCGGGCGTACCGGGCGCCGGGGGAGACGACGATCGCGACGATTCCCGCCGGGTACGCCGACGGGTACCCGCGGCTCGCGGGAGGATCCGCGCACGTCGTGCTCCGCGGTCGCCGCCTTCCGACCGTCGGGAGGGTAAGCATGGATCAGCTCACGGTGGACGCGGGGGACGTTCCGGTCGCGATCGGCGACGAGGTGGAGCTGTGGGGTGATGGAGTCCCCGTCGACGAGGTCGCGGCCGCGGCGCAGACGATCTCATACGAGGTACTCGCGCGCGTGAGCCGGCGCGTTCCGCGGGTCTTCCTTCGCGACGGGCGCGCGCATAGGGTCCGCACGCTGCTGGACCCAGACGGCGGATAGACGGCGAAGATTCGGGGGGAGCCGGCGATGCGCGTCGCATTTCAAGGAGAACCCGGGGCGTACAGCGAGGAGGCGGTGTTCCGCCTGTTCGGCGAGGTGGAGACCGCCCAGTCTCCGTCGTTTGCCGCCGTCTTCGAAACCGTGGCGGCGGGCCGGGCCGACCGCGGCGTCGTCCCGGTGGAAAACTCGCAGGCCGGCAGCATCAACGAAACGTACGATCTCCTGCTCGCGCACGAGCTTGTGATCGCGGGCGAGTTTGACCTGCGCGTGAGCCACTGCCTGATGGTGCTGCCCGGCCAGACGCTCAGCGAGATCCGGCGCGTGTATTCGCACCCGCAAGCGCTGGCCCAGTGTGACGTGTACTTGAAGCAGCTCGGCGTCGAGGTGATCGCCGCCTACAACACGGCGGGAAGCGCGAAAGCGATCCGCGAGGAACACCTCACCGGCTGCGCCTCGGTCGCCAGCCGGCGGGCGGCGCAGCTCTACGGGCTCGAGATCCTGGCCGAGGGAATCGAGACGAACCCCAACAATTACACGCGCTTCCTCGTGATCAGCCGCGAGCCGGCGCCGCGGGGCGAGCGCAACAAGACCTCGATCGTGTTCGTCGTCGACAACAAGCCGGGCACCCTGTTCGCCGCGCTCGGCGCGCTCGCGACCCGCGGGATAAACTTGATCAAGATCGAGTCTCGCCCGGGGCGGGAGCGGCCGTGGGATTACATCTTTTATGTCGACGTCGACGGCCACGCCGCGGATGCCGCCCTCCACGACGCCCTCGACGAACTTCGCCGTCACACGACCTTTTGCCGGATGCTGGGGTCGTATCCGCGGGCGCCGCAGCCGGCGGCGACGTGACGGCCGCGCCGGGCCCCCCGCGGGCGCCGGAGCGGTCCGCGCGCCCGCCCCGGTTCCTGCCCCTCGGTGATTCGGGGCTCGTCGCCGAGTACGGGGGCGATGAGATCTCCGATGAGGCGAACGATGCGGTGCGCGCGCTGCGGCACGTCCTCGAGCAGCACCTTCCGGCCGGGACGGTCGAGTCGGTCCCCACGTACCGGTCCCTCCTGCTAGTGTACGATCCGCAGCGTACGACGGCGGCCGAGATCCGAGCCGCCGTTGCGGCGGCCGCGGCCGCGGCGGATCCCGGGCGCGTGCCCCAAGGCCGCCTCATCGAGATCCCGGTGGCGTACGGCGGCGTGCACGGTCCCGACCTCCCCGGGCTCGCCGCCGAGGTTGGGCTCCAGGAATCGGACGTCGTTGCCCTGCACGCCGGGCGCGAGTACCGCGTCTATATGCTCGGGTTTTCTCCGGGCTTTCCCTACATGGGCACGCTGGCCCCGGCGCTGCGCGTTCCGCGCCTCGCCTCCCCGCGCACGCGTGTGCCCGAGCGCACTGTTGCGCTCGCGGGCCAGCAGACGGGCGTATACCCGATCGAAAGCCCTGGCGGGTGGCGGCTGATCGGCCGGACACCGCTTCGCATCTATGCCCCGGAGCGCACGGCGCCGTTCCTCCTTGATGCGGGGGACCGCGCGCGGTTCGTGCCGATCTCAGCGGGTCAGTATGAACGCGAGGCGCCAGCCGACGCACAGGCGCCGCCCACGGTTGCTGTGGGCCGTCCCGATCTTGTCGCCGAAGAGGGCGGGTTGTTCACGACGGTGCAAGATCTTGGCCGTCCTGGATACCGCCGGTTTGGGCTGCCGCAGGGCGGGGCGATGGACCCGCTCGCGCTCCGGCTGGCGAACCAACTCCTCGGCAATCCTCCGGGCGCCGCGGCGCTGGAGTTCGCGGCGCCCGGGCCGCGGCTCGCCGCCGTCCGGCGGACGGTCATGGTCGTAACCGGCGCCGATCTCTCGCCTACGGTGAACGGGCGCCCCGCGCCGATGTGGACGGCGTTCGAGGTTCGGGAAGGCGACGTCCTGGCGTTTGGGGCGCCGCGTGCCGGGCAGTGGGGCTACCTCGCGCTGCCGGGAGGAGTGGACGTGCCGGTCGCACTCGGCAGCCGGGCCACGTACACGCGCGCCGCCCTCGGCGGGTACGGGGGCCGCCGGCTCCAGCGCGCCGACCGCATCGCCGCGCTCCGGCGCGCGCCCGCGGTGCGGCTCGCCCTGGCGGCGCCGCTCTGGCCCCGAGTCGGCGGCGCATGCGAGCTGCGTGTCGTCTTAGGGCCGCAGGAGGGCTACTTCGCGGAGGATGCGACCCCCGTTCTCGCCCGCGAGGCGTACCGGATCGGCATGGAGATCGATCGGTTCGGGTACCGCCTCGAAGGTCCTCGGCTGATGCACCGCGCGGGCGTCGAGCTTCTCTCCGACGGCCTGCTTCCCGGGGCGATCCAGGTCCCGGCCGGAGGCCAGCCGATCGTGATCATGGCCGACGGCCCGACAGCCGGCGGGTATCCGAAGATCGGGGCGATCGTGCGCCCCGATCTTCGGGGGTTGGCGCAGGCCGGCCGGAGCGACGAGGTGCGGTTTCGCGTGGTGGTGTGGGAGCGGGCGCACGAGGCGGCGCGCGAAGAAGCCGCGTACCTCGCGTCGCTCAGATTCGAGCGCGCAGGTTGATGGTGGAACGAGCGCTACGTTATCGTGCGGTCAGTTATGCCCGCCTTCCCAGTTGTGGGTATGCCAGGACAAAAAGAACGCCGGTGCATCGACATTATTTTCATTTGCCCACGCGCCGCCGTGCCCGGCTTCTGCGGGGCCGAAGGCTACCATCCCGAATATCCACCCGACAAGCGCCAGGATGGCCAGGACACCCTGAATACGCATTAAAATTCTCCTCCCCCTTTGGGCAAGCGATGTCTCGCTTCGCTGACCCACTGAGTTCGCGTCAATCGTAACGAATTCCCGTAGATCTTCCTACGTATAATGAGGATCTTGATAGATTCTTGATGCTGTATTCGTTCATACGATAGTTAGAATATAGTAGGGCTCTCGATGAGGGCGATAAGGCGTGTGCCGACTTCGCGAAACTTCCCGGGAGGAGTGTGTCCCCTGCTGAGTTGCAACCCCAGGGATGGTCCGCGGCCAAACGATACAATCGTCCCAACACCTACGACGCGCAGTACCTTGCCGTCGCTGCCATACTCGGGTGTGAGCTGTGGACCGGCGATCGTCGCTTGGTGAATGCGGTCAACGCCCCCTGGGTACGCTGGATTGGGGACCACCGATAATGACATCTTTGACGGGCCGCCGCGTTTCGATGTACAGTGTGACCGGACATGCTCCCTATGCCGAGCGATGCGGA
>Ga0207416_1003152_pt1 | contig 16360 bp, 6 predicted proteins | sample PaiPotPPM11metaG_FD_184107 | JGI IMG/M metagenome (GOLD analysis project Ga0207416, IMG submission 184107) | Iron sulfur acid spring bacterial and archeal communities from Banff, Canada, to study Microbial Dark Matter (Phase II) - Paint Pots PPM... ...
ATTGATTACTACTGCTTTGTCGATTTGGTTGTTACCTGTAGGTTGGATTATTCCAGTTACTATAAAACTTCTCGATGCTGTTTGTAGCTTTCCTGTGTGAGGATCTGCAAATGAATAAGTTGCTCTTACGGTCTGACCCACTGTTACATATGGAGTTGTCAATCCTGGAGGATTGGCTACGGTATCGCCTACTAACATCCCAGTGGGATTGTTTGGTTGTATTGAAGAACCAGGTACTAGTTGCATAGAAGGTGAAATTAGGTTGATTTTTGTGGGATCCATTCCCATAACCTGAGCATTTTCGATATTACCCAGAGCATTAAGCTGAAGCGATCCTGAATATACTGGAATAACCTGTTGAACATATGGAAGTGATTTTATCCTATTTACAACTTCTGAATTAAAGATAATAGTCGGTGGACCATCTGGTCCTCCGCGAAGATGCTGACCTGAGCTAGCAAACATGATGTTAGGCGCCAAAGTGTTTAACTGCTTATTTACAAAAGCACTCTGACCTGCACTCATACCGTTAATTGCAATCATCAGGCCGCCTCCTACAATAACCATCAATATCGTTAGTGCAGATCTTGCCTTTCTTTCTCTTAAAGCATCAAAAGACAGTACAAAAATTTGTTTAAGATTTTTATTTTTATTATTCTTTTTCTTCTGATTTAACAAAGTAGCAGCGGGCCTTGAAACTTTCGTTTTTATTTTATTTTCGGAAGCTACTCTCCCATCTCCATTATTTTTAAGAGAATCTTCTCTAAGACCCATAATAACATTTATCACCTCTGCAATATTATCATATCGGTGGCGTGGTACCTCCTCCTTCTTTCTTCTTTGTATCTACCGATGTATGAGAACCGTCTATTAAGGATTCTATATCCTCATTATCTCCTGCCTCTTCTTTTCCATTAGCCGTAGTGATAAGAGCTGCCCTAGATCTTCGTCGCCTTCTTATAAGGATGAAAGCTATTGCAATAGCAGCAATGATTGCTATTAAAATAGGAAGTGGAATTCCCAATACGTCATTTGTCCCACTACCTTGTCCTCCTCCTCTAGAGTGACGACCTCCACCGCCACCGCCAAAAATACCACTTAAAAATCCAGATATTCCTCCGCCTTGGCCATTACCTTGTTTTGGTTGTTGTGGCGCGATCTGAACAGTATTGTTTAATACGATTGTATGACTATTTTTCAAATCATCGCTATAAATAATTTGAAGATTAACCGGATAATTTCCAGGGGCCGTATTGTTTGTATTTGCCGTAAGAGGAATACTAAATGGTAAGGGAGAATCAGGTTGAAGATCACCAAGATATTGCGGCGGAGGGAGACTAGTAGGCGTAGAAGATTGCTGGGGCGTTGTCGTTGATGCTGTGGTTGACGATGAAGATTGTCCACCACTTGCACTACCTCCTCCAGATTGACTATGGTGATGCTGATGTTGTTGTTGTTGATTAGTTGTTGATGATCCGTTAGCTGTAGAAAAGGGCTGATTTATCAGCTGAACAGTAGTATACAACGCTATAGTGTTTCCTTCGTTCAATAGATTTCCCACTAGATTAGGAACGCCGGCAATAGAGTTAATACCGATGCCACTAGCATTTACTTTTATACTACCGATCACGGTTCCACCTAAAATGAATGAACCCACTTGTGATTGTCCATGAGATATATACTGCATCGTGACTAGAAAGGAAACTGGCTGAGCTATTAGCGATGCTGAAGCAAATATCTTGGAAGAAAATTGGTGGCTAGAGTGTGGACCCAAACTTGCCAAACTCCACAAAGTATCCCCTACAATTTTGAGACCACTAGTTTGGGAGGCAATTGAAACTACTGCGTTAGTAATTGGCAAGTCATTATTATTGGCAACATTAAATTTCATAGCTTCTGTATTGCCGGCAACCAGAATCAACGACGTACTATTTAGTTGATTATTATTATTGCTACTTGCCGTAGCATTTTTGGTAATAGCCAATCTGTGTGAAAGACCCTTGTTAGAAGTATGTGCCACATTCGCTGAAGTAGTTATACTGTTTTGATCGCTAGTGTTACTCGAACTGTTACTAATAGCTGCCGTTCTATGTGAAAAAACCTTGTTAGAAGTATATGCAGCATTCGCTGAAGTAGTCGTACCAGTGTTATTACCTTTTACAATTTTGTAAACAAGGGGAATTATAGGTATGTTATTGTTAATTCTGTTATTGTCAGCAATAGATTTAGGCATTATACTTGAAGAAGTGTAAGAAGGAGATACAGTTATACCTCCAGAAGAGTTACCGTTGCTGTTTCTATTCTTATTGCCAGAGGGACTAGTAGTGTTTGAATGAGAGGATGAGGAAGAAGAGGTCGAAAGAGGAGGAGCAGAATTCGTGTTATTCGAAGGCGATGAGGATGAGGATGACGGCCTATTGGAAAGAGACGCAGTTATACCAGATTGGGTAGCATTATTATTATTAGTATTATTAGTATTACTATTACCTGGATTAGCACTAGTGTTTGGAGTAGATGAAGTATTATTATTGGTCTGACCAGCGAAAGGTGCTACTGTTATACCAGCTTGAGGAGGAGTGGGTAAGACTAAAAATCCAACTGAGGAAGTTGACGTTATAGTACCGCCGATTGCGTTAGTATAGGATATCTGCAGATTCAGATTCTGCAATGTTCCACCAGATGAATAAGCCGGGTACATGATAGGATCTATCTCCGCTGAGCCGTTAACTGGTATTGTTCCAATATCAAATGTCCTAGCTCCAAGCTGGACTGTGGGAATGGAAGATTGCGGAGTAATTGTTGTTATCTGTGCGCCTGGACCAGTAGTAGAATTAATGTTATTACTTGCAGCAGTACTACTACTACTACCCACATTACTTCCACTTATACTATTGCCACTTACACCGGTAACAGAAGCAATAACACCATGGGCTTCTCCGGTTCCTTTATTCTTTATCTCTATTTTTACTGGTTGCGAAACACCGGGATTTAAGCTGGTTGTGGTTGGAATTGCATCCAAAATAACTTTACCAGGCAGTATAAATGGTACTGTAAAAGCCTGTGAATGATACTGTCCAGGTTCAAGATTAGGTACCTTAAAGTAATATACTGTAAGGGAAGCTAAATGGTTGCCCAATGTTGCTGTCTTTCCGACGTTCACTTTAAAATAAACTGTATATGTTTGACCTGCTTGCACTAAACTATTATAGGTTGCAATAGCTACCTGTTTTTGCTGTTGGTTTCCCTGATTTTGAGGAGAATTTTGGCTAACTGGATTAATATTGTTAATAGTTGTACCTATTCCTCCTGTTGCCGAGCTAAATCCTGTTGGTAACGTAAGATATCCGGTTATCCCGTTAATATTCGAAAATTCGGTATTGCTCAATTCGACAGCAAGGATAGATTGACCGTCTCCTGGGGCGACTTCTTGTTGTTGTGGTACTGGTGTTGATTGCAATGATCCCGAGGACACAGTGCCATTACCATTTGCAACACGTGCTGTATTTGATGCCCAATAGGCATCTACAAATCCATTGCTAGACGTAAGTTGTGAAACCAGCTGTCCATCAGTCGTTGTTCCTGTTGCTGCTGCTGATCCTCCTGCTTGTTGAGCTAATGATGACTGAGCACCGAAAACATTGACAGTACTATTTACAATTACCTGACGAGTGTTTTTCAAATCATCAACGTACGTAATTTTAATTGAAACAGGGTATGTCCCAGGAGCTAGGTTATTATCTATTCCTGCAAAATTTGTACTAGCGGACTGACCCAATGCAGTTGTGGTTAGCAGTGGGGGTGGTATACTGCCTCTTGAATTATTGTTATTGGTAAAAGGAGCATTTTGTTGCTGTTGAGCCTTTCCTCCTGGCACTTGTACTGTCTGTAATGGAATGTTAAATGGTACAGGAGAGTTTGTTGCTATATCACCGAGATATTGAGAAGAACTAGGTACTAGAATTGTGGTAAGATTCTTGTTTGATGTTGAAGATAACGGAGTTTGGGGCTGTGGTTGTCCTTGTCCTTGCTGTAACATTTCTACACTAGCAAATTGTGCAGGGGTATTTCCTTCATTTAAAATATTTCCTACGAGATTAGGAGTACTGCCGATATATCTAATGCCCAAGTTATTTACCCTTAGCTGAATGTTTCCGACTATTATAGCACCCAAATTAAAAGAGGCGGTCTTTACTTGGTGGGTGAGTTGAATATATTGTATAGTTACAGTGAAAAAGACGGGATTGCCTATTAGAGATGTAGATGCAAATACCTGAGTAGTTAGTCGTTGTCCTGATCCAGAAGATATAGTAGGTATGTCCCAGTTTGAAGGACCCAAAATCCTGACTGAAGTATTTTGAGATGCTAGCGAAACCGCCAGGCTTCTTATTGACGTTGGGACTAGCCTGGATAATACATTGTTATTAACAGTAAACCCTATGTCTTGTACCTTACCAGCTGTTATTTGGATTTGCGAAGCATCGGTAGAAGAGGATGAAGCAGAAGAGCTTGAAGATGCGACTTGCGTTGAGTGTGAAGGTGGTGGATCATATTGGGTATTCCCGTCACTAACATTGTAGGAATGACTAATGAATGGGACATTAGTCAACGCCACGTTTGTGGACAAAGTCAGCGGCGAGGATGTTGATGAGGGCAGAAACGAGGAAGACGAATAATGTATCGTTTGTGCAAACGAGAGTTCAGCTACATAAGGTCCTATTAGCGTACCTGATAACAACAGAAAGACGATAAAACCTAAAGCAAAAACAAAATTTTTTCTATCATTGTTATTATTGTCTTTCAACGTTTACGACCTCCTTCTCAATAGACCCATCTCTAATATGTATTGCTCGATCGGTTGCTTCTGCAAGTTCAGGATTGTGAGTTACCATGATTATCGTCCTTCTAAATTTTCGTGACAATAAGGTCAGTAAATTAAAAACATCTGCTCCTGTTTTTGTATCCAAGTTTCCGGTAGGTTCATCAGCAAGAATTATTTTCGGATCATTCATAAGTGCCCTTGCGATAGCTACTCTTTGTTGTTGACCACCGCTTAGATTAGATGGTTTGTATTTTGCCTTATCTTTAATTCCTAGAAAATTCAACAATTTTAAAGCACGACGCCTTCTGTCACCATCACTCATACCACCTGTAATGCCTGGGAACTCTACGTTCTTCAGTATAGTGGTCCTGTTAATTAAATTATAAGATTGAAAAATAAAACCTAATGTGTCATTCCTGACTGTGGCAATTTGAGAATCATTTAATGAAAAGATATCGATTCCGTTAATGAATACTTTACCTGAAGTAGGTCTGTCTAAAGCCCCTATCATATTCAACAACGTAGATTTGCCGCTTCCAGACGGACCTACTACAGATACAAATTCACCTTTATTCACTGTGAAGCTGACCTTTCTAAGTGATACTACTTTGCCCATTGCAGAAGCATATACCTTGGACAGATTTTCTACCGTTAGAGTGGCTTCTGAACTATCGCTATGATCTCGATAATTATTATTACTTACGAACATTGTGTTTTTATCTTTCTCCTCTCGTTATTTGAATGACATCATTTACTGATTTCCTACAAGTCTTCACGTGATTTTTGTTCTTATATTAGACATATTGTTATAAAACATATGTGATACATTCGACGAACGTACCACAAAAAGCAAAATAGCTGCCATGATTTTTTAATGCAAAGCATGTAGACTTTTAGACATGTTTTTATTTGAGCTGCAACAGAGTGATACAAACGTATCCAACAGTGTATTCGTATTCTTCTTAGGTACCGTTTTGTTAAAAAATTGAGCGGCTTTCATAATAATCATGACAATGACATCACTATTGTGGGAATGCACAATCCTGAGGTTGCGTTACACGATACATATCAGAGTCTGCAAAATCGAGAGGGAGACCGTTAACGTTGAAAACTAATTTTGTTTTTGCAATGGCCTTTATCGTAGTTCTTTTTGCATCTAGTACTTTAACTGGATCGTCTTTAGGAAAAGTTTCACTTATTCAGCCATTTGGACAACAACAACAACAACAGCAAGGAATTCCATTAAAACTCTGGACTGTTGATTCAGTTCCTACTGATTCTCAAAAACAACATAGATTTCTTCCTGCTACCGCCTCTTCTCGGACATCAGTTCATAATAATAATGTCGTAATTGATCCATCTAATTCTACGAAACCGGCTAACGTGACTAAGGCTAACGTAACGAAAGTTAACGTAACTACTATCCGTATTGTACAGAACTTTTCAAATATAAAGGGTCCAGTTCATGTTAATTTTGTTAATTCTTATTGGACTTTCAATACAGCGCAAGACCAGTTTGTTGCCGGCACCACGTCAGCACGTACGTCAGGAGAGAGCATATTACCTGTGATCAAGCAAGAAGTAGGTCCCGGAGAAGGCCCATCTATCCTTGCAGTGGTATTAATCAATGAAGGTTTTTCAGCCATTACTGGCATAACCAGTTCATTACAGCTCCCGCCAGGTTTTGCACCCCTTATTACCCCTAAAAGTAGTAGTATTCCTGGATCAGATTCACAAACTGCTTTATCTAGCTACGATGGAGTTGTTGAGCCTGGACGCGCATTTACACTTTATTTTGGAGTAAAGGTATTAGGAAATGCTCAAGTAGCTAGCCAATATAATCCTCAATTAAAACTGGGCTATGTTAAGGTCACTGAACTAAGGCAGAAACATTTTAGATCAGAAACAATAACAGTGCCTTTCACAATAAGTGGGAGAGTAATACTAGATGCAGTTTCTTCATCACCTTCTTTATCTTCATTATCGAATGTTTCTTCGTTAATTAATTCTTCATCTTTGCTTCAGACGATAAATGTTGTTCCTGGGGTTCCTAATGCAGTAAAATTAACAATTAGAAACGATGGTTCTGCAACTGCTCGTGGAGTTATTGTTAACATTGCCGGTCTGACAGCCGCTTCTGTTGGTACTACAACGGTTACTGTTGCCAATAATGTTAGCTCTGGAGTAGCTGCACAACCTTCGTCTTCCTCTACAGTAATTCTTGGATCTAAAGTATTTAGTATTGGAACCATCTCTCCTGGTGGATCACAACAGATATCTCTCATTATCTATCCAAGCATTGCAGCTGCAGGAACAGTACAAACTTTGAATTTAGGAATAACGTATGACGATGCCTATGGCAATAGAAAGATTACAAATCAGCTAGTAGGACTTCAAATATTACCTATTTCTCCTCAATCGGGATTAAGTGTATCGCCCTCGCCATTCGCTCCCTCGTCATCTCCATCACCATCATCTCCATCACCATCATCTCCATCACCATCATCTCCATCACCATCATCTCCATCACCATCATCTCCATCACCATCATCTCCATCACCATCATCTCCATCACCATCATCTCCATCACCATCATCTCCATCACCATCATCTCCATCACCATCATCTCCATCACCATCATCTCCATCACCATCATCCTCTCCATCGTATTCGGTTTCACCTGCGACTTCGTCGGGAAATGAAATGTTAACGAGAGTTGCCTCCTTCGTTCATTCCCCCTCCAATTCTAATAGCGGTAATACTAATAACAATACGAATACTAATGTCGACCCACCTTATCCCGCATCTGCAAACCCTTCTTCCCAATCCCTATCTTCTCATAATTCGACTCCTTCACCTATCCAAATAGCAGCTGGTAAGTTACAAAATGTAACCTTTGTCATCCATAACGATAATGCCGTTGTTTCCCCTATTGCAAGCCCTCTTCAAAACTCAATGACAGACCTGGCGGTTTCCCTAGTCTCCCAATCTAGCTCCGTCAGGATTTTGGGTTCTTCAAACTGGAACATACCTAGTATATCTTCTGGATCAGGACAACTATTAACTACTCAGGTATTTGCGTCCACATCTTTGATGGGCAATCCTGTCGTTTTCACTGTAACCATACAATATATTCAAAATGGTCACCAAGTAAAGACTGCCTCTTTTAATTTAGGTGCCATAGTAACTGGAGACATTCAGCTAAGGGTAAATAACTTGGGTATTAGATATATTGGCGATACTCCTACTCTTGTTGGAAGTATTTTAAACGAAGGAAATACACCTGCATTATTTGCTAGTGTGGAAATGTCACAGCAAGGGCAAGGACGAGTACAAACGCAGCAATCTCCAACATCAAACAAGAATCTTGGAACAATTCTAATGCCGAATTCATCTCAATACCTTGGTAATATAGGAACAAATTCTCCTCTGTCATTCAACGTTCCGCTGCAGGCAGTACATGTGACGATATCGAAAGGTCAGCAACAGAACAATATTAATATTAACGGAAATATCAAAGAAAAGATACCTTCGCTAACTAGAATTGCATTGAATTCATCTGCTATGCAATCCGATGGTGTGGGAACAGACAACAATACAACTCCTCGGATTTATCCTGTTTCATTCAAGATTACATATAGCGATAATTTGAAGAATATTCATGAGCTAGTTGTAAATAGTCCTCTTCAGATTAAACCACAACAATCTAAAGTATCTCCTAGTCAAGGTGACGGCTTATTGGGATTTCTAATCGGTGCTGTTGCTATTGCTATTGGCATCGCCGTGGTATTTATCAGAATATGGCTAAAGTCTGGCAGATATGAGAATCTTGTTTCGAATACATACAAGAAGATAGCTAGCAGAATGACGAAAACGAATGCAGGAGATCGCGAAGGCGTGATACATAACGCTCATCCTCCAGAAGAAAAGAAAGCAGGAGCCCCCATTTCACCGATGTAATATTTGTAAAAGTAAAGTAAATTATCGCCTTAGAAAAGTTGAACCCCGAATCCGGAATGGATCAGCATTATTAACGGATATGAAACCGGAATAAGAAGAAAATTACTTCTTGTACTTGATATATCATGAAAATAATAGAAGCAAACAGAATAACGGATTATCATAGGATGCTTTGAAAAAGAGATAACCAACACTTGCAATCAGTCACAAAGCCGAGCAGCACATGTTTCAGGATAGGAGTTCTCATCATATGTCCTCCGAACGTGTGAAAATTCCGGAATCAAATTATGCTCAAGCCCGTATATGTTTGATAAATAACCCCACAGATAACCCTAGCAATTGTTCATCAAAAACCAAATATAGAATAGCTACAAAACTCAGTTATGATGAAGACAAACTAATTTCCTATAAAGGATAGCCTCTACTAGTCCTAGTACATGCACGTAACAACAACACCCACTATATTTGTCATCGCGGCAATAATGGCAACAGCACTAACGCTACTGACATCGACTACTTTCACATCGTCTGTATACGCCACTAGCGGTCGCACGCATCATCATCACCACAGCTCAAACTTAAAGTGCACACCGACCCTGATTCACTTGACTGATCAGTCTGTAACAAGTATTCAATATTCATGTAATGTACCAAAAAGCCACACTACCACCGTCCATTTACCGAACTCGTTAGCCATTGGATAATCAGCATATTTACAAACAAAATAGCGTAGATAGTTCGTAGGTAAATGCATATGAACACGCTAGAACAGATGGACCTGCAAATTCATCTGTACTCATTAAGCTGAGACCTCTAAGGAATAAGACTTTGTCCATCGAATTAGTGTATACCCTTGATGGATTCTCGACTGTAAGCGTCACGGAAATCTTTTATGTGTTTATGATTTTTCATATTCTCCTCACGAGTCACCAACTTGGAGATATTCTCTAGCGTTTTGATTCATCACGAATTCATTCAGATTGAATTCCTATTATTATTGTTATAAAAAAAAGACCTCATAAAAACAAGGCCTTCGTAGAAGTACTGTAGACAAGAATACCATGCAGAGACCTATAGTTGCTTTTAGTACAGTTATAATTAAAATAATCTATAAAAATTGATTTTTTCTAATTCCACTACGACTAGATCCACTTTACTATTTTGACTATTAAAGCTCATCAAATAGCTCATAATATCCATCGGTAACCTTGTCTCCAAAGCTTTCCCTGTACTTGTACATTACATCTGACAAAATCTTGCCGTTCACAACTTTATATAACTGGAACTCCTGTCCATGATTAACTGACACTATTCCAGATTCACAAAGTCTCTTGAGATGCCAAGACAAGGTAGACGGGGCTTTCTTAATATCGTTTAAGATTTCGCTGAAGGTACAGAGATCATTCTCAAGTATAAAAAGCACTATTTTTCTTGCAACTTTATTTCTGATGTACTCTAGTACATGAGATTCATCAGCTGGGATGTCGATAGGATAATATCTGGCTCTTCTCCCGTCTCTTCTGCGGACTGTTATTTTATATGTCCTCTCTAATATTTTTAGATGATATTCAAGGGTTCCATTGGTTAAACCAGTTAATCTGAGGAGCTCTCTGTATCTTATGCCTGGAGTTTTACCTACGTGCACTAGAATTAGGGCCTTTGTATCATCTGTTCCCGCAACACTAAAAATTGTGCTCATCCTTACACACCTGTTTCAAATTGTGCATTAGAAAAAGGGAGAGCCCTACTTGACATACCCAAATTCACAATGTCCATCGCGTACTCGGGGTAAACTAAGATCGCTGGCTTTTCCATGAATAACAGATTAGCTGGAGAATATTAAGAACTTGCTTAACGGAGTAAGTTAACAATGTTAACTCACAAGGTGAAGTGAATTAATTCGATTTTCTTCTTTTGTTTGTAGCGAAGAGATGCTAGGTAACACAGGAAAAGGGGAAGAAGACAATGAAAGCCGCAATGAGAATACAGTGTACAACATAATGATAGCTGCAGTTTTAGTGATGACTTGCTTCAGCGATGGTTAGTTCTTTTAGACTCCTGACCTGGTACATTCGTCGAATGTACCGGATTATTTTTATAAAATATCTATATCACAATAACGTAACTGGGAACTACTTCATTCTCAGAACTCGCCGCCACAGAAAATATCAGAAACCCCGTTTGCAGCGTCCGGTTTATGACGAGGAACTGGACGCTGATTATCTATAGTAGAGGTGTCGCTTGTTGCCCATATCCAATTACAAGTTCTCTATGACTCCTCCAGAAGGTGTGTGCACTAGGCGAATTGTGAATCGATGAATAACCCTTATAAGACCATATACATAGGTGATTGCAATGAGAAAACCAGTTGTACCTACAATAGCTATTGTAGTCACTGTATTTGCAATAACAGTAATAATAATTCCAGTCAGTACGTTTACGATTCCATTTACCGTTATGGCGGCACAACAACAACAAAATCCAATAAATTCTACAGCCTCAACCCAACAAAATACTAACTCCTCTTCTTCCACCACTTCCTTGCCTCTCAAGACCATTTTCAAACAAGCAGAGGCGTCTGTAGTGCAAATAACTAGCAAGATACCGGCAGCAGCAGCTGACCCTCTAAACCCTCAATCAAATGCTACTACATTAGGTTCTGGCTTTGTATACGATAACCAAGGGCACATAATCACTAACGGTCATGTAGTAGGTGATGCAAAGATAGTAGATGTAACATTTGTAGATGGAAATAGATATACGGCGAAGGTAATAGGAACCGATATCTATAGTGATATAGCAGTTCTACAAATTTCGCAGAATAATACTCAAGCACAACAGCTATTATCTTCTATTAAGCCACTTGCTCTTAGCAATTCTTCTAAACTCGAAGTTGGAGATCAGGTAATTGCTATTGGTAATCCATTTGGGCTTAGTGATACTATGACAACAGGGATTGTAAGTGGGGTAGGCCGATTACTTCCAGCTGCTTCAGGAATTGGGTTTTCCATACCAAATACAATCCAGACTGACGCACCAATAAATCCTGGGAACTCTGGTGGACCTCTACTTAACACACAAGGACAAGTTATTGGAATGAATACTGCCATATTTTCTGCAACTGGAACATTCTCTGGGATTGGATTTGCAATTCCATCTAATACAATAATCAGAATAGCCCCAGCTTTAATTGAAAAAGGGTATTATTTACATCCTTATCTAGGGCTTAATGGTGCTACCTTGACATCGGATTTATCACAAAATCTCACAGGCGGAGCGGCAGCAACGAATCTTAAGGGCATATATATAGATACAATTACGAAGAATGGACCTGCCGATAAGGCAGGTGTACATGGAAGTACTATAGACCAATACTCAAAGAAACACGCTGGTGATGTGATAATAGGTGTTGATGGACATAATATTGTAAGAATTGATGATTTGATCTCATACATCGACCAACATAAGTCTGTTGGTGACAATATTACTTTAACTGTATATAGAAATGGACACGCGATAGACCTGAATACAACACTGACATCTAGACCATCACTCATTCCGTTTCTCACTGCACCATCAATTCCTCCTTCGCCAATTCCTCATCCTCCTGCACGACCCGCCCCCCTACCACATCCATAATTTTTTTTGTACAAAACCGAATTTCCCACAATTAGGACTTGCCTGTCACTGTTCCAATGTGATTGTAATAACCATCTAGACCTTTATGAATATTTACAGATACGAATTCTTCCGTTTAGGCAAGGACTTTTTGTTAGCTTCTATTAATAGATCAAATAAATGTCGTAGATTTTCTATTTTCACATCCAATACCTTGATTGAAACAATTAGCGTATACACTTGAAATAATACTAGTGACAGTCAATCCGCTTCATCTTCTCTTTCTTGTATCTCCACTGCGTTCGGTGCGCGTACCTATTGTTGCATTTCAGAATTCTATCTTTGTGTATACTATCGAAGATTTATCGTATACATCTATCATAGAAAAGTTTCAGTTACTATTAGAGGCAACCGAATGTTTAGATCTTGACTCCAAGCCATACAAATGTTATGGTCAGTAAAAGTTGTGAGATAGGCATTGAAACCACGAGTTATGCAGGCTCTAATTCTTGCAAGCGCGTAATAAAATCGAACGATGACAGGTCGTACCTTACGATGACTTTTCCTCTAACGATGGCATACGCAGCTGCGAATATAAAAGGAAAAAACACTCGTAGTTGTTATGCTAATCATAAAATTTCACGATAAATGCATTCTAAACTAAATTTAACTAAATTGAATTATACCGTTTAATCGTATAACACGATCGTAAGAGATCAGAAGGAGAATTAAATGAATTTTTCTTATTAGAACCTTAGACGAAGTTCATATAATATGTAAAGTAGGTGGTTAGATTGTAATGGTTTATCCGACAATTAGTACTTCGCTGCTTGCTATCTTCAATGTAAGATGCCAAATGGATCCTTCTAAAGTAAAATCTATCAATACTGTACTTTCAAACTCTAATCCCATCGAAATGAGCTGTGATTATGATCGATGCATTATTGTGTTCGGAGGTGACAATTATTGCTGATCAATAAATCCATGTCATTGCTTGGATTTACCACGCTCCTCATTCTTTCAACGGTCATCGTGAATTCTGCGTCGGCGCAGCAACCGGCCAAAACTATCGGGATTAAAATTACATCACCTGCAAGGGGCCAACCAGTCTCACTCACTGGCAATGATCTGAAGATTAGCGGGATTGCATCTCATAATGGCACGCTGGCTTGTAAAGTGTATGTCATTGTGAATGACTTGAAACCATACCAGAGAGCACTTCCTACCGGCGGCCATAATAACACAAATGACTATTCAACATGGGTCTTTAATCTTGTTCCAACCTACACCACAATCAAAACAGGAACAAATAAGATAACATCGAAACTAGCTTGCCAAGAGAATAATGCCAATACTAGTAACAGCTCAACCCTTTTAACAAAATTCTATAGCATAAATGTTACAGGAGCACAGACATCTACGATGAAACAGCAAGGACAATCTCTTAAAAATTCAAGTAATACCAAGGTAGGCAATAATAGTCTCAACGCCACCAAAACTCAAAGTGGTGTCGAGAAGAAGCATTCACCAATTTCTAATAATACTACAAAGACATCAGCTGCTATCCCCACGAATTCGCAACAACTCAATAGCAAAGTGACAAAAACAAACGCAACAAAAACAAACGCAACAAAAACAAACGCAACAAAAACAAACGCGATACCGGTAAACGGAGCAAAGAATAATAATAATAATAATAATAATAATGCAAACGTCACCGGACAAACAGGAAATGGATCGCAACAGGCTAACCAAATGACAAGTGTCACTGCTGCCGCACTACTTTCTACCACAGGCATCTTATCCACACATCAAGGTAACGCAGAAACTAGCGGCACCACAAATGCAAAAATTGATCATGGTCATCAGAAAGGTACAACTTCGAAATCTTCATCAGGACCGACATCAACTACAACAACCAAAACTAATGATAATAGCCCGAATAACAAAGCTTCAGCTGAATCTGGGAAGCAACAAAACAACCCATCAACTAACACCAATGCCGACAATAATAACGCCAAGTCATTATTGGTTTCGATGCATATAGCGAAGCGCCCTGTTCATGTTGGAGATAAAGAAAATCTGACACTTGGGGTTACTGATAGTAACCGGACCCATGTCATTGCTGGAGCTTCAGTATTTGGAAGCATCACAGATCCGTCTGGGATATCTAAAAAGTTAGCGGGTACTACCAATGAGAAGGGAAAAGTCTCATATTCATGGCAAGTTAGTGGAGATAACACAAGTGGCAAGTATAAGGTGGTAATGGAGACATCTGCGCCTGGTTATCAAAATAGTTCAATTTCAAAGACATTCGCTGTAGCCCCTATTCCAATTGCCAGCTCCAATAATAGCTCTAGTGCTTCTTCAAACCTACGTAATATCAATAATAATAATGTCACCACCTCGAAACAAATAGCTTCGCCACTACAAACAATAACACCATCACCATCAGTTGTAGTAGCAACATCATCAACAACAAAAAGCAATAATAATCACAACTCTCCACTTATCTCTTCAAAACAAAACCCAACACGTTTTGCTTTGCAGAGTAGCGTGAGTAATCAAAGCGGCAGAGTTTACATACCTAGTACTCCTAGCACAACTCTTAGCAATCCCACTGTTCCGTCAATTACTAATAGTTTCAGAAGTTTTGAGGGTGGCAGAGTTTCAATACCGAACCCTGGACACAATATCAACATCCCGGCCATTTCCAATAAGGTTAACGTCCCAAATCCCCAGACAAATAGTACCAAGAGTCCTGTCAATCAAGGTATAAGCCCTATTCAAAAACCCCAGCTGCCAAATAATAATGATAAAGTACCCTTCGTAATAGCTACACCTTTGCTTCATATCACCAACGGCTCCTCCATGCCTGCTTCAAATCAACTATCTAGTACTATGGCTTTGGACCTTGTTGATAGAATGCGTGTTATCGGGTTTGACTCCGGTATGTCTGGTCCAGCTTCAGGGGTTTCGGTTTCGTCTACCGCCACTTCTAATCCACAGAAAAGTACCGTGTTCATTCCTACAGCGAAATAAGTCACAATTATTTCATGCTGTATTCTGGTGGTCCAAAAAGATCAGACTTAATAATTAGAAAGCTGCGGCGATTGGTATAATGATAATAGACTCTGTATTGAATGACTGGAATGTCGACAAAAATCATCTTAGGGATATATGGTTTAACATACTTTGACGAACACGTGGCAAATACAAACACGATTCAGTGCTATACGCCATGAATGATACCTTCCTGCCTTGTTCATGACGACGAGATGGCAGAACCAGCAGAGCAACAAAATGAAATATCAAAAAAATATCGTGCGTGAGGGTGAATTTATATGTGACAATCCTTTTTTTAATATTCCAATGGAAAGAGTTGTCCTTGATAAAGACATCAGATATATCGATAATAATGGGAACCTATTACGAAGCAGGGCCGAGTTCTCCATTTCAAAGCTGTTGTCGTTTCTGGGTATAACTTATGAGTATGATGCTAGTTTGAGCTTTAAAGATGGTACGAGCACGAAGATCGATTTCAAAACAGGTAACAGGTACATCGAAATAGTTGATTCAAAAGCAGACATGGATAAATTCAAGCTGATAAAAAAGGGACTGCCTGATGTCGATGTTATTGCCCTCGGCCATTCAAAGTATGCAGCGAAGGTGAATGAATTAGACTCATTATTTTTCTATGATTCTAACCACAGCAGCCACAGCGGATCTATATTTATAGAGGATCCTTCACTTGCATTCGACTACGCGCATATTCTCCCACAGGTAGAGAAATGTTCTATCTTGCATGGTCATACTTCCACTGTGATGGTAGAGATTATTGGCCAAATGACAAATAACCTTGTGATCGACTTTAGCGAAGCCAAGAAGATAATTAAGGATACCTTAAATGTTATTGACCATAAATTCTTCATTGATAAAAAATACCTGCAAAAAGAAGACGAT
>Ga0207416_1003153_pt1 | contig 16357 bp, 23 predicted proteins | sample PaiPotPPM11metaG_FD_184107 | JGI IMG/M metagenome (GOLD analysis project Ga0207416, IMG submission 184107) | Iron sulfur acid spring bacterial and archeal communities from Banff, Canada, to study Microbial Dark Matter (Phase II) - Paint Pots PPM... ...
CAGACTTCGAGCTTCAGCTCCCGGCTGTGGATTCGTCCTTTCATCGTCACTGCTCCTCTTGGCTCCCAGTCTACGAGGACTGGAGCAGGATTAGTGACTACTGGCCGTGGTCCGGAAAATGGGGTTCGCTACAGAGTTCGCCTCCTTCTCGCCGGATGGCCAGCACCTCGCCGTCATCATTGCCTTTGGGCCACTCCTGAAGAACCCCGATCGGGCTACTCGCTCAGCCCTCTACATCACCAATCTCGACGGAGGCGGTCGGAGACAGCTGACGCTCTTCAAGAGGCCCACCGAAGCGGAAGATCATGATATCGCGTGGTCACCGGATGGGACGCGGCTTGTCTTCACCAGGGCGAACACCCTGGCCAATCCAATCAATGAACAGGCGCTGTTCACTGTGGGGACACACGGACGAGGACTCCGGAGAATCACTGATTGGGCGCTCAATGCTGGAGCTCCGGATTGGTCCCCCGACGGGAAGCAGATCATCTTTCAATCCTTCTTCGAAGTCCCTGGCCAAGCTCCACAGGTGTACACCGTCCGTCCCGATGGATCACACCTTCATCAAGTGACCCATGACGCCTCCAACGGCTGGCCCGACTTCTCTCCGGACGGTCGCAAGATCATCTTCGGCCGCTATCCCTTCAGCGGCCTCGGTGCGTCACATATTTTCACGATGAATACCAACGGCGTGCAGCGTCACCAGATCACTTCAGGGTTCCCTGATCAGCAGCCTGCGTGGGGTACGAGTCCGCCGACCCCGTAAAGTGCATCGATCACCGCATCGGTTCCGAATAACGGGATATAAGTCGAGCGCGCAGTAAGAGGAGCAAGGTGTGGGGGCGCGCACAGTGAAGAAAAGGAGGCTCATATAAGACGGGGGTTTCGGCGGTATATTGAAGCCCCAATTTGGCTTGCAGACGCCGATAAATACTATTGACAGGACCATATAACGGGGATTATGCGAAGGGGAGAGCTAGGCAGAAGCAGCTGTAGAGAAAGGGTACACCGGTACCTCAAGCGTTTTGGCTACTTTGCCAGTGTGGGTAATCTCCTGAAGGGCGTCCACTGTCTCAGGGGTAAGGTACTCCTCGCCACACTGAGGACACACCTCAGCCGGAACACCGGTCACGAGATACACCGTGTCGCCAATTGGCTGGGTGTAGGTGATCGTTTTCTTTTCGAGCGTTGCTCCGCAGACGGAGCAGCTGGTCTGTTTTTCCGTCATTGCTTTCTCCTCCTTCGTGTTTTCAAGTCCTCTTCCCACTCCTCAGGATCGGGCTCGTACAGCGTCGCAATCACCAGGATTGGCTCAAGCCCAAAGAGGATATGCAGCGGTCGACCGGCATTACTTCTCCCAAACACCAAACAGGCTGGGCCATAGTGGTGTGCCGGATACTCTTCGATGATCTCACCACTTGCAACCGCTTCCTCAACTTCGTGCCGCCTGATTCCTCGTGCGATGCGCTGTTGTGCACCGTGGACGGTATAGCGATACTGCCCCTGCGCGACCAAGTGGGCAATTCGTGCCATTGTCTGGGTTCTGTCTGCCATAGCCACGGTGGACGTGTTAGGTGATTGTACGCCATAGTAGCAAAAGTGTCAAGCACAAATGCACTACTAGGCCGAGATCGTGTGTATAATCGTGTGTACGAATACCGGCGAGGAAGGTGGAACCGATGCCAGCGGTCAAGAGGCATCAGCGCATCAACGTCAGTCTGGACGGCGAGCTCCTGCGCCGAATCGATGCCCAGCTTGAGGGAAAGCCATTCAATCGGTCCGAGCTGCTCGAGCACCTGTTATGGGGTTGGCTCCAGGGAGACATGCCGCGCCCGGGCCGGATCGTGATTAGCCACAGCGAGTATGAAGGAGCTGGCTTCGTTCCCTGGTAAGCTGCCGCTCAGCCTTGCCTCGTACCGGCCGCCACGCGGTGCGTGCTAGATAGCGCTGAAGATGACAGTAAGGAAGCCAATTTTGGCCCGAGCTGGTCCATATAACTGCCGAGAGTGTTGAAAAATCCCTTGACGAACTTCAGGGCTGCGACCTTCGGAGGCTCTTACGGTCTGTGAGAGGCAATGTGAGCCCTCTCTGAGCCCATTTCTGTCTAAGGGCGCCAGCTTGGAGGCTTGTCAAGACTTCATCGGCGAGTTTTTCAACACTCTCGGCAGTTATGCGAAGGGTGAGATGTCTGAGAGCGGATAGGTAATTCGCTCAGATACAGAAGCAGACTTGTTGGCCGCAGACAGGCCGACAAATGCCGTGTTCACAGCCTGTTCCTCCGCCTGGAGAAGGAGTGGTGGCCAGGCAAACGGCTCCTGCAGGACAGTCGGCGCTGGTAGTGCAGGCTGGGTCGCCACAACTAGCGTTGAAAAATTCCACGCAGGTACATGGTCCCTCGGCCGTGTTAAAACATCTGCAACTGGGTCGGCCGCCGCACTGTTGATTCGCAGGGCAAGTGGTGCCGCATTCGACAGAGACGCATTGCTGATTAGTAGTACATGTTTGGCCGCCAGTGCAGCAGCTGCTCCCACATTTCGTCTTGCCTGTAGGGCAGTCGCACTGGCAAGACGAGGCATTGAGTGTTTGCCCCGAAGGGCAGATGCTAACACAGCTACCATTGCATAACACGGTTCCGGAGGTGCACGCACATTGGCACGTGTTTGCGTTAAGAACCTGTCCACCTGAGCAATTTGGTGTGCAGACGCCATTGCATAGGGTAGCTCCGGTTGGGCAGACACATTGCTTGGTTGTGGGGTCGCAGCGAGAAGTGCAGCACTGGTGGTCATGGTTGCACTTCACTCCGAAACATTTACACTCATCTGCCGCAACAATGCCACGCGTTCTTACCACAAAGAATCCTCCAATCGTCGTGGCGACTGCCGCCTTGAGCGCTGCACGTCGCGATACACTTCGTGCCAGCACCTTGGTGAGCTGGTCAAATCGTTGATCTTCCATCGTCCTCTCCTCGCTCACTGTCCACCCATCACCGTGCGGACCAATCATACTCCTGGCTGAGCGTGCCAGTCTGAGGAAGATGCCGAAAAACCTATCGGCGGTTACCGTTACGCACCGAAGAAGTTGACAGTTACATATAAACGGCGTTATATACACCGAAGAAGCTGTACAGTTTCCTGTGAACTGCTCAGTGTTGTGGCAAGCTCAAACGGAGGCAGCGTTCCCCAGTGTTCGACGATTTTGCCCTGCGCGATTCGCACGATGTCGATACCGGTCATGGTCATCTCGTCGACACACGGGACTGGAGCCACTGTTCAACTACGTCTGCTCTGATGACAGGTTATAAGCTTCGCGTCAGCAGATTGTGCTGTCGTTCGCCAGGCTACTCAACGTCAAACAGCACTTTGGGGAAATAGATGCAGTATCGCACTCCCCTGAAGACGAAGCAGTAGGGCCGCCGTTCCACGCTCTGGGACGCCCCCTGTTCCAGTCGCGGCTCCTCTGCCTCACGGTCCATGTGGATCCCCAACTCGCCCAACCGTGATTCAAATCTCTCCAGAGTGAGCGGCTGCGCACCGTGTCCGATAGTGCGACCCAGATGGTTCGTCAACTCTGTTACGAGTTCCACGGAGCGCACATCCGCTTCAATAGGACCAGGGTCGCCTCCATGGATGGCCTTCCACAGGGCAATGATCCACGCAGCGTCGAGTTCGTGCGCCAGTCTCAGTCTCATGGCCATCGATTCGTCTCCTCTCTTCCAACTACTTCCCTCGGTCCCTGCACCGCCCATAAATGAGCCACCGCACTCGCGATGATCTCCACCAGCGTGTTTGCCACCTCTCGTCACCATTCGAAACCACCGGACGGTACAGTCAAGTTTACACGTGGAGTTGGGTCCCCGTCCTGGATTACCTGGAATCCACTTCCTCTCCTCTCCCGCATCCCGCGCATAACTGCGTCCTGGCTATGAACTCAGCCTTGGCTCGATCGAAGTCGTACCGCTGAGGTGGAATGGAGCGCGCAATCCTGCTACACCTGTCCGGACACCTGGTACCTATGAGGTATTGAAGCGTTGTTTTTGCGACGGGATGGTGAAACACAAGATCCCGCATGGAGCCATCGCGGCCGACAGGAATCACGAGTGTCGCGAAATTCGATCGTTTTTGAAACCGAGGCGGCTGCAGAGCCAAGGAGAGGAACCTCGCCAGAGCTTGGTAGAGTGTGATATCCTGTGTTGTTGCTTATATCCCATTAGTATCAAATAGAACGCTAGTGTATCGGGTGAATGCAATTGAATGAGGGAGACGAGCTAGCGGACCAGACGGCAAAGAGACCGCCGTCGGAGCGCGCAGCGGGATTACGCGAAAGGCTGTTCGGGAGCGACCTGTCAGTAGAGGAGGCGGCGTTTGTCCTCGATATAGATCCGCAGACGGTTCGCCGATACCTCCGTGAGGGGGTGGTTTCCGGATATCAAGTCGGAAGAGGACGAGGGGAATGGCGCATTCCGGAGCGTGCCCTAGTCCGGTACGCAGCTGAGCTCCAGGCGCACGAAGACGCAGTCGGTGTATTAGAGCGAACGATTGACGGCTTCCTCGAGGGCTGGCTGTATAGCATCTGGTCCAAGCAGGCGGGAGCCACAAACGGCTTGTTCATGCCACACCTCGTGGCGTATCTTGCGGAGGCATCGCCGTCCAGATCGGTGATCTATGTCCCAGAGGAGGACGAAGCGGCGGATGCACCGAGGGCAATCCGCGCCAGTCTTGCAGGAAACTCTGCACGCATAGTCGAGTTTAGTGGTGCGATGACAGAGCAGGAGCCCGTCCCATGGACGGGCGTCGCGATCGTAGAGAACGTGGCGATCGTTCAGATGCACGAGATGACTGAGGACGCCCTTGCCACGTTGTACGGCTACGTTGTATTCGAGATGCCCAAACGCCTGTCGGTCGAGTCAAGTTATCCCATATTGCCGCCTCGTGCGATTGTCATAAGTAATCTCCATGCCTTCGCGCGGGATCCAGCGGATCACCTCGTTCATCCGTTGGGTCCCGGTTATAACCGGGCAGCGGGCGCGCTGGACGTGCTTACCGCTTACGGCCGGGAACGAGGGACGGTTGTGATCGTGAGATCGCAGCCAAGCACTGATGAGGCAGCAAGCGCTTTATGGGAGGCGAGTTTAGAGAGATTCATTCTCCTGAGCGCCGGCAAGGACAGGATGCGGCTGATAGCACAACCGATTGGTGTTCCCGGCTACGCGGACATCCTGGACTTGCGCTACGACGACGATGCTGGACGTTTTTTTGCTGTGGACTCGTGGAACTCAGCCAAGGGATCCAGAGTCAACATGGTTTATGAAGAATACCGTCGCCGGGGCATGAAGGAAGAGGACGAGCAAGACGAGCCAGCAGATCAGAAACAGGAAGCACCAGTAGATGACGTCTCGTAGATGGCAAACGGGGCGCTTGACTGTTGCATATAGCCCGCGAGCTTGTTCAAGCGGTGGAGATCAGGGCTTGGAATGTAGGTGGTTCACGCTCCAACGTCTCGAGCTTCTGTCGGATAACGATGGGTGAAATAGAGTATTTGAGCTCGGTAAGCCTTCTCCGTATAATGCGGGTTAATAATCGCCCGGCAGGCGGTCTGCACATTCCTACAGGGTAGGATCGGCAGGCCTCGAGGGCAGTAGGAGGAGATAATGTTCGCGACATGACAAAGGGGCATCCCTTTCGGTAGCCCCCTTGTACAGCCTTTCTGGAGTGGGATGTGACCCCACCCAGACAACCTAAGAGGCCATCTTTGGCTGTCCACGCAATTGTACCGTAGGTCAAATTTCCAGTGAGGGACAGCCAGGGAACCTTTGTTCCGAAAATCTGGAGGTTTTGCCTTGACTTACGATCGGATTCCGGTGTATAGGATCACACCAACTGAAGTTGACCAATGGTTTTTTGCAAAGCTCCACCCCCATGCGCAGAACGGTGGTAACGACTATCTGATGCGACGAGGCAGCATCGTCCACTCGGTGGTAGGCCGATCCTTGGACGAACTTCGACGGAGCGGCAGGTTAGATCCCCCTTCCGCCGTTGCACACTACTTTGACACCGATCGTCGCATGACGCAGGGACTAGACTCTGCACAGCGGCATGAAGTCCGGGCCTACTTACTTGATGCGCTCTGGAATGCGAAGATGTTTCTGGATGACCGAAAGGTACGACTCTTGTTCGTGGAGCGGCCGCTCGAGACAAAGCGCATCCCGGTACTGCGATGAACGACAAGCCGCATCCAGATGAGATCGCATACTTCCTTGTTGAGTCAGGCCGGCTCGATGTTTTGGCGCTGGTCCCACACCGCGACAGAGAGGAGCTGCCTACGTTGAGCATCATTGATTGGAAGACAGGAAAGATCCCACCCAGCGCCGAAGTCCTGGCCGGTCGACCCAGCTGCTTCATCCAAACCGACCTGGTGCAGCGTGTGGCTCTACGGGAACTGCCCAGTCTTCAGGTTGGCAGGATCGAGGTTAGTCAGGTCTCTTTGACCACAGGAGAAATGGTCCAGGCGATCCTCACAGCTGACGAAATCACAGCGGCTAAACACCTCATTCGTCAGATGATCGAGGACCGGCATAAAGCCTAGTGAGGGCTGGACTCGAGGCTGGTGGACCAATCTAGACTTGACGGGATGAGGGGGCATGGGGCTACCACCATGCCCCTTCTCCTTGCTACATTGTTGACAATCGCGTATAACAGGTTTGTGCGCGGCGAGCCAAGCACTACAGCGGTCCTGATGTGGAGAACGAGTCACGATGAATCGCGATATCCCAACCAACCACGCATTCCGTACAGCCAACGAATTGCGCCAGCTGGTAGAAGCGGTGAGGGATGGAATGCCGTCGGTGCAGGAAACCGATTGGCTGGAGTGGAAGCACGGGGACAAGGCTGCGGAACCGGAGTTCTTCGGCGAGGTCTCCCGGCACATAATCGGCTTCGCCAACCGGCATCCCGACTACGCGCGCGCTCATGTTGAGGGATGTGGCTATCTCCTCATTGGAGTTGAGAAGGGCGGGGTGTCGGGGGTCGGAGCCCTCGATCCCGCTAATTTACAGCAGGGGGTGGAGCGCTTCACCGGAGAAGACGGACCGCGGTGGACCGTCTACTATCCCGTGGTTGACGCCGAGACCGTTCTCGTCTTCCTTGTGGAGCCGCCAAATTGGGGAGACATCATCCACTACCTGCGTACGGGCTACGGTAAGTACCGGAGCGGTGCCATATTCATCCGCGAGCCGGGGAAGACGGACATGCATTCGTCAAGGAGGGCTGAGGTGAAGATCAAGAGTTCGGTGATATGGTTCATCGGCGTGACATGTGCTGCAATCTTCTGGTTGATCGTGGGCACCATCGGACCCCACGCCCAGGCATTTCATGGGTTCGGATCAGCGTGGAGGTCGTCCTACGCCCTCCACGGCACTGTCCTCTGCGCGCCCAACGCGACGAGCGACGAGGCGATGAAGGCCGTGCTTCGGGTTGTCAAGCGCCGCCTGATTCATGGATTCGGCGACACCCATGCGCAGGTAGCGCGGCTGGGGAAGACCTGCATTGTCGTGGCGTCCGACCCAATTACACGCCGCCAGTCTGTCCTGGCGGCACTGGCCGTGCCCGGCTACCTGGTGTTGACCAACGCGGGGAAGAACGAGCTTGCATCTGGCCGGCGCGTCACGCTGAGTTGCAAGAAACCAGGCCCCGACTGTCCTCCGGGCAGCAAGGTCGGTGCGACCAACCTCAAGGCGAAACCCTACCCAATCTTGCAGATCGTGGTCCCGGGGACGTACGTCCAGCCCGGCAGTGCCCAGGTCGGCTTCGACACGGCTGGTCTCGCCACGGTCGACTACACCCTGACCGGGCGGGAAAGTGCCGCGTGGTGTGCCTTCACCTCGACCCATGTCGGCACTTATTCAGCGATTGTCCTCGACAATCGGGTCGTGATTGATCCCCTGATCCAGGGCGCCATCTGTGGCGGTCAGACGCAGATTACCGGCCTGTCCAGCACACAAGACGCAAAGCGACTGGTTATCTTCCTGAACTACGGGGCCCTTCCTGTTGCGCTTCACATCACAGGCACGCAGTGAGGCGTCGAGAGCGACACAGAGTCAGGTGTGTCAAAAACGATCGTTTAATGAGACAGGGAGGTTTTGCCAAATCGGTGACGCAGTTATGCGGAAAACCGTGTCTTACAAACTCGTCTCAAAATCTATGTCTCACCGACGGCATGGAGAGACGAGTATGTGAGACGATTGCGACCCGATAGCCAACCGGCCCCAAGTGAGCGGCCTGATCGTCCTTGATCCGGCGATGACTGGCTGTCTCAAAAACTCATCGAGGACCCAAATGGCCTGATTTCGTGAGACAACTCCGGAAGTCTCAAATAATCATCGTTTTTGGCACAGAGATAGGGAGAGCGCGTCACCCTACCATGAGGGAGGAGAGTAGGAGATGCAATGGGAAAGAGGCGGGATCGCAAGAACAGGGATCAGGTTGCGGACAGTGACCGAAAGCGGGAGATTGTAGAGAAGCTCACGACGTGGCTCTACGACGTGCCGAGCAGGGGAGCGCTGCATGATCAAGGCCTGCCGTCACGTGATGGTCTGCGAGAGAGGCAGATCGACGTGCTCCTCACCGTGAAGTGGTCGCCGGACACGGTAGAGCGGTGGGTTATTGAGTGTAAGAACTATGGAAGAAAGATCGAGGTCGGTGATGTGGATGCCTTCGTCGGTAAGCTTGACGATATCGGTGTGCCGCAAGATCACGGCATTTTTGTGGCGGTCGAGGGCCACGGGTACACGCGTGATGCCAAGCAGCGGGCAGCTCAGAATGGGATCGAGCTTCAGACGCTCTCTGGCTTGGACAAAGATCGACTACGGGCCGAGGTGCTGAAGGCTCTCCAGTCCAACATCTACCTTCTCGCCGATATCGTCAGCATCTCATTAGTTGGGGGCCCTGCCACCACCGCTGTCGACCTCGGTACCTTTTATGACGGGGAAGGACAGTATCGGGGAACCGTGGCCGACCTGATTTGGTGGGATTGGCAGGCAGGTCGTTTGGAGCCGAAGCTTGGTCAAACAAGCTGGGTCCTGGATGTACCGGCTGATTGGTACGTCGTCGCAGAGGGACAGAGACAGCCCGTTGGCCTCATCGGCGCCGTGATCAACGTCGTCGGTTATGCCCTTACCGTGGAGGGCACGGCGAATCTGCACACTCTCTTTGATGAGCAGCGTGGCCTGGTCGAGAGGTTTGGAGCTCGTGCCTGGTTTGAGATGCCCGCTGGGACGTATGTTCTGGCTCCGATTTTTGACGAAGAGAGCCTCGATGATTTCATCACGCGAGCAGGCCACATCCATATCTCCCAGCAGGTGCGGCTTCCCCGCATCCGCTTCTCGAACTTTGCGTACTGGCCACTGAGCGAACGCGTAGCTGAGATTGTCAAGTCGCGCATGGATGCGTACAACGCTGGTCTCATACCCGATCCACGCCCATTCAGCTTCCTGGAGCTAGAAGGCACAGATCTAAGCAGGGTATGGGAGGCGATGACGCCCGGGTACGTCGAGTGGCCATGGGAGGCCCGAGAGCGACCGGGTAATGCAGAGCCCGAATCAGTTGGGCTGTGAGCGCGCAATCAGATGAGCAAGGGGTGGTGGCGCGCTCACGCAAGAAAATTGGCTCATATAAGCCGGGAGTTTGGGGATTCTATTGAGCCACCAATTTGGCTTGCAGAAGCCAAATAACACTCTTGACAGGGCCATATAACGGGGATTATGCGAAGGTGCTGGAGATAGGGAAAGGGCGCGGGTGGTGATCCCGCGCCCCTGGATGCCTCTTTCGATACGGTGGCTAGGACTGGCACACCCCGTGGAGGGAGTTCCCGGTAGGACTCGTGCAGCGCCCAGCGTCACCTGGGGGTGCAGTGCCCTGATCGCTGCCTGCCCTGGTGCTCACGTGCACACACCACCGGAGCAGGTCCCCGAGCAGCATTCGGCGGTGCAAGTGCAATCGCTACCGCTGGCTGCACAGGGACTGCACTGCGTGTTCGAGTGGCAGAGTAGCCCCGAGCAGCAGGTGCCCTGCTGGCCGCAGCTGCCGGAGCAACCAAACTTTTGACCTGAGATACAGCTGACGCAGGTGCCTGGGCCAAAGAGGGCGTTTTGGCAGACCAGCCCCGAGCAGCACTGGCCCTGGCCGTTCGAGGTGCAGCCCGCGTCACCTGAGGGAATACAGCTGACGCAGGTATTGTGAGTGGTATCGCAGACCTGCCCACTGGCGCAGCACGTCCCGTTGCAGCAGCTACCCGAACAGCTCACGCAGGCTGCCCCACCGGTGCCACAGGCCGAGCTCGACGTCCCCGCTTTGCAGGTGCCGCTATTGTCACAGCAGCCGCTAAAGCAACTCGTGGCGTTGCAGACGCAGGCGCCACTGACACACTGCTGGCCGCTCGCACAGGGACCCCCGGTAGCGCCGCACACACATGTCCCATTCACGCAGCTATCCGCCAGGGATGTGTTGCACGCTATGCAGCTCCCGCCATTCGTGCCACAGGCTGAGACCGTCGGCACGGTGCAGGTATTGCCCGAGCAGCAGCCATTCGGGCAGCTTGTGGCGTTGCAGACGCAGCGCCCGCCGCTGCATGTCTGACCCGTCCCGCAGGTATTCCCGCACGTGCCGCAGTTGCTGCTGCTCATGGTGGTGTCGGTACAGTAGCCGCCGGTCGAACTGGGACAGGCGCAGTTGGTTGGATTCGTCCCACTGGCGCACGTGTGGGGACATTTGAGACAGACATCGGTCCCAGTCCCACGTGCCCCATTGGCCGCACATGCCTCCTCGCAGGGACAGTTGGTACAGCCACAGAGTGTCTGGCAGAAGTGGGCACAGGAACCGAAAGACGTCCCTGACCTGCCCGTGGCCCCTGCCGAATCGGATCCACACACACGCTCCGATCCAGAGCGGATCGGGTTCACCAGTGGCTCTGCGCGGTCCAGGTGCCCACATACGGGCCGCGCCTCGACGCCTTCCACTCTCTCAACCGCTGCCCACAGCTTACACGCCCTGACGATTATTAACATAGGCGACTTGTCTCTTCAGGCTTGCTTTCCCGCCCCCGGTCACCGCCGGCGACGCAGAAGACATCAAAGGCGACGTCGCTGTCTCAACCGTTCACACACCAATACGAGTTTCTGAGATAGCCTGCCGGAAGCATAAAGAAAGCCGCCGACACATGATGCCAGCGGCTCTGATCCTGTCTGCGTTGTGATCGCTCCTACTGCTGATGGAGCTCCACCCAGCTCACGCACTCGCCCTGGTTCTGGAATGGCTTCCCGGTGTCCGGGTTGATGGAATTCTGCCACCCCCCGTCCTTGCACTGAACCTTCCTCGTCGGAGCCTGCGCAACGTACGTCTTGAAGGCCAGCTGGCTATTGACCGCACCCCATGCGGCGCCATTCTGCGAAGCATATGCCTGTCCGCCTGAGTACGTGGAAAGTGGCGCGAATGCGGCAAAGTAAGCCGAAAAGAACGAAGTGCAAGCACCACAGGAAAGGACGATGGCGTACTGCGTCCCTTGCGCAGACTGAGGCAGCCTGCCCGATAACGGGATGTCGACAAAGCTCGCGGCGTCGACTAGCATTGCACTCGCTGGTACGCTAGCTCCCCCGATAACGGTCCCCGTCGGTAGACCACTCCTTGTAGTCTGTATTTGGACTGTCAGGCTGGAAGGCGGTGTGCCTTCGGCACCAACAGCCAGGCTAATCCGATCAAGGAAGCCGCTGATGCCAGCTGTAAACGTCTGAGCGACGGCTTGCCCTCCACCAATGGTGTAGCCCACCGTGGGAGTGAATTGTGTCTGGGACTGATCGAGTGCGTCCGTCGCAGCAAGCGCAACCGACCCTGGCCCTCGTGACAGTGCCCCACTGGCAACGAGTAGTGCTACCAGCACGCAGACCCAGCGAATTGACCGTTTCATCGTCCTTTCTTCTCCAATCACGCCTCAATGCCTTCCGTTCCACACGCCGACTGCAGCGCACTGGGGAATACAGCATCTGGTCTCACCCGTTGACACAGGCAGTCTTCAGTGTTAGTATACGACTAATTTGTCTAGTCGAAAGAGTCGCATAATCACTGCAGTGTCTTGGATTCTTGGCTTATTGCCGAGCATCCTCTTTTTCTCATACATTCCCTTTGTGGTACCTAACTACATCACGTGCTTGGTAGGGCCAGAGGCACTCGCAAGCTGTGTCACCACGGATCCTGAGCTCGCTGGCGCTGTGTGGATGCTCTACGGCATTGTTGCTGGTGTAGTCTTTACCGGAATTACAAGCAGTTGGATCGCTCGATTCTTCACCTCATCGACACCGAAGCACATGGGAACACTCATCGCCTCGATATTCGCGTTAGGTGCGGTCCTGTTTCTCCTTCCCAGCGTCTTCTTTCTCCTGTCAGCCATTGTATGGAGGTAGGAGCCTCACCAGCCATCGCTTCTTCGTGTACTGTACCAGTGCACCGGTCTCGTGTAGGCCAGAGGCGATCAAGACCTAATCCAGGACGTTGCCCACCCCAACGCTTTGGGGCTGTGTAGCACCCTACTGTGGCATAGGGGCTGGTCTCCGCTGCAGTTATCAATCGCTCTATTATCCTGTGCACCAGGCAGCCACGACTCGGACGCCAAAATGAGCTTATCAGCGTTGTTGCCAATGGTGTGGAGGCGATTCATACCGTCCCCTGGACCGTCTAGCTGAGGGACAACACCGCTGTCAGCGCTATCAATGGCAGCTATCTGGGAACTTGCTGGATGGAGATCATCCCAGACCGGACCACTGAGATAGTAGCCTTCAATTGCGGCAAAGCTATGGATGCCCTCTAGTGGACTATCAAAGGTGATGAGGCTATGAATGTGCTCCAGCATGTCGTCGGTTGCGTAATTGGCGACCCAAAAGGCTGCAACCACGCCACCAAGGCTGTGACCTACGAGGTCGATTGTTGCATGGGGATGCGCCTTCAAAATCGCCCGCAGCTGACTGTCGAGTTGCCAACTGGACTGCGCGAGGTTCTCGTGCGTGTCGTTTGGGTAATACCAGCGAGGGTGGTCCTGGTCTGTTCGAATCCAGTAACTGAAGTACGCCGCCGTATACTTGAAACCCGCGGCACCGAGCGCGCTCATGAGATCTTTGAAGCCATCTGCATACGACTCTGGCGAATAACGCTGCCGTGGGTTGCCGCAGAAGAATGTGGGCTCAGCGCATATCCCTCGAATGAACATGATGAAGCGCTCGGGAGGAGTCGGTGTTGGCGTATCCACAGGCTCCGGCGTGTCAGTGGGGACAGGCACCTCCGTGGGGATCGGGGTCGGCGTGTTCGTAGGAATCACCGGTGGTGTCGGAAAGATTTGCTGCGCCGGCGTCGGACTAGCTGTTGGCAGGGGAGTGGTGGTAGCCCTGATCGGCTGCGTCGCTGTTGGAGTGGCTGCGACAGGTGCCCCCACCACCTGGAAACTTGTCTGCGCCTGACCAATAAGGCCGCCCGTCTGGTCATACACGGTGAGGAGTAATTGCTCTGTTCCGGTTGGCGGCGTAATCTGAGCCTGCTTGCACCCACCTGTCCCATCGTCGTTACCGTCAACCACAACCTGGCTGGTTCCATCCGCCTCGACATCGATAATGCGGACATGCGCCGGCTGGGGAACACTGTAACAATACGTGATGGTGTCCCCCACTTGATACTGGGGCTTATCCGTCCAGATTGCCGTACAATGCTGGCCTCGGATCGTGCCGCAGGTGGTCCCTCCTCCGGTGGTCCACGTCACCGTCACCGTATTTGACTGTACCTGCACGACGCCGTTCGAGTCATCAACAAATGCCTGAAACGTTACGCTGCCGGGTTCGGTAAGTGAAAATTGACCGCTGCAACTGCTACCCGTTTGACACCAACCAATTGACGGTGTCGAAGTATTGAAGGGAACGATGTCGATATGCTCGCCTGTTCCATCAACAGGCTGATCGGTTTGCGCGGTCAGCGTGACCGTCGTCCCTGCTACCACGTCCGTTTGATCGGCCGAGAGAGTAATCCTAGAGGGAAAGGCAGTCTGTGCATGAGTAGCAGGGCCACGAGAATTGCCTCCTACGAGAAGACCTGTCGTAATGAGGAGTGTTCCCGCGCAGAGACGGAACAGTCGGCCTGACACGAGTCGATGCATTACTCTCCTCCAAACAAGGAACCCGATCGAAAACCTTACTGCGGCACTGCGGCGACGCTATGACCGCTGCAACGTACTAACCGACGAGAAGGGGCCTATCCTCCCCGCTCACCTCCGTTCTCAACACCAAAACCCGACCCTCAACCCACCGGGTTCACCATTGGCCGACGCCGGCAAGAGGTGACCACCAGATGCGGCCACGACTGCGCCTTCCGTTCCACACGCCGTCTCGCCAGTTTTCCTACCCGGCGAGATCATCCACCGGGCTCACCTTACACTCAGCGGTACTGCCTGTCAATACCGAGATTTCATGGCAGACCGGTCATGTAGTTAAACCCCTACTGCTGGGGTTGTCTCACCCCTTGACATGGCAATGGGTTTTTGACATACTCCCCCTACTATGCAGATCGGCTATGCTCGGGTCTCCAAGGAAGACCAACACCTTGCCTTGCAGCTGGATGACCTCCACCGTGCCGGCTGTGAGCGCATCCTTGAGGACACCATCACCGGCACCAGTGCAGACCGACCGTCCCTTACCCGTGTCCTTGAGGAGCTGAGACCTGGTGATACCTTGGTGGTCTGGCGACTCGATCGGCTCGGCCGCTCCCTTCGCCACCTCATTGACCTGATCACTACCCTGGATGAGCGGGGCATTGGCTTTAAGAGCACCACCGAACAGATCGATACCACCACCTCTGGCGGCAAGCTGATCTTCCATATCTTTGGTGCCCTGGCTGAGTTTGAGCGAAACCTCATCAGGGAACGAACCATGGCAGGTCTGGCTGCGGCTCGAGCGCGAGGAAGACATGGCGGCAGACCGAGAAAGCTTCCCACTGATGGAAAGGTGCAGCTGGCCAGGACCCTCTACCGCGAGAAGCAGCGTCCGATCGCAGATATCTGTAAAACCCTTGCCATCTCCAGAGCAACGCTCTACCGCTACGTGAAAGCCGCCAAGAAGGACACCGGAGCAGGTGATGGTGTGAAGGAGGCACAAAGCGTATGAAGCCAATGCAGAACCAGTACCGCTTTACGAAGCCACCACCAGCTCAGCTCAGACGAGTACGCCTTGATAACGTCGCCTTGGTTCCTGGCAACCTCTTGCCCCAGATTCACCGCTGGCACCAGCTCGCCGGCGAACTGCCCACAGGCGAGCTGGTGATCGTCATGCCAGCGCGCGACTCGAAGCACAAAAAGCCCTTAACAACTGTTGCCTTGCTCCTCCGGCAGGCAGGCCATCATGTCCATGTGGTACAGGAGCAGGAACTCACTCCCCCGACCTTTGGTGAGGTGGTGCAAACCGAGCTGGGGATATAAGCCTGTCCTACCTATTGACAAATGGCTTATAGCGTAGTATACTGCTCCGTTATATGGCACAGTAACTCAGTCATGAGGAGGCACAGTATCGCGCGCTCTTGCTTCGCGCTGTTCTTCTTCGGCGAAGACGCCGGGACGTTTCCGCCTATCTTGCCACCCTTGCCGCTTCCTTCCCCGAGCAGGCTTCTCACGCTCAGGTGTTCTACGGGCCAACCCATGTGATGCCCTGGGACATTACCATTGATTCCCTCTCGCTTTCGCCCCAGGTTGAAAACCTGCGGGAGATGTACTATGTCCACCCCAGCCTCACTCGTCCCACGCTTGACGACGTTGCCCCTGAAACCTACGCGTTCCTCACCGCTTGTGAGCTCCTTGCCGAGGAGGAACAAATCGATTACCAGCTCAAGCAGCTCCGCTCTTCCTAGGCTTGACAATTCTCCTTTAGCATGCTACTATATCCTTACTTATGCAGCAACACCTTACATCAGGAGCAACTATGAAGGAGATTGTCTCAACCATCACCAGCAAGGGCCAGGTCACCATTCCTGCTGAAGTCAGACGCCATCTCGGTGTCTCCCAAGGCGACAAGCTCTCCTTTGTCATCGGCGATGAGGGCAATGTCGAGCTCAAAGCGCCCAAGTACCCCAACGTGGCTTCCCTGGCCGGTGCAGCCGGATCACTCCCACACCCGATGAGCTGGAACGAACAGCTTCAGATCGCTCGTGAAGACCGTATTGAAGACCAATACGGCAAGCGAGAATGAGCTATCCCTACATCGACACTAGCATCATCATCCGCCTGCTCACCCAAGACGATCCAATCAAGCTCGAGCGCTCACGTTTGCTCTTTGAGCAGATCGAGCATG
>Ga0207416_1003156_pt1 | contig 16352 bp, 18 predicted proteins | sample PaiPotPPM11metaG_FD_184107 | JGI IMG/M metagenome (GOLD analysis project Ga0207416, IMG submission 184107) | Iron sulfur acid spring bacterial and archeal communities from Banff, Canada, to study Microbial Dark Matter (Phase II) - Paint Pots PPM... ...
GCCCTCAATCAGGCGTGACTCCGTTTTCGGACCGGCTCTTAGACTAATCCGGGGGACGGTGCGGGCCTTGGCACCCAGGGTGCCTGTCGCAGGCCACCCCCGAGACTGACCCGGACATCGGCGGAGTATCGCAAGTGCGCGCAACTGCAAGCTCCCGCTCTGGTACGCGACAACCAGTCCGCGCGGAAGTCAGTGGCCCTCCTTGCACCGGCATACCGGCCTCGCCGCCCCACCGAGACGGTGCTCTACCGCGTCGTGCGCAGTCACCTGGAAACGTTTCTCGCGCACGCCCGCGATAGCTACGAGGCGCCGGTGCCGCGCTACGTAGAGCAAGAGCTCCGCGGGTACCTTCGTTGCGGCGTGTTCGCCCACGGCTTCGTGCGCGCGCGCTGCGACACCTGCGGCCACGATCTGCTCGTCGCGTTCTCGTGCAAGCACCGCGGCGTCTGCCCAAGCTGCGCCGGACGGCGAATGGCCAACACCGCCGCGCATCTCGTGGACCGCGTCATGCCCGCGGTCCCGGTGCGCCAATGGGTGCTCTCGCTGCCCTTCGAGTTGCGGACCCTCGCGGCATTCCGAGCCGAGGCCCTCTCGGCGCTCGCCCGAATCTTCGTCGAATCGGTCTTTGCCCGCCATCGCGCGTGGGCCAGGCGCAAGGGGCTCGCCGCCGCGCCCTCGGGCGCCCTTACGTTCGTGCAGAGATTCGGTTCGAGCATGAACCTGAACGTCCCCTTCCACACGACGGTGCTCGACGGCGTGTTCCGGCGCGACGCGGAGGGCCGGCCTGTGTTCCATGCCGCGCCGCCGCCCACGCGGGAGGAGCTTGAAGCCGCCGTGCGGCGCGTACATCGAAACGCCCTCGCCTGGCTCGAACGCAGAGGCCTCCTACTATCGGGACAGGACGCGGGCGCGGGCTCGCAGGAGCCCGCTGCGCAGACCTTTCTCGACGCCTGCGCGGCCATCGCGATGCAGCGTGGCGCCGTGCGCCCCCTTCCCGACGACCATGCCGCTACCGTGGAGACCGGTCCAGCCGATGCACAAGGCGCGAACGACAGTGCCGTCGAATTCGAACGATTCAACCTGCAGGCTTCCGTTCGCGTCGACGGTGACGACGACCTCGGACGCGAGCGCCTCCTTCGCTATGGCGCCAGACCCGCACTCGCGCTCGACCGATTGCGCCAACTGCCGGGCGGGAAGATCGCCTATCGCATCAAGAAGCTGCGCGGCGGACGTGCCAAGCCTCGCGTCATAACACCACTCGAGTTCTTGGCCCGCCTCGCCGCCGTGGTGCTGCCGCCCCCACGCTATCCACCCCTTCGGTACCACGGTGTCCTCGGCCCACGCTCCGCCTGGCGGCGCGACATCGTGCCGAAGCCGCCATCCCAAACGGCACCCCGTGTGCCTCCGGCAGCCACCGAAAAGAAGAAGCCCGCTTGTGGCGCAGCAACCAGCCAACAGCGAGCGCGCGAGACCCCGACCGGCCCGCCCGCCAAAGCATTGACCGTCCGCGTTGCGCACGCATCCGGCATGTCGCCGGCCACCGTCGGCTCCCCGCCCGCCGTACTCGTGTCAGACTCCGCGCGCGCGAATGCCGTCCTTTTGTCTCCGAACATCCTGAGTGTAAAGCACTGGAACCGCCTTTTGGATGGCCTCCTCTATGCGGCGACGCCTCGCGTCGAGTGGGCCACTCTCTTGCGCCGCTCGTTCGACGTCGACGCGTTCTCCTGCGCCCGCTGCGGCGGGCGCCTCCGCGTGCTCGGCGAAGTCACCGATCCCGCGATGGTCCGGCGGATCCTCGAGAGCCTCGGCCTACCGACCGAGGCGCCCGTCGCCGCCCGCGCGCGAGATCCGACGGAGCTGGTGGCGGACCCAGATGTGAACTGACGGCTGCGCGAGCCACTCGCCCCCTGCTCCGGCCGACGTGTGCTAAGCGCGGGTTCAATTTGGCCCACGTTCCGCCCTCGGCGGAATCGCCGCGAAGACCGGTTACGTGAACCGCGCGGACCCGCCTCCGGTGCCCGCGACCTTTCTCTACGATCGCCTTCTCGCCCTTGATCTCGCTCCACTTGCGCGTCGCCATAATGCAGCTCCTGAAATTGGCCCGGCTCACCGGGGTTACTTCTTCTTGTTCTTGGCCTTCTTCTGCTCGGTCCCGTAGGCGACTTCACCGAACCGGTCTTATCGAACCGACGCTTTCAGCAGGCCTGTCGCGGCTCTTTGCCCAGGCGCCCGGCCGACCCCCCGCCGCCGTCGAACCGCACCCTCCGGCGCCGAACGCGACGAAGCGTTTTCCGGCGCGCGCAGCTACTTCGCGAAGTACGGATCCAGCGCCTGCTCCATCGTCGTGGTGCCCTTCTCGACGCGGTGTCCCGGCTCGACGCCGAGCAGCCCCTTGCTCGCCCCCTCGTACATCTCCTGCAGCAGGTTCGCCATCGACGCACCTGTGCCGCCCTGCTGGATCGCGCCGGAGGCGGCCGACACGGGTAGGTTGAGGAGATTGATCTCCTTGCCGAGTTTCTTCGACAGATACGCTGCCTGATCCACCGCGCTGTACTCGTGGGAACCAAGGATGTAGACGACCTCCGTCGCGGTAGGCGGAGACAGCAGAGCGCGCGCAGCCGCGGCGGCGATGTCACGCGTCGCGATCGTCGCGGTCTTATGCTCGGGCGGGAAGAAGTTGGGGAGGACGCTCTGGTGCTGCGCCGCCGGCAGCATGTTGAGCAGGTTCTCGGTGAACGAGCCCGCCCGTAGGAAGGTCGCGATGACGCCGGTCTTCTTCAGCGCCTGCTCGAGGACGTGGAGCCCGACGATGGGGCCTGTGCCGGCCGACCTCTCCGCGCCCCAGGACGAGAGGAGGACCACGTGACGGACGCCGCTCTCGGCGACTGCGCTCGCCTCGACCTGGGCGAGCCGATCCAGCAGGGCACGTACGTCCTGGGCGTCGTTCGGAGGTGGCGGAAGGAGGAGGAAGGTGCCGTCGGCCCCGCGCAAGGCTCGCGCGAGGAAGCCGGCGTCGCCGAGCTCGCCGGTAAGCAGCTCGGCGCCGTGAGCGGCGAGCGACTTGGCTTTCTCGACGCTCCGCACGATGGCGCGAACCTTGTGGCCCGAAGTCAAGAGCTCGCGAGCGACGACAGAACCGACGTGACCGGTGGCGCCTGCGACGACAAACGTGGACATGGGGACCTCGAACGGGTGGATGGTTGCGACAATCGCTACGGAGCCATGAAGTGGGAAGGAGCCGCTGTCGCCCTTCGAGCCGCGCCCTCATCGTCCAAACGACAGAAGATCCTCGATGTGGCCCGGTCCCGTGTGCCCAGGAACGATCGCCACGATCTTCTCCCGCTCGGGACGAAGCGCGTCGCCGAGAGCGACCAGCGACGCGCGGCTCTTCGCAGGATCGTCGGTGAACGCCCAGGGGGGCCCATCGAGCTTGCCGTCCGTCGTCATCGCCCCGCTGTCGCCGAGAAAGAGCACACCGCTCACGAGGTAGGCAGCGCTTCCCGCCGTGTGGCCGGGCACCGCGTAAACGCGTACCGCCTTGGTGCGAACGGAGGTCGTGGTGCCGTCCTCGAGCGACTCGACGTGGAGCCCAGTCGGTTTCGCCCCCGCCATTTTGGTCAAGGGGCCGCGCGCGGCTTCGCGTCCCTCGACCAGCGCAACGTCGTCCGCGAGCGCGTAGATGGTCGCCCCCGGAAAGAGGTGCGCACCCGCGGTGTGGTCGGAATGCCCGTGCGTCATGAAGATCGCGACCACAGCGTCGGTACCCAAGCCTCGCCGAGCGAGCTCGGCGAGCACCGCCTTACCATCCGGATCCATTCCCGAGTCGATCAGCGCCACCTTCTTGTCGGCCACGTCCACGACACCGATGGCGACGAAGCCATCCTTCACGACCCGTACGTCGGGCGCTGGCGTAAACCCATCCGCGATGCGGCTCTTGCCTCCGACCGTCGAGTAATAGAGAGCACCGAACAGCCCAGCGACGACCAGGACGAGCGCGCCGATCACTTGAAGGCCACGTTTGACCCACTTCTTCACAGCCACGAGGTGAACCTAGCATCCAAATCGTCTCAGTCAAGACGCTCTGAATGAGGAACATCCACTGTCGGAAGATCCGTACGCGGGACGTTCTCGTGCTAGTCAACAACGATGGCAGGCAGCGACATCTCCACGGACCTTGCCTTGTTGTTTCAGCGCAACGGGCAGAGGCTACGCAACACGATCGACCAGATTTCCGTTGCCCACGGGCTTGTGGGCGGGCTCCGCGACTACGCCGTCCTCACGACATTGGAGGAGCAGAAGCCGAAGACCCAGAGCGAGCTCGGTGAGCTTGTTGGCCTGGACAAGACCACCCTCATGGCGCAGCTCGATCGCTTGGAGCGCGAAGGCTTCGTCGAGCGAAAACTCGACCCAGCAAACCGTCGCGTGCGCACCCCTGTGCTGACGCCGAAGGGCAAGAAGCTCCAACGCACCATCACGGTCGCCCGTCGTAAGGCCGTGGACGACATCCCGGGGATGACGGCCAGCGAGCTCCAAACGCTCCGTGCGCTGCTCATCAAGCTCGATGCGGCGTGTGAGGAAGCAGGAATGAAGATCGTGGGGTCCTGCGTCTGATCGTGAGGAGGGTGAGGGGCGAAGGCAGTGTCCCGTGCACGTGTCGACAACCAGCGCGCGGACGGACGAGTCGATCGACACTTGGCAAGGTGGACGCGTGGAGTTGACCCGATTTTCCGGACACCGAACGGAGCACGTATGCTCCCGAAATGCGGGCCGGGCCTCATCGCGTATCTCATCGTCAGCAAGTGCGGCGACGCGATGCCGACGTACCGCGCGGAGAAACATTTTCGCGCGCCTCGGTGTTCCCATGCCGATCGAGCAGCGACGCTCGATCGCAGCTCATTCGCGGTATCTTCATCGGGCGCAGCTCCTCCTGGCTCGGGTGTCTGGCGATTCCCCAAACCCGTGGGGTTGCCCCGCCGATTTCCACCGACTGCTACGCGTGATCGAGGATCACGCTCGGTGATTTGGCGGGCGAAGAGACTCCCGCAGGCGACGGCGCGCAGCGCCCTTCTTCAGTCCCCGCCCCCTTCATCGACGGCTCCTCCGTCGCCGGGAGACTCGGTATATTTGAAGAACTCCATCGACGAACTGTTTTGGATGAGGTAGAAATAGAATTCGCCGGTATTTGAAATAAAGGGCACTGCGCCCGTGTTGTATACGGTCATCCCGGGCATGGGGGTGCCCGTAACGGAGGCGGGCAAAAGCAGGTGTTTGTCGCTCCATGGCCCCCACGGATTGTTTGCGTACCGGAAATACGAATTTCCGTTCACGCCCTCCATGTACACCAGTACATATTCACCATCCAACTGCCCGCCTTGCATCTTGAAATAACCGGGCATGTTGCCCACCGGCCCCACGATGGTTCCAGAAACGTCCGTCAAATCGGTTGCTTCCTCGTAGTTCCGGACCCAGCTCGTTCCGTTCCAGTACTGCCTTGTGTTGAAATCTTCGACGCTCCCGCTTGGAACCCTCGAAATTACCAGGTTCGATTTGTCGTTCCACACGCCATACTCGTTCGTCTCGTCCGCCCCCAACATGTAGATGTTGCCGTCATCGTCGTTCCAGGATGCCAGGTTTTCGAACTGAACAACCCGATAATAGTTGCCAGATTTGGCGTCGTCGGCATTCGGGCTGAATCCGCTGGGAATGGTGGGATAGTACATGTATGGCAGGGAGTCGAACGCCACCAGCGTAGTCCAATCCACCTTGCCGTTGACGATGGTGTACCTCATCAACTGGGTGGCATTTGCCTTGAAGGGCGAGCAGCAGCTGGCATCGTTATGGAGCACGAAATAAACGTAGTCACCGGCTGAGAAGGCCTGCATGTTCCAGAAGCCGCCGGGCATCTGGTCATAGGCGCTGCTGCTCGCGGTAGACCCGGCTGAAGCCGTTAGGAGGAGCTTGTTGCCGGAAGTATCGTATAGGCGCACCGCGCTCAAACCGTACCCGCCGGCGTCCCCCCCAGTTGCCGTCTCCGGAGACCGGGTTGTACGCTATTTTAACGTACCGGGCCGACGTCCCATTCAGGTCGATGACCTGGTTATAACCCCCTGGGCCTGACCCGCTCGCCTGCGGCACCTGGAAGGGGTATCCGCTTCCCATGTACTCGGTGTAGTTGGTCCCATCCGTCGAAGTGGATATTTTAATATTCTTCAGGCCCTTGCCGGTGTTCCCCCCTTGATTGAAGTTCCATATATACAGCTTTCCGAGATTTCTCGTGCCATAGGCGTCCAGCGCGACGTAGCTGTTGGCGGCGGACGGAGACTGGGCGGAGAGCCACATCGCCATGTTGTTCGTGTCATGCGTGTCGCCCGTGCCTCGGATGCCGCTCATGCCGTAGTTGTTGACGAGGTTCCTCGCAACCGTGCCGCCGTACCCGCTCGGCGCGTGGGTCGTGTCCCACATGTCGGCGCAGACTTGGTTCCGGCCGTCGATGCCGTACACCCATTTGATATCCGAGGTATTGGGTGTGATGCCGCCGGTGTACTCGCCCGCGGTGCTGTTGGCGCCGCACCCGCTGCAGCTCGAGTCGTTGAACAAAATGACGGAGTTCGTACTCGAGGTCGCGAGTCCCTGGCGATTTTTTATGCCCAGCGGAACCCACGAAAAGCCGTCGCCGCTGTGGCCTGTGTTGTTGAACACCGCATTCCAGTCCGGTGCTGGCGTTACTTGGTACGTGGGTGGTGGAGGGAGCGGGCGCGGGGCACCCGTGCCGCCGTCCGACCCGGTCCCGCCCGAGCTGGTAGCGCCGCTGGAACCCGAGCTGGCGCCCCCGCTGGAGCCCGAGCTGCCGCTGCCGCTGGAGCCGGAGCTCGTGCCGCCGCTGGAGCCGGAGCTGGATCCGCCGCCGGAGCCTGAGCCGGACCCGCCGCTCGAGCTCGTGCTGCCTGTGGCGTCGGAATTGGCACCGGCATCCTCGCTCGCTCCGGTTGCGCTGTTGTCGTTCGACGAACCACACGCCGCCAGCGCACCCGAGGTCATCGCGAGCGCGCAATAGATGGACCCACGAGATAGACGTCTCATTGTAGTAGTACCTCCGGGAGGCGCGACGCGGGGCGGGGCGACTGCAGACCCGCAGACGGCGCCCGGCGCCCTACCTTCGGTGTGGAAGCAGCACGAACCGTGCGAGGAGCGCAAAGCGGTGTCGACGCAGAGTGCGAGCTCTCGTACCGCGTCGCTTCGTGCGCGTTCTTGCTCGAATTGAGCAATCGGTTGCGCACTTTGTTCGACACCGCGCGGTGCGCCGCGCGCGCCAGTTTGGGCCCACGTTCCGCCCTCGGCGGACCTGCCGCGAAGACCGGTTACGTGAACGCGCGGCCCCGCATCCGGTGCACGGGACCGCCCTCTACGATCGCCTTCTCGCCGACGCTTCGGCGCCTCATGCCGACCAGCAATGCACGCGGCATTGTCGTGGCTACTTCGCTCCTCCGCCGAGCCTCGTCGTGGAGATCCTTATGCTCCTGCAGCAGCTTGCGGTGTTCATGCGCACCCGGCCACGGCCGCAGATTCGCCCGGTCGATCGCGCCTTCTTGGTCGTCGTCTCCCGGGTCTGGTCGCGATGGGCCGACGCGCTGGCGATCGTGAAACCAGCAACGTCGTTGCATGGCACCGCCGCGGCTTCGCGCGCTTCTGGACCTGGAAATCGAGGCACGTCGGACGACCGCCTTTGGAGCCCGAGGTCGTGGCGCTCATCGTGCGAATGGGCTGCGAGAATCGGCGGAATCCATCATCGCTACGCCGGGCTTGCAGCATGAACACGTTTTTCGCCACCACAGGTTCAGGATGCGCAAGGCCGCGCGCAGCATCACCCGCTGCTACGATGGGCCTCCGCAGCGATGCAACCGCTTGAAAAAGGACTCGCCGCTAGGATCGCCGAAGCACGCGGGACGAGCCTGGCGCGTCTCGGGCTCCGCTTCGATCGCGTGGTGCAACGAGTGGCGGCCGATCTGCGCGCGCACTCGGAACGCGTGGTTCCGGACGGGGTGATGATCCTCGCAACGCTCACGGCGCCGGTCCGGCAGCCAGCAAAGACCGTCGAAGCGATGCAGGCGAAGATCGTCGCGCTAGTGGCCCGCTCGTTGAGGGGCAGAGACGTTGTCCTGGAGGTGCTGGGAAACCGCGTGCGGCTACGAGTGCGATCGTCCGCGCCGCGCCTGGGGTCGAAGCTCGTGCTGTTCGTCCACAACTCCGACGTCGATGCGCAGCAGCTCCTCGACGAAGCCTGCGCGCTCGACTGACAGAGGCATCTAGCGCGCGTCGACCTGGGCACGGCACGGTAACCCCTACGGGCCAATGTTGCAGCACTACTTCAACTTCTCGGCTACGAGCTCCCCGCGGGAACGGGTTACGTCTCGAAGCAGCCCCACGACCACAGGAGCCGGTCGCGTCCCGACCTGCACAACGTCGGCAATCCACCCGACGATGCGGGTCGCGACTTCGCGTACGCGGTGCATGACACCAGAGAGCACGACGCGGTTCTCGACGATCGTCTCCGGCCGTTCAAGTCTTGTTCGACGCGGATTCCTCAACGATCCTGCGTCGGATGCGACGAGTAGCCAGGACAGGTGGAAGGTAACGCCATCGCGGCACCCCGTCCTGGCCATAGCCAAGCTCAGGCCCACGGTCCTCTTGGCTTCCAAGTCGCCTCGAGATTGCGCGCTTCGCGAGCGGCGGCGAGAGGGGGAAGAACGAACGGAGCGATGAGGGCGACGATCTCGTCGAGCGTCGTGCTTTTGGAGAGGAGCGTCGTCTTCGAGACGAATGCCTTCCACTGCTTCACCTTGGCATCGTCCTCGGCGAAGTCCTTGGTCAGCGCAAGCGGCGCCGTCTTCGGCAGCTCAGTCTTCCGGCGCTCGAACGTGGCTTTGATCGCGCGTGCGAGCACGGGGCCCGCAAACTCGAAGTTCATTGCGAGGAACCACACATCGAAGAAGTCCTTCATCCGGCTGTTCGCGATGCCGAGGAAGACCATCGCCTGTAGCTTCTCCGCGACGACCGTTTCCTTGGGGTACGCTCGGATCTTCGGCGCTGTCATCGGCAGGAGCGTCGGGAAGTCCACGTCGACCGTCCCTGGTGTGACGGCATCCCCGAAGCCGACGTCAATCTGGAGTTCGAGCCGAGCCGAGCCGATGCGCGCGGTAACGTTGACGCGAACGCCCTCGTACTCGGCATCCTCCTTGATACGGAATGCCTTGACACTCTTGGGGTCGAACATGATCCCGTCGTCCTCGACGGCGACCGAAGCGATCTCGGCGAACACGGAGGCGACCCGAGCGGGGTCTGGCTCGCCCGACCCGAGGAGGTCGAGGTCCTTCGTCGGCCGGCGGACCGTGGGCGACCAGACGCGGAAGAGCATCGCCCCTTTGAGGATGAACGTGCTCTTATGCTTCGACGCTGCCAGGCGGACGAGTAGACGCTCAAGGGCGTAGCGAGTGAGGACGTACGTGAAATCCTCGCCGCTGTTCTTCGCGAGCTTGAGGAGCCGGTCGCGAACAGAGGCTGCGACGTTCTTCGGCAGCCCCTTCATGCCATCGCTTCGAGGTAAGGGCGCATGACGTTCTTCACACGGCACGCGGCGGCTGCTGCCATGAGGACGTCCACGGACCGGCGCCGCGAGCGAAGGTAGTCGCGGAGAGCCTCGATGGCCACGTCGAGGCCGACTTTGTTCCTGTACTTGAAGCAGTCGGCTACGGTCTTCTCTCGCGACGTGACGTGGACCTCCACGTTCTCGATGACGTGCTTCTCTATACCGAAGGACAGAGCAGCCCCTGAGAACCGGACGATGCGAAGTGGCGGCCAGTCCGTCACGGGCTTTCGCGCCTTCACCCCGATGGCCATCCAGACCTCGTGCGGGCTCTGGGTCGTCAGCTTGTGGAAACGAAGCGCGGAGAGCAGACACACGACGCCGTGCGGCACGCGGACGGCCGACTCCACCAGCGTGTGATGTTCGGTGACCTTGACATGGGTCGGTGCGTAGAGGCCACGGCCTATCCGTTCTAGAGCACCAGCCTTGGCAAGCCGAGCTAGGGCAACCCGCGACACCCCAGCATCACGGGAACGAAAGATCCCACGAGGAAGGATGCGACCGCTGAAACGATTCGTCTGCACATCGTGAAATGTACCGACGTTTTGTAACGGGTCAAGCCGGGCAGCCCGCCGAGCTACGTCGGGTGCGTCCCAGCGTTCGAATCGGGCAAGACGTTCTCCCGTACGGAAGCTGACCAAAGATGGCGCTCATGGCCTCCGCTGTCGCGAGAGGGATCGAGACGGCCACGCCATAGGCCCTCTGGCCTCACGTCCGCGGTGGAGCGGGGGTGCGGTGGAGCGGGGGTGACGAGAGGCGAGTATCTCAACTATTTCGCGCGTGCCTCACGAGCGTGCGCAATCTGGCTGGAGCAGGTCACGGCGTTCGAGACGCCCCTACCGTTGCAGAGGATCCGCGAACGGTGGCCGTGGTTTCGACCACCACAGAGCTACCGCTACGTGCGTGCGACCTTCGAGGCGCCGCGAACCGTGACGTCGCTGGCCCTGCGATCCGCGACAAGTCCTCGGACGTCAGCACGAGCCATGCCCACCGCCATGCAAGCAACCCTTGGCGACGATTCGGCGCGCGGCGGCTGCACGGAACCCGGGAGGCGAGATCTGTGAACAAGGAAGAACTGCTCGGACCTTCAGACTGTTTCGGGTGGCACCGGGGGAATCGACAGCTGGATCGGCCCGGACACAAGCCCGCTCGAGTTTGGCCGACTAATAAGCTAAGCGTTCTCAACGAGAGGCCACTGAGCCTCGTGCAGCTGAACCAGCGGCTCGTCCTCGGACACGAGGCTGAGATGTCCGAAGGGTGCTTTCACTACTACTGGCTCTCGGAGCCCGGCCACCCTTGTAGGCCGACGGGAAAACTGACCCCCGATCGACGCGGAATCTGACCCCCCTCTGGCACAACCAGAGGAGGCATCGATGGAGATCACGCAAGGTAGGCAGGTCGTGGCACTTCCGGGGCCGGAGGTGCCGATGATCGAGCCGGACTCGGTACGGCAAATTCGACTGCTGCAAGAGAGGGGATGGGGGGCCAAGCGGATCGCGCGCGAGCTGGGTATCGCGCGCAACACGGTCCGCCGCTACCTACGCGACGAGCAGGCGGGTGAAGCGAAGGAGCCCCGACCGGGCGCGCTGCGCCTCGGAGAAGCGGGGCGCAAGTTGGCCTTGGAGCTGTTCGAGGGGGCAGCCCGCGGCAACGCAAGGGTGGTCGTCGCGCTGCTCGCCGAGCACGGCTACCAGGTCCACGAGCGCGTGGTGCAGAAGGTCGTCGCCACTCGTCGGCGCGAGCTGCGTTCCGCCGAGCTGGCGAGCGTCCGGTACGAGACGGCGCCAGGGCAGCAGATGCAGATCGACTTCGGACAGACGCTCGTGTCGATCGCTGCGGAGGCGGTGCGCGTGCACCTGTTGGTCGCCGTGCTGAGCTACTCGCGCCGGCTGTTCGTCAAAGCGTTTCTCGCCGAGCGCCAGGACGACTGGCGAGAAGGCATCGCGGCCGCGTTCCGTCGCTTCGGCGGCGTGCCGCGCGACCTGCTCGGCGACAACGCTCGTGCGCTCGTCCTCGCGCACGATCGCATCACCCGCACGGTGACTTTCCATCCGACGTACGTCGAGTTCTGCCGCGACTGGGACGTCGTGCCTCGCGCGTGCGCTCCCTACCGCGCGCGCACCAAGGGCAAGGGCGAGGCGGGTGTGAAGTACGTCAAGCGCAACGCCCTCGCCGGCCGGAGGTTCGACTCGTTCGTCGAGCTGGAAGCTCACTTGGAGCGATGGATGGATCTGGCCGATCAGCGCGTGCACGGCACGACGCACGAGACGCCGCTCGCGCGCTTCGAGCGCGACGAGAAGCGTGCGCTGCGCCCTCTGCCAGCTCGGCCGCTGCCGGCTCGTGAGCAACATCTTTTCCGACGCGTCGCCAACGACGCCTTCGTCGACGTCGACACGGTTCGCTGCAGCGTCCCTCACCAGCTCGTTCGGGCTCGCGTCGCCGTTGCGGTTGGCGACACGACGGTCCGCATCTTCCATGGCGCCCGGCTAGTCGCCACGCACGCTCGCTCCAACGAGCCGCACGACTGCGTCGTTGACCCCCTGCGCACCACGCGGGATTGTGGCGCAAGCGGGGCGAGGCGCCGCCTCCGCCGGTCGCTCGCAGCGGCACGCTCGCCGCTCTCGGACGGAGCCTCGACGACGGAGGCGTCATGAGCGAGATCGTACGCGCCCGCGTCCTCGAGCATCTCACCAAGCTGCGCCTCCCGGCTGCTGCCGAGCGTATCGACGCCCTGCTGAGCGAGGCAGCGCGCAAGGAGATGACCTTCGTCGACTTCCTCGATGCACTGCTCCGCCACGAGGTCGATGCCAAGCAGCGCAAGCGCGTCGCGATGGGGATCAGCATCGCGCACTTCCCTGGCGTGAAGCTCCTCGACGATTTCGACTTCAAGTTCCAGCCGTCGATCGACCAGCGCCTCGTGCGCGAGCTCGCCACCGGGCACTTCATTCCCAACGCCGAGAACGTCCTTTTGTTTGGGCCCCCAGGCGTCGGCAAGACGCACTTGGCGATCGGGCTGGGACACCTTGCACTTCATCTGGTCTGCGACGTCTGGCCCGAGGCGCAGGACACGACCTCCGCTCCACCGAAGGACGAGAAACAATGACCACGTCAGGGAAGAGGACGATAGAGCTCCTGCCGAGCGGAGTCCCAGGACTGGACACCGTTCTCGGGGGCGGCTTGCCTGAGTACTCGTTCAACTTGATCGCCGGCGGTCCGGGCGCGGGCAAGACGACGCTCGCCCAGCAAATCGTCTTCTCTCGAGCCTCGATGGAAGCCCCGGCACTCTACTTCACCGTGCTCGGCGAACCGCCGCTCAAGATGCTGCGCCACGCGCAGCAGTACGCCTTTTTCGATCCGCAAAAGGTAAGCGGAGCGGTTCGCTTCGTAAACCTCAGCTCGGAAGCCTTGAATCAGGATCTCGACAGCGTCATGAGGCGTATCCTCGCCGAGGTCGAGGCGACCCACCCGGGCGTCGTCGTCGTCGACTCGTTCCGTACGGTCGCGCGGGCGAGCACGTCGGAAGCGCAGCTCCAGGAGTTCGTTCAGCGCCTCGCGCTCCACTTGACGGGCTGGCAAGCGACGACGTTTCTGGTCGGTGAATACGAGATTGCCGAGTCGCACCGCAACCCCATCTTCACGATCGCAGACGGGATCCTCTGGCTCACCCAGTCCATCGAACGCAACGCGAGCGTGCGCCGTCTGCAAGTCACCAAGATGCGCGCGTGCTCCACGATGCCGGGGCTTCACACCTTCCTGATCTCATCGGAGGGCATCCGCGTCTTCCCCCGGATCTTGTCTCGCGCCGAACGCCGCCCGCGATCACGTGTCCCTCCTGCCGGCGCGCGAGCATCGACCGGCATCGAGGGCCTGGATGGCATGATGCGCGGCGGAATTCCCGCCGGCGAGTCTGCGCTCATCGTGGGGCCATCAGGGTCCGGTAAGTCGCTCTTTGCACGGCACTTCATCGCGGCGGGAGCGGAGGCGGGAGAGCCTGGCATCATCGCCGTCTTCGAGGAGCACCCGGGAGAGTACCTCGCGCGGGCGGAGGCCTTTGGTCCCAAGCTGGGGGGCTTCATCGAGCGGGGGCTCGTCGAAGTCATGTACCTCCGGTCGCTCGATCTGACCGTGGACGAGACACTCGCCGCCGTACGCGGCGCCGTCGAGCGAACGAAGGCGAGACGGCTCGCGATCGACTCGCTGTCCGGCTTCGAGCTGGCGCTTGCACCCTCCCATCGCGACGACATTCGCGAATCGATCTTCCGCACGATCACGGCGCTGACCGGCATCGGTGTCACGGTGCTCATGACGGTCGATCTCGTGCAATCGTTCGCGGAGCTGAGCCTCTCGCCGCACATCACGGAATTCTTGGCCGACGTGCTCGTGCTGCAGCGCTACGTCGAGCTGGAAGGCAAATTGGCGAAGGTGCTCGCTGTGGTCAAGATGCGGAGCAGCGAACACGACACGACCATCCGTTCCTACGCGATCGAGCGGGCGGGCGTCGTCGTCGGCGAGCCCGAGCATCGCTACCGGAGCATCCTGACCGGTGTGCCCATTCTCCGGGCCGAAGACAGCCCCGCCCGGCGCAGCCGAAAGAGCGTGGCAAAGCATCGGTCAAAGACCTAGTACACTCTCGCGGGGTACATGTATCATGCAAATCCGGGGGGCGGACCGAGATCTTCCGACGTCGCTCGCGCCCGGGGACGCTGCGGCGGCCGTGTCGTGGCGTGAGCTGTTCGAACTGTCGCAGGATGGGCTCGCGTATTCGACAATCTGGAATTCCAGAACGCCGAGGGCAACCCGCTGGGTCGCGAAGAATACCCTCTCCGCCGCGCACTTCGTGGCCAAGACTTCGTGGACTGCGAGGTTCTTTGCCTGCCATCTCACCGCGAGCCTCGACGGGTGGTGTCGACAGGCACGAGCGTGAGAAATGCGAACGGCCAGGTCGCGCTGGCGATCGTCGTCTTTCGTGACGTGACGGAGCTGCGGCGTCTCGAACAGCAGCGGGAAGAGTACACCGCGCTCATCTCGCACGACCTTCGCAACCCGCTCGGCGCGGTCATCACGTTCGCCAGCGTGCTGAGGCAGTCGATGCAGAAGAAAGGGCTCGCCGAGGATGCCCAGGCCGCTCTGCGCATCGAGCGGAATGCAGCCCGGATGAAGACGATGGTGGCGCATCGCGATCGAAGCGGAAGACCAGTCCCCCTACACGGTCTTTGCAGACGCGCCTCGCCTCGAACGGTGCGTGGTCAACCTCATCACGAACGCGCTCAAGTACTCTGCGGAACATTCCCCCGTCAGGATCCGGCTCTCCCGCGATCCAGGCCGCGTCGTCCTCGACGTCATCGACTACGGCATCGGTGTCGCGCCCGACACCGCGAAGAGGCTCTTCGACCGGTACTACCGAAGCGCGGGGGGCAAGGCCCACACGGAAGGCCTCGGCCTGGGCCTTTACATCGCGCGCCTCATCGTGGAAGCCCACGGCGGACGAATCGAGGTTCTGAGCGAGATGGGCAAGGGCAGCACCTTCAGGATACTGCTGCCGTTACCCGTCGAATGGCCAACCTGAGAAGGCGCCCTTTGGGATTTGGCAAACTGCGAATGTTCGTGGGAGGCTCTTCTCGCCGCGGCCTCTGAAGGACGCATGGCGCGATCCGTGCGTTCCGACGAGCGATCATGGTCGCGTTCGACTGTGTCGATCAGGACGGCAAGCCTTGCAAATTGGCGCTCACCATCGAGCGCGATCTGGTCACGCTTGCGGTTGTTCCCAATTCGGCGGGCAGCCCGCGTCATGGGGCAACTGTATCGGCTCGAGAAATGAGGCGCGTAGCCCACGCGATCCTCTTGCTCCTCGAGCACCAACCGTCCGAGCGCGATCGGCGCTTCGAGCTGGCGTGCTTCGCCATCGGCGGTCTTGCTCCCGAGTTTCGCAAGAGCGGCGCCGACCAGAACCCCGACGAAATCGCGAAGCGTGCGGTCGAGCTCGCGGACGCGACCGTTCGGGCACTCGGGTCGCCGGACGAAGCAAGTTCCTCCAGCCTCGGAGAAGAGAATGCATGACGCACCCGACCGCGATTCCGATTCGCTCGATCCCGTAGCGAGTTGCCCGACCGTGCCGGCGATGCCCGTGGATGGTCCCGCGCCCACCGACTCGCGCTGCGACACGCCGCTGCTCCCTGCCGAACCCCTTCTGTCGACGGGCTCACGCGCGACATTGACGCTCCTCACCGGGATGCACGCAGGTCGCCCCACCACGGTCGAAGTGGCCGGAGCGATCGTGGGGCGTGCTGGGGATGCGAATCTCGTCGTCGACGATGCGGGGGTCAGCCGCCGGCACGCTCGGGTAGCACGCGCCTCCGACGGTTGCTTCTACGTGGAAGACTTGAGATCGACGAACGGCACATTCGTCGGCTCGGCTCGCGTCGGTATCGCGCTCCTTCGCCAGGGAGACGTGATGCAGCTCGGCCCCCAGGTTCGAATACGGTTCGCGATGGTCGATGAACCAGAGGAATCGCTCCTCCGGAACCTGTACGAGTTCTCCGTTCACGATCCATTGACGCATCTCTACAACCGCGACTACCTCGCCGACCGCCTTCTCGCCGAGGTGGCGCGCGCGCGACGAACGAACGGTGAGCTGTCGCTTCTCATGGCCGACGTCGACTCCTTGAAGCCGGTGAACGACCGCTTCGGCCACGTGGCCGAAGCGGTCGTTCAC
>Ga0207416_1003157_pt1 | contig 16343 bp, 13 predicted proteins | sample PaiPotPPM11metaG_FD_184107 | JGI IMG/M metagenome (GOLD analysis project Ga0207416, IMG submission 184107) | Iron sulfur acid spring bacterial and archeal communities from Banff, Canada, to study Microbial Dark Matter (Phase II) - Paint Pots PPM... ...
GGTGCCAGCCTCAACCTCTCTCGGCTCGCCTCCTGGTTTCTCGGTGAGCGCCGACCTGCGACGCGGCGTCGCCCCTTCATGCGCCTTATGGCTGCGTCCGTCTCACCATAAAATGACCAGCAGTATCACGGAGTGCCGCGCTACACCTCTCTAGCGGATAGGTTCTCTCGTTCAGCCCCTGCTGGAAAGCGAGAACGTTGACGGTGTCTTGCCGTTGAGGTGTACTACCCCAGACCCATTGCCCAGCACTTCTTGATAGAGCTGGAAGGTCTCGGCGGCACAGCGATCCCAGCTGAACTCACGCGCGCGGACAAATCCCTTGGCGCGAAGAGAAGCGGCAAGCTCGCGGTCGACCAGCAGGCGGTGCAATCCGCAAGCGATGTCCTCGATCGATTCCGCGTCAACCACCAGCGCGGTTCCCTTTCCTGCTACCTCGGTCAGAGCTGAAGCGCTCGAGATCAAGGTTGGCGTGCCCGAGGCGAAGGCCTCGAGGACCGGCAGACCGAACCCTTCATAGAAGGAAGGGAAGGCAAACGCGGTGGCTCCGCGGTATAGCTCGGGTAGATCGGCGGTTGGCACGTACCCAAGCAGATGAATGCGGTGGCTCAGGCCGCTTTTCTTCACCCGGGCGAGTACGGCGTCTTCTTTCCAGCCACGCGCTCCCACGATAACCAGATGATGCGCAAACCGTTCCTGTTGCACCAGTCGAATGAAGGCATCGATCAGCCCGGCGTGGTTCTTCCGGGGCTCCAGCGTTCCAACCGTCAGAATGTAGGGGAAATGCAGATCATACCGCTGGCGCACCTCGGGTGTCGGAGGCTGGTCTGTGTGGTCATGCGACCAAAAGTGAGCTCCAATCCCTTCGTAGACGACCCGTACCCGTTCCGGTGGCACCTTGAGGTAATGCAGAATATCCTGCCGCGCACTTTCGCTGACCGTCACGATCAAGCGGGTACGACGTGCCACTGCCGGCATGATCGCCCGGTGCACCGCCACCGTTTTGAAGGGCTGGAATTGGGGACAGCGGTACACCGACATGTCGTGCATGGTGACCACAAAGGGCGTTTCGCTATGGGTGAGAACGGGCGCAAGGTGGTTGGGGAAGTGACAGAGGTCCGGACGGGTGCGGGCGATGCTGCGCGCCAGGCCGATCTGCATCCAGAGGGTACGCATCGGCAAACGGTCGCGCGGGTAGATGGTCTGCGCTGTCAAGCCGGCAATGTTGTCGTCGGAGCTCGTGCCATACCGATTCGAAAAGTAGACGAAGCGGACCTCGCCGGCCGCCTCACCTAACCGCTGTAGACCGGCGATGACATTGGCGGCGTAATTGCCCACTCCTGTCCGTCTGCTTCCAACCGCCGCGGAGGCTTCGATTCCTACTAACATGCTTCCCCTTCCCGAACAGCCGGCGACCCTGACGGGTACCCGCTGGAAGCGGTCGCAGCCAGCCCACAGAGCAGCCAGAACAGAATGAAGATTGCATCTGCTCCCAGGATGTAGTCCACCAGGCCGTGTCCCAGGAACGCCGCCATCGCGCCGACGAGGGCGACCTGCCACCAGGTGGTAACCTGCCGGATCAGGGGCCAGATCAGGGCTGCAAGGAACGCCAGGAATAATCCGGCGCCCACCACCCCCACATCCGCCAGAAGCTCCAGGATCAAGCTATTGGCCAGAATCCGCGTATCCCAGCTGCGCTGCCGCGGCGTGCTGTAGGCGCCATAGTTCAGGCGGTAGCCGTCCGGCCCGACGCCAAAGAGGGGATGCGCCTTGAACATGGCAAGCGCCGTCGACCAGAGCTTCCGCCGGCCTGGCTCCGACAAGGTAGTCGGCAACACGGTTGGCGCGAGGCCCTGCGGGGCGGTAGCGCAGCCGGCGGCAGCTCCGCTGTTCTTCCCCGGTAGAATACGAACCGGCACAGCGGTATAGGTGGCGCTCTTGAGGCTGAACCAGGTCACGTCTTGCTGCACCATATCCCACACCAACAGGAAATTCCCCGACCTGCAGGGAGCGAGAAGCCGAGCTGGAACGGTGAGCTTGCCGCCCGGCGGTACCTCGGCCGGAAGGCTGGTACGAAACCCCTCGAACCGTGCCACTTTCTTGGACATGAAGAGCCAATGATAGCCCAGCTTGAAGGGATTCGCGCCTGCCGCGTTCCAGGTCAGCGGGCCGCGGTTCTCGACTGTAACCGGCACGATCGCACGCCGGCCGGCTGCCATGGTGGCAGGTACCGCGCTGGTGTAGGCCGCCTTGTACCACTCCTGATCGCTCTGGCTGGTCAATCTGAGCATCAGGGCAGTATTCGACGGAAACACCACAGATCCAATGGTCAGCACAAGGCCGGCTGCGATGGCGACTGCCCAAAGCCGGGTACCCTGCTTGCCTGGGTGTCCGGCCGGCCGGAGCCATTGGCGGCGAATCCTCATCCGCCAGAGCGTGAAGCTGGGCGACCGTCCTCTGCTCAGGACCAGCACCATGGCTGCAATGCCCCCGAACAGCCCTAAGAACGCGCCCCGGCTATAGGTCAGCAAGATGGCGCGAAGCAGAATGTCAACTGCCAGCATCCAGGCGACGATCGAAATCCACCGCAGCCTGGCGTCCCCATCTGTAGGGGCATCCCCGGGTACCTTCTGGGTGTGGTGCCCTCCCGGCCGGGCAAGAGCACGCGCCAGGCCAACGAGCGCAAAGGGCAGCGCCAGCTCGAAATACAGCGCCGCGATGTTCGCGTACTGGAATGTGCCGCTCAATCGGAGATAGGGGCCGGCAGTCGTCGGCTTCGCTTTGAACCAGAGGAGGCTGTCGCTGAAGCGGAGGCCAAGGGCGAGCTCCAGGAAGCCGATCAGCGCCGCGATCACCGCCCCCGCCACGATCGCCAATCCAATGAGCTCAACCTTGCGTTCCGTAGTCTGAGACCGGCTGGCCGGCTGGTCCGACAGCCAGAGCGGCATGGCAAGCCACACCAGGCCACCCAGCAGGATGTCCAGCGTCCACTTGAGCCCGAGACTGTGATGATGTGACAGGACACTGGAAACGGCGTAAGCCCCGAGCAGAGCGGCGAAGAGCGCCAAGGTTACGCGTTTGCGATAGAAGTAGTTGCTCGGATCGTACGTTCGCGCCATGGTGTCCTGCACAAACGCTAGGAACGGTGGAGTGAGGCTCGCCGCCGCCAGCGCCACCACCACATAGAAGACGATTTTCAGGTTCGTGACCGTAATAAGGCTCGTATGGAGGAGCGGACGCTGGGTCAGCTCAAACGGCAGCGAGAAGGCGAGAACGAGCAGCGCCCAGTAGCCGGCTCGATAGAGGCGACTGAGCTGTTGTGCCGGCCGGCCGGACAGCCAGGGCCCGGAGTCTGCCCCCGGCTGCTGACCGTCTGCCATGGTCTGGAAGGCCGTGCCACGGGCCGTAGACACCCAAGGGGTACCCGGCTTTGGCTCATCGACGTACCGTGTGCGCAGATCGAGCCTGACCGGCCATAGGGGCGCCCCTTGTGGGTGCCCTGTGCTACGAATCTTCGGCAGTCCTGTGCTACGAATTCTGAACGGTAGGGACAAATAACCCACGAGCCGCAGACCTACATATGCAAGTGACAGATGGTATAGGAAGAGCACATAGCGAGTCCACCAGCGTATGAATTGCTTCAGGTGTACATACGCAGGGGAGATACAGCTTCGCCTTCTCAGCTACCTCCGACCTTGACGCGGATTGCTTTCCAGAGAAGAGTCGCTTCTTCCACCCGCAGCGCCAGAAGCAACCCTCCATAGACGGCAACGGCAATGACGATCGGCAGACTGACCGCGACAAAGTGGGCATAGGATCCGCCACCATTCGGGCTGAGCCAATGCTGGACGGCAAGAATGGCCGCAGTCATGCCACCCGTGGCCAGGCAGACTTTGCCGACCGTCCCCGGAAACTTGGTGAGGGGAAGCGCTCCCACCGCGCGCAGGAGCAGTACCAGAAGAATCAGCGCATGGGCGCCGATCTGAATCGTGTTGGCCAGGGCCAGTCCGAGGATGGTCAGCCGGCCGAGAAGAATTGCGGCGCTGAGCACATAGATTCCCACGCCGGCCACGCCCACCAGCGCCGGCGTGAGGGTGTTGTGGCGTGCATAGAAGGCGACGATGAGCAATTGATCGAGACCGATGAAGGGAAGCTGTGGCGCATACCCGAGCAAGGCGGTCGCCGTGTGGACCGTATCCACATGCGTAAACTGCCCTCGCTGGAAGAGGAGGGACACAATGGGCGTGGCCAGCGTCAATATGCCCGCCATGGCCGGAATCATCAGCACCAGCACCAGGCGGAACCCGACCATCAAGGCGTCCTTGAACCGGCCCAGCTGCCCGGCGGCCACATCGGCCGAGATCGACGGTAACACGGCGAAGCCGAGAGCGCCCACCACGATGCCGATGGGAAACTGGATCACCTGCGTCGCATATTGCATGCTGCTGAGCCCACCGGTTTGGGGCAGGTGTGACTTGAAGTTGATATCCGCCACTTGCCCGGCGATGCTCACACAGAGCCCGGCGGCGACAGGCACGTAGAGCCAGAGAATGCGGCGCACCGCGGCATTCTGGAGGTCGAGTCGAATTTTCAGGGCCGGGACGTGCATGCGTCTCCTGGCCTCGAGCAGCGATGGAATCTGCACGATGAGCTGGAGGGCTGCTCCAGCCACCGCGCCGACCGCCAGCGCGGTGATGCCCCAGCGCGTCGACGCTACCACCGCGGCCACGATAATCCCGATGTGATAGCCGGCGGTGGCGAAGGATGGGACGACCCGGCGGTTCAAGGAATAGAGTGTAGCCAGGGCAACGGCGGCCAGCCCCATGAAGATCAGGGCCGGCAGGAGCACGCGCAGCAGCTTCACCGACAGGGGCAGGGCTCCGGCGTGGGTATGGAGGGCAAAACCGGAGGCGATGACCATCATCAAGGGATGAGCCAGCACCTCGAGAATGAGCACCGTGGCGGTGAGCACGACTGCCACCAGCGCAAACACCGAGCCGATCACGCGCCACAGCTCACGCTGGTCCTCCACCGCGAGGCGGGAGAAGGACGGGATCAACACCGCCGCGATGGCGCCGCCAATCAGCTGGTCGTAGAACATTTGCGGCACGACCAGCGCGGCGAAAAACGCATCCGTCCGCGTCCCTGCGCCGAAGTAGCGCGCTACCACAAAGGCACGAACGAAGCCGAGCACGCTGGTGGTGAGAGTGCCGAGCATGATAATGCCCGCAGCGCTGGCAATACGTCGGCGAATCATCCCGGCCAATCTAGCACACGGGCCTGCACGGACAATCTCGCCGTATCCATCCGGCCTTGTCCCCTCACCCACAAACCGCTCCCCCAATCCGTAGGGGCGATCCCCCCGTGGTCGCCCGGGCTCCCCCCGCCGCAGGGTCGTCCCAACACATAATGGTGTTGCATGCGAGACTGAGCTACTTCATTGCGCGAAGGACTCGATGACGATCGAGAAGCAGCGGACAGCGGCACTTGAATCGACACGAAAGGCCGGCAGGCGGGTAACCGCGCAACACTACTTCCGCCGAATACTCGGATCACCGTGGACCGTCGCGGCAGTGGTATTGCTTGCGTACGCGGGATTCCTATTTGCCAGCTATCACAACGGCCGCGACGCGCGCTACTTCATCCGGATCGGCACGCATTTCTTGCTCCAGAGCCATGCCAGCTCGGTCATCAAGGTCGACCCGCATTACCAGTACCCCAAGCACAACGACATCGGCTACGATGGCCAGTTCGACTACTACATCGCGCTCGATCCGGTCAATGCCCGCTACTACATGGACGAAACGACGTATCGCTACGGGCGAATTCTGTATCCGATAGCCGCTCGTCTGCTGGCGCTAGGCCGGCCCGATGCCATTCCCTACACGCTGATCCTGGTCAATTTGCTGGCACTGACCGGTGGAACGCTCGCGCTGGCAGCCTGGCTGAGGCGCAAGGGCGGCTCGCCCTGGTTCGCACTGGTGTTTGGGCTGTTTCCCGGCCTGTTTATCTCCTTGCAACGCGATCTCAACGAGCCTCTGGCTTACGCCCTGGTCGCGCTGGCGATCTACTTGTTTGACTTTGGCGGGAAGCAGCGCATCCTCTGGGCCGGTATCTGCTTTGCTCTTGCCGCCCTGACGCGTGAGACCACCTTTGTATTTCCCATCTTGTACGGCCTGGCGATACTGCTCGGCAGAAGCTCCGTGGGCGGCGGCTGGCGGGAGAGAGTCAGAGCCAACTGGTCACCCAGAGGGTACCCGGCGGCGCTCCTGCTCGGTCTGGCGCTGATACCGATCATTCTGTACCGAGAGTTCCTGTTCCTGTGGCTCGGACAGCTGGGCCTATCGGAGAACAACAGGCCGACGCCCATACCCTTGCAGGGCATCTTCTGGTACAGTCCGTGGCCGGACGAGCAGATATCCGAAGCATTCAGCATCGTGCTCCCGGGACTGATCTGTGTGGCGCTGAGTCTCTGGGCGCTGGTCAAGCGAGTCTGGCGCGTGGAGGTCTGGGCTCTGCTTGCCAATGCCCTCCTGTTCGTGGTCTTTCTCAACCGGCATCCCTACGTGGAATACGCGGCATCGGGCCGCATCACGGCAGTCGTCGCGCTGGCCGCGCTGTTGTGCCTGCCGTTCTTTGGGCGCCTCACCGGCAATTCGCGCGCCTGGCTGTGGATCTGTACGGTCCTGTGGTTTTTGCCGTGGTATTCCCTTCTCCCAGCGGCTGTCGGTGGCTCATAGCGTGGCCTACCCTACAAAGAAAACGGCTTAGGGATGGAGTTGCCCACCACCCCGCCTTAGCGGGCAGGCCTTTAGCGGTCCCTTCTCGCGGACGAGCTGCTCATAGATCCAACTCACTCAAGCCCGCGGCTTTGAGCAAGCTCCGGAGCAGGCCTGGCTTCAGGGAGCGGTTAGCGTGGACTGGCACTGACAGCTTCACGTCAGCCCCTTCCTTGCCGTAGTAGTGATGGCTCCCGTGCACCCGCAGGAGCGTCCAGCCGTGCTGCTCGAGAAGGCGGCACAGCTCGCGGCCTGAAACCGCTCTCACACGGCAATCTCGACCACCTGGTCCCCGGCGCCGACCCTCCCCGGCTGCGCGTCGATTGACAGCCAGCCCTCGACTGCCTCATGGATGTTGCGCAGGAGCTCATCGTAGGTTTCACCCTGGGTCAGACACCCGGGAAGCGCGGGGACCTCGGCCCAATAGCCGCCCCCTTCGGCCTCCGGTACCGTATGGATAACCGCCTTGATTTTCACGCCTGGGTGCTCCTATCTCCCGTGGCCACCGAACAATGTCTCGCCCATCTGGCCCCCCAACGGCTCCAGATGGGCGACTGTCCGCACCGTGTTGTGGAGCGGGCCTATGCCCGCTCGCTCTGCCTGGAATGTCTCCACACCAGTATACGGGCGCGAACGCCCATCCGGGTTAGAGCGACGATCCGGATCGTCAGAGACGCGTCTGGCCTGGAACATAGGGCTCGAACACGGGGTCCAGATCGGCGTTGCGGGGGCCTGGGATACCACACCCCAGCATCGCCAGGACTCCCTCGTCAAAGCCATTCAGGCCTAGCCGTTCTTCTATATTGACGTCGTTGATTGCTGCGGTGACAAAGGCGCCGAGACCGAGCTCCGTGCACACCAGATAGAGCGTTTGACTCAAATGGCCGGCGTCCAGGAGCAACGCCCTGTAGGCCTTTTCGTGTTTGCGATACTTCCAGAAGTTCCGCTGGAAACGAGCGGTCAGGACAAACAACACGGGGGCGTCTCGGGCAAACGACTGGCCGGCGGTGAACACAGAGGCAATCTCCGCCGTTTCACTCGAATCGATGAGCTCGATGAGCTCCAGCTCGTGATGCTCGACGTTGTAATGGTACAGGCCACTGGCGAGGCCACGAACGTTCTGGACCAACGGGTAGACCTCGATGGGATGAAGCGCTCCTCCTGAAGGGCTTGTCTTCTTGAGCAGGTGAATGTCCTTGTGAGGCGAGTAGCGGCCCTGGCAGCCAAACACGTACCAGAGAACCGTGGAAAGGTCTTCGACGTCGAGCGGCTTTGACGTGTCGAATGATCTGGTCGTTCGTCACTTTAGCGATCCTTTTCACACTGTCTGCCAGTTCACAGACAGCTGCCGAGGCGTGGCATAGGCTGTGGCCATGCAGGGCATCCAGAGGTGCCCCTACGGACAGATTTAGTGAATGGTAGAGAAAGGAAGCCTCCCATGTTTACTCGCAACAGGCGCAGCGTCTTTGGACTTGTCCTCTGCATGGGCGTGGTCGGAGCCGTGGCATCACAATCGGCTACGTCTATTGCCGCAATACCGCAGCCGGTCATGGAGGCCACCCTCCAGAGCCAGACTCTCCATGTGACCGGCTTGAACTTCAGTCCGGGCGGCAAGGTAGCGATCGCCCTGGTCAATACCCGCACCATGAAGCTGGTGGCCAAGGGATCGACCCACGCGCAGCTTGCCATTCGGCAATGCGCATGGACGATCCGCGACTGCTCAGAGCCGAATCCGGCGGCAGGGACCATCTCGTACACCATGCACCTCAAGCGGGCAATGTCGGCTTCGGACCTCGAGCTCCTGTACCGGTCGGCCGGCAAGACCAGATCCCAGACGGTAAAGGCTTCTGTGCAGACCGTGTCCCCTCCTCGCCGGTGTGGCGTCAGGGCGGACTGCGTAAGCCCATAACCTTGGATATGCACGCGGCTATGGAGAGCCGCGCTACGCGAGCTCTCCAGGATAGCCAATTGCGGTAGAGAAATCGGGCCGGGGGTAGTGTCGGTTGTACACCACCCCCGGCTTCTTCACGTATCGCGAACGACCCCTACAGTCTGGTATACGACAACGAGCGCTCACGGTCAATGGGCTGTAGGGGCACTCCTTGTAGGGGCCCTCGGCTACGGGGCATTCGTGGGCGCGCTATTCCGGCGGTTTCCGCCGGCAAGCGCGTGCTCCGTGCGCTCGATGTAGGGACTGGCACCCAGCCGCTGGAAGAGCACCAGGGCTTGCTTCAGCCGCTCTTGCGCCTGTTGGAGCTCTCCCTTTCGGATGCGCATCATACCGTACTCATAGAGAGCACGAGCCTCGGCGAAGGGACACGGCATGCCGCGCGCCAGGGACACCACTTCTTCAAAGGCTTCCACGGCCTCGTCCCACCGCTCCTGTCGTGCTCTCAGCATGCCCTGAATACGCAGCGCATCCACCAGGTCCCAGCGATCAGCGCCGGCTCTGGTTCGGTTGACCGCATCTTCGATCGCCTCTTCGGCAGCACGCTCATGCCCCAGCTCGAGGTGCGCCCAGGCCAGGCGCGGCAGGATCCATCCCTTGTCTTCCTCTGCAATACCGGCCCGGCCGATCAGCGGATCCAACCAGGCCAACGCTTGTTCCGGCCGCCCTTGCAAGAGGTCGAGCTCTGCCAGGAAAGTGTGCACCATTCCAAGCGCCTGCATGTCTCCGCTGGTTTCCGCCATCCTCAGACCCTGCTGAAGATCCTCTGCCGCGGCTTCCCACTCGCCCTGCACCGTGTGCATCCAACCGCGCCAGCCGAGCGCATAGGTCAACGAGTAGGCTGGTCCTATGGAACGAGCAAGGTCGACCGCCTGCTCGGCATACGCACGTGCCTCGCTCCACTCGCCGGATCCGTAGAGCTCCTGGCAGAACATAGTCAAAGCAAAGGCGAGCGTGTTCGGATCACCCTGCGCGCGCGCAACCTCCAGCATGCGCAGGCGATAGGCCCGGCTACGGCTGAAGTCGCCGCCGAGATAATACCAGAAGCCGACGTTGTTGAGAACTCGGGCCAGGGTATCCAGGTCACCGGCTGCCTCCGAGAGCGGAATGAGCTCCTCCAGCACCCCGGCGCCCTGGACAGGATGACCCAATTTGGCGAGAGCAGTCCCACGCCGTAATTCAGCTTCGGCGAGGATTTTGTTGTTTCCAACAGCCGTCGCGAGCTCTGAGGCTCGCTCGGCAGCGGCCAGCATCTCGGAGTACCTGCCGGTCACAAAGAAGAGATATGCCAGCACCACATGCAGCTCGGCAAGGCTCTCCCGGTCCTCAGTTCCCTCGATACCATCGATCGCTGCCTGAAGCCGCGTGATGCCTTCCTGCGTGGTCTCCTTTCGCGCGTGAACGCGTCCTATCTGCGCAATTGTTCGGGACTCACCCGGCAGATCGCCCGAGACGCTGTACTGCTGAGCTGCCCGTTCCAGCAGCTCTAACGCTTCGTCATAGCGCCCGGTGGTCCGCAGCACAACTCCGAGCTTCTCTGTCGCCTCTGCTTCTCGAGGTTGGTCGCTCACCTCTCGCGCCAGCTCCAGCGCGGCGCGATACTGCCGCTCTGCCTCCTCATGCGCAAATACTGCCTCCGCCTGATCCCCTGCCAGCAGGGCGTACGGCAATGCCCGCTGTGGATCATCACCCTCCAGAAAGTGCCACGCCAGCTCCGCCGCTCGCGGGGCCATTGCCCTGGCCGCTCGCTTCTCCAACGCCTCCCCGGCTGCCAGGTGCAGCCGCCGTCTGCGCCGCCCGGAGAGCTCGGCATAGAGCGCCTGCTGGGTCAGCGCATGGTTGAAGGCGTACGCATCCCGTCCGGTCTCCCGGATCAGGCCGGCCTCCATCGCCTCATCCAGCGCCTGCTCCACGGCACGCTCGGCCCGGTCGCTCACCGCCTGAAGGTCATCAAAGGCGAAGCTCTGTCCCAGCACACTCGCCTCGTAGAGCACGTCCTGCGCCTCCTCCCCCAGCCGCGAGAGCCGCTCCCCGATAGCGGAGCGCACGCTCTTGGGCACCTCGAGCTCCTCGATCTCGCGCCGCTCCCAGCGGCCGTTCTCGCGGTAGATGTCGCCCCGTTCCACCAGCGCGCGCAGCACCTCCTGCACGAAGAACGGATTGCCCTCGGTGTGGCGCTGCAGCAGCGCTGCAAACTCGGCGGAGATCTCCTGCTGGCCGAAGGTTGCCGCGGTCAGGGCTGCCGTCCCCTCCTGTGCCAGCCGCCGGATGGGGACGTCCTCCACCAGCCGTTCGCGGGTGAGATCGCGCAGGGCTCCTTCCAGGGGGTGCTGCCGTCCCACCTCCACATCGCGATAGGTCCCCAGCAGGAACACGCGGTCGCCTCGGGTATGCCGTGTCAGGTGCTGGAGCAGCTCGAGGCTGGCACTGTCTGCCCAGTGCAGGTCGTCGAGGAGCAGCGCCACCGGAATCGCCCCGGCGATGGCCTGGATGAAGCCCGTCACTGCCCGGAAGAGGCGTTCCTGCTCCTCCATCCCATCGGAGGAAGTGGCAGGGACAGAGAGATCCCGATCGGGCAGCAGGCGGGCCAGATAGGGCCAGCGACGCGGCAGCTGGGAGCGGAGCGCGCCGGGACCGTCGGCGTAGAGGGTGGCGAGCGCATCGAGAAAGGGATAGAACGGCACGGTCTGGCGGGGCTCATAACAGCGGCCGGCGGCGATCAGAAAGCCCTGGTTGCGGAGGACGAGGGTTGCCTCCTGCGCCAGGCGTGTCTTGCCGACACCCGGCTCACCGGCCAGGAGCACCAGCTTGCCCTCACCTCTCCCTGCTGCTTCGATTGACGCTAGAAGCTCGCGAAGCTCCTCATTCCGGCCGACCAGCGGTCCCGAGGGAAGGGAGCCAAGGAAGCCACCAATGAGCAGGTGTTGCTGAATCAGCTCGAGAGCCGTTTCACCCCCCGGCGCTCGGTCCTCGGCAGGCTCACCGCGGTGCGCTTCAGGTAGTACCTGGACAACGTGCACTTTGTCGGCAAAGCCTTTGAGCTCGACGAGTCCCCGCTCGGCATATTCCACCCCCGGCAGCTTGCGGGCGAGGTTGGCGACCGTATCGCTCGCCAACACTTCGCCCGGTCCGGCAAGGCTGCACAGTCGCGCTGCCAGATTGAGCGCTGCTCCCCGATAACCGCCTGCAACCGGGATAGCTTCCCCTGCATCCAATCCGATCCCGACGTTCAGCGGTAAGTCGGCAGTCGACTCCTGGAGGAAGCGGCGCTGCAGCTCCACAGCAGCGCGCAGGGCCTGCCGCGGCGATAGGAAGACGGCCAACGCCTCATCACCCCGCAGCTCGATAACGTTCCCATCCCGTGTGGTTACGACGTCTTGAGCCAGCTCGGCAAACCGGGCTGCCAGCCGCGCTGCCGCTTCATCCCCGTGCTGCAGCGTGAAGTGCGTGTAGCCGCGCACATCGGCGATCAGGAAGGTGCGCACTTCGGCTGCTGCCTCACTATCCTCGGCTGCGCCTGGGCGTTTTGCCGCCTCTGTCACCCTCGCTGCCTCCTCTCAGCTATGATCGGCCGCCTGATGGTGGGCCACAGAGGATGGTGTGCCATGGATGATCGACCATACTCGTGGAGCAGGCCTTCAGGCCGTTCTCTGCCTGAGAAGCCGTCTCCCTCGTCCCATCCACCGGGCTGTAGGGGCACTCCTTGTGGGTGCCCTCGTCTACGTCCTCTCCTACAGTATCCTGCCTGATCGTGCACGCGTTGGAAGATGGCTCTAGATTACGCTCTTCAGCTTGCCTGGAGCCACTGCTTTGCGGCACATCCTCCGAGTACTCGCGGAGCAGTTCCTGAAGTTCCTTCAGGTGCCCCGCCCCGTGCGTCGCAGCGTAGAGCCGCCCTCGCGGTCGCAGCACCCGCTGTAACTCGGACAGCGCGCGGGGTCGATCCGGAACGTGATACAGCATGTGATTGGCGAGCACGGCGTCGAACGATGCGTTCGGGAAGGAAAGATCCTGCGCGTCGGCCTGCCGAAAGATGAAGGGTCGATGGCGTGAGAGAGCCGTCTCAGCATCCGCCAGCATGCCGGGCGAGAGGTCGGTGAGGGTGACTTTCCAGTCGGGCGGGATGCGATCGGCGTTTTCCTGCCAGAGGGCACCGCTACCGGTGCCGACTTCGAGGACGTGGGCGCTGTCCGGTAGATCGAGGTGATCGAAGTACCAGCGTTGGAAGGGGTACGGGTTGATGCTGAACTCGCGGTGCAGCCGGATCCGCGCCTCCAGATTCGACGCATCCTTGTACTGGACACCGGTGAGATGGGCTTGATCGGTGAAGTTGGACATGTGCGGTACTCTTTGCGCGAGACAGCAATAGAGTGAGGATGACAGCCAGCTGACCCGGCGGTCGAGCGTACTGCATACGCTTCATCGCATGCAATCGCGGAGGCCTTACCGCGGCACGCCTCAGATCCTGGCACCGTCCCGGACTCACGATGATGCCTTCCCTGCCTGCTTGCCGACGCGCCGATCCAGCTCCCACGGCGGCGGGGTGCCCAATCTGGTCCGTGCGAGGAGGGTATCGGGCAGAGCCTCGGTGCGCGCTGCCTCGCGGGCGAACGCAGGATCGCCCCTACCGCCCCCTCCGAAGGACTGGTGTGTGATCAGGCCAAATCGGACGGAAGTTTAGAAATCCGGGCAACGATCAGTAAGAAGGAATGGAAATACCTATGACCGTCTCAAGCAAGGGGCAGATAACGGTGCCAGCAAACAGCGGAGGAGTAAGCTGACAGAGTGAAACGAGGAACGTTCTTGCTTGCTCCGCTGGCCCTCCTCTGCGCCGGTGCGCTGGCAGCGCATGCCGGCTCGGCTGTCGACATCCGCGGTACGCTGGCGAATGGGTGGCACACTCAAACGGGTTTCCGCGCCGGTTCGCATCGGGCAGGAGACGTGGGTGTACCGCGGCTCCCCACCGGCGACTTCCTCTCCGCCGGGTGGGCGCTTGGTCGCCTACGCTGCCGAATGGTGCGACGGCAAGGCCATCGGGCAGGTCTACGTGGAGCAGCAGCCGACGGGACCGGCGAGCGCACTCGAGACGCTGGCGCTGGACCTGGCCGGCGCCCAGTGGCAGCATCTGAGGGATGCCCGTGGCTAGATCCCGCCTCTTCTGACCCATCGCGATTTGCGTGATATAAACCAAGAATGTTCGCAATCGGCGCGTTCGCCATTATCCTCGACGAGCAGAACCGAGTGTTGCTGGCCCATCGGCGGGATATGGATGTCTGAACTTGCCCGGCGCCCCTGTGCCCCTGACAGGGCATCAGTCCAAGGGATATCCTCTGTGTTCGAAGATGGCCCGCGCTTTGTCGTCTATGAGGATTGCCATCACGTAGTTGGGGTCCGGTGTCCTGTCCCGATCAGGCCCAGGGATGAAGTAGTCAACCAGCCGTTCCCCTGTCGCCGTGATTTTCCAGACGTCGGTTACTCGTAGCGGCTGCACGGTGCGCGGTTCACCAGGACGCGGGTACCAGTGCTGGTAGCCGCCATACTCGGTCCTCCAAATACTGTCGGGCATGTCGGGAGGATAGCCGAAGTTCGCTTTGACGACAGCGATTGCTTCCTGGCTCGTCAGGAAGGGTGGGTCAAGTGGCTCGACGAGGACGAGGGAGGGCATTGGACCTGGATTCGTCGGATGGGATTCGGGCATTGCTTATCTCAGGGTGTAGGCTCGTTAGGAGCAGAGTGGCAGATTGCGTATTTCTAAAAGAGAGGTCGATATGAAGAGCTTCTCAAGAGTTGCGCCAGCAGCCTCCGCTCTTCTCTTAGGCTTGTTGTTCGTCACTTCCGGAGTCCCTGAGGCTGCGCGGGTGAGTCGCTCGGTTCCAGTGTGTCGCATCAACTTTGTAACCCGCGCGAATGCGTGCCGTGATCCGCTCAACGGCCTCGGCGTCGTAGACGGCTCGCCACCAATGCGCACCGAGAGCGCTGCCATTACTGCACGGGCAAAGAACGGGGCAATTCTCGTGAAAGAAGCAATTGCCGGGACGGCAATCTACGACAGCATACGCCAAACGGTCTGGGGCCAAATCGTTGTCCACGGCAGGACGCTGGTGGGCATTGAGATGCACACCACCTGGCACTTTCAGGGCGGGGCGCGACGGTGCTCCCGTCGAACCGACCGGTGGGGGGTTGCCTCCTGCTCCGAGAAGGCACTCGAGTTCGATGCGTCAGATGGAGACACCATCCCGATTGACGTGACGTTCAGCTATCAGCATCACGCGTACTCGACTCGCATCACCTATATCCCACTCAGCGATTGAAGCTCCTCCCCTATGGCCCGTAGGCTCTCAGTACGCCATCGGTTCCGCTGACGATAAGTTTGCCGTCTGGACCAAGGAGGGCGGTCGGAGTGCCGTGATGCGCCGGACCAGCGCGGAGGCTCGCGACCACGTGTCCTCCAGCGGTGACCACGCGCACTCTTCCATCGCCGCTGCCGACATACGCCCTTCCCGATGCGTCGACCACAAGAGAGGGGTGATAGTATGGGTCCGCTGTTTCCCCGATTCGAGTGGTCCAGAGCTGCTTTCCTGTTGCGCTCACTGCGCTGAGCCTGGTTCGTCCGGCCATCAGGACAACACCATCGGCGCGCTCGGCAAGTGCCAGCGGCGCCTCACGCCAGCGCAGCGACCAGAGGAGCCGGCCAGACGGGCTGTATGCCACGAGCTTGGTGCCGTACCCGAGGTAGACGATTCTCCCCTGCCCGACTAACGGACCGGACGGGGGAGAGCCGGGTAGCCGGCGCTGCCACACCACCGCGCCGCCTGGAGTGAGCGCCGTGAGCTGTCCTATGGAAGCTTCGTAGATCGTGCCGTTCGGTGAGAGCGCGGGGGCATAGGCCACGGGCAGGTGCGCAGTGACTCGACCCTGCCAGGAGATGATGTTGAGACCGATGTAGGGCTCGGTGCCCGTGCCGTTGTGTGGCCCGATTACCGGCGCGAAGATCGCTCCGTTCGAGGCGAGAGAGCTCGCTCCCTTCGGGAGGCCAAAGGGGGTGATCCTCCAGGCAACGCTCCCAGCAGGCCCAATAGCGATGGCCTCCGTGCCATTGGTGGCGGCTGCCTCGGGAGTGGTTGAGCTACCGTAGTTGAAGACGGTCCCATCGGCGGCGAGAACCGGATACCCTTCTCCGCAACATCCCCAAATGGCCCATCGCTGCCGAGCCGTCGCGTCGAGCGCTACGATGCCGGTCTTGTACGGGGCTCCTGCATAGATCTCTCCATTCGGGCCGACGAGCAAGGCGTAGAAACCCTTGCGTGCGAATAGCAAGTGCGGATGCGCAGGCCCCGTGGCTGGACTTCGACTGGTGCGCTGCGGATCGTGTCCCTGCATCGGCCAGCCTTGGAGCAAGTCGGCTCCTGGCCGCGCAAGGGCGGGAGTAACCGCGAGCCTCCCACCAGCCACAAGTATCACCGGCAGCGCAGCCAGTGTGATGAGCGCGAAGAGAACCATGAGACGACGCGGCACGACTTCCTCCGGCCTGCGGCCGCATGACGCGGCTCGCATTTCCACTGTACGCCCATGTTCGCTGTTTGTCACTTGCCGGACCTCACCGCTCGGGCAATGCCGCC
>Ga0207416_1003158_pt1 | contig 16342 bp, 17 predicted proteins | sample PaiPotPPM11metaG_FD_184107 | JGI IMG/M metagenome (GOLD analysis project Ga0207416, IMG submission 184107) | Iron sulfur acid spring bacterial and archeal communities from Banff, Canada, to study Microbial Dark Matter (Phase II) - Paint Pots PPM... ...
CTGCTGGCCCGCACCGAACGTCCGGCGACGAGGGCGGCGGCCACCCACGGCAGCATGCGCGTCAGCGGAAACGGGACCGGGACGACCGCGGTCACAAGCGCCCACGCGAGCAGCCCCGAGGCGGCCGCGGCGGCCGCGCGCGCGAGCCACCGCGCCGCCCCGGCCAGCGCGAGCCGGCGGACGACCGGCTGCAGCAGCCGCTGGAGTTCGCGGGCCTCGGCCGACTCGTTCATGCGAGATACCGCCGCAGCGTCCGGCGCGCCGCCCCGTCGCAGGCCAGGCCGAACGCCACGTACAGGGCGTACACGGCCGCGGGCAGCTCCCCGCGCTGCGCCGCGGCCGTGTCGAGCACCGGGTTGATCGTCCGCGCCGGCATCGGCAGCGCGAGCGTGCCGACGAAGACCAGCAGCAAGAGGCCCCAATGCGCGAGCGTCCGCGAGAACTCGGACTCGATCGCGATGCCGAGCCACATGCCCAATTGTCCCATGCTCCACGCCACCACGGCGATCAACGCGCCGGCGCTCACGAGTCCGGCCGCCGAGTCCTGGCGGATGCCGGCCGACAGCGCGACGAGCGGCGCCCCGAGCAGCAGCCAGTAGCCGGCCGTCGCGAGCGTCGCGAGGCTCTTGCCGGCGACGATCGACCGCGGCGTGAAGGGCGCGAAGACCAGATCGACCGGAGACTTTTCAGTCTCCACCGCAATCTCCTGGGCGGCGCAGGCCGACGCGAAGTAGGTCACGAGGATCGCCTCGACGACCAGCAGCGCCGTCGTCAGGCTCGTGGTTCGCTCGGCGGCCTGCGCGCCGAGCTCCGGCGGCATGCCGAGCCATGCGAGCACCCCAAGCACGCCGAGATAGAACAGCTCGATCGCGAAGATCTTGCGGCTGGCGGCGCGGGCCCGCAGATCCCCGCGCAGCACCGGGTTGCTCACGGCTGCACGACCCGCGGCGCCGGGCCCGCGATCGGCACCACGAGCACGACGTCCTGCCCCGCACGGCCGGCGCGGAGACGCTGCGGCAGCGCAAACATCGGCGCCGGCCCGGACCACTCGCCGACCAGCACCGGCCGCGGCAGCTGCGCAATCGCGCCCGGCGCCTGGCTCTCCGGGGCCCGGAAAAATCTCGCCGGCGACTGATCGTCGGCGACGGCGTCGGCGGCGCGGCGCCACCCGGTGTCGGGCACCCGGCGCGCGGTCCGGCCCGCGGGCAGGTCGCCGAGCGGGTACACGAGGCCGTGCCACCAGACCGCGGCGTCCCGCAGTCCGGCACGATCGAGGTCCGCCGTCAACGTCCGCCCGCCGGGACCGAATCGGGCCGACGTCCGCAGCGGCACCGCGGTCAGCGCCTGGAACACCCACGACACGTCGGGCCGCACGACCCCGTCCAGCACCGCGGTCTCGTCGCGCCACCGCAGGCGAAGATCGCCGGTCATCGTCACGGGCGCGGCCACGGCGCCGGGCGGGGCCGCGACTTCGACGGACCCGCCGTACGGCACCGCCGCCGCGGCAACAATCAGGGCGCGCGCGACCGGCGCCCCGGACGCCTGTTCCAACACGGCCACCTGCGTCAGCGCGGTGGACCGCGCACGGGCGCCCACCGCGAGCGTCACAAAGACGGCGACGGCCAGCGCGGCAACCGCCGCGCCGGCCGCGGCACCCGCCGGCGTCGGGCGGCGGCGGCGGAGCACCGCGAGGCCCGCGACGTACAGCGCGATGAGGAACCCCGCCGCGACGTGCGAGAAACGGTCCGCCGGCGCGCGCGGATTCAACCGCTCGGCCAGCACGGACGCGTCGACGAACGCGGGCGCCGGCGCGCCGAGCGCGGCCGCCCATAGACGCGCGCGGCCCGCCCACTCCGCGAGCGGCGGCACCGTCGGATCGATGCCCCAGACGCTCACATGTCCGTCGCCTTCGGCGGCCCCGGCGACGACCGGAACGCCGGCCGCGCGCGCCACGTCGGCTCCCGGCTGCGGCACCAGCGCGACCGCCGGGATCGGCCCGGCCGGCACCACACCGCCGAAGCGCGCGGCGAGATCCGCCGGGGAGGTGAGCGCGTACGCGCCCTCGAGATGCGCGGGCAGAATCGGCAGGAGAAACGCGGGCAGCGGCATTCCGGGCCGCGCGATCACGACGAGCCGGCCGCCGAGGCGCACCCACGTGAGCAGCGCCGTGCGCTGCGCCTCGCCGAGACGCGAAGGATCGAGGTCCCGCAGCACGAGGAGATCCACGCCCGTATACTCCTGCCAGCGCGCCGGCAGCGCGTCGGGCGTCACGTACGCGTCGACGGCGCGCTCGTCCACCCGCCGCAGCGCGCCGAGACCGGCGCGCACCTGCGAGACGAGCACGACGAGGCGGCCGGCGATGCGCGCCGGATCGAGCGGCACCTCGGCGCGGGCGATCACCCGCCCGCCGAGCATGAGCCGCACGCGGACCGGACGCCGCACGTCCTGGATCACCACCGGCACCCGCACCCGCTCCACGGCGCCGGCGACCGCCTGAAACGGCACCACGGTGGATACGGTCGCGCGACCCGTCTGCGGCACGAGCGCGGCCGTCTCGACCACGATTTCGGCGGGACCGCCCGCGGGCATCGGCGGCGTCTGCACGTCGAGCGGCGCGGGCGCGCCGGGCCGCACCGCGCCGTCGAAGCCGACCGCCACCGCGAGCGGTGCCTGCGCGGCGGCCGGCGGACCGGCCGCCGCGCACAGCGCCAATGACAGCGCGAGGGCGCGGCCGATCGGCCGCGCCCTCGCGCCTGCGCCGCTGTTACGAAGCGGAGCCGCCGCCACCGGACCGCGACGCGGGTTTGGATCGCGCGCCGCCGGATTTCGTGCCGTCGTTCGACTTGGCGCCCCCGTCCGCCGCGGCGCCGGAGTCCGTCCCGCTTTTTCCGCCTTCGCCGGACGACTTGTCGGACGACTTGTCGGACGAGGACGACTCGCTCTTCTTCGCGTCGCCCTCGACCGGCGCCGGGGTCTTGCGGTAGTCCGTGATGTGCCAGCCCGATCCTTTGAAGATGATTCCCACCGGTGTGAAAACACGCCGCACCGCGCGGCCGCACCGCTCGCACTTCGGCGGCGTGGCGTTGACCGCGTGCATCGCTTCGAACTGATGCCCGCAGTGCGGACAGCGGTATTCGTAGGTCGGCACTCGATTCACCCCCACACGTGTGCCGCGGCCCCGCCACATGGCTGGCGGGGCCGCCGCCCCATACATTACGGGCTCATTGTCTCGCCGCCCGGAGATTGTGTCAAGGCGGCGCCGCGGTACAATGACGGCGCCCGAGCGCGCCCGGGAGTCTGCGCATGGCCGAGCACATCTTGGGATCGATCCGCGACGGATACGACCGCGTGGCGGACGAGTATGCCCGCCGCCTGTTCGACGAGCTGCGGGCCAAACCGCTCGACCGCCGCCTGTTGGACCGCTTCGCGGCCGACGTCGGCGGGCGCGGCGACGTGTGCGACATGGGCTGCGGCCCCGGGCAGGTCGCGCGCCATCTGCGCGACGCGGGCGCCGCCGTCTTCGGCCTGGATCTCTCGCCGCGCATGGTCGCGGAGGCGCGCCGGCTCAACCCCGACATCACCTTCCGCGAAGGCAACATGCTGGCGCTCGACCTTCCCGACGGCACGCTCGCCGGGATCGCCGCCTTCTATGCGATCGTCAACATCCCGGCCGCGTCCCTCCCGGTGGTGTTCCGCGAAATGACGCGGGTGCTGCGGCCCGGCGGCCTGCTGCTGCTCGCGTTTCATGCCGGCCGCGAGACGCTGCGCGAGCGCGAATTGTGGGGCCGGCCGGTCGACCTGGAGTTTTTCTTTTTCGAGCCGGCGGCGATCCGGCGCGAATTGGAGCTGGCCGGTCTCGTCGCGGAAGATCTCGTCGAACGCGGACCGTATGCGCCGGACGTCGAGTACCAGAGCCGGCGCGCCTATATTTTCGCGCGCCGGCCCGGCTCGTGACACCGGGCTAGCGCCGTTCGAGCGTCGCCACCCAGACGAAGCCTTCGCGGCGTCCGGTATCGGTGCCGAAGGCCAGCCGCGTTCCGTCCGGCGACCACACGATCGCGATCGGCGCCTGCGGCGGGGCCGCCTCGGGGCGGTAGTCGCCGAGCCACAGCCGTTCGCCGGTGAGCGCGCCGGCAATCTCGAGCGCAACACGGCCGCTCTCCGCCCGCGCATACGCCACCACGGTACCCGCGGGCGACCATGCCACGCCGCTGTACCGTCCGGGAGGCGTGAGCGCACGCCGCCCTGTCCCATCCGCGCGCATCACCGCGACGCGGGCCTCGCCCTCTCCGGCGCCCGATGCGGCCGCGCCGTCCAGGTAGGCAATAAAACGCCCTTCCGGCGACGGAACGGGATCGCGTCCGCCCGGCGGCAGGACCTGCACGCGCGGCGCCGCCCGGACCCCGACACGGAAGAACACGACGCGATCCGCGGCGCCGCGGTCTCCCGCGGTCACCGCCAGGCCGGCGTTCCCGGACAGCCAGACCAGCGTGTGCATCTCGAGGCCCGGCGGCAGCGATCCGATGCGAACGGCGGCGCCGGACGCCGGCACCGTCCACAGCGCGACGCCGGCTCCGTTGGAGGTCGCGTACACCGGACCCGCCCCGGCGAAGGTACCCCGCTCGAAGCCGCCGCGGCCGGGCGGCGGCCACGCGTAATCCCGGACGACCACGTCCGGGACGAGCGCGCGCGGCGAGGGATCGTCAAGGGCGTACCCGAGTAGCCGGCCTCTCACCAGCGCGGCCAGCGTGCGGCCGTCCGGCGACCAGGCCACGCGCTCGGCGCCCGCGGCCGCCGCGATGCGCCGGCGTCCGGCGTCTCCCGCCTCCGGACGCACACTCCACAGCGCATCGGCCGTGCCGAAGGCCAGATGCCGTCCGTCCGGCGCCCAGGCCGGCGGACTGATCGCGCGAAGGTCCGAAATCCGCACCAGGCCGGCCGACCGGAGGAACGGCGGCCCGGCGCCGATCGGGACGCGCTGCACCGCGCAGGCGGCACAAACGAACACGGCCGCCAGGATCGCTCCTGGCAGCCGTGCCCATCGTCCCACGGCGCGCGACGGCCGTGGCGTCAGCAGACGGTGTACTTGCCGCCGGCGAGGTCGCGGCAGAAGACGTTGATGCCGGCCAGCTCCCGATCGACGACGTCGCGGACCTTGCGCTCCACCGCCCCGCGGCGCACGCCCTTCGCGAGGATAATCTGGGCCGCGGTGATCGGCTGGTCGATCGGCTTGCCGATCTGGCTGACCATCCAGATGTACACTTCGCGGATGCCCGAGACTTCTTCGTAGACCTTCTGCGCCACCTGATGCGTGAACACCGAGTAGATCTTGCCGACGTGCGACACGGGGTTCTTGCCCGCCGCCGCCTCCGTACCCATCGGCCGGTTGATCGCGATCACGCCGTTCACCTTGTTGCCGCGGCCGACCTGGCCGCTGTCGCCCGACTCCGCCGACGTGCCGAGCACCGACAGGTAGACGCCGTTCTGCCCGCGTCCCGGCTCGTCGAGCGTGTTGAGGTCGAAGCGCACGCGCTCGAGGGTCGTGCGCTTCTTGAGAAATGCCACGACCGACTCGTGCAGCTGGCGCTTGCGGCGGAAATACTGATCCTCGCCCTCCACGAACCGGTCGACGAACGCCACGGCCGCGGTCAGACGCAGCTCCGGGCCGAGCCGCACGCCCATCACCTTGACGTCCTCGCCGGCCTCGGGAAACTCTTCCTTGAACGTCCGGGAGTTGATGTACTGCTCGGTCTCCCGCACGATCCGCTCCGTCTCGGTCATCGGCCAGTACCCGACCGCGGCGGAGGTGTCGTTGGCGCCGGTGGTGTCGCGGCTGAAAATGTCGACGAGCTCGGCCGACCCCGGCTTGAGCTCGAGCTGGTAGGTGACGTGCGGGCCGTCCTGGTCGTCGGCCCCGCCCGGGTCGACGAACCGGAGGTTCTCGCGGATCCAGTGCTTCGCCGTCCGGATCGCGATGTCGCGGATCGGCAGCTCGCGCCCGTTGATCCCGTAGGTCGCGCGGTCCCCGAAGATGAGGCGCATCGGCTCGCGGATGGAGCCGCCGCCGAACTTGGTCTCGGCGTCTCCGGCGACGAGGAAGGCTTTGTCGATGTTGTGATGGAGAATGTGCCCGAACTGGCTGATGTACTCTTTGCTCAGCTCCACCGAGACCCGATCCATGATCGCGTCACAGATCGAGTCGGGATGGCCCACGCCCTTGCGCTCGACCATCTCGACCTGCAGCTCGCCGACCGGCACCCCCGGCAGCGTTTCCACCTTGATATCGCGCATCTCGCCGCTTCCTCCACCCCCGTAGATTCGACCATGCTGGTTCGCCGCAGTCCCGGGAACCCCTGCGGACGTGCGCGCGACGCGGCGCGCAGCCGCTCGATGATCGGCCGTGTTGCCGTAGTGCCGTAATGATGTTCGCGACGCGGAACCGCTGCGGATCCCGGAACCGGCCCGATCTAGCTCTCGGCGTTCCCGCCGCCGCCGGATTCGATGACATGGTGGCCGGCCGCTCGGGTGCCATGCTGGCCGGGAGCGGAGCGGACGGCAGGTCGGCCGGCAGGCGCGAGCACGGCGCTGTCGACCGCCTCGGCCTGCTTCTCGCGCACGACGACCTCGACTTCTTTCATCAGGCCTTCGAGCAGCTCGGCTTCCGGCAGGCTCGCGACGATCCGCCCGCGCTTGAAGATGAGGCCCATGCCGCGGCCGCAGGCCACGCCGAGATCCGCCACCCTCGCCTCGCCCGGCCCGTTCACGGCGCAGCCCATCACCGCGACCTTGACCGGCACGGTATAGGCGGCGAGCCGGCGTTCCACCTCTTGGGCGAGCGCCACGATGTCCACGTCGGCGCGGCCACACGAAGGACACGCGACCAGGATCGGCCCGCGCATTCTCAGGCCCAGCGCCTTCAAGACCTCGAAGCCCGCCTTCACTTCTTCGACCGGATCCGTCGCGAGCGAGATGCGGATGGTATCGCCGATGCCCCGCGAAAGAATCGCGCCGAGGCCGACGGCCGATTTGACGGTGCCCGCCCACGTCGTGCCGGCCTCGGTGATGCCGACGTGCAGCGGGTACGGCATCTGTTCCGAGATACTCGTATAGGCGTCCAGCGCCATCTCGACGTCGCTCGCCTTGACCGACACGACGATGTCGTGGAAGTCGAGATCCTCGAGGATGCGGATCTCGTCGAGCGCGCTGTCCACCAGCGCCGCGGCGCACGGGTCCCCGTATTTTCGCAGCATTTCCTTGGAGAGCGAGCCGACATTCGCGCCGACCCGGATCGGCACGCCGCGCGCCTTCGCCTCGCGGGCCACGGTCCGCACGCGATCCTCGCTGCCGATGTTCCCGGGATTGAGCCGCAGCTTGTCGACCCCGCCCTCGAGCGCCGCGAGCGCCAGCCGGTAGTCGAAGTGGATGTCGGCGACGAGCGGCACGTGAATGCGGGCCTTGATCGCCGGAAGCGCGGCGGCGGCCGTGCGGTCGGGAACGGCCACGCGCGCGATCTCCACCCCGGCCGCTTCCAGCGCCAGAATCTGGGCGACCGTCGCGTCCGGGTCGCGGGTGTCGGTCGTCGTCATCGACTGCACGGCGATCGGGGCGCCGCCGCCCACCGGCACGCGTCCGATCTGCACCCGGCGTGTCTTGGTCCGATCCATGGCCGCTATTGTAGCACGTTCATGCTACGGCAGCGTTAAGTGCACCGGATGCAGCACGTCGCGCACCGTGAGCGCCAGAATCAGGCACAGCAGCAGCGCGAGGCCGACGAGATGGACGTAGCCTTCGCGGCGCGGATCGACGGGCCGCCGCCGCAGACCCTCGACGATGAGGAATGCGACCCGGCCGCCGTCGAGCGCCGGCAGCGGAAACAGGTTGAACAGCCCGATGATGATGCTGAAAAACGCCGTAAAGTACAGGAACGTCTCCCCGCCCGCGTGGGCGGCCTGGCCGAGCACGTTGACCGCGGTCACGGGGCCGCCGAGCTCGCCGAGCAGCCGGCCGGATTGGATCAGGTTGCCGAGCGTCGCCAGATAGGCGCCCGCGTCGCGGACCGTCGTCACGGCCCCCCAGCCGACGGCCCGCACGGGATCGAGACGGCCGCGCACCACGGTGGGCGCGAACCCGGTGATCCACACCTTCTGGCGGGGATCGAGGCGGGTCCGGACGTGCAGGATGAAGCGCCGCGACCCGCGCTGCACGAGGATCGCGAGCGTCCGGTCGCCGCTGCGGTGGATCAGATCGATCATCTGCTGGCCGTCGCGCATCAGCCGGCCGTCGACGGAGATGACCGTGTCCCCGGTCTGGAGCCCGGCCTGCGCCGCGGGATAGCCGGGCACGAGCGTGCCGACCTGCGTGCTGACGCGCAGCGGGATGCCGTAGGACATCGCGACCGCCGCCAGCAGCACGATCGCGAGCACGAAGTTCATCGCCGGACCGGCCAGCACGACGGCGAGCCGCCACACGACGGACTTGCCGCGGAACGTGCGCTCCGGCGGGACGCCGGGACTGTCCGCGTCCTCGCCCGCCATGTTCACGTAGCCGCCGATCGGCAGCAGGTTGAGGCTGTAGGTCGTCTCGCCGCGGGTGAACGCGAAGAGCCGCGGGCCGAACCCCATCGCGAACGCGTGCACCAGGATGCCGGCCCGCTTCGCCACGATCAGGTGGCCCACTTCGTGCACCAAAATCATCAGTTCCAGGGCCAGCACGGCCAGGATTATCGTCGACACGCGAGATCCCCCTGTCTAACGCAGGACCTCCGGCCGCTTCGCGGCCTCCTGCCCGTTTCGTTCATGATCTCGATCTCCATTATGCCGCGCACACCGCCGCTACAGCGGCGCGGGCCTCGCAGTCCGCCGCGACCACGTCCGCGAGCGAGGCGGCGGGACGGGTCACGTGCGCATCGAGCGCGCGGCGAACCGCCGGCGCGATGTCCATGAAGCCGATGCGGTCGTCGAGAAACAGCCGCACGGCGGCCTCGTTCGCGGCGTTGAGGGCCGCGGGCGCGGTGCCGCCGCGCCGCAGCGCCTCGCGCGCCAATCCGAGGCACGGAAACCGTGCCTCGTCGGGCGCCTCGAACTCCAACGTCCCGAGCGTACGCAGGTCGAGGCGGGCGATCGCCTGCGGCACCCGCCGCGGATACGTGAGCACCGCTTGAATCGGCAGGCGCATGTCGGCCGGCCCGAGCTGCGCCAGGATCGAGCCGTCGACCAGCTCCACACACGAGTGCACGATGCTCTGCGGATGGATCACGACGTCGATCCGCTCGGGTGCCACGCCGAACAGCCAGTGCGCTTCGATGATCTCGAGGCCCTTGTTCATCAGGGTCGCGGAGTCGACCGTCACCTTCGGGCCCATCTGCCACGTCGGATGCCGCAGCGCGTCCTCCCGCGTCACCCGGGCCATGGCGTCGGCCGGCGTGCGGCGAAACGGTCCGCCGGACGCGGTCAGCCACAGCCGCGCCACGTCGGCGGACGGCCGTCCTTCCAGACACTGAAAGATCGCCGCATGCTCGCTGTCGATGGGCAAGAGGCGCCGGCCCGCGCGCGCGGCGGCGTCCACGACGAGCGCGCCCCCGGCGACGAGCGCCTCCTTCGTCGCCAGCGCCACGTCGGCGCCGGCGCGCAGGGCGGCCAGCGTGGGCGACAGTCCGGCGACGCCTTCCACGGCGACCACGACGAGATCGACGCCGGAGGCCGCGAGGCGGTCGAGGCCCTCCGGACCGGAGAACACCTCGCCCCTCCACCCCGGGACCGCCGCGCGCAGCGCTTCGGCGTCCTCCGCGCGCTGCAGGGCCGCGGCCGCGGGGCGGAACATCCGGATCTGCGCGGCCAGGGTCGCGACGTCGCGGCGCGCCGCGAGGGCCGCCACCTCGACCTCGGCGCCGGCGCCGCGCAGACGGCCGACGACGTCGAGCGTGGCCCGCCCGATCGAGCCGGTCGATCCGAGCAGCGCGATCCGCCTCACAGTCCGAGCCACCCCCGCATCACCGCGTAGCCGATGACCGCCGCGAACAGCAGCCCGTCGAATCGGTCGAGCATGCCGCCGTGTCCCGGCAGCACCCACCCGGCGTCCTTGACGCCGACCTCGCGCTTGATCGAGGACTCCCACAGGTCTCCGACGATGCTGGCGCCGGCGCACAGCCCGCCGACCGCGACGGCCAGCGGGACCGGAACGCCCCCCGCCCACGCGAACACCAGTCCGGCGAGCACGCCGGCCGCCACCCCCGCGGCGGCGCCCTCACGGGATTTGTGCGGGCTCACCCGCGGCAGCAGCTTGTGCCGGCCGATGCTCAGACCGACGAAGTACGCGACACTGTCGGCCGCCCAGACGGCGCAGATCACCAGCAGTGCCGGGATCGCGCTCGGCCGCCCGCCCGGGAAGACCGGCAGCGCCCGCAGCCGGATCAGGTAGGTCGCGAGATACGCGACGTAGAGCACGCCGAGGAGCGTGAGTCCCGTATTGACGAGCGAACGGTCCGGATGTCCGCGCCGCAGCTGCGTCAGGATCGTGTACACGAGGAGGACCGGCAGCACGAACGGCGCCCACCGGGCCGGCCACGCGCCCGGCCACGCCGCCGCGACGGCGAGCCAGAGCCCCGCCGCGAGCCCGGCCTCCCAGATCGGCTGATAGCCCGCGCGCGCGGCCATGTCATAGAACTCCAGAAGGCCCACGACGATCAAGGCGGCGACGCCCGCGAACAGCCAGGGGCCGCCGAGCAGCACCAATGCGACCACGAGCGGCACGCCCCACATCGCGGTCAGCGCCCGCTGCGCGAGCGTGCGGCCGGGCGCGGCCCCGGACGCCACGGGCTCGTCGCGGCCGACCGTTGCCACCACGTCCCGCACGCTATCCACGGTCCACGCCCCCGAAGCGCCGCTCGCGGGCCTGATAGGACGCCACGGCCTCGACGAGATGCTCGGGCGTGAACTCCGGCCACGGCACGTCGGTGAAGTACAGTTCCGTGTACGCGGCCTGCCACAGCAAGAAGTTGCTGAGCCGCTGCTCCCCGCCGGTGCGGATCAAGAGATCCGGGTCCGGCAGGTCCGGCGCGAACAGATGGCGGGCGATCGTCTGCTCGTCGATCGCGTCCGGCGCGAGCCCGCCCGCGGCGACGGCGCGCGCGATCCGGCGCACCGCCTCGGTCAGCTCGCGGCGCCCGCCGTAGTTGAGCGCGAGGTTGAGGGTGATCGTGCGGTTGTGCTGGGTCAGCGACGTGACGCGGTCGATCGCGTCCTGCACCGCCGGCGGCATCTCCTCGACCAGGCCGGACGCGCGGAAGCGCACGCCGTTCGTGTGCAGCTCCTGGGCCTCGGCGTCAAGGGACTCGAGGAGGAGCGTCATCAGCGCGTGCACTTCATCCGCCGGGCGCCGCCAGTTCTCGGTGCTGAACGTGTACAGGGTCAGGATGCCGATGCCGCACTCGCAGGCCCCGCGCAGGACGTGCCGCAGCGCTTCCCGGCCGGCGCGGTGCCCTTCCACGCGCGAGAGCCCGTGCCGCTCGGCCCAGCGTCCGTTGCCGTCCATGATGATGGCCACGTGCCGCGGGATCCGCGTCCGGTCGAGCGCGGCGAGTCCGGCGATCTCGTCGCGGGCGCCGGATGCGGCAGATTCGGCCTCCCCATCGCGGGGAGGCCGAGTCCGCGCGGCCCCGGGTCCGGTGCCTCGCGCGCTCACGTCCGCGCGTCCTCGTCCGCGACGCCGTCCCGGCCCTGATCGCCGGCGGGGCGCCGCGCGGCAGTGCCACCGATCGCGGGGGTATCACTTCGCTCGCCGGCGATCACCAGCGCCACGCGGCCGCCCGCGACGCGCTGCCGCAGCACGCGAAAGGGCGGAAGGAGCCCGCGCCGCGGGGGATGCGTCTCCGTCGTCTCGACGTCGTCCCATCCGGCGTCGGCGAGGACCGCCCGCGCTTCGTCGAGCAGATACCCCACCACGCTCGGGGGGGGGCCGGCATCCATCAGACTTCGGTGATCTCCTTTTCCTTGGCCGCGAGCAGCGTGTCGATCTCCTTGATGTACTGGTCGGTGATCTTCTGCAGCTCGTCCTGGTGCCGGCGGGCGTCGTCCTTCGACAGGTCGCCGGCCTTCTCGAGCCGCTCCAGCTTCTCCCGGTGATCGCGCCGGATATTGCGGACCGCCACACGGCCGTCCTCCGCCTGCTTATGCACCACTTTGACCAGTTCTTTGCGCCGGTCGCCGGTGAGTGAGGGGATCGGCAGCCGGATCACCGCCCCGTCGGTGGACGGGCTCAGCCCGAGCTCGGACTTTTGGATCGCGCGCTCGATCTCTTTGATCAGCGCCTTGTCCCACGGCTGGATCACCAGAAGGCGCGCTTCCGGCACCGACACGTTGGCGACCTGGGTGATGGGCGTCGCGATGCCGTAGTAGTCGACGGTCACGCGCTCGAGCAGCGCCGGGCTGGCGCGGCCCGTCCGGACGCCGGCGAACTCCCGCTTGGTCGCGTCCACGGCCTTCTGCATGTGGGTCTTCGCGTCAGCGACGAGCGCGTGCATCGAGGCTCCCTCCCCCCACCAGCGTCCCGATCTCTTCGCCGAGCACCGCGCGCCCGAAGTTCCCCGGCCGCGAGATGTCGAACACGATGATGGGCATGCCGTTGTCCATGCACAGGGAGGTCGCCGTGGCGTCCATGACCTTCAGACCGCGGTTGAGAACCTCCATGTAGTCGAGGGTCCGGAACCGGACGGCGTCGGGGTACTCGCGCGGGTCCTTGTCGTACACGCCGTCGACGCCCTTCTTCGCCATCAGGATCGCGCCGGCTTCGATCTCGATCGCGCGGAGCGCGGCCGCGGTGTCGGTGGTGAAGTACGGGCTCCCCGTGCCGCCGGCAAAGACCACGACCCGCCCCTTCTCGAGGTGGCGGATCGCGCGCCGGCGGATGTAGGGCTCCGCGACCTGATGCATCTCGATGGCGGTTTGGACCCGGGTCTCGAGCCCCTCCCGCTCCATCGCGTCCTGCAGCGCCAGCGCGTTGATGACGGTGGCAAGGAGGCCCATGTAGTCCGCGGTCACCCGCGCGACGCCGGCCCGGGCCGCCACCTGCACCCCGCGGGCGATGTTGCCCCCGCCGACGACCAGCGCGACGTCCACCCCCGACTGCCGGACGGTGCGGACTTCCCGCGCCACCAGGTGCAGGACGTCGGAATCGAGGCTCTTATCACCGGAGCCGGCGAGCGCCTCCCCGCTGAGCTTGAGGAGGACGCGGCGGTACGGCGGCGCCGGCCCGTCGGTCATGCTTCGCCGAGCTTGAACCGGGCGAACCGGCGGACCTTGATGTTCTCCTTGGTCCGCGAGATCGCGTCGTGCACGACCTCGCCCACGGTCCTCGCCTTGGCGCCCTCGTCGCGGATGAACGGCTGGTCGAGCAGGCACACGGTCGCGAAGTACTTCTCGAGCTTGCCCTCGGCGATGCGGACGGCGACCGCCTCCGGCTTGCCGTCCGCGATGGCCTGGGCGACGTAGGCCGCGCGCTCCGAGTCGAGGGCGTCGGCCGGGATCTCCTCGCGCGAGATGTAGCGGGGATCGGTCGCGGCGATCTGCATCGCGATGTCGCGGGCCAGCGTCTTGAACTCTTCGGTCCGCGCGACGAAGTCCGTCTCGCAGTTGATCTCGACGAGCACGCCGAGGCGCCCGCCCGCGTGAATGTACGAGGTGACGATGCCGTCGTTCGCCACACGGCCGGTGCGCTTCGCCGCCGCGGCGAGGCCCTTGGCGCGCAGGGCCTGCACCGCTTTCTCGACGTCGCCCGCGCACTCGGCCAGCGCGTTGCGGCAGTCGATGATGCCGGCGCCCGTGCGCTCGCGCAGCGCCTTGACCTGCGCGGCCGTAATCTCCGTGGGTGCTCCCTTGCGGTCCGGCATCAGGCCTGGACCTCCTGCTCCTCGGCGGGCTCTTCCACCACGTGCTCTTCGCCCGGCAGCGGGGCCATCGGCGCGGGCTCGACGCCCTCCGCCCCGGCGACCGCCTCTTCCTCGACGATCTCGGCCTTGCGCCGCTCCTCGTAGCCCTCGAGCGCCGCGTTGGCGATCCGGTTCGTGATGAGGCGCACCGCGCGAATCGCGTCGTCGTTGCCGGGAATCGGGTACCCCGCCTCGTCCGGGTCGCAGTTCGTGTCGATGATCGCCACGACGGGCACCCCGAGCTTCCGCGCCTCGGCGATCGCGATGTGCTCTTTGCGCGTGTCGACGACGTATACCGCCGACGGCACGGCGCGCATCGTCGCGATCCCGCCGAGGTACTTCTCGAGCCGGGCGAGTTCGTCCATCAACTGCGTCTGCTCGCGCTTCGGCAGGATCTCGAGCGTCCCGTTGTCCCGCATGTCGATGAGCTCGTGCAGCCGCTCGATCCGGCTCTTGATCGTCTGGAAATTCGTCATCATGCCGCCGAGCCAGCGCTGGTTCACGTAGAACTGGTGCGCGCGGATCGCCTCCTCGCGGATGGCGTCCTGCGCCTGCTTCTTCGTGCCGACGAACAGCACGGTGCCCCCCTGCGCGACGGTCTCGCGCACGAACCGGTAGGCCGTATCGATCAGCGGCACCGATTTCTGCAGGTCGATGATGTGGATCCCGTTGCGTTGGGTGAAAATGAACGGGGCCATCTTCGGGTTCCACCGGCGTGTCTGGTGCCCGAAGTGCACCCCGGCTTCCAACAACTGCTTCATCGTAACAACGGCCACAGTACTACCTCCCGTCCGGTTTTGGCCTCCGCCCGGATCATCCCGCGCCGGAACCCGGAGTACGCATCACGCGTCCCCGGGCACCGCCGGCGCAGTCACGCGGGCGTGTGAGAATGCCTGAATAGTATAACATACGCGGTGCGGCGCCGCGTGCAGGCTCGATGTGGCGTCGCACGAATCTGACAACGGTCAGGGATCTCGACCGCCTAGCCGGTGCGAGGGCTCCCGGCGAAGGCGGTCCGGAATCCCGAGCCGGCCTGAGATGGGAGTCCTCGTGCGGAGGTAGTCGGACCTGCCTCTGGACCGTCGGCTTACAAGACGTAGCGGCTGAGGTCGCGGCTGTCGAGGATGCCGCGGAGGCGCTCCCGGACGTAGGCGGCGTCCACGACGACGTGGGCCGGCGCCTCGGGGGCGGCGAACGACAGATCCTCTGTCACTTTCTCGAGGACGGTGTGCAGGCGGCGGGCCCCGATGTCTTCCGTTTGCCCGTTCACTTCCTGCGCGATGCGGGCAAGCTCGCGGATCCCGTCGTCGGGGAATTCGACCGCGACGCCCTCCGTCGCCAGCAGCGCCGCGTACTGCTTGGTCAGCGCGTTGTGCGGCTCGACCAGAATCCGCACGAAGTCTGCCTCGGTGAGCGGGGCGAGCTCCACACGGATCGGCAGCCGCCCCTGCAGCTCGGGAATCAGGTCGGACGGCTTGCTGACGTGAAAGGCGCCGGCCGCGATGAACAGCACGTGGTCGGTGCGGACGGGGCCGTACTTGGTGGTCACGGTCGAGCCCTCGATGATCGGCAGGATGTCGCGCTGCACGCCTTCCCGCGACACGTCCGGTCCCGCCCCGCCCTCCCGGCCGGCGATCTTGTCGAGCTCGTCGATGAACACGATGCCGGCGTCCTGCGCCCGCCGGACGCCTTCGCGGACGACCTCGTCCATGTCGATCAGCTTCTGGGCCTCTTCCGCGGTCAAGATCCGCCGCGCCTCGGCGACGGTCGTGCGCCGCCGCTTCCGGCGCCTCGGCAGGATCGTGCCGAACAGATCCTGGAGGTTGACCCCCATCTCCTCGACGCCCTGGCCGGAAAAGACCTCGACCGTCGGCGTGGACGTCTCTTCGACGTCAAGCTCGACCTGGTCGCGGTCGAGCTCGCCCCGGTCGAGCCGCTCGCGCATCGCGGCGCGCCGGGTCGCGAGGTCGGCGGCCTCGGGCCCTCCGGCCGTACCGGCGCCGGGCTGCGCCTCGGGCGCCAGGCCGGGCCGCCCGCTGAACAGCATCTCGAGCGGATTGGCGAGGCCCGCCTCGCGGCGCGGCGCCGGCTCCAGAATCTCGACCAGACGGTCGCGCGCGTGGGCCGCGGCGCGCTCCTGCACGGCCTCGACCCGTTCGGCCTTCACCATCTGCACCGCGGTCTCGGCGAGGTCGCGGACCATCGAATCGACGTCGCGGCCGACGTAGCCCACCTCGGTGAACTTGGTCGCCTCGACCTTGAGGAACGGCGCGCCGGCGAGCCGGGCGAGACGCCGCGCGATCTCGGTCTTGCCGACGCCGGTCGAACCGGTCACAGACTGCTCACGTTCTGACTCCGCAAATGGTCACCATCTATTATCCGTTCCATCCGCTCGCCAAGATGAAGGTCTCGGTCCATTGC
>Ga0207416_1003160_pt1 | contig 16327 bp, 16 predicted proteins | sample PaiPotPPM11metaG_FD_184107 | JGI IMG/M metagenome (GOLD analysis project Ga0207416, IMG submission 184107) | Iron sulfur acid spring bacterial and archeal communities from Banff, Canada, to study Microbial Dark Matter (Phase II) - Paint Pots PPM... ...
CTTCGACCCTGAGCAACGAGCGCATGGGGAATGCCACCTGCATCTTCAACCTGCTGCGGAATATCGGCGGGTCGATCGGGATTGCGACTGCGCAGACGTTTTTGATTCGGCGTACCAGCTTCCATGAGACGCAACTGGCGGCCGACCTTCCGCGGAGCGGCTACCGGTTGCAGCAGCAGATGAGTGCGGCGGGCGGATACCTGGGCCAGCATCTGGGGAAGGCGGCCGGACGGCCCGGAGCGATGGCCCTGATCTACCGCAACCTGGAACGGCAGGCGATGCTGCTGTCGTTCATGGATGTGTTCCGCTGGACGGCGCTGGTGGCATTTGCGTCGGCGGTGATGGTGTGGCTGTTCCACAAAGTGACGCATCACGACGACGGCTCGGTGCAGGTGCATTCCGGGCACTGAAGTCTCCGATTGCCGCTGCGGCGATAGCGTGGGATACTGGGCAGCATGCTCCTCGAAATGACCATCGACAGGCTGGATCCCGTTTCTGCTGTAGTCACGATTAACGGCTCGTTGACCCTCGGTACAAACCTCAAGATGCTGGAAGCGCAGGTACGGCAACTGATCATCGATGGTGTGGATCGGCTGGTGCTGGACCTGACCGGCTGTTCCTACTCGGACAGCGCGGGCCTCGGGTTCCTGATGCTCACGAATGGGATGATCGTGGAGCGCGGCGGAACGATGCGGCTGTGTGGAGTCAGCGATCGGGTGATGTCGCTGCTCAAGATGACGACGACGGACAAGATGCTTCCCTGCGATCCCAACCGCCAGGTCAGCATCGACCTGCTGGGGCCGATGGAGAGCGCTTAGTTTGGCTGCGCGTCACTGCGGATTGTCTGTCCGGTTGAGCAGGTAATCCAGCCCACAGATGCGAAACCAGCGGTAGCCGTACGGCTCAAACAGGATGGTGTGCTTGCCTTTCTTGTCCGGTGAGCTGTGATCCTCCGACAACAGGTTGACCAGGGTGCACGCCTTCTCGTCGTCCGCTCGCAACGAGATCTCAACCTCGCAGGGCTCCGCGCTCAGGTTGTGCATGCACAGGACTGAATTGTTGCGCCAGACGTAACGCATCGCCAGGACCTCGCGCGTCTTCGTAGGAATGAAGGAGAAGTCCCCGGAGCCGATTTCCGGCACCTCTTTCCTCATGCGGATGATGCGTTCCATCCAGTTGAGCATCGAGTTCGGATCACGACGCTGCACCGCGACGTTGACATGCGGATAGCCGTACGGGCCCTCCGTGATGATCGGCATTACCGGCTTGGCGTTCCTGGTAAACCCGGCGTTCGGCTCGGTCGACCACTGCATCGGCGTGCGCGCGCAATTGCGCTCCGGCAGGCTGAGGTCGTCGCCCATCCCAATCTCATCGCCATACCGGATTACCGGAGTGCCGGGCAGCGTCATCATCAGGCTGTAGGCGAGTTCCAGCCGGCGGCGATCTCCCTGCAACATGGGCGCAAGGCGGCGGCGAATCCCGCGATTGTAAAGTTGCATGTTCTTGTCGGGGCCGAATGCGGCGAAGACGGTCTGGCGCTGGGTCTGGGTGAGGCGTCCGAGGTCGAGTTCGTCATGATTGCGCAGAAACTGGCCCCATTGCGCGGTCGCGGGGCGCGGCTTGGTCTTTTCGAGCGATTGCATCAGCGGCCGGCAGTCGCTGCTGGCCAGCGCGTAGAAGAGATGCTGATTGACCTGGAAGTTGAACATCATCTGTAGCCGCTCTCCAGCGTTGCCGAAGTAGCGGAGATCGGTATTGGGCACGACGTTGGCCTCGGCGAGGATGATCGCGTCGCCCTTTCGCCAGGTCAGGAATTCGCTGAAGGTTCGCAGCATGTCGTACTGCTCGTAGGGCCGGGTAACGTCCGCGCCCTTTTTGGAGATGACGAAGGGGACAGCGTCCATGCGGAAGCCGGAGACTCCCAGTTGCAGCCAGAAGCCCATGATCTTCAGGATCTCCGCCTGTACTTCCGGATTGGAGGTGTTCAGGTCAGGCTGAAAGTCGTAAAAGCGGTGGAAGTAGTATGCCTTCGCCATCTTGTCATAGTCCCACGTCGATTTCTGCACGCCGGGGAAGACGATCCCGGACGCAGCATTCTTCGGCTTGTGTTTCGACCAGATGTACCAGTCGCGGTATTTGGAGTGCGGATCGCGGGAGGCTTCCTGAAACCACGGGTGCTGATTCGACGTGTGGTTCACAACGAGATCGATGAGGACGCGCATGCCTCGCTGTCTGCAGCCTTCGGTGAATTCGACGAAGTCGCCCAGCGTGCCGAAGCGCGGGTCGACTCCGTAGTAGTCGGAAACGTCGTACCCGTCATCTTTCCACGGCGACGGTTGAAACGGCATCAGCCAGATGGCGGTCACGCCCATCCCCTGCAGATAATCGAGACGGCGCATCAAACCTTGAAAGTCGCCGATTCCGTCGCCGTTTGCATCCATGTAAGTGGCAACGGATAAGCAGTAGATGACCGCGTTCTTATACCAGAGGTCATTGATCATGCACACAATCCTTCAACCGGAGATACTCCGCAGGAGCACTTGGTGAGATGCACGAGTTGACGTGGTGGCAACAGGGAATCGTCTATGAGGTCTATCCGCGTTCGTTTCAGGACAGCAACGGCGACGGTGTCGGCGACCTGAATGGCATACGCGAGCGGCTCGATTATCTGGTGGAGTTGGGCATTAGCGCGATCTGGATTTCGCCCATCTATCCTTCGCCGATGGCGGACTTCGGCTATGACGTTGCGGACTATTGCGGCATCGATCCGGTCTTCGGAACGATGGAGGACTTCGACCGGCTGCTTGCGGAGGTGCATCGCCGCGGGCTGAAACTGATACTGGACTTCGTGCCGAATCACACGTCCGATCAGCATCCGTGGTTCCTGGAGAGCCGGTCGTCGCAGACGAACCCGAAGCGCGATTGGTACCTGTGGCGCGACCAGCCGAACAACTGGCTGAGCAACTTTGGCGGCTCGGGCTGGGAGTTCGATGAGGGGACCGGGCAGTATTACTACCACTCGTTCCTGAAGCAGCAGCCGGACCTGAACTGGCGCAATCCCGCGGTGCAGGCGGCGATGTTCGACGTGCTGCGGTTCTGGATGCGGCGCGGCGTCGACGGGTTCCGCGTCGACGTGATGTGGATGATGATCAAGGACGATCAGTATCGGGACAATCCGCCGAATCCTGGCTATCAACCCGGGCAGCCGTCGTACGGGCGTTTGCTGCCGGTGTACAACACCGATCGGCCGGAAGTGCATCTGCTGGTGGCGCGGATGCGCGCGGTGGTTGACGCGTTTCCCGAGCGGGCGCTGATCGGCGAAATCTATCTTCCGGTGGCGCAGTTGATGACGTACTACGGGAGCGAGTTGGAGGGCGCGAATCTGCCGTTCAACTTTTTACTATTGCAGTGCGCGTGGAGCGCGGAGGCGGTGAAGCAGGTGATCTCCGACTACTACGGCGCGCTGCCGCAGGGCGCTTGGCCGAACTGGGTGCTGGGAAACCACGACCGGCCGCGGATTGCTTCGCGGATTGGACGGCCGCAGGCGCGGGTGGCGGCGATGCTGCTGCTGACGCTGCCGGGCACGCTGACGCTCTACTACGGCGAAGAGTTGGGCATGATCAACGTTCCGATTCCGCCGGAAGAGGTGCAGGACCCGGCGGAGAAGAATGAGCCGGGCGTCGGGCAGGGGCGCGATCCGGAGCGGACGCCGATGCCGTGGGACGATTCTGCCGGGGCGGGGTTCACGACGGGACGGCCGTGGCTGCCGATCGGCGAGCAGGTGAGCGTGGCGGCGGAGGAAGTGGATCCGGTGTCGATGCTGCAGTTGTACCGGAGGCTGATCGGACTACGGCGAGAACGCGCGGTGCTGGTGAGCGGAACGCTGCAGGCGATTGTGGTGGAAGGCAACGTGCTGCGGTACGAGCGTGTCGAGGATGGGAAGAAAATCCTCGTGCTGCTGAATATGGGTTCTGAGGCGGTGAGAACGGGCGCGGAGAATGGAACGGTGCTGCTTTCAACTTGCCTCGAGCGCAGCGGCGAGGCTGTGAGCGGCGAGGTCGAGTTGGAAGCGGCGCAAGGCATAGTTATCGAGCTCACTTAGAACGGCGGCCATTCGAGGGAGGCGCCTTCGAGCAGGAACGCGCACTTCTCGACGCGGTAGGCGCCGTCGTGGATGGCGAAGACGCGGGGCTTGCCGGTGGGGCTGGTGCTCCAGAGCGAGCAGCAGGCGTAGGCGCCGTCTTTGCGGACGATGTAGTACTCCATGTCGAGCAGGCGGACCTTGGTCATGTCGCCGTTGTAGTTGCGGACGATGCGGCGCAGGACTTCCATGCCGGCTTCCTGCGGGGTGTGGCCCTGGCGCATCAGTTCGACGATGGTGTGGGCTCCGGCGACCTTGATGTTTTCCTCGCCTGAGCCGGTGGCGCCGGCCGAGCCTACGTCCTGGTCGGTGTAGCTGCCCGCGCCGAGGATGGGCGAGTCGCCGAGGCGGCCGGGCAACTTCCATGCGAGGCCGGAGGTGGTGGTGGCGCCGGAGATTTCGCCCTTAGTGTTGACGGCGGAGACGTGGATGGTGCCGGTGGAGGGCCAGAGGACCTGCTCGACGGCGAACTGGCGGCCATCGGCGGGGATGTCGAGGTCTGCTGCCAGCTGCGAGAGCTTGCGGGCGCGGGTGCGGATGGTGTCAGCCCACTCGCGTGTGGGGTGGCGCGGGATCGCGCCGGATCTTGGAGTTGCGGGGCGGACGGAGGACAGGGGGCCGTGGAGGTCCATCGTTGGCTTCGGCGCGGGGCGATCGGCGTAGGGATCCTTCCATTGCGGGCTGGATGGGCCGGGACCCCACCAGTCCATCTGCGAGTTGCTTTCCTTCCACAGCATCCAGACCTTGCGGGCGTCGTCGGTGAGGAGGTTCTCGGTGGGGAAGCCGAGGTCGACGGCGAAGCGTTCCGCGCCCTTGGCGACGAGCATGACGTGGGCGGTGTGCTCGTAGACCTTGCGGGCGACGAGGCAGACGTTCCTGATGTTCTGCACGCCGCCGACGGAGCCGGCGGAGCGGGTGGGGCCGTGCATGCAGCAGGAGTCGAGTTCGACGACGCCTTCCTCGTTAGGCAGGCCGCCGAGACCGACGCTGTGGTCTTTCGGGTCGTTCTCGCGGCCGAGGCAGACGTGGTGGACGGCGTCCAGGGTGTCGGCTCCGTCGGCCAGCATCTGCCAGGCTTCCTGGATGGTGTTGTCGCCGGTGACGCGGGTGACGAGGACGGGCTTCGCGGGCGGCTTCATCTGCTTGACGGCGTCGGCCGTCTGGGAGAAGACCTCGGCAGCGGTCCCGAGTCCGGCGGCGGTGAGCGCGCCGAGTGCGAGGAAGTCGCGGCGATTTGTCATGCTGGGGATGCTACCAGCAAAGGTTCAGTGGAATGGCGGATTTGCCGGTGCAGTTGGTTGACGGTCATCTCTCGGGGTACCCCCCTCCCCCCCTGTATATACACCGATTTGTTGATGCCACAGGGCTTGCGGCGACGTATATACAGCTTTATATATACTTTGCGGCTCGCTCTGGATGGAGACGGATCGCTTCGCAGGTCCGGTCCGAGGGATGCTCGGGCACGACGCTGGACGCAATTTGCTCCTGATTTTAATTATCAGGGGGGTGTCAAGGGGTGGAGGTGCAAAACGAGCCTAAAACCCAGCATTGCCAAGTATCGGATTAGTACCTTTTCCGCGCGCCTTACGCCGGTGGCGGATCTCGGCGACGAAATAACCGTTCCGAGAATAGCGAACAAGCTAGGAGCACGCGTTGTAGAGCGCCATCCCGAGATCGGTCAGGGTCATGTACCGGAAGATAACCGCGGCATCGAAACCGCCGCTGGGATAAGCGCAGCCAAGGCGCGCGAGGTTCGCGAGCGACACGCCGATCACAGGCGAAATTTCGTCGCTCCCTATCTCTCCGTGTTCGGGAAACACGGTCGTGATATCGATTGCCCGAATGCCGCCGGGCGGCTTGGAAAGCTTTGTTTCTGCGAGCTTGCTGAGCACCTTTACATCGAATGCCGACATGCCGCGCAGCATCTCGACATAAGCGGTCCGCAGATCCATGGCAGTCGACGCATCCCCGGCGTTTACGAGCAACCGGGCCCAGATTTCCTGCAGTTCGTCGTCCTCTTCCAATAGCCCGGCCGTCAGCAGGGGCACTGAGAATGGAAGCGGCAGAGCGCGGGTCGGAGCCGAAAGGCCCTTCGAGCGCATGTAGGCCTCAGATTTCGCAATCAACGCCTGGCGCCGCTCCCAGCGAACGTACTTGAATTTGTCTTCCACACAGCCGATTAGCTCGGCTACAGGACCCTTGAAGATTTTTGCGAAGGCGGAAGTGGCATCAATAGCCTTGCCACTCGTTTCAGCCACTGCCTTAGTCGCTTCTGCTACCGGCTTTACCACCGACGCGTCCATGTGTTGCCCTCGTCCACAGGATAACGGACTGCCGACCACCGATTAAGGCTGTCATAATTTCCATATGCCGAAGAAGAGCCATTACTACTTGCCGAGCGCCGATGGCTACGTCACTGGAGCCCAGCTGAAAAAGTTGGGCGCTGAGCTTCAGATCGAGATCATGCGCCATTGGTTCGAGGGTGCATTCGACCCGCCCGACGAACTGCCGTACGACTCCAGCGAAGGCGGCTATCAATGGATTTGGGGAGGCCCCTACGACCCAGGCTCCCAGCTGCGCTCCCGGTTCGAGGGTCTCGTTCCCTACGAAGTGATTGAGCAGCTCGCTTCCGATCTCGGGGACACCAGCTCCGAATGGTCGGGCAAGCCGGACGAGTATGGGCAGTACAGTGACGAATACCTGTCCGACCTGATCGCCAGCGGGACTGACCCCCTTATGACGTTGATCGGGAGCCTGGGCGACATCGAGAAGGCGGCTAAGCTAAAGGTTCTGAAGAAGGACGGAAGGGTCCTTCATAAGCTGCTGTTCGCAAATGTCATCTCGGCGTTCGAGACGTTTCTCGGTGACCTATTCGTGAAGACGCTGGACAATCGTCCCGAGTTCATCGAGAACTTCGTCAGGAAAACTGGCCATTTCCAGCAAACGAAAATCTCGCTGAGCCAGATGTACGATCGGCTGAAGCAGATCGACGCGGAGGTGCGCGGGATTGTTCAGGCCCATGTCTGGCACCGGCTGAGCGATTCCGGGAAGATGTACCAACGCGCTTTCGGCGTGAAGTTTCCCGAAGTTCCGGAAGAGGTGAAAAACGGCATTCGCGACCGTCACGACATCGTTCACCGGAATGGAAGAACCAGCGAAGGCGTAGATGGCTCATGGGGGTTGACGGAGATACTATCGCTCAAAGACGCGGTGCTTGGCTTTGCATGTGAATTGAACGATCGCATCCGGGGTCTCTCGGATCCAAAGCCAGATTTAATCAGCGAACCGATCGAGATTTGAGCGTCTCATGGCGAGTGGGCACATGCACAGGGTGGCGGCGTAGCTTTTTGTTCAGGACTTGCCGCGGGAAAAGCAGGCCATGGAAATGGTTCTGATCCCATGTCTCAGAAGCGAGACATGGGGCACCCGTCAACTGTGGAGATCCCCGGACGTCGGGCACCCGGCCTGCTAAAGTAGGGACTTCCGGGTCTTCGTGGTATTCGTGTTTCAGCACAGCAGAGTGTACCCATGAGCGGACGCAAGCCTCCACGCAATCAAAGTGATCCCTCCCCAAGTATTAAGAATGGCGGCAAGGAGAAGCGCGAGATATCCGGCGCTATCCGGATTGCGGGAGAGATTGAAACAGAGTTTCCTCCCGACATAAAAGACGAGTACATAACCTCCAGCCGTGATAGCACAGCCAGAGAGAGGAAACGCTATAAGGTTGAGCGTGTAACCCTTGGATTCGTTATCTTGGTCGCGCTCCTCAATCTGATCCAAGCTGTCGAGTCGGTGAGAAGCGCCAATGCGTCTCATGCCTCGATTAACCAGGCCGAGAACAATCGTCGGGACGATGATAGGGCGTGGATCGTAATTAGCCAGATTGAGGTCATTGGTTCCCGTCAGCCAGATGGCACGTTTTCCACTAATTGGAAGTATGGTATCCGCGCTAAGAACGTCGGAAAAACCATAGCTCGCGACATCGTGATACACGTGGGTCAGAGCTTTGGAATTCTGAACAGTACCGGTGTTGCTATGACACAAAATTTCGTAAACAAGGCTCCCCCGGAAAGCGGCCCTCAGTCTCTCGCTCCAGAACAAGAGACATTCATCCCTATATCCGCTAGGAGTGGACAAGCTCCGACTGAGAGGAATCCCGTTTCGAATGTCGTTGGTAGCATTGACTACGTGGACGGGTTCGGAGCGTCCCACTGGATAACGTTCTGCTTCTACCCTTCCGACGAGCAAGGTCATTTGCAATATTGCGTATCCGGCAACGACCAAGATCGAAATCCCGAACCATCCCGATAGCTCTGCCCTGTCACGGAGTAGCATTTAACCATCCGATCCTCTGGTCGAATTTTGTTTCCAGCGGAGTTCCTGCGCGGACATTGGGGCATCCGGAGGATTCGTGTTGAGAGGACTACGAGATGCGGAAGGGTTTTACGAGAAGGCCACAAGCGGAGGCGCCGGCGGCGCCAGGCAAGAACTACATTACGCCGAGTGGGCTGCAGCGCCTGAAAGATGAGCACCGGTTTCTGCTGACCAGGGACCGCCCGGCCGTGAAAGAGGTAGTGGCTTGGGCTGCCGGCAACGGCGATCGCAGCGAAAACGCCGACTATCAGTACGGCAAGCGGCGACTGCGGCAGATCGATGGCCGGATTCGCTTTCTCGCGCAGCGGATCGAAGCCGCGGAAGTGGTGGACCCGGAGGCTCCGAGAGCGGGGCAGCGGGCCGAGCGGGCATTCTTCGGGGCGACCGTGCGCTATGCCAATGCCGCGGGAGTGGAGCGAGTGGTGAGCATCGTAGGCGTCGACGAGGTCGATCTCAACCGCAATCACATCAGTTGGGTGTCACCTCTGGGGCGCGCGTTGATGAAGTCCGCAGCGGGTGACAGCGTAGTTCTCCAGGCGCCGGGCGGAACAGAACACCTGACGGTGCTGGAAGTGTGCTACGAGCGCATTTCTGTGGAGCCGTTCCGCGAACCGTCTGGATTCGAGGCGTCGGCGAAGGAACTCTCTCGGCGACGCTCATCTGCTTCCTCCGAGGCGAAGGCCCGGGGTTAAAACCCCGATTGATTCGACGGGAGTTACCGCGCGCTAAAGCGCGCTGCTACTCCGAAAAACGTGGATTATCGAGTTTTTCAGCAACCGCTAAAGCCCATGGAAATGATGGGGCTCTTATGCCGGGAGTGAAGTCCCGGCCTATCTCAAAGACGACTCTTTGGGGGGTGGTTACGCGTCGATGATTTGAGCGGAGGCGAGGCAACGCTGTGGGGCAAAAGGTTGATCCGATGGCTCAACGCAGGGAAGGAAACGCGAGTGAAACCGGAGGTGTGCCTTGGCTCGAACTGTAGCGGATGCGATGTGGGAGATGCTGGAGAACGCCGGGGTGACGCGTTGCTATGGAATTGTCGGCGATGCGCTGAATCCGGTGATCGACGCGTTGCGGCGCAATGGAAAGATTGAGTTCATCCATGTGCGCCACGAGGAATACGGAGTCTTCGCGGCGGTGTCGGAGGCTTATTTGACGGGCAAGCCGGTCGTGGTGTGCGGGACGGCCGGGCCGGGGGTCACTCACCTGTTCAACGGCCTGATGGATGCCCGGAAGAGCGGGGCTTCCGTGATTGCGATTGCCGGCGATGTGGAGACGAAGCTGATGGACACATCGGCTCTGGAAGAGTTGAACCCGTACAAGTTCTTCGACACGGCCTGTCTCTACGTCGGGCGGGTGGTGAATCCGGAGCAGGCACAGGCGGTGATGACGACGGCGATTCTGACTTCGGTGATCGACCACGGGCCGACGGTGATATCGATGCCGGGAGATGTGGCCTCGGCCGACGCGCCGTTCCGCGTGAAGGATGTCAAGATCCCGGTAATGCCTGTGCTTCGCCCTGCCAGCAGTGATCTGGACACGCTTGCGGCCATGATCGACGGCGCGAAGAACGTGGCGATCTTTGGGGGTGACGGGTGCCGCGACGCGCGGGAGGAGGTGCTTGTCCTGGCGGGCAGGCTGAAGGCGCCTGTCGGCTATTCGTTTCGCGGCAAGCAATGGCTGGAGCATGACAACCCGAATGCGGTGGGCATGACCGGCCTGCTCGGCTATGGCGGAGCCTACAAGGCGATCAACGACGCGGATCTGCTGTTGATGCTGGGAACGGACTTCCCCTTCTCGGAGTTTCTGCCTGGAGATGACGTCAAGAAGGTGCAGATCGATCGAAACGCGAAACACATAGGAAGGCGCACCCCGGTGGACCTGGCTCTGGTGGGAGACGTGAAGGCTACGCTGACAGCGCTGCTGGCGATGGTGAGCGAGAAGACCGAGACGAAGTTTCTGGAGAAGCAGTTGGACCGGACGCGAGAGTTCGACGAACTGCTGCGCCACTATGTCGAGAAGGGACCGGACATCAAGCCGATCCGGCCGGAGTTCCTGGCGGCGACGCTGGACGAGCTTGCGGCGGATGACGCGATGTTCTTCGCCGATACGGGGACGGCGGTGATCTGGCTGGCGCGGCACATCCGGGGCGGAGCAGGCCGCAAGCTGTTCGGCTCGTTCTCGTGGGCGTCGATGGCCAGCGCGGCTCCGAATGCGTTTGGAGCACAACTGGCATATCCCGGCCGGCAAACGATTGCGCTCTGCGGCGACGGCGGCTTCACGATGCTGGCGCTGGGCGACCTGCTGACCCAGGTGCAGCGCAAGATGCCGGTGGTGCAGATCATCCTCAACAATGAGTCGCTGAACTTCGTGCACATTGAGCAGGAGGAGGCGGGGTTTGAGCCCTTCGGCGTGGACTTCAAGAATCCGAACTTCGCCAAGGTGGCCGAGGCGATGGGCGCGAAGGGCATTCGGCTGGAAGAGCCGGGCGACGTGAGGGAAGCGCTTACGGAGGCGCTCGCGTACAAAGGCGGACCGGTGGTGGTGGACGCGGTGGTGGACCCGATGGCGCTTTCGCTGCCGGCGCATGTGCCGTTCCACGTGGCAAAGGGTTTTACGCTGAGCCTCGCGAAGCAGGTGCTGTCCGGACGTATGGACAAGGTGGTTAAGACGATGGAACGCAACGTCCGGCTGGTTTGAGTTTGGGAGCGGCACGGTTCGCTTAGCCGGCGGTGGAGGCCTGGAGGTAGGCGGCGGCGAGGGTGGTGAGTTCGCGGCGGTAGGATTCGGCGTGCTTTTCGGGGGCGGGGGATTCGAGGAGTCTGCGGCTGACTCCGGCCATGGCGCCGGCGAGGATGGATGCTACGAGTTGAGGGTCGCTGGTGAGCGGTTCGCGGGCGGTGGCGAGCAGCGCGGCGATGGCCTTGATGTTGCGCGTGCCGCACTGCTGGGCGATCCTGGCACCGTCCACATCGGAACTGACCGCGTAGAGGGCGACGCTGGTCTTGACGTTCTTCATCTTGGCGTCGAGGAAGCCGTGGATGAGGGCCGCGGCCATTTGTTGCAGTGCGGCACCCTTCTGCTCGCGGCTGATTTGCTCGATGGCTTTGGTCACCTGGTCGAGGTGGCGTTTGAGGGCGGCCTGCAGGAGCGCGCTTTTGTTGGGGAAGTACTGGTAGAGGGTTCCGACGGACACCCCGGCGCGCAGGGCGACGCGGGTGGTGGTGAGGCGGTCCTTGCCGACGTCGAGCAAAACCTGAATGGTGGCTTCGAGGATGGCATCGACGGTGACAGCGGAGCGCGCCTGGACGGGCGATTTACGGGGGTCCAGGAGGATTTCGGCGGTCTGGGGCAAATGCGAACTCCTAATGTGAAGGTTCCTTCATCTATTAGATAAGAATACGGAGGGTTGGATTCCGGCTGGATTCTGTGGGGGTGTCGGCGGAAGACAAATGCGGGGATTCTGACCTTCAGGGTCAGAATGACAATTCAAAATTGGAATGACAACTCAAAATTAGTTGGTGACATTGAGGAGAGATGATGACGAAGACGATGGATGCGCTGGGTGGCAGCTTTACGCTGCCGGGGACGAAGATGACGGTGAAGCGCATGGGGTATGGCGCGATGCAGCTTGCGGGACCGCAGGTGTGGGGACCTCCGCGCGACGTGGATGCGGCGGTGGCGGTGCTACGGGCGGCGGTGGAGGCGGGTGTGAATCATATCGACACGAGCGACTTCTACGGGCCGCATGTGACGAATCAGATTATCCGGCGGGCGTTGCATCCGTATGCGGAAGACCTGGTGATCGTGACCAAAGTGGGCGCGCGGCGGGGGGCGGACAAGTCGTGGCTGCATGCGCGGTCGCGGCAGGACGTGATCGACGGAGTGCATGGCAACCTGCGGAACCTGGGACTGGAGCGCCTGGACGTCGTGAATCTGCGGGTCGGCGGGATCATGGCGCCGGAAGAAGGGTCGCTGGAGGAGCCGATGACGGCGCTGGCGGAGCTGAAGCGGCAGGGACTGATTGGGGCGCTCGGGGTGAGCAACGTCAGCCCGCAGCAACTGGCGGAGGCGGAGACGATTACGGAGATTGTGTGCGTGCAGAACTACTACAACGTGGCGCATCGCGAGGATGATGGATTCATCGACAGCCTGGCCGCGCGCGGGATCGCGTATGTGCCGTTCTTCCCGCTGGGCGGATTTACGCCGCTGCAGTCGTCGGTGCTGGAGGGGACGGCGGCGGAGTTGGGCGCGACGCCGATGCAGGTTGCGCTGGCGTGGCTGCTGCAGCGGTCGGGGAATGTGCTGCTGATTCCGGGGACGTCGTCGCTGGGGCATCTCGCGGAGAATTTGAAGGCCGCGGAGATGGAGCTGCCGCTGGAGGCGCTGGCCGAGTTGGACGGGATCGTGGGGAAGGGCGTCGGCAAGGTTGAGTGAGGCGCGAGCGTCGGTTAGGATTGAGAGAGAGACGAGGAGGGGCGGGAATGAGTTTGCATAAGGAAGCGTGGCTGGATCGGTGGTGGCCGGTGTTGGTGATCGCGTTTGGGTTGATCTTTGTGACGGTGCTGGTGTCGTTCAAGCCGGTGATTTAGCGACTGAAAAGATTTGCAGGAGAAAGGCGCGGCTGCGGCCGTGCCTTTTCTTTTGGGTGGAGGTTCCCCGTTCTCGATGGAACGGGTCGAGCCGCGCCGGAACTGCGAGCGGTTGTGTTGGTTGACAGAGGCGTTGCCCCTTCCTTATAGTTGCGCTCTTCCCCGGGCCCATTCAGCAATCATTCAGCGCTAATATTCAACGTTCATCAGGAGGCAGTAATGTCTTGCGACATGCATAACTTTGGAAGCGAAGTTCGCGCCCATCTTGGTCGAAGTCTGACGTTCCTTTGCCTGGTTGTTGTTTTGGGATTGACGATGTCCGCCCATGCGGCTACGGAGTGCGTCGATTCTCACGGTGTATTCGGATGTTTCAAGACGATTACGGCTGCGGTGAACGCGGCGAGCAGCGGGGACACAATCAAGGTGAACCCGGGCACGTATGAAGAAGATGTGAAGATCACCAAGCCGCTGTCGCTGATCGGCGACAACCGCGACAATACGACCATCGATGCGAAGGGACTGGCGAATGGCATCTACATCGATGGGTTTGATAATCCGGGCCTGGCCGACGTGGTGGTGACAGGCTTTACGGTTGAGAATGCGAACTACGAGGGGATCCTTGCGCAGAATGTGTCGGCTGCGACGATCTGGGGCAACATTGTGCGCGAGAACGACAAGAGCCTCGAGATCTCCGTGGGCGAGTGCCCGGGACAGCCGGCGTTCGAGACGAATGAAGGCGACGACTGCGGAGAGGGAATTCACCTGATGGGGGTGGACCACTCGACGGTCGCGGACAACCTGGTGGAGCGTAACTCGGGTGGAATTCTGGTGAGCGACGAAACCGCTCCGAACCATGACAATGCGATCACGCACAACGTGGTTCGGGACAACGCGTTTGATTGTGGGATCACGCTGGCCTCGCATGGCGCTTACGTGAAGACCGGGACAGCGCCGCTGTCGTTCGGGATGTATCACAATACGGTGAGCGGGAATGAGTCGCGGCACAATGGTTATGGGGCGGGCGGCGGCGCGGGCGTGGGAATCTTTGCGCCGGGGCCGGGCAATGTGAACATCGAGAATTCGATTGTTCACAACAAGCTGATCGACAACGATATGCCGGGAGTGACGATTCACAACCATGTGTTTCTGACGTTCCCGGGGCATCCGCCGAATCCGAATGTGAACGACAACGTGATTATCGGGAACTACATTTCGGGCAATCAGGCCGATCCGGATGTGGCGACCACGGTGCCGACGGGAATCTCGATTCTGGGTACAACTCCGATCACGGGGCTGGTGATCTCGGAGAACGACATCGAGAACGAGAGCATCGACGTGGCGGTGAACAGCGCGTCGCAGGTCAATCTGCACTTGAACGATTTTGAGGGCAGAGGGATCGGAGTCGACAACCTGAATGCCGGCGGCACGGTGAATGCCAGGGAAAACTGGTGGGGATGCGATGACGGTCCGGGAGCACATGGCTGCTCGACGATCAGCGGCAGCGGGGTGATTGCGACGCCGTGGCTGACCAAGGGGATCGACGACCAACAGTAGTTTCGGCGAGCGAGTTGAGCGAAGCAGGACGCGGGGCGGAGAGGATCCGTTCCGCGTTTTTGCTTGCTAGCGCCAGACGGACCAGCCGCGGCGGTTGCGGCTCCAGAGGACTGCGAGGCAGGTTGCACTGAGGGCAATCGTCAGCCAATCGAGCGCCGGGAGAATCATCAGGCCTCCGTGTGAAACAATGACCCATCCGATTGCAAGATGGATGCTGTGCCGAATTCAATATCGGTCAGGGACTGAAGTGCGCTAGACTCTGCCGGGGGAATCATGATGAACATATCGCGACGAATACTTTTGGGGCTGGTGTGCTGTGGGGCTATGGCGCATGTGGGCTGGGGACAGAAAACCGATCCGGTGGTGCCGACCTACGTAAATGAGAATCCGAAGGATCCGCCTCCCTTGAAGCTGGATGGGTTGGAAGGTAAGGTGGAGGGCCTGGGCGGGGATGGCATGTTCGGGGCCACGGTGTCGCTCTTCACCGAGGATACCCATACGCTGGTGGCGTCGGTGAACAGCGATCGGAATGGGAAGTTCAAGTTCGACAAGGTGGCGCATGGGTTCTACCGCGTGGTTGCGCGGGTGCAGGGACTGTGCCCGGCGAACATCCCGGTGAAGATCGAGTCGGCACTGTTTGCCGGACGGAAGCTGGTGATTACCATGCGGCCGAAGGACATCGACACCTGTAGCTATGGCATGGCGAAAAAGTGATCAGTGGTCAGTTGTCAGTGAGAACAGAAAGTGGATTCCCTGACAAACGAGCGGCTATTGCTTGGATAAGTCGAAGACTTTTTCCATGGGGGCCCAGCGGCGGACGGGGTTGGCGCCTTCGGGGACGGCCTGGAAGTTGGCCATCAGGGCTTCCCACTCGAGGACCCTGGGGTTGGCGGAGTCCATGGCGGCTTTCTTCTCGAGCGAGAAGGTGTCGGAGACTTCCATGATCATGAACATGCGGGTGCCGAGGAGATAGATCTCCATGTCGGTGACGCCTGCGTCGCGGAGGCTGTCGCGGACCTCGGGCCAGATTTTTTCGTGGTAGCGCTTGTACTCGGCGATTTTGGCGGGGTCGTCCTGCAGGTCAAGCGTGAGGCAGTGGCGTGGCATAGTTCTCCGTGGTGTATTGGACTCCTGAGCAGCCTATCACGCAGGATTTCCAGCGGCAAAAGCGCGGGTGCGTGCTACCTTGGTGGCGAACGGGAATTGCGCAGGGCGCGGTTCCGGATGAGCAGGCAATGGGGACGCAGAGTAGTTCTAACCCCGTACGGGAGCGAGTACGTTGCAGCAGGATCAAGGCCGGGCGCTGGTGGTGGGGTATTTGCCTGGCGGTGGGTTTGGCGGCGCGGGCGATGGCACAGGGCGCGGCGTTGCCGCTGGTGCTGCCTTCGGCGATTGCGTATGACACACAGGGAAATCTTTATGTAGCGGATGCGGGCGGGCATGTCGTGCGCGAAGTGTCGGCTGCGGGCGCGGTCCGCGTGGTGGCGGGGAGCGGCGTGCAGGGGTTCTCGGGCGATGGCGGGCCGGCGATCGCGGCGGAGTTGGATTCGCCGATGGGGCTTGCGGTCGATGCGGCGGGGGATTTGTTTGTTGCGGACAGTCACAATCAGCGGGTGAGGGAGGTGTTGGCAGGGTCGGGTGTGATCACGACTGTCGCGGGGACGGG
>Ga0207416_1003161_pt1 | contig 16326 bp, 10 predicted proteins | sample PaiPotPPM11metaG_FD_184107 | JGI IMG/M metagenome (GOLD analysis project Ga0207416, IMG submission 184107) | Iron sulfur acid spring bacterial and archeal communities from Banff, Canada, to study Microbial Dark Matter (Phase II) - Paint Pots PPM... ...
GCGCTGGTGGAAAGCCTGGTACTGGCTGGATTGGGTGGAGCGCTCGGATTGCTCATCGCCACGTGGGCAATTACGCCGCTCACCCTTTTCATTCCCACAAACATTCCTGGATTGAAGAATGCTCACCTCGATTGGCCGGTTTTAGCCTTCACGGTGGGCGTCTCCATTCTTACCGGTCTGGTCTTCGGCTCGGCGCCCGCGATCTTCGCCTCGAAACCCGATCTGGTCTCCTCCTTGAAAGAAGGGGGACGCAGTAGCGGGGCGGGGACATCCCGCCGTGGCTTGCGCAATGTCCTGGTGGTGGCGGAGCAGGCTTTGGCCATCATCCTCCTGGTGGGAGCCGGGCTGGCATTGAAAAGCTTCTATCGCCTCACCAAGGTCAATCCGGGGTTTGACCCTAACCACGCACTTGGCACCACGATCCTGCTTCCTGAGTCGCGTTATCCGACCGACGCAGTGCGCGCCAGCTTTTATCAAAAGCTACTCACCCGGCTCAAAACCTTGTCCGGGGCAGAGGACACCGCCCTTGGAACCACCTTGCCCCTCACAAGAGACACCATCGCGACCGACTTTATTATCCCCGGGCGTCCGGCGGCCACCAAGGCTGAGCAGCAGCAACAACTGGCGAATACCGACGGCGTCAGTCCTGATTACTTCCGAGTTTTGGGCATCAGCCTGCTTCGTGGACGCGCGTTCACGGCCGACGACGTCCCGGATTCCACGCCGGTGGCGATCATCAGTGAAAGCCTGGCGCGCCGCTACTGGCCCCATCAGGACCCTATTGGCCGTCAGATCATCCTCGACTTTGCTCCGTTGCGGCCCAACGTGCCGCGAACGATTGTGGGGGTGGTGATGGACGTGCGGCACCAAAGTTTGGATCAACCCGTAACGCCTGCCATTTGCACGCCTTACCTGCAGACTCCGTGGCCCGTCATGAGCATGGCGGTGCGGACGGCCGGCAAACCTGAATTGTTGGCCAAGCCGCTCGAAACCGCTTTGCTTTCTGAAGATCCGGACTTGGTGATGGACACCATCCGGCCTCTCAGCTTTTACCGCTCACAATCCCTTGCGCCGAAGCGTTTCGACATGATGTTACTCGGCCTCTTTGCGGCTTTGGCGCTGATCCTGGCCGGCGTTGGGATTTACGGCGTGATCTCCTACTCCGTCACTTTGCGAACGCACGAAATCGGGATTCGCATGGCTCTGGGCGCGGCAAAGAATGATGTGCTTCGAATGGTTTTGCGGCAAGGGATGTTCCTGACTTTTCTTGGAATCGTCATGGGTTGGGGAGGCGGTTTGCTGGTCACGCGCTTTCTGGCGAGTCTGCTTTACGGCGTCAAGCCAACTGACCCCGCGACGTTCATCTCGGTTTCGATAGTTCTTACTACGGTTGCAGCATTGGCTTGTTACATCCCAGCGCGCCGGGCAACGAAAGTTGATCCGATGGTGGCGCTAAGGCAGGAATAAAGCAATCAGTCATCAGCTTTCAGCGGTCAGCCCGCAGCTTTTGGCGAGCGATGAGTGGTGAGTGATGGGCAAGAGCTTGAGCGCAGATGTTGGCCTCACTCTGGCAAAAGGTCAAATGGGACGGCTGATTGCTGAAAGCTGACTGCTTGAGGTGATTCATGGGCACATTATTCCAGGACCTAAAATTCGGCTTGCGCATGCTGACGAAGAATCCCGGCTTTACGGCGGTAGCCGTGATCACTTTGGCACTGGGTATTGGCGCGAACACGGCGATTTTCAGCGTAGTGAACGGGGTGCTTCTGAATCCGCTGCCCTACTGGCAGCCGGACCGCCTGGAGGCGCTCTATTCGCGGACGTCAGATTTCTCAAAATCTTCCATTTCGTACCCCAACTTCCTGGACTGGGTTCACGACAGCCGGTCGTTTTCCGCGCTGGCGGCGTACCGCTCCGACGACTTCAACTTGACCGGCCTTGGAGTCCCGGAGCGCGTGCCCGCTGAGATGGTATCCGCCAGCTTTTTCCCTGTGCTAGGGGTGAAGCCGGTGATCGGGCGAACTTTTCTGGCCAGCGAGGACCAGGTGGGCGCCCGGCCGGTGGTCCTGATCAGCGCCGGCTTTTGGAAGCGGAAGTTTGGGTCGTCGCCCGGCGTGCTGGGTAAAGTGCTGACGCTGAATGGGACCGATTACACGATTATTGGCGTGATTCCCGCCAATTTTCACTTCACGGAAAATAACTTTCATCGCAGCGACGTGTACACTCCGGTGGGGCAGTGGAACGACCCCACTTTCCGCGACCGCAAAGTGGGGATGGGCATGGACGCGATCGGCCGCTTGAAGCCGGGGGTGACGTTTGAGCAGGCCAAGGACGACCTCAATGGCGTGGCGCGGCGCCTGGCTCAGGCCTATCCCGATGCCGACAAGGGTACCGGTATCACGTTGCTTCCGCTTCGCAAGGACCTGGTGGGCGACATTCAGCCGACGCTTTGGGTGCTGCTGGCCTCGGCGGGATTTGTGCTGCTTATCGCCTGCGTGAACGTGGCGAGCCTTCTGCTCGCGCGCTCCATTGGCCGGGCGCGCGAATTTGCGATTCGCGCCGCGCTGGGGGCAAGCTGGGGGCGTGTGATTCGCCAAATGCTGACGGAAAGCGTGCTGCTGGCGTTGGCGGGCGGCGGGCTGGGCCTGCTGGTGGCCTCGTGGGGGACTGAGGCCACGCTGAAGGTGCTGCCGCAAGCGCTGCCGCGCGCCGGGGACGTGCACCTGGATGCGCGCGTCCTGGCATTCACCTTGGTTGCCTCGCTGCTGGCTGCCATCCTTTTCACGCTGGCGCCGGCGCTCCGCACCTCGCAGCCCGCCCTTCACGAAACGCTGAAAGAGGGCGGCCGCGGAACGACGGGGGCGCGGCATCGCGTGCAGCAAGCCTTTGTGGTGGCGGAAACGGCGCTGGCGCTGGTGCTGCTGACCGGCGCGGGATTGATGATTCGCAGCCTGGCAAAGCTTTGGAGCGTGAATCCCGGATTCGACCCGCAAAACGTGCTGACGTTTGAAGTCACGCTGCCCACCTTCCAATCTCCCGGCGCCATTCGAGCCGCCTTGCGGCAGATCGACGCAACGCTCGCGGCCATCCCCGGAGTTAAAGCCGTCTCGCTGACCGCGGGCTCCGTGCCGATGGGTGGCGATTCGGAGGTTCCCTTCTGGCTGGAAGGACAGCCCAAGCCGGCGGCCACCTCACAGATGAAATCGGCGCAAATGTACCTGGGGCAGCCGGATTATCTGAAGGTGATGCGCACGCCGTTGCTGCGCGGACGATTCTTGACGGATCAGGACAACGAGCATGCGCCCATGGTGACGGTGATCGACGAGCGCTTTGCCCGGATGTATTTCGGCAACCAGGATCCCATTGGTAAACGCATCAATTTTGCCATTCTGAACGCTTCGGCGGAAGTTGTGGGCATTGTCGGCCACGTCAAGCAGTGGGGGCTCGACGAAAACGCCGCCTCGCCCGTCCCCGCCCAGTGCTATTTTTCAATTTCGCAGCTTCCTGACCGGTTCATGCCCTTGTTCAAGAACGTGGGCGTAATGATGCGGGCCGCCTCCTCGCCCCTGGCCCAGGCCAGCTCCATCCAGCGCGCGTTGACCCAAGTCAACAGCCAAGTCGTGATGTTCGGCGCCGAGACCATGACCGGCATGATCTCCGATTCACTAGCGGCGCGGCGCTTCGCCATGATGCTGCTCGGCATCTTCGCGGCGCTGGCGCTGGTGATGTCCTGCGTCGGGATCTACGGCGTGATCTCCTACCTGACGGGCCAGCGAACCCACGAAATTGGCATCCGCGTGGCGATGGGAGCTCAGCGGCGCGACGTGCTGCGCCTGGTTCTGGCTGGCGCCCTCCGGATGGCATTGGCGGGCGTGGCCCTGGGCCTTGTGGCCGCCCTGGCGCTCACCCGCCTGATGGCCAAAATGCTTTTCGGCGTTAGCGCGCACGACCCGCTGACGATGGCGGGAGTCGGCGTCGTGCTCACTCTGGTGACCCTCGCTGCCTGCTACATCCCAGCGCGCCGGGCGGCAAAAGTCGATCCGATGGTGGCGTTGAGACAGGAATAAAGCCGTCAGCCGTCAGCTTTCAGCATTCAACAAACACGATTCGAATGTAGTAAGGTTTGCTGATTGCTGAAAGCTGACTGCTTGAGGTGATCTATGGGCGCATTGTTTCAGGACCTAAAATTCGGCCTGCGCATGCTGGCCAAGAACCCCGGCTTTACCGCGGTGGCGGTGCTGACGCTGGCGCTGGGCATTGGCGCGAACACGGCCATCTTCAGTGTGGTGAATGCCGTGCTGATTCGGCCTCTGCCTTACAAAGACCCTGGCCAGTTGGTTCTGGTCATGGAGAGGCTGCCGACGATTACTCCTAAGCCCATTCCGCTGCCGGCGCCGGACGTAGTCGAATTCCAAAGAGACAACCGGACCTTTCAAAATGTAGCGGGCTTCCAATCCATACACATGGAGCTTTCCGGCGGAGAGCAGCCACAGCTCATTTCAGCTTCCCGCGTTTCATCCACGCTGTTTCCGTTGCTGGGCGTGCCGCCGCTTTTGGGGCGGACATTTAGCACGGGTGAAGATCAACCCGGACGGCTGGTGGCAGTGCTCAGTTACGGGTTGTGGCAGAGGCAGTTTGGCGGAGACCGCGACGCGCTCGGCAAGACCGTAATTCTGAATCGCAAATCCTACACTATCATTGGCGTCATGCCTCGGGGTTTCAAGTTCCCTTTGGAAGGTCTGCTCGGGGGCGACCCGGCTGATTTGTGGGTTCCCATGGGCTTCACGCCTGAGGAGCTCAGCGATGTTGGTGACAACTTCGACTACGGCGCCATCGCGCGGTTGAAAGCTGGCGTGACGTTACCCCAGGCGCAGGCCGATGTTAGCGCTATCGGCAAGCACATCCTCGATGGGTATCCAGCTTGGGTGCGCGGCCAGTTTCAACTGAGCGCGGTGGCTGTCCCCTTGCGGCAGATGGTGGTGGGCCGGGTTGAACCGCTGGTGCTGGTTCTGATGGTGGCGGTGGGCCTGGTCCTGCTGATTGCAACCGTCAATGTGGCGAACCTGTTGCTGGCGCGCGGGACGGACCGGCAGAAGGAGATGGCCATTCGCATCGCCCTGGGCGCGGGCCGCGCCCGCCTGTTCCGCCAATTGATGAGTGAGAGCGTGCTGCTCGGCCTCGCTGGCGGAGCGTGCGGATTATTGCTTGCTTCCTGGGGCTTACGGCTCCTGGTCAGCCTTGTCCCCGTCTCCATGCCGCACGCGGGGGACTTCAGCTTGGATTCGCGCGTCCTTTGCTTTACCCTGGCGCTTTGTGTGTTGACGGCGATGCTTTTTGGCCTGGCGCCAGGGCTCGCCGCCACCCGGACCACACTCAATGAGACGCTCAAAGAGGGCGGCCGGAGCTCCGATCAGGGCCACCGTCACCACCGGTTACGGGGAATGCTGGTGGTCGCTGAGACTGCTCTGGCTCTGATGCTGCTGATATCCGCAGGGCTGTTGATTCGCAGCTTCCTGCGTTTGCTGAACACGACAACCGGGTTTGATACGCAACATGTGCTGACTCTTACCCTGGACCTGCCCCAGGCCAAGTACCAGAGCGGGACTCAAGTCGTGTCCTTCTACCAGACACTACTGGAACATTTGAGCGCCGTGCTGGGCGTCCAAGCCGTGGGCGCCGCCACCAGCCTGCCCATCGTTAACACCAACTGGAACCATCTCTTCAGCGTGGAAGGACACCAGAGCGTTCCTGGCGAGAAGATGCCGCTCTGTTGGCACGCGCTGGTGTTAGGAGATTATTTTCAAGCGTTGCATATTCCTCTGATTCGCGGCCGTTTTTTCAACTCTGGAGACCGCCCGGGATCGATGGCGGCGGTGATCATCAGCAAATCCATTGCGGACCGCTATTGGCGTGGCCGGAACCCGATTGGCAAGCGGCTGAAGTGGGGAGCACCCCAGGACAAGAGCCCGTGGCTGACCGTGGTGGGCGTGGTGGGGGACGTCAAACAGCAAAAGCTCACAGAGCACAAGTCCTTCCACACTTATCAATCCTATCTTCAGGTACCACAGTATTGGAACAATGGGCTTGGCCGCTCGATGAGCTTTACGGTGCGAGCTGCAGGCGACCCGGCGAGTCTCGCCGCTGCGGCGCGCGCCAGCGTCTGGTCGTTGGATAAGGACTTGGCCATCTCGCATCTCGAAACCTTGCGCGCTGGCGTGAACCGGTCGATGGCGGCCCAGCGCTTTAATTTAATCCTGATGGCGGTGTTCGCCGCACTGGCAGTGCTGCTGGCTTCGACCGGCATTTACGCTGTTATTTCATTCTCCGTCGCGCAACGGACGCATGAAATCGGTATCCGCATGGCGCTCGGGGCCTCCAGGCCGGATGTTCTGCGGCTGGTGGTGGGCCAGGGCATGAAGCTGGCGGTTGCCGGGGTGCTCCTGGGGTTGATAGGCTCGCTGGCCGTGACGCGCTTTCTTGCCAGCCTGCTCTACGGCATTCAACCTCGGGATTGGGTCACGTTCGTCACAACGCCGGTGCTACTTGTGTTGGTGGCGCTTCTGGCGTGCTACATCCCAGCGCGCCGGGCCACAAAGGTTGATCCCATGGTGGCGCTGAGGCAGGAATAAAGTGACGAGTGGCAAGTGACAAGTGACAAGTGAGGAGCAAGCCATCAGCGATCAGTTCTCAGCGATCGTCCTTATATTCGCACCACTCGTGCTGATGGCTGATTGCTTGTCACTTGTCACTCGCCACTCGCCACTTGTTGAGTGACGGCGCCCAGTTGTGACTTGGGAGAAGAACTGTTATGACCACATTGTTCCAAGACCTGCGTTTTGGCCTGCGCATGTTGGCCAAGAATCCTGGCTTCACGGCCGTCGCGGTGATTACCCTCGCGCTGGGCATTGGCGCCAATGTGGCCATCTTCAGTGTGGTGAATGCCGTGGTGCTTAAGCAGCTGCCCTACCCGCACGGTGACCGATTGGTGTGGATTGCCGAATTTCTGCCCGCCCTTAAGTCCAACATGACCGGAGGGGGAGACTACGTTGACTGGAAGGAGCAGAACAAAACCCTTGCGCAGATCACTGCGTACGATGAATCGCGCAGCTTCAACTTGACGGGCCGGGGCACGCCGGCACGGATTCATGGAGCGGCGGTGACTTCCAGCTTCTTCTCGACACTCGGTGTAGAGCCACAACTGGGGCGCGGCTTCACGGCCAAAGAAGACCAGCCGAACGGCCGCAAAGTTGCGGTTCTGATGCACGCTTTCTGGCAGCAGTATTGCGGCTCCGACCCTCACGTGCTCGGCCGGACTGTTACTCTGGACGCGGTGCCTTATGCCGTTGTAGGCGTAATGCCGGCAAGCTTCCGTTTTCCGGGCGATTCGCAGCCTAAATTGCTACTGCCGTTCGGGCTCGATGAGGTCAGTGAGCGGCTCCGCATCCGGCAACACCTCGTCCGGATCATCGGCCGCTTGAAGCCGGGCGTTCCGGTAGCCCGAGCCTTCGCTGATCTCGATGGCATCCGGAAGCGCGCGCGGTTCCCGAGTCTCGCGGCTCCTGGGCGTGCTGGCAGCCCTGCTTTTGGACAGCCGCAACCGGCGCCGGCATCCGGCTCCGGTTCCGTGATGCAAATGTTCGGGACGCGCGGGCATCCCCCCACCGGAAGGGTTCATGCGGTTCCAGGCAGCCCCATATCCCCGCCGCAACGGGCGGGAATCTCCGCTCAAACGTTTCAGAGCCCGCAACGTGTATTGCCCTCACACGGCGCTAAAACGTCACCGGGAGGACAGGCACAGCATCCGTCTACCTTTGAAGGACCGCCGGGTTGGGAAATTAAGGTCGTGCCCCTTGCGGAGCACCTGGTCGGAAATCTGCGCCCCGTGATGCTGACGATGTTTGGGGTTGTCGGACTGGTTTTGCTGATTGCGTGCGCCAACGTGGCCCACCTCACGCTAGCGCGGGCGTCAACGCGCGGTCGGGAGATGGCCGTGCGCGCGGCGCTCGGCGCCGGGCGCTGGCGGTTGGTGCGCCAACTGCTCTCGGAGAGCATAGTCCTGGCCTTGGGTGGCGGCGTGGTGGGGCTCCTGATCGCGGCCTGGGGTGTGGAGGCGGTGACGCATCTCATCCCGTCAAGCGTCGGAGCCGGGATTCTGAACCTGGCGCGCCCGCATGTGGACGTAACCGTGCTGTTGTTTGCATTGGGCGTGTCAGTGCTGACTGGCATTCTTTTCGGTTTGGCACCCGCCGTCGCTGCGGCCGGTCCAGGTCTTGCGGAGCGGCTAAAAGACGGCCCGCAGGCGTTAAGCCACAGCCCGAGTGGGGGCTGGCTGCGCGGAGCCCTGGCGGTGGCCGAACTCTCGCTCGCATTGGTGTTGCTGATTGGCGCCGGACTCCTGATCAAGAGCTTCTATCGCGCCCTCACGGTGGATCCCGGCTTCGCGCCTGAGCGTGTGCTGGCCATGAAAATCAGTCTGACCGACGCACGATACCCCAAGCCTGAGCAGAAACTCGAGTTTTTCTCGGATGTTTTGCGACGTGTCGAGTCGCTGCCCGGTGTGCGCACGGCCGCGCTTGGAGACTCCTTGCCCCTCAGTCCTTACCGTGTGAGGTTGATGATTCGCCGTGAAATGGTGACCCGGCCCGGGAAAACGCCGGGCTCGAATACGGTTCCGATGGTTCGCCTGACCGTGAGTCCGGCCTATTTCTACACCCTCGGCATCCCGCTGTTGAAGGGACGCACGTTCACTGACCACGACGATGAGCAGGCGCCAAAAGTAGCCGTGTTGAATGATGCGCTGGCTCGCCGCTTGTGGCCGGGCGAAGACCCGGTCGGCAGGCGGCTTCCTTTATTCGCCGACAACCTGAAAATTGTCGGCGTTGTGGGAAACGTCCGCCACAATGGCCCGGGCGAAGGGGTGGAATCGGAAATCTATGTGCCCTACCTGCAAGTGCCCGAAAACTCCATGCAGCTTGCCCTCCGCGCAGCCGTGAGCCCGGCGAGCCTTATCTCCGCGGTGCGCGGCCAGATATCAGCCATTGATCCCGAACAGCCTGTCTCCAATGTCGCCACCTTGGAGCAGACGCTTTCGGAGTCCTTCGCCCCCAGGCGCTTCAACACGTTGCTGCTTGCAATCTTTGGTGCCATCGCGTTGGCCCTTGCGGCCGTGGGGATTTACGGGGTGCTGGCTTTCTCGGTGACCCAGCGTACGCACGAGATTGGCATCCGCATGGCGCTCGGAGCGCAACGAAGCGACGTTTTGAAGCTCGTTGTTGGGCAAGGATTCAGATTGACACTGATGGGTGTTGCAACCGGAATTGCCGGCGCCTTGGCGCTAACGCGCTTGCTGTCCAGCCTTCTCTACGCGGTGAAGCCCACGGACCCGCCGACTTTTATCGCGGTTTCGCTCGTTCTGACCGCCGTGGCGCTGCTCGCCAGCTACATCCCGGCGCGGCGCGCGGCTAAGATTGATCCGATGGTGGCGCTGAGACAGGAATAGTGGTTAGTGATAAGTGGTTAGTGGCGAGTGATGAGAGACAAGCTTTCGGCATTCAGCCTTCAGCGGGCGCGATTCGAATGCAATAAGATTTGCTGAATACTGATGGCTGATAGCTGACGGCTGAAAGCCAAATAGCTTTTCGAACTCAAATTTGCAGTTTTAACAGAGGAGAACAAAATGGCAAACAATGGACCATGCCTGATCCGCATGGAGGGCGTCACTAAGGTGTTCTTCACCGACGAAGTGGAGACGCATGCGCTTTCCGGCGTCCATATGGAAATCCACAAGGGTGAATATGTCTCCATTGCCGGGCCTTCCGGCTGCGGGAAATCGACCTTGCTTTCCATCATGGGCCTGCTGGATTCACCCACGGATGGCAAGTACCTGTTGAATGAAACCGCGGTTGAGGACCTTGGCCTCTCCGACCGGGCGCGCATCCGCAACCGCGAAGTGGGATTCATCTTTCAGAGTTTTAACCTGATTGGCGATCTCAACGTCTACGAGAACGTCGAGCTGCCGCTCACCTACCGTGGCATGCCGTCACCGGAGCGGAAGCAGCGGGTGCAGCAGTCGCTGGAGCGCGTGGGCATGTCGCACCGGGTGAAGCATTATCCTTCCCAGCTTTCGGGAGGCCAACAGCAGCGCGTTGCCGTGGCTCGCGCCCTGGTGGGCGAACCCGCAGTGCTGCTGGCGGATGAGCCGACTGGCAACCTCGATTCCAAAAATGGCGATGCGGTCATGGATTTGCTCCGGGAACTGCATCGCACCGGTTCGACCATTGTCATGGTGACGCACGACGCGCGTTTCGCGCGCTACGCCCAGCGCACCGTGAACTTGTTTGACGGGCGTATTGTAGACGAAGGTGAAGAACAATCCACCGCCGGAGCTCCGTCCGCAGCGGGCATGGCGTAGGGGCGGGCCTTGTGCCCGCCCGCTGGCGGGGACGAGACCCGTCCCTACGGGCTCGCACGGCGGGGAGAACGTAATTCAGGTTAAGGCCAACCTCAACCGTAAGGAAGGATTACCATGGAAGCGATCATCCAAGACCTTCGACATGGGCTGCGCTCTCTCTCTCGCAATGCAGGCTTTACCGCTGTGGCCATTGCCACGCTCGCGCTCGCGCTCGGCAGAACACAAAAGGACAACGAAGCCGGACCGGACGGAGGGCGCCCTTGATGACGCTCCGGCAATTCGCGCCGGGGATTGAATCAGTCCCGGCGACGACCTCGTGGTACCTGGCCGATCTTGGCGAAGCGCGAGGCAAGCAGGAGCTTTTTACGAGGCAATCTCCGCAAAAGCTCAAGGTGCTGCGAGAGCATGCCCTGATTGAGAGCGCTGTGTCATCGAACCGGATTGAAGGTGTAGAGGTTGACCAGAAGCGGATCGGCACGATTGTCTTCGGCAGGTCGCACCTGCGCGACCGCAACGAAGAAGAAGTCCGGGGGTATCGCGATGCCCTGAAGCGAATCCATGAGCTGGGAGCGAAGCTCCCCTTATCCGAGGCCACGATTCGGGATCTGCACCGGTTGAGCCGTGGCGGGCAGGGCGACGCGGGACGATACAAGCAGAAGGATTCGGACATCATCGAGAAGCTTCCAGACGGCCGCGTTCGAGTCCGCTTCAAGACGGTCTCGGCTGCGAAGACTGCTGCGTGCTTGAAGGAGACAATCCGCCTGTGTAATGAACAGTTGACCGCCCGGCAAGTCCACCCCCTAATCCTGCTGGCAGCCACGAATCTCGATTTCCTCTGCATTCATCCGTTCCGGGATGGCAACGGACGAGTCTCGCGGCTGCTGCTCTTATTGCAGTGTTACCACCTCAGCTTCGAGGTAGGTCGCTATGTAAGCCTGGAACGGGTGATCGAGGAAAACAAGGAACGGTATTACGAGACGCTTGAAGAAAGTTCCCAAGGCTGGCACGATGTACGGCACGACCCCTGGCCGTACATCAACTACGTTCTGTTCATTCTCAAGACTGCGTACCGTGAGTTCGAGGAACGCGCCGGCCAAGTGAAGAGTCCCCGTGGCGCCAAGACAGCGCTGGTTGAAGCTGCCATCGCAGCGTTTCCCGGCGAATTCAGCCTCAGCGATTTGGAGCGCGCGTGCCCAGGCGTCAGCCGGGACATGATACGGCGGGTCTTGCGGGACCTTCAGAAGGCGAAGAGAATTGTCTGCTTGGGTCGGGGTCCGGGCGCCATTTGGAGGAAAGAGGGTATTACCCTTAAAAGAGGGTAATAAAGAGGGTAATTTCATCTCAGGTGAAGAGGGAATCAGAGCTGAAGACCACAGAGCGCAAATTCGACCGCGTCTATCTCGATACCAATGCGTTTCTTGGTGCGGGATGGCCACAGCTTTCTGAGAAGATGAAAAACCTTCTAACTCTTGCCCGCGACCATGACATCGCGGTTTTGTTCCCCCGCGCGGTTGAAGTTGAAATCGAAGAGCATTGGATCCGAGATCTTAGAGAGAAATCTCACCAAGCCCTAGCAAGAGTCAACGAGCTCCGCAAGTATCTTTCACGTGCCAGCGGAAATCTTATGGAGTTTAATGTGCCGGACGAAAGCAGTCTCCTGCAGGAGTACCGGCAATGTGTTGAGGGGATTAAAACATTGTGGGGTCTTCAGTCTGTACCTATTACAGAAAGGCCTCTCGATTACATTTTTGGCATGGCGACTCGCCAACATCCGCCATTCGAAGAGCAAGGTAAGGGATTTCAGGATGCCGTGATCTTCCTGTCGTGCATGGACGACCTTCGCCGGAACCCTGGTCGAACCGGAGCTTTCGTCTCAGCAGATCATGTGTTCCAACGCAATGAAATCGAAACTTTGACTAATTCCGAGAGCGTAAAGCTCTCGCTGTATCGTTCAATCGAGGAACCTTTAGACATCCTTCGCCAGTATATCGGGGAACCAGAGAGAGATGAGTGGGAAGAGGACCGGAAAAGAGCGAAAGAGGCGCTCGAAGTACGAATACGAAGCGGCGAGGTAAGCCAATATATTAGGGACAATCTTGGCATACCGATGATCCGGGCCGCGAACTGGATTTGGCGGGTCACTGAGATTGTCGGCGTCGAGGCTCGTATAGACAGGGTGGAAACCCCCCCGCCGCGAGGGAGGACGGCGGGCGAAAGTGTTCCCGTCTCGGCGGACATCACTGCCACGCTACAGGTGCTTGGCCTCCCTGGAATCCCCGCTTCATATTCGGTAAGCCGAAGAGGAGGCGTCCAGACGTTTTATCCCCAATTTCATGTTGTGGAGCAACGGGTTCGCTTGGAAGCTACCGCATCTCTAAATCGGGATCGGTATGGACAAATCAAATTTGTGTCAGTTGCGCCAGTGGACTACGATTTGATGTCCTTGCTTCGGTCTCCAGGCCCGATTATGCCGGCGGGCGAATAAGGAGTCTTAAGCAAGGCATTCGGAAGGGATTTAACTGGCTGACGGCGTTGGACGAGGACAGCGACCAACGTACCCAATTTGCAGCACGGCGGCTGGAACAAAATCGGTGAGAGCTGAATTCCCATTTCATGATCCCCAAGGAATGCAAGCGGCTGGCGGAGGTGGATTTTCCGGTTGCTGAGGTGTGCAGGCACTCGGCGCGGGAGAAGTCCATCCGGCACGGGCACCCGTCCACACTTCACCTCTGGTGGGCGAAGCGGCCGCTGGCGGCGTGCGGGGCCACGCTCATCGCACTGCTGCTTCCTGACCCTTGCGACCAAAACTGCCCGCAGGAATTCAAACAGAGAGCCCAGAAGTCGGCGCGAGTTGACCCGGCAGAGGCTTTGCGACACGAGTGATAGTATGGCTGTAGCGCCGGTGTCCCCACCGGCGATTTCGGCGCTGAGGACAGCGCCTCAACCGGGAAATGGAGCCATTCATGATTGAGTTGATCAACGTTGAAAAATCCTACCCTGCCGGACCGGCCCGCTACTACGTGCTGCGGCGGATCAACCTGGAGATCAAGCAAGGCGATTTCGTCACCATCATGGGTCCGTCGGGCGCCGGCAAATCGACGCTCCTGAGCATTCTCGGCATGTTGGACGGCGCATGGACCGGTGAGTTCTATTTCCTCGATCATCCTATTCACAAGCTGAATCCCAAGAAACGCGCGGAGATCAACAAGAAATACATTGGCTTTGTCTTCCAGCAATATCACCTGTTGGACAACCTCACCGTGGCGGAAAACCTGGACATTCCGCTTTCCTACCGCGACATCCGTTCTTCCGAGCGGCAAGCGCAGGTGGCGGACACCCTCGACCGTTTCCACATTGTCGGCAAGAAAGACCTCTACCCCAGCCAGCTTTCCGGCGGCCAACAGCAACTGGTGGCGGTGGCGCGGGCGGTGATCGCCAGTCCCAACCTGATCCTGGCCGATGAGCCGACCGGCAATCTGCATTCCGAACAGGGCAAGGAGATTATGGAGCTATTCAAGAAGCTCAACTCGGAGGGAACGACCATCGTGCAGGTAACGCACAACGACACTTGGGCGGCCTATGGACGCAAGATTGTGAGGATTGTGGATGGGTGGATCTCTTAGGGGCAGCACTCAGCCGTCAGCGATCAGCCCTAGAGCAACAAGACGCGATTGACTGCCCGAAGGAAGGCATGTGAAGGACTTCAGAGATCTGAAAGTTTGGAGGAAAGCTCACGACTTGACATTGGCTGTTTACTTGTTGACGCGAGGCTTTCCAAAGGACGAGTTGTACGGCCTGACCAGCCAAATGCGGAGAGCTTCTGCTTCCATTGGAGCGAATATTGCCGAAGGCTGTGGCAGAACCGGCGGCGGTGAACTCGGGCGGTTCCTACAGATTGCGGCGGGCTCAGCAAGTGAACTGGAGTATCACCTACTCCTTTGCCGGGACCTTCATCTGTTAACCCATGCGGATTATGAAAAACTTGCAGTCAACGTGGCCGAAGTGAAGAGAATGCTTTGCGCCTTCGTCAAAAAGCTGAAATCTGAAAGCTGAGTGCTGATTGCTAAACCCCAGAGCACGGCATATCGGCACATTCTGGTACTCTTATGAAGAGCTCCAAAACTCCGCTCACACACATCCTCATCGCCGACGACCAGCCCGATGTGCTGGAAGCTCTTCATCTGCTTCTGAAAGGTGAAGGTTACAAAATGGAGGAAGCGTCTTCACCCGCCGAAGTGCTGAAGGCTGTCGAAGCCCGGGATTTCGACGCGCTGCTGGTGGACCTCAACTACACGCGCGACACAACTTCCGGGCAGGAGGGTCTGGACCTGCTCGCCCGGCTGCAGGCGTTGGACAGCACCTTGCCAGTGGTGGTGATGACGGCGTGGGGCAGCGTGGAGTTGGCGGTGGAAGCCATGCGGCGCGGTGCGCGCGATTTCATCCAGAAGCCGTGGGAAAACGCCCGGCTGCTCGCCATCCTGCGCACGCAAGTGGAGTTGAGCCGTGCCCTGCGCGAAGGCCAGCGGCTGGAGGCGGAAAACCGCTTGCTGCGGTCGAGCGCCAATCCGGCCATGATCGCCAACTCGCCCGCCATGCAGCCGGTCATGGACTTGATTGCCCGCGTCGGGCCTTCGGATGCCAACGTGCTCATTACCGGTGAGCACGGCTCCGGCAAGGAAGTGGTGGCCAACGCTCTCCATGCGCTCTCGCCGCGCGCCGCCAAGGTCATGGTCACGGTAAATTCCGGCGGGCTTTCGGAAGGCGTGTTTGAAAGTGAGCTTTTTGGCCACGTCAAAGGCGCGTTTACCGACGCCCGGGCTGACCGTGTGGGCCGCTTCGAGCTGGCCTCGGGCGGGACGCTCTTTCTGGATGAAATCGCCAACGTTCCTCTGGCCCAGCAGGCGAAGCTGCTGCGCGCCATCGAGACCGGAGAAATTGAGCGCGTTGGATCGTCCAAGACTTACCGAGTGGACGTTCGGGTGCTTTCCGCCACCAATGCCGATTTGCGCGCCGATGCCGCTTCCGGGCGCTTCCGGGAGGACTTGCTCTTCCGGTTAAACACCGTGGAGATTCACCTGCCCCCGCTTCGGGAACGGCGGACGGACATCCTGCCGCTTGCCGCCACGTTTCTTAGTCAGCACGCCCAGCGATACCGCAAGGCCATCACCGGCTTCGATTTCTCAGCAACCAAGGCGCTTCAGGAATATGCTTGGCCCGGAAACGTGCGGGAATTGAACCACACCGTAGAGCGCGCCGTCCTGATGGCGCAAGGCCCTTCTGTAACCGCTCAGGACCTCGCGTTGCGTCCTCGCCGCGACGCGCCTTCAAAGCTCGACGAGTTGCCCCTCGACGAAGCTGAGCGGTATCTGGTGGAGAAAGCTCTGGCCCGCTTCCAGGGCAACATCAGTCACGCCGCTCATGCCCTTGGCCTCAGCCGCAGCGCGCTTTACCGCCGCCTGGAACGCTTCGGCATCAAGACTCCTTCCGCGCCCAACGGCGAATGACAGGGGCCGCCACGCGCCAAAATCGTAGGGGTGCCCCTTGGGGGTATCCTTCAGGACGGACATTCCGCGCACGGCGAGTTTTTTCTTGTCACCTGTCACTTGTCACTGTTAGGTTGTTTGGTTGCGTCTCCGCCCGCTGCGCTACCTGCCTTACCGTCGTGGCCCCGCCAAGCCGGGCTTGCCGCTCACACCTACGCCGGATAGGGGTAGGTTCTGCGGGCTGCCGGGAGCATTGTCAGTGATGGTGACCGCTGCGGCCAGGGTTCCGGTGTCAACCGGAAAGAAATAAACCGTGATCTGGCAACTATCGCCGGCCGCCAGCGTGTTCGGGGCGATCGGGCAGTTGTTCACCTGCGCGAAGTCGCCGCTGTTCTGGCCGGTGACTGCGATGCTCGTAATCGACAGAGGCAG
>Ga0207416_1003163_pt1 | contig 16310 bp, 12 predicted proteins | sample PaiPotPPM11metaG_FD_184107 | JGI IMG/M metagenome (GOLD analysis project Ga0207416, IMG submission 184107) | Iron sulfur acid spring bacterial and archeal communities from Banff, Canada, to study Microbial Dark Matter (Phase II) - Paint Pots PPM... ...
CGCCGCCTTCGCTACCAATTGCTCCAGGGCTACTTTCAACTCATCAAGGCTTGCCATAGTTTATCCTCTGCATATTACAGTCTTCTGGTCACGTCATCTTAGCAAGAACCGGGACCCAAGTCAACAGCAGCGAACTTTGATAAGCCTACACTCAAACTTTCTTGCGATGCAGCACTCACATATGCTATACTACAAACCATCAAATGTATTCATAACCTTTCGCGAGGTGTGTATAGATGAAAATTGAGCGATTTACCGAAAAGGCCCGCGAGGCGATCAGCGAGGCAGCGAGCATCGCCGCGCAGCATAATAACCCGCAGATCGAAGTTGAGCATCTGCTGGACGCTTTGCTGCTGCAAGAGGGCGGCGTCGTGCAGCAGGTCATACGCAAGGTGGGCGGCAGCGTTGACGCGGCCAGGCGCGTGATCGAGAGCGACATCGAGCGTATGTCGCGCGTCTACGGCGGCAGCGAACCGGGCATCTCGCCGCGCTTGCGCCAGGTGCTGGAAGATGCGTGGCACGAGATGAGCAGCTTCAAGGATGAATATCTCAGCGTCGAGCATTTGTTGCTCGCCATCCTGGGTGGCAACAACGAGGGCGCGCTGCGGGCGCTGCGCGCGGCTGGCCTGACCCATGATAACGCCCTGCAAGCCCTCACAGCCATTCGCGGCGCGCAGCGCGTCACCGACCAGAATCCCGAAGGCAAGTACCAGGCGCTGGAGAAATATGGCCGCAACCTCACGCGGCAGGCCGAACAAGGCAAGCTCGATCCCGTTATCGGGCGCGATGAAGAGATTCGCCGCGTCATCCAGGTGTTGAGCCGCCGCACCAAGAATAACCCGGTGCTGATCGGCGAGCCGGGCGTCGGCAAGACAGCCATCGTCGAGGGACTTGCCCAGCGCATCGTGCGCGGCGACGTGCCGAAGACGCTGGCGGACAAGCAGATCATCGGCCTTGACCTGGGCGCGCTCGTCGCCGGGGCCAAATATCGCGGCGAATTTGAAGAGCGCCTCAAGGCCGTGCTGAAAGAGGTGACAAGCGCCGAGGGCGGCATTATCCTTTTCATCGACGAACTGCACACCCTTGTCGGCGCGGGCGCGGCGGAGGGCGCGATGGATGCCTCCAACATGCTCAAGCCCATGCTGGCGCGCGGCGAACTGCACTGCATCGGCGCAACCACCCTTGACGAATACCGCAAGCATATCGAGAAGGACGCCGCCCTGGAACGCCGTTTCCAGCCGGTGATCGTCGATCAGCCCTCCGTCGAGGACACCATCAGCATCCTGCGCGGCCTCAAGCAGCGCTACGAGGTGCATCATGGCGTGCGCATCCAGGACAGCGCGCTGGTGGCGGCAGCCGTGCTTTCCAATCGCTACATCACCGACCGCTTTTTACCGGACAAAGCCATCGATCTCGTGGACGAAGCCGCCAGCCGCCGCCGCGTGGAACTGGACAGCACGCCGAGCGAAATCGACGCGCTGGACCGCCGCATTCGCCAGTTGCAGGTGGAGCAGGAGGCGCTGAAAAAAGAGACCGACGCCGCCAGCCGCGAGCGCCGCGCCAGGGTCGAGCAGGAGATCGCCAACTTGAACGAGCAGTTGCTCGCCCTGAAACTCTCGTTGGAGCGCGAGCGCGAGCCGGTGGAGAACATCCGCAAGCTCAAGAAGCAACTGGAAGAGGCCCAGGTTGAGCTGGACAAAGCCGAGCGCGAGTATAGGCTGGAAGAGATGGCGCGGCTGCGCTACGGCGTCATTCTGGACCTCGAACGGCGCATCGCCGAGATGGAGTCGCAACTGACGAATATGCAGAGCGCGCGCATGCTCAAAGAAGAGGTGGACGCCGAGGATATCGCCGAGATCGTCTCCAAGTGGACGCATATCCCCACAACGCGCTTGATAGAAGGCGAGATACAGAAGCTGCTGACGATAGAAGATCGCCTGCGCGAGCGCGTCGTCGGGCAAGATCACGTCCTGCAAGTGGTCGGAGATGCCATTCGCCGCGCCCGTGCAGGGCTGCAAGACCCCAATCGCCCCCTGGCAAGCTTCTTGTTTTTAGGGCCGACGGGCGTCGGCAAGACCGAACTGGCGCGCGCCCTGGCGGAGTTCCTTTTCGACAGCGAGCAGGCGATGGTGCGCATCGACATGTCCGAGTACATGGAGAAGCACAGCGTCTCGCGGCTCATCGGCGCACCTCCCGGCTATATCGGCTACGACGAGGGCGGCCAGTTGACCGAAGCGGTGCGCCGCCATCCCTACTGCGTCGTCCTCTTTGACGAGATCGAAAAGGCCGCGCCGGAAGTCTTCAACGTCCTGCTGCAAATGCTCGACGATGGCCGCCTGACGGACGGGCAGGGCCGCACCGTCGATTTCAAGAATACCGTCATCGTCATGACCAGCAACGTCGGCGGCAACTGGCTGCATGAGTACGACGGCATGGACGAAGACGAGATACAGCGTACTATTCGCCAGCGTTTGCGCGAAGAGGGTTTTCGACCGGAGTTCATCAACCGCATCGACGAAGTGGTCATCTTTCACCAGTTGGGCCGCGAACGCATCAAAGAGATCGTGGATATCCAGATCAACCGCCTGCGCCCGCGCCTGGCCGAACGGCACATCACGCTGCAGCTCAGCAACGCGGCGCGTTCAATGCTGGCAAACGAGGGCTACGATCCGCAATTCGGCGCGCGCCCGCTCAAGCGCGTGATCCAGAAAGAGGTCGAGAATCGCCTTGCCCGCGCCCTGCTTGACGGCAGCATCCACGACGGTGATAGAGTGGAACTGGATGCTGAACATGGGCAACTGATAATGCAGAAACAGGCATAACAGGGAGATACCCTTCATGCAAGAAACAACGCCACAACCAAATCCGCACGAACACCTGCTGGCAGCGCTCAGCAACATTGTGCTGGAGATCAACGCGCTGCAGGCCGTGGCGCAGGATGAGACGCCCGATCTCGGCGTCTTGCGCGGCGGATTGGCGCTGATCGAGCAGGCCGCGCGCAGCGCCATCCAGGAAATCCGCGCCGCCAGTGACGACGCTGTCTTACCCGAACTGGTCGGCGTCACGCTGACCGAGGCTCTCACGCGCCTTGTCGATGAAACCAGCGAGTCGCTTGGCCTCTCCAGCCGCGTCACCATCTCAGGCGACGAACGCCCTTTGCCGCCCATGACTGAGCGCGTGCTGTATCGCCTCGTTCAGGAGAGCCTGTACCAGGTGCAGCAGCGCGGCAGCGCTCGCAAGCTGCGTTTCACCTTCCATTATGGGCGTGACGAAGTGCGCGTGGGCATCGAGGACGACGGGAGCGCGGACGAGATGATGGTGGAGACGCCCATCCCACACTTTGCCTTCGCGGATGCGACCGACCGTAGGGGCAGCGATGAGCGCGACAGAAACGATGGGCGCAATGAATTGCGTCCCTACGCAACTTTGCGACACCGGTTGGAACACGTGGGCGGCACGCTGGAGATCACGGTTCTGGCGGACGGAGGAACGCGCGTGCAGGCGCGCGCGCCGTATGTTGTTCCCATGCTGGATGACACGGAACGCGCGTGCAGGCGCGCGCGCCGTATGTTGTTCCCATGCTGGATGACACGCTGGCGGCGAGCATCCCCGGCGCGGTCGCCCAGGGAACAGATGCGCTTGCCCCGGTGCGCGTACTCATCGTCGATGGGCAGGCTGTGCCGCGCGCCGGTCTGCGCCGCCTGCTGGAAAGCTATGCCGGTTTGCAGGTGGTGGGCGAGGCGGCGGACGGCGTGCAGGCCGTCAGCGAGACGCTGGAACTTGGCCCGCAGGTTGTGCTGATGGATGCGCTGCTCCCCAACGGGCAAAGCATCGAGGCATTGAAACAGATCAAGCAAGTGAATCCGGATTCAAAAGTGCTGCTGCTTTCCGCGCGGGAGCGCGAGGATGCGCTGTACGAGGCGCTGCGTGCGGGCGCGGACGGCTACCTGCTGCGCGACGTCGCCCCCGACGAACTGGCGCGGGCGGTGCGCGTCGTCGCCAGCGGCGAGGTGCTGGTGCAGCAGCAATTGGCAAGCAAGTTGCTGTCGCGCGTCGGCAAGCAGGGACGCGCTTATCCCACTGACGCGCTGACGGTACGCGAGCGCGAGGTGCTGCAATTGCTGGCGCGGGGGCTGCGCAACAAAGAAATCGCCGCTCGCCTTTATGTCAGCGAGCGGACGGTCAATTTCCACCTGGCGAATATCTACCAGAAACTCAACGTGTCGGGCCGCACCGAGGCTTTGAGCAAGGCGCTGGAGCAGGGGCTGATCAGCCCTTCTTCGCCGGTCTCATGATACGGCGACGATGTCGGCGTGCCATGTATCCAGTTCGTGTTTCAGCGTGGCAATATATTCGGCCTCGTTATTGTGATCACTTGACGGCGCGTATTTAGGGATAATCTGATCAACGGTAACACGTCCCCATATTCCTACATAGAGGTTGCGGATCAACTGGAACCAGGCCATGAAACCCTGCTGCCAGCTACTAAAAATAGCATAGCCGCCATCATTTGTTTGCAGACAGGGATACGCTGGCACGCAGCGCATGTTACTAAGCGATTTGGTAACGCGCGCGACTCCGGTAGTGCCGAAGAGGCTTTCGTGCATGAAGAAGGCTAGCGCGTAGGCCGGATCGATGCCATATTGCACGCCGTCATTGTAGAGATATTGCGCCAGGCCCGCCGCTGGCGAGTGATAGTAGGCCAGCACCTGGTTCATGAAGGCCACGCTCAGCGAAGGCTTGCCCAGCACCGAGTACGGCCCTTTCTGCGTGATCGGCACCTTGATCGGCAGCGGCCCCTTGCTGCTGGTCCAGGTCGTGACGTTGCCAATGGTGCCGCCAACCTGGATGGGGAAAACCTGCTCGTTTGAGGAAACGACGAGCTGCGCGGGTCCGGGGCGCTGCATATAGGACGCGGAGAGCAGAACGATTGCGCCGACGATCACGACAACCATTGAGAACAGGAAGAGGCGCAGCCAGGGAACATGGCGAGTCAGGGGGTGCTCCGCAAATTCTTCGACCACCTTTGCTCGCCGGATAGGAACTAACGCGCCCGTTTCATTGGTATCGTCTTCGCGCAGCGCGGAGAGTTCGCGCGTCGCCCGCGCGGGAATATTCAGTTTAAGCGGCTCTTGTGTGAGCGGGCGCTGGTGGGCATAATTGCCACTCGCCATAAGTATTTCCTCCTCAAATAGAACGCATGTTCCTAATGTCCCCTTAGTATAGCACATGTCCGGCTTTTTGTGTAGAGGTCAATTTTATCGCGCCCGCGCGAGCCTCATTTTGACGCTGCTGTACTAAACTATACCATCATGCGCATTTACATGTCAATTATTCATCCAAAAATCCCAGGACGCGCGCCGCCAGTCCCAGGTAGTCTTAGTTTCCACTTTTCATTCGTATGCCGCCTGTGGTACAATAGGCACGCTTAACCATACCGCTGCTACTCGCGCACCGCGTTAATCGTTAATTTGTGCATTGATGTTGTTTTGGGGAGATGTGAAGAGAAGAGAGATTTATGGAGCTACCAGCAATACTGACCATCATACGTACCGATACCGCCTATCGTTTTCGCCTCGATCTTCCCGATGCTCCTGTTTCGGCGAGCCAGGAGTATATTACCGAACAGACTACTGAAATCCGCGAACGGCTGCGGCGACTCCTGCAAGCGGCTGCGCAGCAGATGCAAGCGGTGCTGCTTGCCAGCGCGAAACGTCAGACGATCAAGATAAACGCGGCCAGCGATGCCCTGCCCAACCTGGGCCGTTTCCTTTTCGCGACGCTGCTGCCGCCGCCAATTCAGGAAGCGCTGCGCCGTCTCGATGCGCCGCTCATCCTCAATGCCAACACGCCCGATATCCCGTGGGAACTGCTCTTCGACGGCAGCGGCAAAAATGGTTCGTACCTCTGCCAGCAGATTGGCATCAGCCGCCAGGTGTACGGCGGGCGCGAAACCCAGCGCCTCTCCATACCGGATCGTCCTTTTCGCAAGCTGGGGCGGCGCGAAGGGCAAGGGCTTTCCGTTCTTTTCCTGGTGAACCCGACCGGGGATCGCACCACGGCGGAAGAAGAAGTGGCCGTTCTTTGCACCACGCTGCCAGAGACTATTTCACGCATCATCCTCTACCGGCAGCAGGCGAACCAGTTGGAATTGCGCATGCGCATGAGCGCGGACGCGCCGCAGGTGCTGCATTATGCCGGCCCGGCTCCGCAGGCCGGCTTCTCCGGCGAATTCGCGCTCTCTCTGGCCGGTAATTCGCGTTTCGATTCCGAAGCCGCCGAACAGATATTTCAGGCGCTGGGGCGGCGTCCGCTCGTATTTCTCAGCTATCACGAGGAAGAGCGGGCAGAGCGCAACGGCAACGCCGCGCCCGGTCAGCAAGAACGAGACGAGGTCATGGAGCAGCTTGCGCGTAGTATGTTGGCGGCAGGCGCGGGCGCGGTCGTCGCGCTGCGCTGGCCCGTGCCGACACAGCGCACGCGCGAGTTCGCCGCCCTTTTATACCAGGAAGTCGCCGACGGCGCGGCGCTGGGTGAAGCGCTGCGGCGCGCGCGGGCCGGAATGCTCCAGCACCTGCCGGACGACCTGTCGTGCCTGAGCTACGTTCTTTATGGCGACCCGGCGCAGCGCCTCGTCTCGCCGTCAGCCGCCAGCAAAGATCGCAACGCTGAGCCGCTCTTTGACGCCTTCGATGATCACCAGGTGATCTCGCCCATCATGCCCTCGTCGAACGGCCTGGATCGCCGCTTCCTGCAAGAAGTGCTGAGCCTCGCGCTGTCAGAGGCGAGGCGCATGCACAAAGATTACCTGGGTACGCCGCACCTGTTCATCGCCCTCACCAAGCTTGACGGCGGCTGCACGCAGGACGCTCTGCGCAGCCTGGGCTTTTCGCCCAAGCAAGTGCGAGACGTGATCCGCCTGGCTCTGGGCAATGGCAAAGCCACCGCCGATACGCCCATCCTGCCGACGCGCCGCTGCAAAGAAATTCTCCAGACGGCGGAGCGCAACGCCATCAACGCAGGCTCATCGTCTATCGATGAACGCGCCATCGCCCAGGCCGTTCTCAGCGAGGGCGACGGCGTGACGCATGAACTCCTCACCAAGCTCGGCATCAATCCCGCGCAGTTGATCGACCTGATCCTGATGAGCAACGCGCGCGCGCTGCTCGAACTCGTGCCGTCGATCAGCGCGAACCCTGCCGCCGCGCCCGTCGATCTGCCCATCGGCATCAGCCCCGACGCCGCGGCCAAAGGCGGCACGTCACTGCTCGAACGCCTGGGGCGCGATCTGACCAAACAGGCGACCATGAAGCAACTGGTGCCGCTCATCGGGCGCGACAAAGAAATTCGCCAGTTGATGCAAACGCTCATGCTCAAAGACCGCAACAACCCGGTGCTGATCGGCGACTCCGGCGTGGGCAAAACCACCATCGTCGGCGGGCTGGCGCAGCGCATCGTTGACGGCAAAGTCCCGCCCGAATTGCGCGGCAAACGCCTGATCGAACTCTCCGCCAGTTCGCTCGTAGCCGGAACGAAGTACCGCGGCGAATTTGAGGAACGCCTGCTGAAAGTGCTGGAAGAGGCCGAGGGCGGCGGCAACATCATCCTCTTTATCGATGAGATGCACCTGCTGATCGGCACGGGCCGCGCCGCCGAAGGCAGCATCGATGCCGCCGGTATCCTCAAACCGGCCCTGGCCGGCGGGCTGCTGCGCTGCATCGGCGCGACCACGCCGCAGGAATACCGCCTCATCGAAAAGGATGCCGCGATGGAACGCCGCCTGCGCCCCATCATGATCGAAGAGCCAACGTCCGAGGAGGCTCTGACCATCCTCAACGGGATGCGCGACCTGTACGAGCAGCACCATCACGTCACCATCACCAAAGAGGCGTTGTCGGCATCCGTGCATCTTTCGGTGCAATATTTGCCCAACTTGCGCCTGCCCGACAAAGCGTGCAGCGTCCTTGACGAGGCATGTTCGCGGGCGCGCGTCTTTTCCGTTGAGGAGGCCCTGGAAGATGGAGAGCAGGACGACAATGCCGCCCTGCCCGACGATATGCCGGTGATCACCGCTTCGATGATCGCCGAAGTCATCTCCAACCGCACGGGCATTCCAGTGCAGGCTCCCGGACGCGAGGAGCGCGACCGCCTGCTCAATCTTGAAGCGCGCCTCAAAGCGCGCGTGATCGGCCAGGACGAGGCGATCGGCCGGGTGACGCAGGCGATCCAGGTGGCGCGCGCCGGTCTCAAACCGCACCATCGCCCGGTCGGCGTATTCCTCTTTTTAGGGCCGACGGGCGTGGGCAAAACCGAACTGGCTCGCGCGCTGGCCGCCGAGATGTTCGGCTCCGACGAACACCTGATCCGCGTGGATATGTCCGAGTATATGGAGAAGCACGCCGTCTCGCGCATGATCGGCGCGCCGCCGGGCTACATCGGCTATGATCAGGAGGGCCAACTGACCGGCAAGCTGCGCCGCCGCCCTCACAGCGTCGTCCTGCTTGACGAGGTCGAGAAGGCCCATCCCGAAGTCTTCGATCTCTTCCTGCAAGTCTTCGACGCGGGCCGCCTGACTGACGCGCAGGGCCATACCATCGACGCGCAGCACGCGATCTGGATCATGACCTCCAACGTCGGTACGGATATGCTGGGCCGCTCCATGCCCAGCGGCTTCCGCGCCTCGGTCAAGGGTACGGCGGAAGAGATGCAGCGCGACCGCCTGCTTGAGCGGCTGCGCCAGACGTTTAGACCGGAGTTCCTCAACCGCGTCGACGAGGTGGTGATCTTCCACCCGCTCGGTCACGAGCAGGCCAACGCCATCACGCGCTTGCAGATGAACGAGTTGGCGGCGCGCCTGCTGGAACAGGGCTTGACGCTGCACGCCGACGACTCCGCCGTCGAGTTGCTGTGCAAAGAAGGCTTTAGCCAGACGCAGGGCGCGCGCCCGCTGCGCCGCGCCATCGAGCGCCTGCTGACCGTGCCGTTGAGCCTGCGTATCCTGCTGGCGAATATTCCTCAACATGGCGAAGTTCGCGTGCGCGCCGTTGATAACCAGTTGGAGATCGAGATCGGGGAACCCGATCTAGAGGCTATTCCCAACGAGGATAGAATAGAGGCGGTATAATACAACACGTTACAAAAAATCCTCTCGTCGAGAGGATTTTTTGTAACGTGTTGTATTATATTGATTGGAAGACAAAGACCATTAAGATAGAGAAAGGACTGTTACCATGCAACTTGGATTGATTGGACTTGGGCGCATGGGCGCGAATATGGCGAAGCGGCTGCTGAGAGCCGATCACACGGTAGTGGGCTACGCACGCCACGCCACCACGGTGCAGAAGGCGCTGGATGATAAAGCGATCACGGCTGGCGCAACGTCGCTGGCCGACCTGGTGAAGCAGCTTGATACGCCGCGCGCCGTCTGGCTGATGGTTCCGGTCGCTTCGGTCGATGCCACGCTGGCCGAGCTGATCCCGCTGCTCGCGCCAGGCGACGTGATCATCGACGGCGGCAATTCCCACTACCAGGACGATATCCGGCGAGCGAAAGAACTCGCGCCGCACAACATCCACTACGTCGATTGCGGCACCAGCGGCGGCGTCTGGGGTCTCGAACGCGGCTACTGCCAGATGATCGGCGGCGAGCAAGAGGTCGTCGAGCGACTCGATCCTATCTTTAAGGCACTGGCTCCTGGCGTGGGGGCCGTAGAGCGCACGCCGGGACGCGAGAACGTCGGCGGCACCGCCGAACAGGGCTACCTGCACTGCGGACCGAACGGCGCGGGCCACTTCGTGAAGATGGTGCATAACGGCATCGAGTACGGCATCATGGCCGCTTTTGCCGAGGGTTTGAATATCCTGCATCATGCCGATATCGGCAAGCATCAGCAAGAGATCGACGCCGAAACGACCCCATTAACCAATCCAGAGTACTATCAGTACGAGTTCAACCTCGCCGATGTGGCCGAACTGTGGCGGCGCGGCAGCGTGATCGGCTCGTGGCTGCTCGACCTGACGGCCAGCGCCCTGCTGAAAAGCCCTCAGCTCAGCGAATTCGGGGGCCGCGTCTCCGACTCCGGAGAGGGCCGCTGGACGATGCTCGCAGCCATCGACGAGGCTGTACCCGCGCATGTGCTGGCTTCGGCGCTCTTCGAGCGGTTCACTTCGCGCGGCGAGGCCGATTTCGCCGACAAACTGCTTTCCGCTATGCGCTTCGAATTCGGCGGCCACCTCGAAAAACAAGAGTAAGAGATTGCGGACAAAAAAAATTCAGCCAACCGCGGTTGGCTGAATTTTTTTTGTCCGCGTGAACTACTGTGCATCGGCTTTTTCTGCTGGAACCTCTGCCGGTTCTGGTGTCCCGGCATCCTCTTCAACTGGCTCAGCCTGTTCAATCTCTTGCTCTGTTTCCTCGTCCCGCGGCGGCTCCTGGGGAACGCCATAAGTGGCAGCGACTTCGCCTTTCGGGATGGGCCGCGCGTATTTCCAGTAGCGCAAGACGACATATGTCAAAGGAATGAGAAGAATGAAAACGACCAGCGATGTCCACTGCGCCTGTTTCAGGCCCCAATCCAGGCCGAAGAACGTGGTGATGACGTTTTCGCGCACAAAGAAAACCAGGAATTGAGAGATGGCGTAGCTGAACAGGTAGACGAACGTCAGCACGCCGGGGCGGCGCACGCGATGCGACAGGGAGAACAGCAGGATCAGCATCACTACGTCGATAAGCAACTCGTAGCCAGCGGCGGGCTGGACGGGTACGTTGCAGGTCGCAGGATTGAGGCAGGCATAGCTATGCGGGTTCTGGTACACTGTTCCCCAGGGCAGAGTCGTAGGGAAGCCGATGATATCGCCGTTGATCAGGTTGCCGATGCGCCCGAAGATTTGCCCGACGGCGGCGAACAGCACGCCGGCGTCGATCAGGACGAGTGGGTTAATGCGTTCGACATGCGCGCGCCAGATGAGCGTGGGAATGACCAGGAAGATGGCTCCGTAGAAGGCCATGCCGCCATTCCAGACGGCAATGATATTGATGGGATGCAAGATGTAATCCTGGTACAGATTCGGCTGCTGGATGTCGAAATAGAGGCGACCGCCAATCAATCCGGCAGCGATACACCACCAGACGATACTAAAAACATGGGCCTCGGTGATACCCTTACGCGCCAGATAGCCGCGGATCGCCCACAATCCAACGATGATTGCCACGGCATACATCAGGCCATACCAGCGCAACGCGATAGGGCCAACCTGCACAATGATCGGATTGATATTGATATAGATGTAAGGCGGGCCGATGCGCAGCCAACCCCAATTGATCAGGTACGCTAAAACGGGGATCGTTCCCATAGAAAACTCACTTTCTGTTCAATAACTTCCGTACCTATAATAGTATTCTTCTCTATGATATGCAAGTGTTGGATGGAACCTCACAGAACAACCACAAAGGGTCAATTGAGTGCGGCTTCGATCAGCGCGGGCAAGATTTCGTTGGTGAGCGCCTGAATCTGGCGCAGGCTCTCGGCCCAGGGCAGGTCCTGGTGATCGCGCGCGCCGCTGCCGCGCACCTCCGCCAGTTGCAGCACGCTCTCATCAACGATATCGTGGAAGTAGAGGAAGGCGCGCACAGCATCTGCCAGGGGAACGCGCGAGTCCCGCGTTACGGAGCCGTATTCAGCGCCGAGCGCCCTGGCATCCTGGCGCAAGGAGTCGGAAAACTCGCTCGCCGCCAGCGCGTGCAGCAGCAGTTCCAGGAGGCGGCGGCCCAGGCGGCGATAGGCTTCGCGGGCCGGTTCGTCGAAGCGTTGATACCAGGTCAGCGTGTTGAGCGTGCCGTCGGTGAAGATGAAACGAATGCGGCCAAGCACGCTCTGTACGAGCAGTTGCGCCGCTGGATGCGGTTTGCGCCCCGCGACACCTTGCAGGCGCGCCTCGATATCGGCGCGGCGGAAGCGCCGGTGTCCACCGTTCGTGCGCCGGGACGGTAATTCGTCGCGGTCAGCCCACAGGCGTACCGTCGCCGGATGCATACCCAGCAATTCGGCGGCTTCGTGCAGGCTCAACCATTCATCCCCACCCATCATTGTGGACATGGCACGCTCCCGTCTGGCATTACTAATAAGAAGAAGAAGAATGTCACAGCATTTCCGCTTAAATTTTATGTGATTCCCTGGAATTCGTCAAGCTGACGCGGTCTTTCATTCGATTTATTCTCATGAATTTAGGAATTTTGTTCTAAAACACTTGTTTTTTTGCGACTTCTCTGTTATACTCTCGTTAGTACTTTTGTTCTATAGGCGGTATGGCGCGCTGCTACTGACTTTATCTTAGAGAGGACGGTATTGATGTGAGTTATAGGGTGCAGAATAAGAGCGAAAGGTATACTACCGCTCAGCCTTTTGAAAGTGACGACGAGGATGCCTTCGAAGATTTCGCTGATGACGCTTCCTGGTATCCACGCATGCCAAAAAGCGCCTTGCGCTTATCGGATATCTCGCAAGCCAGAGCCGACGCGGGGCGATTTGCCGCCGATGCGCGTTCATCATCCGGCGAGCGGATGAGCCGATCGACGAAGAGCCATCCCATCCCCCCTCGCAGTAAGGCCACGCAGGGAAGCATTCCAACGCCAGGCACGCGGCAGCATGCCTCCGACAACACATCGACCTTGCGGCGCATTCGCGATACGGAAGAATTGCCCAGGTTTCGCCTCCACTGGCTGGTGTTCGTGGGGGTTGCCCTCATCATCATGGTGTTGGGGTGGGTGGTTTTTACCGTGGTCGCCAACTGGTGGCAAGTAACGCAGGATAACATGCAGTATGGCTTTCCACGCACCTACCAGGTGGATCAGGTCGTCGGACACAACGACTCGCAGAGCAATCCCAGCCATTTTATCGCGATTAATCTCAACAGCCACATCGAGGTAATCGAGTTTCCGGGCGGAGATGCGTCAAAGGCCAAGATTTACGTTGGGCCAACGCTCATCGGTCCTAATTCGAACCTGGCGCCAGTGACGCTGACCTTCAAGGACGTAACAGGAGATGGGAAACTTGACATGATTATTAACGTGCAAGGGGGTCATTTTGTGTTTATCAATCAAAATGGACAATTTCGCCCGGCGCAGCCGAGCGATAATGTCCATTTCTGACCGGCTGCGAGCAATTACATGGTGGCAGCCTCTACCTCCCCGGTGTTATGGGGGCGATACCGGTGAGCCTCATTCTGAACTACCGCAAGCCGGGGCGCTGTCACCCTTGCCTGCGCTTCAAAGCTGGCAATACCTGCCTCTGAGTCCAGGATCTGGTTTTCAGCCCCAATTTTCCCATCTCTGCCGGAGCGAAACGCCAGCACAGCAAAGACGATCATCCAGAGCAATAAGATAATCAGTAGAGACCAGTTTAAAATAATTTGTGTTGTTGTAACATCCATCGATGGTATATCCTCTTCCCCGTTTTCTCTTCATGGCTCATACAGGATTATGCCTTGTATTCACATAGACGAATATCGCTAGTAATCTTAACGCTCGTCACATCGCTCTTACCGTACTATAGCCAAAGTAGGCGTTGTAGTTTCCTTTCCCCTGTTGTGAAGACGTTACGATAACGAAAATAGTTTCATCATCTACAACGTTTCTATAGCCTATACGTAGCGCGGCGGATGTCCTGCTCCTGCGGCGGCGTTTTTTCCTGCCAGCGTATCACTTGCATAATGCTCTCCTTGGTGAAAGAAAAAATAATGATGGCGAAGAGAGGTTGCCAATGATATATTAACACAACAGATATTTTGCGATGTTGACAGACGCATTCTCCACGTATGACAATACTGTTACGGCAAAACAGGCGCACAACATCCGCGAACTATGCTCGCATACGCCGTTCGATTAGATGAAAGCGGCTGACCTGAGCCGTAACGGATGCGCCCTTGTTTTCGTTTCAAATGTATGAACCCAATCATAGAAGATCACCATGCAACCATACGATAATATGACAACACAAACACCATCGCAACCGGCGCGGGAGGCTGTTGCCACGCGTCCGCCGCCTACACCAGACGCGCAGCAAGCGGCCCGCGCCGCCGAGCGAGCGCGCCTGCGTCAGGGCGTGATGAACGTGCGTATCCGCCACTTTTATTGTACTCTTGAAGAAATGTACGATCCGACATTACGCGGGCATCCCTTCGTCGTTGGCACGGGGACGGGTCGGCCTAATGAGCCGGGGCGCGTGATCGACGTATCTCCGGCGGCGCTCCGCCTGGGCCTGGCCCCCGGTATGCCCCTGCGCCGCGCCCGCCGTATCGCGCCGCACACGCGTTTCATGCCCGCTTCATACGATCGTTACCAGCCGATGTTGCAACAACTGCGCGACCGCTACCGCGCCTACTCGCGTATCGTAGAGACGCTGCCCGTGGCCGACGCCTTCATCGATCTGCGCGGCTGCGACCTGGCCTTCGACTCGCCCGTTGCGCTGGCCGAGCGCCTGTGCGCCGAGATCGCCGAGATGGGCCTGACGGCGCTGATCGGCATCGCCAATGGCAAAGCTATCGCCGAACTGGCCGCGCTGATGAGCCGCCGCGATGGCCGCCAGGGCGTGCTGTATGTACCGCCAGGGCGCGAAGCCTCCTTCGTGCAAACCTTGCCGCTTTCCATGCTCTTGCAACTGCGCACCGCCGGAACGGGCATTCCCGACGCGCTGCCGGAGCCAGGCGAGCAGGAAGAAAACAACGGCTCGCGGCCGCCGCAGCTTGATGGCAAAAGCGAGCAATTCGACTCCGTGGCCGTGGCGGAACTGGTCGCTCACCTGCGCGACTTCGGCATCATCAGCTTCGCCCAGGTGGCCGCGCTGGCGGAAGATGGCCTGCACCGCCGCCTGGGCAATCTTGGCTCGTGGCTCTATCGCGTCGCGCGCGGCGAGGACAGCAGCCTGGTTGTGCCGGACGCGCCGCCGCTGAGCCAGAACGCGCGTATCCGCTTCCCCAGCCCCGCCGACGCCGACGAGACGTGCGCAGCCCTTCGCAAGCTCGCCGATTACCTGGGTACGCGCTTGCACGAGCAGCGCTTCAAGGGCAAATCGATTACGCTGATCTTGTGGCCGCAGCGCATGATCCACCGCGACACGCGCCGCCTCGTCATGAACGACGAAGGCGAAGAGGTGGCAGTGACGGCGGCGGAAGAGACCATCCTGGGACAAATGCTGCTCTCACGCCACGCCGACGAACCGGACGTCTTCGCGCACCACGCCCTGATGCTCTTCGCGCAGCGCCACCAGCCGGGCAACCGCTACCTGCAAGTGCAACTGCGTATCGGAGATATCGTCGCGACAGTGCAGCCGTACTACCCGCCGCCCGCCCGCACGAGAGGAAGAGCCACGCGGAAATTGGAACGGTCATAACGGATGAAACGCTGGATGAGCATTTGTGCAAAGCCTCCACGGGACGCCTTTTCGTGGACGAGACGCTAGCGATCGGCGTGAAGCTCTGCACCGTTCTGGACTACCTCCACACGCGCCGACCGCCCATCATTTTCCGCGATCTGAAGCCCGCGAACATCATGCTGACGCCCGATGAGCGCGTCGTCTTGATCGACTTTGGCATTGCTCGCCACTTCAAGCCGGGTCAGATCAGGGATACGGTCACTTTTGGCTCGCCCGGCTACGCTCCCCCGGAACAATATGGCAAGGGGCAGACCACGCCGCGCGCCGATATCTACAGCCTGGGAGCCACGCTGCACCAGATGCTGAGCGGCTATGATCCCGCGGATTCGCCTTTTCGCTTCAGGCCGCTGCACTTGCCGGCATACACTGCGCCCGCCGGACTCAATACCTTCATTATGCACATGGTAGAACTAGACGAATGCAACAGGCCAATCAGCATGGCGGCGGTCAAGCAAACGTTACAGGGCTTCGTTGCCCAGTGGACGACCCGGCAAGCCAATTCTGTACAGCCCAGTAGGAGCAGCGGCTTGTTCTTGCCCGCGCAGCAGGCGGGGCGAGCAGCCGGTAAATCATGGTTTAGAAGCGGCACGTCCAAACAGCGCAGCGCGCCAGCGCCGCCAGTCGCGGTCGCTGCCGCGTGGTCGCCTGATAGCAAGCAGATCGCCTCCTGCGGCCACGATCAGACTGTGCAGGTCTGGCAAACCGGGTAGAGGTCAAGGATTTTTAGGATTTTTGGGACTGGATGGAGGGCAATGCGTTGCCCTCCATCCAGTCCCAAAAATCCTTGACATTTTCTCTTGTCTCGTGTACCCTTACAGCAGCAACACAATGCCACACACATACGACCGATAGGAGAAACAACAGTGATAGTGCGCTACTTCCT
>Ga0207416_1003164_pt1 | contig 16301 bp, 18 predicted proteins | sample PaiPotPPM11metaG_FD_184107 | JGI IMG/M metagenome (GOLD analysis project Ga0207416, IMG submission 184107) | Iron sulfur acid spring bacterial and archeal communities from Banff, Canada, to study Microbial Dark Matter (Phase II) - Paint Pots PPM... ...
GGTGACGCGGGCGAGATGCTCGACGAGCAAGCCAAGCTCGCCTACCGGCGCCGACTTTCCGAGCTGCGCGAAGAACTGGGAGAGGCCAAGGGACTCGGAAACGTCGAGCGCGCCGAAGAGGCGGAGCGGGAAATCGATGCTTTGACCTCGGAACTCTCGCGGGCCGTGGGTCTCGCTGGACGTAATCGCCGGGCAGCGTCGGCTTCGGAACGAGCCCGGCAGAGCGTCACCAAGACAATCAAGGCGGTGGTGGAAAGGATCGTGCAGAGTGATGCCGCGCTGGGGGGCATCTTCTCGCGAGGCATCAAGACGGGCAACTTCTGCTCCTACCAGCCTGATCCTGATTTCCCGATTGCGTGGGAATTCGATGCGACAACTATCGAGCCAGCAGAGCATCCAACCTCAAGTGGCGAGCGCGCTCCGGCGCGCACCGATCATCCGCAGACCTCGCCCGCGGTGCTCGAGGCTTCTCCATTTTCGTCCGCGGAACGAACCGCTTTTGTGGGACAGGAATCTGAACGCAGCACAATCCGCGCGGCAATCGATCGCGCGCTAACTGGCCACGGATCAGTCGTCATGCTGGCGGGCGGACTCGGGGTGGGTAAAACCCGCTTGGCGATGGAAATGGCGGAGTACGCTTCGCGCGTTGGCTTCCGATACCTGGTCGGGCACTGTTACGAAAGAGACGAACCGTTTCCGTTTCTCCCGTTCGCGGAGATAATTGAAAGCGACCTCGCTAAGGCGGCGAGCCTGGATGATTTCCGTCGGCGGATGGGGGACAACGCGGCCGAACTGGCCCAGATCGTTCCAAGCCTTCGGCGAGTTTTTCAGGATATTCCGCAACCACTGGATCTGCCGCCCGCGCAGAAACGCCGGCATCTTTTCCAGAGCGTTTCCGACAAATTGGGGCGCGCAGCTCAAACCCGTTCGCAGTTGTATATCCTTGAGGACCTTCAATGGGCCGACGAGTCCACGCTGGCGCTCTTGATCCATCTAGCCAATCGGGTAGCGCAGATTCCAGTCGTAATCATTGGGACCTATCGGGACGGATATACGGATAACAATCCCGCGTTGCTCAGAACTCTGGAAGAGCTGATTCGGATGGGGAGCCGTCCGCTTAAGCTGGGTGGCCTCTCAAAGGACGCCACCGCGCAAATGTTACGCGGGCTAAGCCAGCGCCAGGATGTTCCGGAGAGCCTGGTGAGCCTCATCTTTGACGAAAGCCAGGGATGTCCATTCTTCGTCGAAGAGGTGTATCGGCACCTGATCGAAGAGGGGAGGGTCTTCGATAAGGCCGGCCAATTCCGCACTGACGTTGAGATCGATGAGATCGACGTTCCAGACAACGTGCGGCTAGTCATCGGCCGCCGCCTGGAGCGGCTCGACGAGAATGAAAAGCGGGCACTGACTGCCGCTGCAGTGATCGGTCGCAGCTTCAGCTTTAAGGTTCTAACTGCCACCTGCGAGATCGACGTTGACGAACTTTTCACCATCGTCGAAAAAGCGCAGCAGAAGGGAATAATCGTCGCGAGCTCCGAGGCGCCGGAGAAGCCATTCACGTTCTCCCATGAACTTGTGCGTCAGACGCTGCTTGCCGGCATCTCCGCTCCCCGCCGACAGCACCTACATGCCGCCGTCGCCGACGCAATCGCGCGGCTCCAACCCGATGCCTTCAACGAGCGCGCTGACGACATCGGTATTCATCTAATCAAGGCGGACGGCCACCGCGCGCCGCCCGCTCGGCCGGGATCGGCTCGGCGGTGAACGGAGGATGATGACGCGCGCCGCTTCCGCTTTGAAGCGGTCGAGGGCGGCGAGCACCTCGGCGACCAGCGCGCCGCTTTGCCTTGCCGGGGTCGAGCCAGCGAATGCGCGTAGGAAGGGTTCCCGCGTTCTCAGCGCCCTCGACCTCGTTTAGCAATTGGTTGCGGCACGCCGATCGCTTCGTCATCGTCCTCGTCCGTAAGAGTCGCCAGCAGTGCGGTCGCTATGCAGGCAACCCCTATGGCGATTAAGATCTCAACGGTGATCATCGCGGCCGCCATCCTCCTTTCTTCAGTCGATCGTATAACCGACTGGTGTTTCGCCTGCGAAGTTCTTCCCACCTCCCTAAGCTTTTCGCCTTGGATCGGTGACTTTTGCCAATGTTCAGGGTCCACAAGTTATGCGTGAAAATTGAGCGCACAACACGTGTGCTCTGAGCCGTCGCGACGCCAGATGGTAGCGCTTTGCCGAGACCCGAGTCTCGGGATTAGGCTTAAATAACCGGAGTACCCGATCTGGCTCGGCCGTTTCGCGGCTCAGCAGAGACATGGAAAGCAGTCGATGTGAACTCTCTGGTCCCTTCGTCTTGCGAAGGACACTGTATCATCGCGACGCAGAAAGTAATTCGTCCAATCGTCCGCGTCCAGAGATCCTGAAGAATTCCATCGTACATGGAATGTGCATCATATGAGATCACCATGCTCCTGGTCCAAATCGTCGGCCCTTGATCAGACCACCAAGGCCCCTGTAACCGCCAACGAGTCTCTATCTCCGGGGCTGACTCGCTCCACACACCGAAATAGCCCGCGTGCAGGGGCGATATGCCCGTCTTAACCGGCACCGAAGAATCCTCACGTATCGAATCCATGGCTGGCAAGTTCAATCTTCTCTCTTGGGCGAGGAATTCGGTGCCGATGCCCGATCAGCTCGCAAGCGCAATCAGGCGTCATTTTAGGATCGATTCGGATTCTTGATGCCGGAACGGGAAAATTGCCATGTTTCTATACAGGGGGGTGTGACGAAATCCGTAGCATCCGTTACGCCCGCTCAGCGCCGGGAGACTGCTCAATAGAAGAAAAGATGAGACGCGGAGCCGTTCTGACGACTCTCGCTGCGCTGTTCGTGCTCCTCGCGCTTTCGGATATCTCAAAGCCACTTAGCGAAGGCAGGGCCGGGTTGGTGTTCTTGGGCACCGAGACGACGGGCATGGCGAACGCGATAATAGTTCCGGCGTTCGGAATTTTCCTCTTGATCTATGCTTCGGGGATTGGCGGCGAAGGCGCTGGGCGGTGTGGATGGAGCCTGGATCTATGCATCGCGCTCGGCGTCTCGTCGGACTCGGCAATCCTCTAAAAGGAGCGCATACGGTTACCTTAGACTGGGCGCCAACCTCCGGTCGCTCGGACTAGACCTTCACACTTCAGGCGGCCAGGAAACGCCGTGAGCCGGAAGAGCGACGAATTCGGAAGAAATGTGAAACCCTAACCAGACTTCATGGCGCGGCCTTTGCGCCGTCGTAGTGCCTTGATCTTGGTGCTGGAACACCAATCCCGGCTCTAGGTCGCAGAAATGGCACAAGATTCCGATGGTTTCTTGGATAATGCGAACCCCTCGGTCGTCGCAGCACGCCTAGCCGCGATTGTAGAATCTTCAGATGACATCATCGTCGGCAAAACTCTCAATGGCATAATTACATCCTGGAATCCTACGGCTGAACGAATACTTGGGTATGCAGCCAGCGAAGCAAATCGGCCAGCACATCAGGCTCATCATCCCGCCTGATCGATGGCCCGAAGAGGAGGACGTCCTCGCGCGTATTCGACGCGGCAAGAAAGTCGAACATTTCGAAACTGTGCGACGGGCCAGTGACGGGCGACTATTGAACCTCTCTCTCACCGTTTCACCAATAAGAGATGCCCAGGGGCGCGTTGTAGGCGCCTCTAAGGAGGCTCCGCACAGCGACCTGTGCAGAGCCTGCCTAAGTGCCATTACTGGTTGGGCTTCGCTGATGCATTCCGGGAAATTGGACCGGGAAGAGACTGCACGAGCGGCCGAGACGATCCTTCGAAACGCTCAAATACAAACCCAGTTAATCTCAGACCTGCTTGACGTTTCCGCTATCGTATCGGGCCGATTGCGACTCAACATTCGGCCATCCAATCTCGGCTCTGTTGTCAAGGCCGCGCTTGAGGTCGTGCGGCCGGCTGCGCAAGCCAAGTCGATCCATCTGGAGGTTTCTATCGAACCAGCTGCGCATGCTGTGGCTGGGGATCCCGACCGCCTGCAGCAGGTATGTTGGAACTTGCTCTCCAACGCCATCAAGTTCACTCAGTCTGGCGGGACCGTTCAAGTTCGTGTGCAGCGAACTGGTTCGTCCGCGGAGCTCGTCGTTTCCGACAACAGTAAAGGAATCCCCTCGAACCTGTAGGACGACCCGCGTAAGCCTGCCGACGCTTCGAGCAGAGCGAGCGCGGCGGACTGGATGGCGCCGGGCAGCGCGTCAAGCTTGCGGACGTTGTAGAGGCGGCAGACGAACGCGATAGCTCGATCTCGATCGCCATGCGCTTTCTCGACGGCGCGGCGCAGGCGCTTGAACTCGTCGGACTCGCCGAGCAGGCGTCCTCTATCGCCCTTCTGCTGGAGGTCTTGTTTGCACCCATTACTGGAATACAACCCCGTGAAGATAGCACTGGGCTACCAAGTGATCGAGGCCGGTCTGGTACCCCACCCGGTAACCTCGCGCAGCGCCAGGGCCGAACCAGGCGGAGCAACCTTGGTCTCATTGAGCTGTGCGAGAGGCAGGCCTCGGGGCTCAAAACGAATCGGCCGAACGTCCACGAATTGTCGCATTCCTGACGCGGCGGGCGGGGAGAACGGTTACTCAAGAACTAGACGCAAGTTTGGGCTCGGTACAAGATTCGGGGATGACCGACGCGACGGTGGTCATTAACGGCCCACTGCTGCGGACCAGCCACGATACCGTGGTGGCGTTCCTGCGTCAGGGCGGCCGCGCGATCCGGCGCGTGCGCGTCAGGCTCTCCGATCCTTCCGGCGTCGCCGTCGAGGAGAGAATCTGGTTCAAGGACAGCACCGATGCCGCCGGGTTAGCCGAAGAGGTCGCCGATCACATCGCCCGCGGCGCGAGCGGCCGGTCTGATCTGGAAGCGACCATCACTGTTTCCGATGAGGGATAGCGCGGATTCGCGCCGTCGGGCCCTCAGCGACTGGCTTGGCGATGTTGGAGAAGATAGGTCCGTTGTCGGAAGCGAGCGCAGCGTCATCATTGTGCGACCGGCGTTTGACGGTGCTGTCGGGAATTGGGCGGGGCTTCTTCAACGCGCGATGTCCGAAAAAGATTGCTTCTTGCGGTCCGTCAAAGGAGTAATGCTTGCGTTGGGCCTGCTCATGCTTGCGATGACGTCTGGATGCTTCGCGGCTGCGCTGCCGGTAGCGAGCGGGATTCTCAGGGCGGCAGCCTCCGGCATCTCCTCTTCCGCGCGCGCCGCCAAAAATAAGCAGGTTGGACAGCATACGGAGCTTTGCGATATGGGCGAGCGTCCGTTGCCGCGGCTGATCGAGCTTAGGACGGACAAGCTGGGGACGACGATGTACCGGCCGCTCAACCTGGGCGGCTCGATGACCGACCCGCAGCGGGCAGTTGGCCAGATAGGCGGCTTGGGTGCATGGCGAGACCTGGGAGACCTTGCTGGCATGAATTTCCAGCCGTCTCTTCAAAGCCAGCTGGCGCCAAGCTCAGTTATTTTTCTCGCGTACGCACCGGCCCAAGCGCACGATTCGGCAGAGCAGAGTCAGCTCGACGCGCTCAATCACGACTTCGGACCCACCTCTGGAATATTCGATTGGGACAACCGCCTCTTCCTCTATTCGGCCGTCCATCAACTCCCGTGTGAGTCTTCAGGGGTGCCCGCACCTACGCGGGCTTTGGGAGACGCTGCGCGCCCTGAATCTCCCGAGCAGCCGGAAGCCCCCCAATAACGCGATACGTTTAGCTGGCGAAGCCACAGCGTTCCCCGATGGATCAAAGGGACTTCAGATGAAGCGTAAGGATGGCGCCAAGGCGCCGCCTCACACAGGGTCGGTCAAGATCATGACCGTCCGCGAAGTGTCAGCTTATTTGCACGTGCATCCCTCCACGATCTACCGGTTGCTGAAGCGGCACGAGATTCCGACGTTTCACACGGGCAGCGACTGGCGTTTCAATATCGAGGAGATCGACCGCTGGCGCTTAGCGCAGACGAAAATCTCGGCGGTTGACCTTCTGTGGGGGTCGGTAAACACCGACTCTGTGCTGGGCGGACCCCTGGTTGGGGCGTGCCACAGAGACGGTCTTAAAAAACCCCCTCGCTTGTCCCTGGACGCTACCGCCTAGCAGGGTGCGGAAGAACGCCTGATGATCCTGAGTTTCTCGATGCCGAGGTACGGAGAAGGGAATTGGGCGAAGAGTTGAGCGGTTAAGAGCGGCTGGGTGCGGTGGTTCACCGATTGATTAAGGTGGCGACTGGCAGCAAGTTACGCATCCTCACCAGGTTGTAGGCAGCGGCCGCGAAGGTGAAGGTCCAACCGACTCGGGCGATTCCACGATGACGAGTCTTGCGCAGACCGGCGACCGTCTTGAGCCAGCCGAAGATCTCTTCCACTCGTTTACGCCGCCACTGGCTGAGCCGGTAGCCGGGGTGGCGAGTGCTGCGGCGGTCGATCGCGCTATGGACCTTTTGCGCAACGTGCGGGGTGACTCGATGCTCGCGCAATGCGCGCACCAACTCCTTTTGATCGTAACCCTTGTCGGCGCCCAGCGTGACCCGACCCTGGCCCGTGATCTCTGCCGCCATCGCCAAAGCCGCAATCGGCTCAGCGTTGCCGCTGGCTTGAGTCAGGCGGGTGTTGACCACCAGGCCGTGGCGGTTGTCCATCTGCACGTGCCCGGCATAGCAGAGCCGGGCCTCTTTGCCCGGCCCTTTCCGGGCCAAGCGCGCTTCAAGATCGGTGGTCGATTGATGAGTCGCATTGGAGCCTCGCTCACCATGAAAGTTGACGCTCGGGTTGCCCGGATCGTCGGGCGGGGTTGGCTGGTCATCCCCTTTGCGCTTGAAACTCTTGTGTCCGGCCCAGGCCTCGATCAGCGTGCCGGCGACCGTAAAATGTTGGTTAGAAAGCAGTCCTTGGGCACCCGCTTGCTCGACTACCGCGTTGAAAAAGCCCTGTGCTACCTCGCCCACCAGCAGGCGCTCGCGGTTCTTCGTGAAGACCGTGACGTCCCAGACCGGGTCGTCGATGTTGAGTCCCATAAACCAGCGAAACAGGAAGTTGTAATCGAGTTGCTCCATCAAAAGCCGCTCGCTACGCACCGTGTACAGCATCTGCAACAGCAGCGCGCGCAGAAGCTTCTCCGGCGGAATCGACGGCCGTCCGCTGCTGGCGTAGACCGCGTCGAAGCGCCACGACGACTCCCTAAGGGCCGCGTCCACCATCACCCGGATGGCTCGCAACGGATGATCCTTCGGTACTCGCCGCTCCGCCGATATGTAGCTGAACATTCCGCTCTGCTGGTGGTCCACCCCGCGCGTCACCGCCACCTCCGCCTGCAACTACTTCCCACTCCACTATATACCGCTGAACGGAAAACTCATCGTTTTTCCGCATCCTGCTAGTGTGGCGTCCCGCAAATAACTTTCTTAAAGCCGTGGAGTCTGAGTCTTAGTTTTTCAGGGCAAAAGCAGCAAATAAGCCGAGCAAAATAGTAAAGTTATTTGCGGGACGCCACACTAGAGCAGATGGCGAAGTTGTGCGACTACCAGCGGCTAGAGACGAGCCGCAGAGCACATTACTCCCACGGTATTATCGGGAGGTGATCCGGGCTCCCGGAAGCGGTCTGCCTTTTTGCGATCTGCCGGCGTCAGATTGGCAGGAATTTGGCGAAGGCCTCAGGAACGTGCGCGAATTGACAAAGTGGCTGAGCGACGCGGCCGTCGTTTTGCATCTTGGCAGCGACACGCTTAATCCATTTTCGGTTCCGGGGGTGAGTCTGCAAAGGGAACTGGCCAACTTTATTGAGCTAGGCTTCACGCCAGAGCATGCTTGGGCTGCGGCCACGTCCGGCAATGCGAGTGGTCTGCCTGATGTTGGCCTAGGCAGAGTGGAAGTTGGCGCTGCTGCAGATCTGCTGATCTTCTGTGAAGATCCAACAAGGGATCTGTCTGCACTGCCTTCGCTCGAAGCTGTGATAGCCGATGGCCGGCTTTACGAGAAGAGCGTCCTTGACGAGGCGCTCCGACGTCATATGGGATTCGCGAGCAGCTGGCTGTAGGACCGCGTCATGATGCTAGTCGTGAGGTACGCGGTTCGGCGGCAGGTAAAGCGTCTGGAGGCAGCGCGATAAAAATCGTTTACTACGATCTCGAAATTCGTTCGTGGCCCCCGATCTCTTTCAGGGCTATTTCAGGACATTCGGCGGGAAGTTGGCGGAAATCGGGGTAGAAGTGGGGTTGGCGCCGATCAGAAAAGTGTAAGAATTTAGCCCTGTTTGTCTCCGTCGTCCCTCGGATTTCCCTGCTCGATTTCGTTCCCAAGCTGGACGTCGCCGGTTCGACCCCGGTCGCCCGCTCCATCGAAACCCTCACGGAGAGAAGAGCTTCTGCGCTCGGGGCGCGTAACGCCTCGAAAGCTCACGGTCGGCCAGTCACGGTTTTTGTCACGGTTCGGCGGGCGTCTTGCGTGGGAAATGGAAGACCGCGGCCCTCGCGTTGAGCGCGCGCAAGCGTGTGGGCACCCTGACTGTACCCCGCTCGGTGGCGACCCAAGTTTCGAATGGCTAGCAGCAGGCGCTCGGGCGGCTGCCAGCCCTACCATGCGCGGCCGAAAAGCAGGACTTTTCAGACCATGCACAGCTTAAATCGTCGATGTAAACCGGTGGGTCACATCCAAAGCATTGGGGTCGATTCGCTGACTGTTATCTAATCCGCCAATCTCGACGTAGCCCTACGTGGATGATATCGTGGCTTGATATGGATACTAAGGATGCGGGTCGCAAGGGTGGTCTCGCCAAGTGGGCTAGAGTCAAAAGCAAGCGCAGACGCAGCGAGATCATGCGCAAGGTACGGCGCGGAGTGAAGTCACAACTGCCTCGTGGTCAAGAATCTACAGACTGAGCGGTGCTTCAGTGCGGCCCATGTGTCGAAGAACGCGTTAAGCAAGCGCTCTCTCAAGGCAGAGCCACAATACTGAGGGCAGAGGGAAACACATGGATGAAATCGCGAGTAGTGCTGGAAAGAAATGGATACAGGAGTTCGCGGAGCGTTGGAAGAACGTCTGCGAAATCGCATTCACGGCCGCCCTAGTGGCCTTTACGGTACTGCTGTATCGTGCCAATAGCGACTATGCAAAAACAGCGAGACAGGCACAGCGCCCCTGGATTGGCGTCTTCGGCACTGATCCCAAGTCGTTCACTTTAGTGCAACCAGTTGGCTGACGTGGGTATCCTCTATAGGAATTTTGGTAACTCGCAAGCTCTGAAAGTCGTTGCGGATTACCAGCTCGGTATTGGTGAAGCACCGCCAGATGATGAGTCGCAGTGGACTGCGCATACCGCTCCCACTAAGTCAGACTGCGTCTCCGAAGCTGAGAAGAAGTTTGGAATACCGGTATTTCAACAGCATGAACCTGAGGGCATGGTTGAGCGCATACCCTCTGAAAAACGTCCGTCCTTTAGTGAGCCAGATGTAAAAGCCGTTCTCGCCGACAAGAAAGGGCTGTACATAACCGGATGTATTGTCTATCACGACGGCGCTGGAAACATTTACCACACCTATGTATGCATGTCTTACACTCCGCAGGCGGGGCCTATGCAGAATCAATTCTCTCTTTGTCCAGTAGGAAACGTTGTACAGTAGCACGCACGTGATTCTGGCCGAACCTGCGTAGATATGGCAGATGTTCGATACCGGCGCGCTCCTATGCACCGAAATCCGCGACTGCACCTGGAAATCGCGACGTGAGCGCCGCCCGGCGCGCCGCAAAGCGCTTGGGCCCACGACGAAATCGGATCATCTCCGACGCTGCAAGTTCGCGAGTGCTTGGCTCAAAGAACGCACGCCGCATTTCACGAAGCCGTACAATGTGACTAGAAGTGTCCAAGTGGCATCGCAGGGTTCGACCCCGGTCGCCCGCTCCATTTTTTCACGCAACGGTGCTCCCCTCCGTCGGCAACACGTCTAACGCGTGGCCTCATAGAGGTGGCGCTGACAGGGAAATCCAGAGCCATGCGATCGCGAGAATCCATCCGCCGATGACGTCCGTCGGCCAATGCGCGCCAAGATAGACTCGCGAAATCCCGATCAGGAAACACGCCCCGATCGTCGTCACCCACACAACGGCGCGCGCGCGCCGGCCCGGCGCTCGAATGTGCGTCGCGAGATAAGCGACGCTGCCGTAAACCGCGGCTGAATGCGTGGCATGGCCTGAGGGAAATGACCATCCATTTTCACGAAACACCCTCCATGCCGCCGGCGGCCGAGGCCGAGCGACTATGAGCTTGATAATTCTCTCGAGTTCTATCGCGCCGACGGCGATGGCCAGGAGAATCAACAATGGACGCCAACTGCTCGTTTGAAGGCGCAAGATAACGCCGGCAGCGAACACCACCATCAGAAGAACGAGGTCGCTGCCAAGGTCGGTGATGATCCGCATCGAGGCGGTTAACCAGCCCATCCGATGTTCAGCAACGTAACGAACGATCGCCACGTCGAAGGGCGCCGTCGTCCTTGTAGCCGGTATTTTTTCGAGGAGCCCGGAGGCTAGATAAGCGACAAGCAAAAACGCTCCGAAGCCCACGGCGAGTGAAAGACACCAGGCAAGTTCGGGACCGAGGCGGCGTGGCAGCGAGCGAATGCGCGTAGTCAAACTGTCATCTGCAGAGTTCTGCATAGACTTTCAAGCACCGAAATATGCGAGCGCCGCCCGGATCGCGATGAACCATACTGCGAGTGTCGAGAACAGATATAGATAGAATCGCAGCATCACGAGATTGAACGTGCAATGGACGGCACTGTGCATTGCGCGAAAAGCCACGAATACCCAGGCGGCATCCACATACGCCGCATCCACCCGTTTCGTCACGAACAGATAAAGCGCGAGCGCATAGAAAAGCACCGGAATCTCGAACAGGTTCTTCAGGTTGTCCGATGGATTGGATACCGCTGGCGGCGAGAGCCGCGCAAGTTCACCAGGCACGGCGAGGTCCTTCGGACTCAGCTTTTTGGCGGTGATGAAACTGATGCGGCGGATGTACATGTATACCCACACGGCGAGCGTCAGAAACATTGTCGCGAAAAAAGGGCCGAAGATCATTGCCTGATCCATTGTGTCCTCACGGTTAAATAACTGTCTTCGTTGCTGATTACCGTCCTCGTTGCTGAATTATCTGTCCTCAGAGTATGGCTTCACCCTCATCGGAGTCGTAGTATTGCGTGTGAGAAAAGGGGTGCACCTGGTGGGGGAGGAGCACGACACTTTCTGGCAGCTCGAACGAGCCAACCGGCGCAAGACCGTCGAGTTGGTGGCGATGTTCGTGCTGATTTATGCCGCCGTCGGATTCATACTCGATTTCATTTTTCACGCCCTTCGCGTAGTAAACCATCACTGGACTGTCGTTTCCTGGACTGGCATTCCCTGGCTGACTATCGCGGCGGTTGCGATCGCTTTGACCGAGGCGCTTTGGGCTTATTATCGCGGCTCCTCAGTCATCATCGGCGCGGTGCGCGGCGATGATCTCACTCCCGAGTCAGTGAAAGAGCAAACGGTGCTGGACGTGGTCAAGGAGATGGCGCTCGCGGCCCATATGCCCGTGCCGCGCGTGTGCCTGATGGAGGACCCGGCTCCCAACGCCTTCGCGACCGGCCGCGACCCCGAGCATTCCGTAATCTGCGTCACGCGTGGCCTGGTCGATCAGTTGGATCGCGAAGAACTCCAAGGTGCGATCGCGCACGAACTTGCGCACATCCGCGGACACGACATCCGCGTCACCCAGATGGCCGTGGTAATGGTCGGAGGCTTCTCGTTGCTAACCGGCCCCGTGATGCGCTTTATGCGCGCAATCCAAGTGCGCAGGCCGGGAGATCAGGGCGGCACGGAGGCGGCTATCCCGGGAATCGGGATCATCACGATTCCGTTGCTGATCCTCGGCGGGCTCGGATGGATTTTCTCGAAGATGGTTGCGATCGCGTTGTCACGCCAGCGCGAATACCTGGCCGACGCTGCCTCGGTCGAGTTCACACGCAATCCCCAGGCGCTTATCCGCGCGCTCGAGCATATCGCGCGAATCGAATCGCCGCTTAAGCGGGCGCTCCGCGGCGTGGCCCCACTTTTTATCGTCGATCCGTTCGAATGTGCGGGCCCGAGCTCAACGGAGTATCTCGACGAGGTGGCGCGGATCGAAGCGCAGGCTGACAAAACGAAAGAGCAGCGTGAGGCCGAGGTTGTCGATTTCGTAGTGAAAAGAATGCCCCTCAACCCTTTCCAAGGGCGCTTCTCCAGCCATCCGCCGATTCGCGACCGCATCGCACGCCTTTACGCGTTGCTCCATCAAACCGTCCCGGCTGAGTCGCCCGAGGAAGTCCGTGTCAAAAGAAAAGCGGCGGCCAAAATCGTGGCCGAAACGATGCGGACAAACCCAGAAGCAATGGCCGCCGTGATGACCAAGGTTCTTGAAAAACTCCAAGGAAACTTGAACGTGGCCGAGATAGCGAGAACAAATCCCGAGGAATTGGCCGTGCTCCAAGCGAACCCGCAATTGATGCGCGGCTTAGGAGCGATCCCGCCGGCGAGCGGACCGGATCCTTCCCCACCGCCAGCGGACCCTGCCCCACCCTCAGCGGAGAACCAGACCTACGACAATCCCTCCGACCAGGCGGCCTACCAGAAGCTCTACGATTACAACATGAGATTCACCGGCGATAAGTCAGAATCATCTACCGGCAATAAATCAGAATCGCCGCTGCAGTCGCTGCTCCGCGGTCAACCAACAACGATCGATCCCGCTCAGATACAGGCCGCCCTGGCGCTCGGAATGGCGAGCATGAACAGGAAGGCTGCGGCCGCGGCCAAGAGTGTTCCCGGCGAGCAGCCAGCCCCGAAAAAATTCCACTACTTATTTTGGCTGGTCATAGCACTTTCCGCCGGAGCGATCGTCGCGTCATTCGCAATCAAATAGAACGCAACCGCAAGACCGGCTCATATATCGCCTCGCCGGCGCACCAGCCGCTGGACCACGCCCTTCGGAAGGCGAGTCCTCGCGCTCGCGACTTTGAAATTCAGAACTGATGCGTGGTATGTTTTTCGGGAAAGCGGCGGTGCTTCGCCCTGCGTCGCCATCGGTCAGTTCACCTACACTCTCCTCTCGAAGAGCTAAGCGCCAGGCTTTAGAGCGAGCTTCCACGATTCATACGCTTTGCAGCGCCCAAAGGAGGTGCACCGATGTCCGACATTGAAAAGTATGAGAATCTGGTTATCGGTAGTGGCGGAGCCGGCAAATTTGTCGCGTGGACCATGTCCGAGGCCGGCCGTCGAACCGCCATGGTTGAACGCAGAGCACTTGGCGGCGCGTGCCCCAACGTTGCCTGTCTTCCCAGCAAGAACATCATCTACTCTGCTAAGGTCATCTCACTCGCCAGGCGAGGCGCGGAATTCGGTCTCAAAACCGAGTCGCTAGGTGTCGACATGCAGACCGTTCAGCGACGCAAGCGGCTTATGGTCGAAGGGCTCCATCAGATGCACGTCGATGCCACCACGAAGAGCGGCGCGGAACTGATCATGGGCAGCGCCCGATTCGTCGCTCCACGCACGGCTGAGATCGAGCTCCGTGATGGTGGCAAAAGAACTATCTTCGGCGACCGCGTGTTCCTCGACCTCGGGTCCCGCGCGACCATACCAGAACTGCCGGGACTCGCGGCCGCGAAACCGATGACGCATGTTGAGGCTCTCGACCTCGACCGATTGCCCGAACACCTCATCGTGCTGGGCGGCGGCTACGTGGGTCTTGAACTCTCGCAGGCGATTCGGCGATTTGGCTCGCAGGTGACCGTCATCGAAGCTGGCCCGCAACTGGCCGGCCGCGAAGATCCTGACATCGGCGCTGCCCTAAAGGATTTGTTTGTTGACGAAGGAATCGAGGTTTTACTCGAGACCGAGGTTCGTCAGATCGAGGGACGCTCCGGGGATCGCATCCGCGTCCACGCCAATGACCGGCACAGTAAACGCACTATCGAAGGTACCGACCTTCTGGTTGCGACGGGCCGAACAGCGAACACCGATGGAATCGGTCTCGAGCTGACCGGCGTCCAACTCGACGACCATGGCTATATCAAGGTCAACGAACGGCTGCAGACTACGAGCGATAATATCTGGGCGATGGGCGATTGCGCGGGCAGTCCACAGTTTACGCACGTCGCCTTTGACGACTTCCGCGTCGTTCACGACAACCTCAACGGTGGCAATCGAACCACCAAGAATCGCCTGATCCCGTTTTGCATGTTCACCGATCCGGAGCTGGCGCGGGTCGGACGAAATGAATCCGAGGCGCAGCGTGCGGGGATCGAATATCGGCTGGCGAAGATGCCGATGGCCGAAGTGCTCCGGACCCGAACAGTCTCCGAGCCGCGAGGCCTCATGAAGATGCTGATCGCAAAGGACAGCGACGAGATTCTCGGCTTTACCGCGATGGGATTTGAAGCAAGCGAACAGATGGTCGCCGTGCAGACGGCAATGCTCGGCCATCTGCCTTATACGGTATTGCGCGACGCGATTTTAACTCATCCTACGATGTCAGAAGGGTTGAACGAACTACTTGCGAGCGTTCCGGCAAAGCGCACGTGAACCTCAGCCTGAGGCATGGGTCGGCGATATCGCCTCGCCGGCGCACCAGCCGCTCGACCACGCCCACTGGAAATTGTATCCGCCGAGCCATCCCGTGACGTCCACCGCCTCGCCAATCACATAAAGCCCGCGTACTTCGCGCGCCTCCATCGTCCGCGAAGACAGCGCCGCGGTATCGACGCCGCCCACTGTGACCTCGGCCTTCGACCATCCCTCAGACGCCACCGGCGCGACCTGCCATCGCGAAAGTTGCGCCGCAATCGCGGCGAGACTGCGATCCGACAGATTCGCGATCGTCCCGTCAACTGCAACCGCCCCCGCCATCGCGTGCGCTAGGCGCGCCGGCAAACCCTCGGCCAGCACGGTCTTAAGCTCGGCCCTCGGACGGCTCCGTCTGCGCTCGCGCAGGAAGTTTTCGACTTCGAGCCCGGGCGCGAGGTCGATCGAGAGCGTGTCGCCTTCGTGCCAGTACGACGAAATCTGAAGAATCGCGGGGCCCGAAAGCCCGCGATGGGTGAACAGGATATTTTCGCGAAAACTCTGGCGGCCACATGTAACGACCGCCTCCACTGAGACGCCGCTTAGCGACTGGCAAAGCGCGAGCATGTCGCCCGCGAATTTGAGCCCTACCAGCCCGGGCCGCGGCTCGATTACCCCGAGCCCGAAGCGGCGCGCGACGTCGTAGGCGAAACCGCTCGCGCCCATTTTCGGAATCGAGAGCCCGCCGGTCGCGATCACCAGCGCCGGCGCGGCGAAACTGCCGCGGTCGGTCTCGACGCGGAAGCGGTCGGCGCGGGTGACGGCGGTGACGCGGTGGCCGACGCGTAGATCGACCGCGGCGGCCGCACATTCCTCGAGCAGCATCGCGAGAATCTCACGCGCCGAGCCGTCGCAAAAGAGCTGGCCCAGGGTTTTTTCGTGATAGCGGATACGATGGCGCTCGACCATCGCGTTGAAATCGCGTTCGGTGTAGCGGCTGAGCGCGGATTTGCAGAAATGCGGATTGGCGGAGAGAAAGCGCTCGGGCGTGACCTCGAGGTTGGTGAAGTTGCAACGTCCGCCGCCGGAGATCAGAATTTTGGCGCCCGCCTGCGCGCCATGCTCGAGCAGCAAGACGCGCCGGCCGCGCCGCCCCGCGCCCATCGCGCACATCATCCCGGCCGCGCCCGCGCCCAGCACGATGACATCGAAAGTTTCCATTAGTGATGCCGCCTGTCTTCGCGCTCACGCAGCGGCACTGCGGATCGGGCGCTGAAATTCGCTTGACAAATGCCGCGCTGGCGCGCTGGTATCGGGCGAACTTCCGCACGCGCGGCCGCACTGATCGCGGCCGTAAGGAGAGCAGAGCGATGGAATTCGCGATCGCATACCCGGCCCGTCCGGATGCCTGGAAAGACCTGGTGATAGCCGAAGATCACGGCTTCAGTCACGCCTGGTTTTACGATTCGCAGATGATCTACAGCGACGTCTACGTATGTCTGGCGCTCGCCGCCGAGCATACCAAGCGAATCAAGCTCGGCACCGGCGTGGCGATTCCATCCAACCGCATCGAGCCGGTCACTGCGCATTCGATCGCGACGATCAATCTGCTCGCGCCGGGCCGCGCGATGCTGGGTATCGGCACTGGCTTCACTGGACGCAATACGATGGGC
>Ga0207416_1003165_pt1 | contig 16293 bp, 16 predicted proteins | sample PaiPotPPM11metaG_FD_184107 | JGI IMG/M metagenome (GOLD analysis project Ga0207416, IMG submission 184107) | Iron sulfur acid spring bacterial and archeal communities from Banff, Canada, to study Microbial Dark Matter (Phase II) - Paint Pots PPM... ...
CCCCAAACCGCCCGCCCCGACATCACCGGCCCCCCAATGACGACGGCGTAATCTCTTACCAGCTGCTGCTCAGTAGGCCAGATTGACACCATATGGTGTTGCGCGCCATAATAGAAGCGCATGAAGGCAGACCTGCTCTTCAGCCAGCGCATCTACTACGACGACGGTGCGATCGCTGAACTGGTGCTCTGGCGTGTTCCGTCGCCGGTTCCGCCATCTACCCATGGTCTAAAGTACCGGCTGTTTTATGGCCGCTCGGGAGTACGCGAAATCGGATACGATAACGAGCGTGGAAAAGGCGACCATCGGCATTTCCAAGGCACCGAGACAGCCTACACATTTAGAAGCGTCGAACAATTGATGAACGATTTTTGGTCCGACGTGCGGATTTTGCGAGGCAACCTATGAGCGATACAAAAATCACGGTAGGCGGCGCGATGGAGGACGAGGCGGCACGCCGTTTCGCCGAAGCCTGGCATCGCGCAGAGCGTGGCGGGACCGTTCAAGAGCGGCATCTGGCGTTTGAAAGCTGGGAGGCTCTCGCGCGCGTCCTGACGGGGAAACGCATGGATATGCTGCGCTACGTTCGTCGTCATAAAGTCAACAGCGTTCGAGCTCTAGCTAAAGCGCTGGGACGCGACTACAGCAACGTCCACGCGGACGTTCAAGCGCTGTTAGCCGCAGGGCTTCTCGATGCGACAGACGGCGGCATCCATGCGGATTACGACTCGATTGAAACGAAGATTGCGATTTAAACTGCCTGCAAACAGGTCGAGATCGCCTCTGCAGCGTGGCGGCTTGCAGCCTCGCGCAGTCGCGCATTGGGTTTGGGCGGGCTCAACAGCAGGCTAACGAAACGTTCTGCCGCCTCACCCCGCAGCCGCAAGGTTTCATGCTCTTGTATGAGCTCTCGCGCCCGTTCCGAAGTATCGCGTACGGGTTTCATCTACCCAGTGTACGGATCATTTCCGTACACGTCAAATCGCCACGTACCACCGCCCCCCCACCGATGACGCCGGCGTGGGATCCATGAGCCGGCGGCGGCGTCAGCGTGTTCCAGCCGGCGCAAGTACTCGTGCTTATCGCCTACAGGCCTTCGGCGCGGGCTGCGGTGGCGAGGCGTGTATCGAAGGTGAGCAGCTCTAATTCGGGCAGTTCCGAGTGCATCCGCGCTGCGAGTGCCAGATGCCACAAATCTGCGCCGCGTAGAGGCCAGCGTTGCGCGAGCTCGGCGAGGCTGCGCCAATCCGGCGCGACGTTGATACGACGCCACGGCCCGAGCTCCAGCGCTTCGCGCGCGGCTTCAACGAGCACGTCTGCGAGCGTGCGCTCTCGCTGCAGTCGCGCGATCACCGCGTGCGCCTCGGCCCAAGCTAGGGATGAAACCAAATGCGCGCCGGGCTCGCGCGCGCGGGGAGCCGCCACTCCGCTGTGCTCGTCGCGAAAAAGCACGGAGAGAAGCGCGGAGGCATCCCAATAGACGACGCGCTGCGCCACGCTACCGCCCATCGCGATCGCGCTGCAAGAGCCGCTGGGCGAGGCCGTCTTCGAGCGGTAACGGCGGGGGCAGCGGCCGCGCATCGCGGCGATGCGGCTCAATATCGCCGGCCGCCTCCATGCGACGCAAGCGCTCCTCAACCGAGAGCGCATCGCGCTCTATCGGGACGAGCCTCGCGACCGGGACGCCGCGCTCGGAGATGACCCACTCTCGCCCATTGCTCGCATCGTGAACTAACGCCGAGAACTGCGCCTTTGCCTGACGGACCCCGGCGATTCTAGAGCCATCGTTCGTTTTCTTCGCCATGTGACTACATATGATTGTAGTCCAAGAGGCCTCAAACCGCAAACTAAGCGTTCACCCGCGGTTGCGGTAGCCGCTCGATAGAGCAGAGGGGCAGCACCGAATCGCCCTTTTGGTCCGTGGGGCTGCCGAGCCAGCGCGAGTGGGCGCTAGTACATGAGCGCCGTAGCGCTTGTGCTACAATGACGGCTTTCATCCTACCGCCGCTAGAACTCGCCCTCATGTTTCGAGGGCTGCTGAACCAGCGTCAACGGGGCGCTAATGCCTGGATGCCGTAGCGTTTGCGCTACAATGAAGGTATGGAACGGACGATTACCCAGCGCGAATTGCGCAACGATAACGCTGAAATCATGCGCGCGCTTGAGAGCGGGGACTCCTTTATCGTGACCCGTAACGGGGTGCCCGTTGGCCGCCTGACCCCTACAAGGCGAAGAACTTTCGTTCCAACGGCCGAGCTGAAAGAGTCGGCTACGCGCTTGCCCCGCATCGACTTCAGGCAGTTCCGGGCCGATATCGACGCGTTGATCGATCAGGACCCGACGCCGTCTGCCTAGGGCGCTAGGCGAGTTGCTTCTTGCGCCGCTTGGCGTGCACCGTCGTAGAACTACTAGAAGGTGCGATCAACGGAGATGCAACAAGCGACAGGTCGAGCGTAATAGAGTCGTGAGCAACCATGGGCGCGAGACGCCCGTTCGCCCCAGCCTTGAGCGTCACCAGCCCATGGGCAACCATTGTCTTGAGTGTTCGCGACAGGTTTGATTTATGTCGCCCGGTCAGCCGCGCCAATTCCTCAATCGATCCCGGTTTCCGATCGGCGATGATGCGCAGCATTTCGCGGTTTCCAGCCGAGAGCACCTTTGCGAATGACTCAGTTGAAGTAAACCATACCTTGGGGGAATCTGGTGCCGGGCGAAATTCACCGCGGGCAATAGCCATCGTACGCGCTTTCATCTCTTCGTAACTTGCGATTCCGATTTTCAACATTTTCATTTGATGATTCCCTTGTCCCGGAGGATCCTATCAACTTCGCTCCAGAAGGCTTCCAGGAGCGCCGCAGCATCGCTATACTCGTATAACTTGACGCCGCGTACCCTGTGTCGATGGTCTTGGGGCTCGCCCCATTTCGCCGGGGACACCGGGTGAGCGTTATCAAACCCGATCACCCGTTCACCCGACGGCCCGTGTAGGGTGAGCGAATAATCGAGCCCATGAGGCTTGGCCGGCGATTCTGGTACTCGCTTGACCACGAACTTCACCCAATAGCGGCCCTTCTGATCGACCACCAGCACCTCGCCGTCGAGATCCAGGAGCCGATCTAGTGTGTGATCGCGCGGCGCAGCCATTGTGTAGAGGGTATCACGAAGTGATAACCCTAAGCAAGGGCTGCTGAAACCGGCATCGATGGCTGTGAGGCCGCAATAAGCGGACCCCCTTGGGGGATTGCCTAATATAGGGACGTCTATGACGACCATTTCACGCGCTGCGAAGTTCGCCGAACGGACCTCGCGCCTGCGGGCTTCCACCATCCGTGAGATGCTCAAAGTAACCCAGCAACCGGACATCATCTCCTTCGGGGGCGGCCTGCCCGCGCCCGAGCTGTTTCCGACGCGCGAGATCGCCGATTGCACCCGTGAAGTGCTGGACGAGTACGGCGGCGCCGCGCTCCAGTACTGCGTGACCGAAGGTATCCCCGAGCTTCGCAATTGGGTGGCCGACCGGCTGCGCAAGCGCTTCGGCCAGCCGCTCGATCGCAGCGATATTCTGATCGTCAACGGTTCGCAGCAAGGGCTCGACCTGATCGCGAAAATCTTCATCGACCCGGGCGACCATATCGTTCTCGAGCACCCGTCCTACTTAGGCGCGATACAGGCGTTTGACGCCTACCAGGCACGCTATCTCTCGGTGCAGACCGATGAAGACGGCATCGTGCCGGAATCGCTCGAGCACGTGCTCGACCACGCCGACCCGTTCCCGAAATTTTTGTATCTCATTCCGAATTTCCAGAACCCGACGGGACGCACGCTTGCGCACGAGCGGCGCGAGGCGATCGTGCGTATTTGCGAACGCTTCGAACTGCCGATCGTGGAAGACGACCCGTACGGCGAGTTGCGATTCGAGGGCTCGGATATTCCGCCGCTGGCCTCGTATGAAAGCGAAGGCATCATCATCTACCTGGGCACCGGCAGCAAGATTATCGCGCCGGGCCTGCGCGTGGCGTGGGTGGCCACCAAGGATGCGGAAGTGCGCGAAAAGATCGCGCTCGCAAAGCAGGGCGCCGATTTGCAGAGCGGCTCGCTCGCGCAATACATCTTCGTGCGCTACGCCTCTAAGGCCGAAGCTTTCGAAGCGCATGTGGCGCGGATCAAGAGCACTTACCACCACCGCCGCGACGTGATGGCCGAAGCCCTCGCCGCGCTCGGCATACCGGGCCTGCACCACAACCTGCCGCAGGGCGGAATGTTTCTATGGGCGACGCTGGACGGCATCGATACGACCGAGCTGCTGAAAATTTCGGCCCAGCAAAAGGTGGTGTTCGTACCGGGCGTGAGCTTCTACCCGGAGCGCGACGTGCACAATGGAATGCGCCTGAATTTCTCGAATGCAGGGGACGATTCGATTCGTACCGGCGTTGCGCGCCTCGGCGAGGCGATTCGCAGCTTTTCTCACCAACACTAGAGGGGACCAGATCTGTGGCTGACTGCTTCGTAACGGGCATCGCTCCGACGCAAGATATCGCGGAGCTCGAAAAGATGCTTGGGAGCGTTCCGAACCTTAACCAAGCGAATCTTTCGGTGATTACCAAGGCCGATCGCTCCGATCGCCACGATCGCTCCTTCCTCAACTTCATTCACGCCGGCGGCCCGCAGCTCGATGCCGAAGTCGTAGGCGGCCCGGTCGCGAGCGCAGGCTCGATTATGACCGGCTCCGGCGGCACCGGCGTGCCGGGCATCGGCGCGGACAGCAACTCGCTCGGATTTCTCGGCCACCCGTATGTGGTGCAACGTGTGGGAACGCTCCCGATCCCCGAAGACGAAGCCGACAATTACAACGACGCGCTCGAAGAAGGCCGCTGCGTGGTTGCATACAAATCAGTGAACGCGGATTGCGCGAGCTTCGAAGGCGCGTTTAAGGCGGCGGGGCTGAAACACGTAAAGACGTTCGGTTAGCTGTAGCCTTGAAAGGCTCATGGTCGGTCTGCTAATTTGGGATCGGCGTATCATCTACTGTCCTGCGCATTGCCATGATTGCGATCTCCACTGGGCATCCGCCGCACCGCGACGGCTGCCCAGGAACAAGCAGTCAGCTATAGGCCTCCAGCGGAAGGGGAGAGTCTTTAAGCCGACACGGATCGACGCTGATAAAAATTCTTTAACTCAAGCACACCGCACAATATCAGAAGCGTCCAGCTCAAGCTCGCGATGAATTCAAGCAACGTAGCTACCCGCTGGGGGGCATAGAGTACGTCGATCTTTGAGCCAGCCCGCAAATCCGCGACCCATCGCATCCCAAGCCCTTGGCAACAGCTTTTGGCCGGTTTTAGTGAGACGCCGTCAACGCGAACGGTCCAGCCGTCGTCAAATTTCGCCGACAAAACGATGTAACACCGGCTACAACGCTCAAGAGACGTAACGGCGATCCGCGGACCAGTAAACAGGTAATGTCCCAAGGGCATTTGCGACAATGGCTGTTGCGATCTAAGGTGCTCCTTGCGGCCCAACGGCATGGCAACAGCGTAGGTTCCCGAGCCCAGCCTGAAAGGCACCTGCGTTCCCCTTAGGCAGTTTAATGGAGCCGTTATGCTTTTACGCACCTCACGATTGGATGCTTTTTCAAACAACGAGAAATCCACCCGCAATCCATTTTCCGTCGTTCGGCGACAATACAGGGTCGCGTTCTGCGACCAAGTAATAGCGCCCCCGGCGGCGTTTTGTGCAAGCGTAGAGTTAAGGAACCACCAATCGTTAGCAGGTGCCCAATTCATGCCCGGATTGTCGCCTTCGACTAAAAAAAATGGGGACTGTAACTCTGGTGCGCTCTCTATAGGCCGCACTCGCTGCAACCACAAAATAGATACTGATCCCTGAACCCGATACATCGACGCATCCTGCGACGTGCTGCTGAGGCGCTGCCCGGTACTGCTTATGTGTTCTGCCCCAAAAAATGGGATGCTCGGCGCACCGGTATATGCTACAGCAGGTGCGAGCTTTGATTGAAGGTTCGTGCGGTACAAAATGCTCTCGATGCCGAGCTGACTCAATAGGGCGCTATCATTGCTATGCCGATTTAGCTGCCACACGATGCCGGCTAGTTCGTTCGTAGGCCGATACGACCATAAGGGGATCATATTACCCACTGCGAACGCTAGAGGATCGGCTCCGCCAGTCTCCACATCTAATGGGCCCACCGGCGAAAAGCCCGGCGGCAAGAACATCCGGGCCGGGACCGCTGATCGTGCCTCCCGCAGAAGCATTTGATGTATCTCGCGATCCGGGTAAACTGAAGATGTTTGCGAGAAAATGTGCTGTGTCAAGAATGGGGCCACGACGAACGCGCAGCACACAAAGGCAAGCGTCGTCCGGGCCGCTCTTGGAAATGATCCTATCGCAATGCTCGCTGCGACCGCGCCCAAGAGTTCGACTACTGCGGCTGCGTGATAGGGCTCCCGAAATAAGCCTGATGTCGGGAAATTGATCAAGGAGCGAAAAATCAAAGAAAACGGACCGTCGAGGGCGCTCAATGCAATTACCGCCGCAACGAATGCGATAGCTAGTGCCCTGTACGGAGCCTTCCGTAAGAATATGAGCCCGAGAACCCCCGCCGGATAGAACCATTGGGTCAGTTCCCCGAGCGGAATGGACGAAACTGCAGTCCCCCAATAGTGGGCAAAATAGTGGGCTCCTGACAACGCTGACATAACGGGCTGCGATTGCACGGCAAGCCAAGGCAGACTAGTCTCCATCCCGCTCGCTGCGACGTGGGCAGCTGGCCTTAAAAGCGCCCATCCCTGTGGCAAAAGAACTGCAGTAACGGCAAAGCAGGAAATGTAGTTACGCAAGAGCGATCGCAAACCAGCAAAAACAAGTATCAAGACGATCGCGAAAAAGAAGTACTGAAGGTGTAGCGTAGTCCAGCACAATGAGAACGCTAATCCGGCGCTGTTGGGCCTGGCATCGCGGTGAGCAAAATATAGCACCCACGGTAAGGCGGCGGCTGCCACAAGCACTTCAATATGCCCAGCAACGAGCTCGTTAATGGCAAAGGGCGAAAGCCCAAAGAGGACAGCCGCCACGGCCGGATAAACCGATTGATCGTAAGAATACCGTCGGCTGAGTCGAGCGGCACCGTAAGCCCCCACAAATGTCGTCATTCCTATTACAAGGGCCAAAACGGACTTGCTTGACATGACAAAACTTGCCAACCCAATGACCGCGTAATATGGGTGCACTTGCAACGAGAGATTCGGCGATCCTAAATTGGACCACGACCATGCATCGAGCTTAGAAGCCGCGAATGAGCGCAACATTTCCGGATACGGCGGCCACTGCCAATCGTGATGGTACGCAGGAATGCCCGGGTGCAGAACGAGACCCCAAATGACCACCAGACCGCATAAAAGTGCGATGAGGCCATCCGTGTTCCTAGCGGCACAATTTGTTATCCGCGAGAAGGCCGTCACACTAGGGGTCGGGACGCGCACCCGCTCCTATCCGGCATAGATCGCTAGTGTTTCAGTAGCAAGTTTCTTGATCGAAAATTCGGCCGAACGTACGATACCCATTTCCCTGAATTGTGCTCTTAAGGGACTGCTCCCGGCGAGTCGCACCATAGCGGAGGCAATTTCCGTCTCAGAGCATGGATCCACGAGAACTGCGGCTCCGCCGGCAATCTCGGGTATCGAGGTGCTATTTGAAGCAATAAGGGGCGTGCCGCACGCCATAGCCTCAATAACCGGTAATCCAAATCCCTCGTAAAGTGACGGATAGGCGGCGAATGACGCCGCATTGTAGAGTTCGACTAGCTCCTCCTCCCGCACAAAACCAAGACATTTGACCCGATGGGCCAATCCATATGACTCCGCGAGGCGGTCAAAGCGAACAATCGCCGAGGGGCTTAGCCCTACTAAGATCAACAGATAGTCTTCCCCAATCAAGTCGCCCGCGCGTCCAAACGCTCGAATCAGTGTTGCAGTATTCTTACGGGGATCCTCAGCCGCAGGGGCGACAACGTAAGGGTTCGACGAGCATATCGTTCTTACGAACGCAGAACGTTCGTTAGCTATTGGTCGGAAGTGCTCGCCTGCGGCAAGATGCACAACCGAGATGTCGTCCTCGGCAACATTAAGATGGGAAGCAATGTCGGATCGCGAGAAATACGAGTCCGTCAATATGCGGCTAGCCCTCTTTGCGATCCTCGGAACAAGCGCGCGATAATATGCATTCTGTAGACGGTGCGCGAAAGTGGTGTGCCCGTTAAAATGGGCCGCAAGGTAGATCACGTCATGTATTGTAACGAGTAGCCGCGTTCTTCCAATCGAGATCAGCGGTGCCGTATTGCCAGGACAGTGCATAACATCTAGCTTGTCCCGTCGAATGGCGAGCGGCAAAACGATTTGTTCCCAAAAAGGGTAAAATTCCGGCTCCAGCAGCCTTGTTATGAATCGATCGTCCTTGGGAGCATGGGCAGTAGCGGCACTCGAATCCACATATAGGATGAATTCGTGGTCACAATCAATTCGGGACAATCCGGTCAAGAGGGCTTGCACATAATTCCCAATTCCGCGCGGCACGCGTAATAATCGTGCATCGATTCCTATCCGCATGCTGAATCAGCGCCGTATCGGCCCGCAAATCTTGTGTATTGGCCGCATGTCGTAAAACTAAGCAACGGAAGAAGTACCTTCCCTTTCCTTGAACAATACGCTTATTAGCAGCCATGCCAAAGCAGTTGAGATGGACACCAAGCTTCCCCACAAAAGTAGTATCCGGGGCCAAAATTCGACTTCTACCGTACCCTTGTGCGCAATGCGCCAGCCGTTGAAAACCCCGTCAACCAAAACCTTCCGAAGTGGTTCACCCGCTGATGTCGCAACCCATCCCTCGTTCCATGCTGCGGAAAAAATCAATGTTCCACGGTGGTCGACCGTAAGGCGCATTCTGTCCGAGTAGGGAAAGCCCGCGCTGATAGGCACGCCGCCCAGGCCACGAGGAGGTGCATATTCAGGATGCGGTGCTTCGGCTAACGAACGCACGAGTCGGATCTTTCCTGAAGTTCTCAGGTCGCCCGCTAGGGCCGCAGAATCTCGACTATTGAAGTGCGAAGCTATGGAATAAAATGGTGGCGTCTCCTTGCCCCCTCGGAATGCGTCGCCAGGAACTCCAACAGCCCCGGGCACTGATATTAGTTCTCTCTTATCGACAGGGGCGTCAAGCACTCGCGCTTCGCTGGCGGCGAACAAGGCAGCCCCATCGCCAAAAATACAAAGACTTGCCGTAAGACTCTTGGCTGAGTCAATCCGAAATGCCACGGCGCGCCATTTCCCGTCAAGGGGCGGATACTCGTCCGGAGCGAGCACCGCATAATGCTTCGGATAGCAACACCGAATGCTAACCCCAACGCTCAACGACCTGCTGTAGGCCCTATAGATCAGTGCATACACGTGGTCGCCGGGCCGGATGCGGATTGGCACGCTGCGATAAACGGGCGACCCGGGCGGGCCGACATAATGATCGACGTTGCGCCATGCTAAGTTACTTTGGCGCATGTTTCGGAGCTCCGCCACCCGAAATATTCCAGGAGATAAATCACCTGAAAGGTTCGAGGAGAACAGCTGTCCATTAACGGCCAGAAACGGACCGGGAAGCACCGGTACGTTTGCGCTCGGACCAGCGCGCGAAACGGGCACCGGTATCGGTTGCGTATCAGGCCCGATCTCCAGTCCCACCGCCGCTGGCAGGGCCAATATCGAAAGAGTCTTCAGGCCCGCGTTTTTCGCGTCTTCAATAGGTTGTGCATCCGAAAGCGTAGGGCGTGAGGAAACATTGTAAAGAACAGTTGACGGAAGGTTGTGCGCGGTAATGGCATGCGCGGCAATGGAGAAGAAGTCATAATGGCTCGCGCTTTTGTCTAGCGGAAATTGGTACAAGACCAATGACCGCCCGAAGGTACGCACCTCAATGGCCCCTGCGCGACGAAGAAGCGCCTCCATGTCCCGATAATGATCCGCATGATAAATACTCGACATAACGTCCCGATGCACTATCACATACTGAATATCAGCCCGGTCGACGGCTCTTAACAGGGCGTCTGCAGACTTGTCAACGTTTGAAAAAACGATACCCGCGAAGGGGTCTGCGTAACCATTGGACTCATAAAGTGACGGCCGCGAAATCAGGAACCTTAATGGATCCGGCCCAACAAAATTCCAATCCAACGCCGTATAACTGAGATTCGGAGAAAACGGCAGAACCAGGACCCGGCCAAAAGGATCGGCGTGATCGTTCAAATAATTAGCGGCGCTAAAATAATCCTTTGGAATCTGAACGTAATAGTTCTGCATATACACGTCGCGCTTGAACATGGTACCGGACCAGTACGGCTCAATACTTGCGACGATCAGCACTGCCAGCGCAATTATTGTTGCATTTGCTTTCCATCCAACTGTCAACGACCTTAGCCCATCGACCCCGAAGGCCGCCAACATGGCAAGGGCCGGTATCGCACCTATGCCGAATTTCGTATAGGGATTCCGAAAGGCTTTAAAGCCAGGCACATGATGATAAAGCCACGCATATGCTCCTCCGAACGGAGGCGCAGTCCCCTTCATTAAAAACAGCATCAACGCAAACATTATTGCAAATGGCCATGCGAGGCGTCCCCGTAAAATGATGCCGCTAAGCGCTAATAGCATGAGGAGAAAGGCAACTGCGTTATAAAATGGATTCGAATCGTATAATGACGAAAATGCCGTATATCCGTTGCCTCTTGCATCTGCGTGCACCCACTCCCACGATCCGACTAATCTCAACCAGTTATGTGGGGTCGCCGCTTCACTAATGGCCGCAAGCGTGCTGTCACCCCAGCGAACAGCATATTGGGACTGTGCAACTTCGCTTCCATCTGCAATGTAGTAATGCGCCGTCGGTACGATCCAGAATGCATTTAACAGAAAATAGATCGCCAGCGGAATTGCGCCGCGGCGTATCCCGATTCGTTGAATGACTAGGCCTACGCCTGCAAAGACACCCACACTCAAGAAACCAATAGCGGCGCCAGCAGCGTTGGCCCCCATTATCGAAACGACTATAACGGCAACAACAAACAAAAGCGCCTTCAAAGCGCTGCGGCGTCTCGCAAGGCTCACGACGAAGGCGCCGATTAGCGGCCCTGCGGCCATAGCTGCGTTGAAGTGGAGATAAGGGTTTGAGTTATTTGAAACCGCTACATAAAGGTTAAAAAATATCGCCAGTGGGGCGATCAACCTTATAACCTGATTCCGTGGAAAGACGACCGCCGTATATGCGATCATGGAGATCGGCAGAAGAGCAATTATCCCGCCGGTTATGATCCACTGAGTGCCCGCTGCGCCTAGGCGCAGGTTTTCCAACAGCGCTTCCGCAGCGAACACGGGGATCTGGGCAGCAAACGGGGCATTATTCGCGCCTAAGGTCTGATAAAAAGTCCAACCGCTTAAAGCGCGTTGCAGAGCCATGTGCGCGTTTAGGAAAGACCCGTCAATGTCCCATCCGAGCAACGTTTTCGCTGGATCGACAGATAGGAGATACACGAACGCGAACAAGCAGAGTGGAATGAGTGTTACGAGATTGCGACGTACCATTCGCGCAGCAACAGTTCCACCCGCCTTAAGCTTAGATCCTAAAAGACGAGCTTGCGACCTAGCGACCATTTTCAGCTCATGACTCAGCAAGAACGTTCGCAGTTCTGCAATACGTCTTCGCAGATAAGAGTTGGTGAGTGAACACGCCGCAACATCTCATGCATATACTTTGCCGCCGAACGCGATTGCTTCCTTCGCTGCGAAGATTTTCAGATACACCACTTGGCCTTACGCATGCTCTCTAAAGCGGCCTGGGTTAGCATTTGTTTCGACCTTCCCGAGGGTGTCTACTTCCCGGAAATATCGGCGACCACGGGTTATTCCGCCATGTTACGGTGCCCGGCCCCCTCCCTATTTTCCCAGGCGCAAAATAGCTTAGCCCTGGAGCCGAGCGACAAGCCAAAGGATTCGAAGGTCCAGCTTATAATCACGTCCGCAGAGTTGCCTCTTTCTGGATCCCTGGAATTCTCAGGCCTAAAAGAGGCCGACAGAATTCAGAGTTTGCCAAATTGGCTGCCCGCGAAATATTATTGTAAGGCCAGGCAAGAATAGTGCCAAGTCTGGCCGCTATCAATGGGGTTAGTTCGCCTTGCCGAAATCGGTTTCGCACGACTATGAGGTCTACGCAAAACTTAGTCCCAACTTCTTTGCTGACGATGCATTCCCGAAGCCAATCGTGGCCGCTTTAGAGGGAGCGCGGGGGACTTTCTTGGATGTTGGCACTGGGGATGGAAGCAAGCTTCGCGCGCTTTATCACGCGGGGCTCCTGGCAGGCTTTAGTCGCATTTTAGCGACTGATTTCTCGCAAATACGGGTGGAGCGCGTGGGTCGAGTCGTACCAGGCGTTGAAGCGTTCGTCGGTGACGCTGAAAACATTGGACTGCCTGAAGGTTCGGTGGATTTTTATTATTCAGACCAAGTCATTGAGCATGTGCCGAACGATACAAACATGGCGAGAGACGCATTCAGGCTGCTTAGTGCGGGCGGGCGGGCATTTATTGGATCGGTGCTAAAGAGCCGCTTTGCGTGGTACTATTACCGTTCAAATGGCCGTTGGACGATCGATCCAACGCATCTCCGGGAGTACAACTCCGAGCGCGAATACGGCTCTCTGTTCGAAAAGGCCGGATTCAAGGTCGAGCGAATCGTGCGCGAGCCACTCGTTGTACCAATATCGGACCAGATAGTTCGACTAATGGTCCGTTTTAAGCTCGCAAAAGCAGATTCATTATCGGACTTGTATAAATCGGCCAGGTTCCGAATGCTAAGAAAGCTACGCATTCGAATCCCGGGTTATTTTTTGATATATGCCGTTCTGAGCAAATCAAGCGAGAAAAAAGGCAAGGGCGCTGCCCCCGAGGACGAAACGAAGGGTGCATTTTAATCCTGTGAGACGCTAGCTTGCTCCTCTAAAAGTTTTCGGCGACGATCGGCACATTAGCCACCGCAGCGGCGGAAAGGCCTATTGCTGACTCCGCTAACGGCAACGGGCGGCTTGGGTCAACACTGACAGGTCATAGCCACTGCCGTGTTCATATTATCGTTTGCCGCTGGAGCATGATGATTCCAGGAACTTGGTTTGGCTTCAGAATCGCGAGCTACTTCAATCGTTCATAGGTTGCGATCATTTCGCGAGCAACGCGCGGCCAGTTTCTTAGGTTGCGGAGCTTGTCGATAAAGGCGACGTGGCCCGAACGTGCGCTTCGGTCAGTCATGAAATCGACTACCGCCCTGGTTAGTCCCCCCGTGTTGAGCGCGAAATAGCCCGGCGCATCGGGGAAGGCATCTCTAAATGCGTCAGACAGCAGAACGGGGACGTTGTAGCCGATGGCCAACGCCAAAGGACCGCTCGATGACATCGCCACTCGGTAGGGCAAGAGCACCACGTCGGTTGCTGCAAAAACCGTTACTGCCTCTTCGTCGGGAACGAAGCCGAGCAGGTGCACTCGCTCTGCGCCATTGGTGAGTTGCCGCACAGCCAGCTGTGGATCGATGGTCCCCTCAAGACGGGCGGGAACTGCTCCGGCGATAATGAGATGTAAATCGGGACGGCTTGCCAGAAGTTGCTGCATTTCTGAAAGTAGGTATTCGATGCCCTTGTACGCCGCTAGATAACCAAAAAATAATGCGACCTCCGCTTCGGGCGGGATACCGTACTTCTCGCGAGCCTCGTTCCTCGAAACCCCTGGCGCTGCTGGCTCGATACCCAGCGGAATTACCTCGATTCGATCTTCTCCTATGCCGTATTCTTCAACTAGTAATGTGCGCAAGAACGGCTCATGAACATGGACCCGGCTGCTAGCGTTGGCCACCCCGCGTATAAGCCAGCGCCATAACGCACGCGCCGCGAACGCGTTCCCAGGAATGCGATTCGCTCGGACAAACTCGTCCGTCACCTTTGCAAGGGGAATAACGCCATGAATGGTTATCAGAACCTTCTTACCCCTGAGTGTTATTAACCGCAGCATCGAGGGTAAGAGTAGCGCACTAGTCAGGCCGCCAAAAGCGAACAACTCATGCTGCACGTGAACAACAGCTGAGGGTAACTTTACAATCTGTCTGTAGGCCTGGAAAACCGCGGATGCCGCACCCCGTCGAAACGACGGGTGAACGGTCATGCCGCCCGCGTCTGACCAAGGTGACCCTTCTTCCCGATCAGCTATTGGGCTCACAATCGACACATGAACACCGGCTGACTCAATCGCGCCGGCTAACCTACGGCTATACCAGTTAAGCGCAGAATCGCCAGCGCCAGCCATCTCCGCCGCCGATTGTGCGCGGTACGGCGTGAGCATGATGATTTCGGAGATGCTGTCACTACAACCTACAGCGCATTTTCTTTGGGTATGTGCCCGCGCCGTGACATCGCCGAACGAATGATTTGGGCCCAAAACTATAAAGTCTTGCGGACTATCCAGAGATCTCGAAGTGTGCTCGGTATTCGGCTGAATAGTGACAACCGCGCCGGGCGCGTATCGTGAACCTCAGTTGGAATCTCGGATATCCTAAGGTGAGCCTTCTGAGCCTTCAAAATAAGCTCCGTGTCGAACACTTCCTTTTTTGTATAGCATCGATTCATTACCGCTAGCACGCTCGATCGTCGCAACGCTTTCATGCCGTGAGTATCCGTACCACGGAACCCAAAACAAATATTCAAAAACAGGTTAAACGCCGTTGTTATAGCACGACGCACAAAAGGCCGGTGATCCGTCGACGGGACAAGCCGTTTGGACCCAATCACGATATCGTAGCCGCTTTGGAGCAATAAAACCGCATCTAAGAAAAACCTCGTGCACCAGAGGTCCGCATTAAACACAACCACGATGTCCGCGCTTGCTTCCTGAATTCCCATTTTAATTGCCTCACCGTACGATGGTTCACTGATGGTGACAAGGCGGACGTTAACGTGTTCTGCCTCCAGCCGCGCGCCGATCTCACGAGTTTGGTCTTGACTTCCGTTCTCGCACAGTAAAAATTCCGTCTGAAATGGAAAATGACTAAAATTCGCTATAAATTCCGCAACCAGATCCGCGAGAATATCCTCTTCGTTATAAATCGGAACAATCACGGAAACGGCGAAGCCAACTTTTGGAAGGCTATTGATAATCCTGTCAGCTACGTCGCGTAATATATCAGCCGAGTTAAGTGCTGCATCCTGAGGGAATTCAATGATAGCGGTTCCCGCGCCCGAAAGGTCTATGCGGATCACGCTTTCATTGACTGACGTTGAATAGCGATTAGATATATCAGTCATCTTTCAAGTCCATTAAGTTTTAGCTGGATCACGACAATGGCGTTAATCACACGGATAGAACGAGCCTTAAGCCTTTGTTTCATGCGATTGGGGCGTCCCTGTTTTCTGGCGGGCTCAACACGTTGCGTTCGAATTTCGCGAGGATCGTGTTCCAGGCGAGGGTGAGTTCTTCCACGTCGAGCATGCGAGCTACGGCGAGGAAGACGAGGCCGCCGATCGCGATCTGGCCGAATAGGTACCATGCTCGCGATACGAGGGTCGGCTCGGGATGAACGCCGAGTGCGGCGATCCAATGGAGCGCTGCGAACATTGCGAGCGAACTGATGCCGATTTTCCATACCGACCCCGCGATGCGACGCCAGCCGATCCCCGGCACTAACCGCTGAATGAGCAGCAAGAGCAATACGGCCTGCAGCATTTGGCTGAGCGAATTGGCAAGCAAGAGTCCGCGCGCGCCGAGCGTCGGGAGCCAAAGCAGCGAGAGCAGGACGTTGATGATGACGGTCACGACCGAGATCGCAACCGGCCATACCATTTCTTGGCAGGCAAAACAGCAGCGCGTCAAGACCACGTTGGCAGCGAGCGCGATCAGCCCAAGGGCGGCGTACGGAAGCAAGCTCGCGGTTAGCACGGTTGCCGAGTGCTGGAACGAGCCACGCTCGAATAGCGTCTGCACGATTGGATATGATAGCACAATCAGCGCGCACATGGCGGGGATTGTAATGAAGTTGACCAGCCGTAGCCCGGTCTCGATGCTGCGGGCAACCGCCCGGCGGTTTTCGCGGGCAAAGTGCGCCGCCAATAGCGGGAAAATCACCGTTGCGATCGCCGCAGCGAAAATCTGTTGCGGGAAGTTCACCAACTTGGTGGCGTAGTTCATGCCGGCCATGTAGCCCGGTGGCA
>Ga0207416_1003167_pt1 | contig 16283 bp, 13 predicted proteins | sample PaiPotPPM11metaG_FD_184107 | JGI IMG/M metagenome (GOLD analysis project Ga0207416, IMG submission 184107) | Iron sulfur acid spring bacterial and archeal communities from Banff, Canada, to study Microbial Dark Matter (Phase II) - Paint Pots PPM... ...
CGCTCAACCTGTCTTTCACTTCATTCCAGAGCGCTGCCTGCTTGAGACTTCGTTCCACAACCTCTTTGAGAGCCGCTCCACTGGCCAGTCCATTGAGGCGCAGGCCGATCGCCACATTCTCGAAGATACTGCGCGCCGGCAGGGGATTGGGCCGCTGGAACACCATCCCGATATGGCGCCGGACATACATCGGCTGGATGGAACGCGCGTAGATGTTGACGTCATCGACCAGCACCTCACCGTCTACGCGGCTCCCGGCTATTTCCTCGTGTAAGCGATTGAGACAGCGCACAAAAGTCGATTTCCCGCATCCCGAGGGGCCAATGATGGCAGTAGCGCCGCGCGACTCGATAGTAAGATTCACATCGTGGAGCGCCTGCTTGTGTCCATACCACACGTTCAGATTGCGCACTTGTATTGCCACACTTTTCTCCTTTTATATCTGTACCATGCAGGACAGGTGGTTCCGTTCTGCATCCAGGAAAAGGCACAGTTATTGAACACGCTGTTTGAATCCTCCTGTGGCCCAGCGTATCGCAAACGACGTGATGAGAATGAGTACAATCAGGACGAGCGAGCCTGCGAAGGCCTGGTTGATCTGCCCCTGGTAGGGGCTTTCCGCGAAGGTGAAGATGGTGTGTGGCAGCGATTCCACCGGCTGGGTGATGTCGGAGTTAAAGAACGGATTGCCGAAGGCGGTCATCAAAAGCGGGGCGGTCTCGCCGGCCACGCGCGCCATCGCCAGCACGATGCCGGTGATGATGCCGCTGCTCGCTGCCGGGATGACTACCCGCAGGATCGTGCGCGACTCGGTCGCGCCCAGCGCGAGTGACGCCTCGCGCAGTTCCTTTGGCACCAGGCGCAGTACCTCCTCCGAGGTGCGCGCGACGATCGGGATCATGATAATACCCAGGGCCGCGCCGCCTGCCAGGCCCGAAAAGCCTTGCTGCGGGACTACGATGAAGATCCAGGCGAACAGGCCGAAGATGATGGTCGGAATGCCGGTCAGCACATCAACCAGGAAACGCACGCCTGTGGCGATAGCTGTGCGGCCCCCGAATTCGGAGAGGTAGATGCCGGTGAACAGCCCCAGCGGAATACCGAAGAGCGAAGCCAGGCCGACCAGGATCAGCGACCCCTGGATCGCATTGCCGATACCACCGCCCGGCTCACCATTGGGCGTGGGGATTTTGGTAAACAGATCAATGTTGATGTAGGGCAGTCCCTGGCGCAGGATATACAACAGCAGGAAGAGCAATACGGCTACAGCGAACGCTGTTGCCAGCAGCGAGAGGGCAATGATGGCGATGTTGCTGGCGCGCCGGCGCGCGTTGTGTACTGTGCGCGGGGCCTGGAACGGGTTGGCAGCAGGTTGCTGCCGTTCTATCAAAGCACTCATGCGACAAGCCCTCCCACACGCCCCATCCTGTAGATCAGGATGCGCGCGATGATATTGGTGATCAGGGTGATGAGCAAGACTAGCAGGCCGGCCTCGATCACAGCCGAGAAGAAGAGACCAGGAGTGGCTTCGTTGAACTGGTTCGCGATGACACTCGAGAGCGTATAGCCCGAATTGAAGAGACCCGGGCTGATGGGCGAGGCCTGGTTGCCAACGACCATCGTGACCGCCATTGTTTCACCCAGCGCGCGGCCCAGCGCCAGGATCACGCCACCGGTGATACCGATGCGCGAGTAGGGTAGCACCGCGTGGCGGATGACCTCCCAGCGGGTTGCGCCCAGCGCCAGCAACGCCTCGCGCTGCGCGGTGGGCGTCGTGAGAATAACCTCGCGCGAAACGCTGGTAATCAGGGGGAGGATCATAATCACCAGGATGACTCCTGCGGTAAACAGACTAAGCCCGTGAAAGGCACCTTGGAAGAACGGCAGGAAGCCCAGGTACTTTTGCAGCCAGGGTTCCGCCGATCCCTGCAGCCAGGGAGCCAGCACGAGAAAGCCGAACAACCCGTAAATGACGCTTGGCACGGCAGCCAGCAGTTCCACGATGAACGCCAGGGGCCGCTGGATGGCGAGCGGGCAAAAATCAACTAGAAAGATGGCCGTACCCACCCCGATGGGGACGGCGAAAAGGAGGGCGAAGGCCGAGGTCACCAGCGTGCCGAAGATGGCGGGACCGACCCCGTACACGTCGTGGACGGGATCGAAGGCCTGATTGGTGAGAAAACTGAAGCCAAACCGCTGGATCGTCAGCATCGAATTACTGATGATGATCCATACAACTCCCGCGATAATCACCACGACGAACAGAACGAGCAGCAGGGTGATCCCGCGAAAGAGCGTATCACCGGGCCGGCGATTGCCCAGTCCGAGCAACCGCGCTACACTCCTCGTGCCAGGGAGGCTCTGTTGCATGCAGCACCACTTTCCTATTTGCGCCAGCGACCTGCTCTTCCTTAGTTATGCGCCGCGCTCTTTTCCCTGTGTTCGCTCTGAAAGGAGAACTGGAAAAAGATGCTCGCATGTGGAAGAGAGGGAAGTTACCCCTCTCTTCCGGCTATGAGACAGGCCGACCTGACATGGTCATACGCCTGCTAGCTGACGATTCCGGTATAGCACAACGAGCCGCCGCAGGTCATCGACTTGATCTGTGCCTCATCCTTTGTCACAATAGCGTCGGGCAGCGGCACATAGTCGAGCGCTGTGGAGTATTGCTGACCTGCGTGCGTCATCCACCAGAGCATGTTCGCCAGGGCCTGCCCTTTAGCCGTATTGCTCTGCGTCTGGTAAACGACGACCCAGGAGAAGCCCGAAATGGGATAGGATGTATCGCCGGGCGCATTGACGATATAGAAGCGCAAATCGGCGGGGATAGTCGTCACGTTGGCCGCATCTGCCTTAGCGCCATCAAGAGAGGGTAAGACGTTTTTCCCATTAGCATTCGTAACGGCGGCATACGGGAGATTGTTCTGGAGAACGTATGCCAACTCAACATAGCCAATGGCCCCTGACGTGCTTTTGACCGCCGCAGCAACGCCCGCGCTGCCCTTGCCTCCAACACCAACCGGCCAGTTGACAGTAGTAGCCGCACCTACCTTCGATGACCACGTTGTATTTACCACGCTCAGATAATGGGTGAAGATACTCGTCGTTCCACTGCCGTCTGAGCGATGCACGGGAGTGATCGATTGATGTGGAAGCGTGACGCCCGGGTTGGCAGCCTTAATTGCGGCGTCGTCCCAGAAGGTGGTTGTGCCGAGGTAGATGCCGGCGATGATGGCCGGAGTCAAATTGAGATGCCCTGAGACACCGGTGAGGTTGTAGGATATCGCCACCGCACCCAGCGTGACCGGGATGTGGATGATCAGCCCGGCCGTACTCCTGGCTTCTTGCGCGCCGGTCAGGGGCGCATCTGTGGCGCCGAAGTCTACCGTATGGGCGAGTAACTGGTTAATACCCGCGCCACTGCCGACAGACTGGTAGTTGACGTTGAGGCCGCATTTGGTCTTGGGGTAGTTGTTTGGGGCAAACATCTGTGAGAACAGCGGGTTATCAAAGGTCGATCCCGCACCGGTCAACCCTGAGATCGAGGGACAGCTTGTGGTAGGGGTATTCCCGGCGCCAGGTGTCCCGCTCCCCGTGCTGCTCCCGCCGCAGGCTGAGATAAGTAGGCTCACCAGCACTGCGATCCCTACCATTATCGTTATACGCGATTGCTTCCGCATAATTCCTCCTGCCCGTTTCCTACGAGCGATACAAAAGTTTCCAATAGGCGACGCCTGACAGGTTTTTCTCCACTGTTATCGTCCTATCTAAACGGTAGCATTGCCGTATTAACCATGCTTAATGGATATGTTAAAGATTGTTAAGCCAGGGTTAAATATTCCTGTGGGATAGGTCTCCTTAACATTTCATTGTCGCTGTGTTATTGAATTGAATTAGCGAACTCAATCGTGTTTGTGGGTAAGGGGATTACCACTGACGCGAAAGGGGGAACGCCAGATTCATGAGAGCTGAAGATCTGCCAGGCCGGACAATAGCAGGCTATCGTCTGCTTGAGGTATTGGGGAGAGGCGGCATGAGTATTGTGTTTTTAGCCAGGAGTCTGGAGAATCCACGGGACAGGGTAGCCATCAAAATACTGACGCCTTCTGATCTTGTTATGGCTGATGAACTTGTCTCTTTCCAGGCCCGCTTTTTGCGCGAGGCCCAGGCAGCTCACCAGTTGCATCATGAACATATCCTGCCGGTGCTGGGCTATGGAGAGGAGGATGGCTTATTCTACATGACGATGCCGGTGATTTTCGGTGGCACCCTGGCTCATCGATTGGTTGCCGCGCAGGGATCAATGCCCCTGGATGAGGTAGCAGGCTTTCTAAACCAGCTTGCAAGTGCGGTTGATTATGCAAATCAACATGGCATGATCCATCGCGATATTAAGCCAAGCAATGTGCTCATCGATGAACGGAGAAATGCCTATCTCGCCGATTTCGGCATTGTGCACCTGTTCGATAGCGGCCAGTTGGCGGTAGACGAGGCCCCGACCACATTAACTACCACCGGCAAAATGTATGGAACGCCGGCCTATATGGCCCCGGAGCGCTTCAAAGGGGAGCCAGCCGAGCCAGCAACGGACATCTACGCGCTCGGTATCTTGCTGTACCAACTCGTCACCGGCCAGGTTCCTTTCAAAGCCGACAATCCTCTCACATTGGGCATGAAACACCTCAGCGAAGAACCCCTACGGCCCCATGTCCTGCGCCCTGACCTGCCTGAACCTGCCGAAGAGGCCATTCTAAAAGCGCTCGCAAAGCACCCCGCTGATCGTTTTGCAACTGCCTCAAAACTGGCTGTCGCATTTGGCGCTGGCCTCCAGGGAAAGTGGACCGAGGATTTGCTGCCCTTGCCAGAGGCTCTTGCGGTAAGCCTGGCTGATACACAGGAACAACAGGCGCCAGCTGTCTTTCCCGTTCCGGGAGATGCTCGTCAGCCTGACCGGTTAGTGCTTGGTCCCGTTCCTGGGACTTCCGCGAGCAATGTTCCACCCGCGTTTGCGCCTACCTTTGCGAATGTGCCGGCAGTTGCCAGGTCAGAACCTCGCTCCCGGCGTAATATGCGGGTACTTGCGCTGGTGGCGCTGGTCGTCGTTCTGCTTCTGTTTGCCGGTTTGCTCGGTCTGGCGGTTTCTAAGCTGGCAGCGCCGGTGGTTCCGGGTCCAGACATCCACCCTGCGCCTACCAGTACGAGCGGCGTTCCTACAAGAACCGGGGAAACACCCACCCCATCCGCTGGAGTGACGCCATCGCCAGCTCCTGGAAAAACTCTTACCCCTACACGAATCCCATCACCAACCCCGAAGTCATCACCGTCTCCCACGCCAACGCGGACGCCGACGCCAACGCCGTCTCCGTCGCCGACGCCAACACCAACGCCGACTCCTGGAGGAACGCCTTCAGCTCGTATATTCGTGCCAGATATAACCGATCTTCCAGGGAATTGATACCATCCTGATACACAGATGCTATCAACATACGCCCTTACCTCTGGTATAGTTCCTCTTAGAAACGAGATTTTGTACGGCTCTGATTCTGAAAACAAGTTTCAGAAAGCGCTGGCAGTTTCCTTACCAGAACACATGCTAAATGTTAGCTTTGAGAGGGAGGTTGTATGAACGGTATTGACATGTTTCTCATCAATTATGGACTGATTGCCATTTTTAGCGTCATGCTCATCAAAACGATCGGTGTGCCAATTCCGATTCCGGGCGATGTGATTATCTTCACGGCGGCGCTGCGCGTGGCACAGGGGAAGCTCGTTGCCTGGCAGGTTTTTCTAGCCATCCTGGTGGCGCTCCTGCTGGGTGGCCTGATCCAGTTTGTGCTGGCGCGCGGACCCGGACGCGGCGTTCTCTATCGTTTTGGTCGCTATATCGGGCTGACGAAGCCCCGTATTGATGCGGCTGCCGGGAAGATCAGAAAAGGGGGAATACCCGGTCTCGCGCTCGCTATCCTGGTACCCGGTGTGCGGGGAGCAGCGATTATGGCAGCCGGGCTGGCTGACCTGGCCCTGCGCCGCTTCCTGATCGGCCTGGCGCTGGGAAGCCTCCTGTTCCTCAGCCTGCACTTTTTCCTCGGCTACATAGGAGGGTCGGCCCTTTTTGTGCTTGGACGCATACTGCCCCTGACCACCAGTATTCCCCTGGTATTGGCGCTGCTGGCGGTCGTTTACGCCCTGTGGGTGGTAGCAGTTCGCCGCCAAAAAGCCGCACGCGCTGAATTAGAGGCCGCGCAGACCACGGAGACGAACGCGGCTGCGCTGGAGGTCTGGCACGAGGGTATTTGCCCCGTCTGCCTGGCGCTTTACACTGCAAACCAGTTGCGTTCCTTCACGACAGATAAAGCTCTACTCTAAGATACCGGGTGCAAGAGGTAGAATTAGCGCGAGGAATACGTTTTTTCAGGCTATAATCTGAGTCGAGATGTTTATGGTGTATAATGCTGCTAAAAACGAGGCATGAGTGATGTTCACTCGCCAGGAGAGCAAGCATGAATATACCAACCAACGCACGTGTTTACGATCTTGAGCAGCCGCGCTACTTTGGAGCGCCGACCTTTCCCAGCCACGCGCCCGGCTACGTTTACACACTTCACCGCCACCACGAGCGCGGTATGAGCGAGGCCAGGACGGGCGCCTCCGGTTTTATGTACACTACCGAACACTCGGGTACCCATATCGATGCCTTGTGTCACCAGGCCGAGCATTTGCGCCTGTACGGTGGTGTAGAAATTGATGCTCGCGTGCAAACATCGCAGGGCTTCACCGCGTTAGGTGCAGAGACGATTGAGCCGCTTGTTACACGCGGCATACTGCTCGACATTGCGCGTCATCGAGGAGTAGACCACATAGGAATCGGTAATCCCATCACGCGTGAAGACCTCGAAGCGGTGGTCCAAAACCAGGGGGTCTCGATAAATGAGGGCGATGTGGTGCTGCTGCGCACAGGCAATGGCGCGCTCTGGCAAGACCCGACCACCTATTTACAGGCGGGAGGAGCGAGCGCCAGCGCCTCCTCCTGGCTTGCTAGCAGGAGAGTCCGGGCGGTGGGAGCCGACAACGTAGCCTGGGACGAGTTAGGTGTTGTCGATCCCGACCTCAAGGTCACATTGCCCGGTCATGTCATCTTGCTCGTACACCACGGCATTTATATCATAGAAAACCTCTTCCTGGAGGAACTGGCGCGCGACCAGCGCTATGAATTTACCTTCATCTGCCTGCCACTCAAGCTGCGTGGAGCTACCGGCTCGCCCGTGCGCCCCATCGCGCTGTGATGACCAGGGCGGGGACAAGCCCGGCCCCTACCCTGTACGGACCCGTCCGTACAGGGTAGGGGCCGGGCTTGTCCCCGCCCTGGTCAATGTGGCGTTCGTGACAAAGAGGTTATATCATAAAGACAGATTTTATCACTGGTTCAACAGAAAGGTACGTGATGCGAACAAATCAGGTCAAAGAAAAGCTCAAACGAGGCGAACCAACTCTAGGGGCCTGGTTGAGCCTTCCCAGCGTCCCTTCGGCTCGGATTATGGCGCGACTCGGCTTTGACTGGCTCGTTGTAGACATGGAGCATAGCGCGCATAATGCGGTTCTTATGGCCGATATGGTGGCGACCATCGTTGATGCCGGGACCAGCGCCCCCATTGTGCGCGTTCCCGCCAACGGGGTCGAGTGGTTCAAGTGGGCGCTGGATGCAGGCGCGTGGGGTGTAGTGGTACCAATGGTCAATAATCGTGAAGAGGCAGAGCGCGCCGTGGAGTTTGCGAAATACCCGCCGCGCGGCACGCGCAGCATCGGAGGAGCTTTTGGCCCGTATGGCTTTGGCATCACCGATTGGCCGCAATATGCGCGCACAGCCAACGATGAAACGCTGCTGATTGTCCAGATCGAGAGTGCGCCGGCCCTGCAACACCTTGATGACATTCTTTCGGTGGATGGAGTAGATGTTGCCTTTGTCGGCCCGAACGATCTGCACGCCCAGATTGGCCTGCCGCCGAGCAGCGATGGCACCGAACCCGAATTTGTGGAGGCGCTAGAACGCATCCAGGCCAGCGCGCAAGAGCATCACGTCGCGACGGGCATTTTTAGCAGCAATGGCGAAGCTGCCGCGAAACGCATAAGCCAGGGATTTCAGATGATTAGCGTGACGACGGATATCAGCAGCATGATTGCAGAAGCAGCACGCAACTTGCGCACGGCGCGTGCATAAGCTGAGAGGAGATATGACGATGACGCAAGCTCTCGTATGGACAGGTAGAGCGCTGCGACCGGAGGCTATCGCTGTACTGGAAGGCCTGGCCTCCATTGTCACCAGCGTCGTCGGCGAGCGCGGCGATTGGCCCTCTGAAGCAGCCGGTGCTAACGTGATTATCGTATCCGGCGCAACATTTGTGACGGGCGAAGCGATGGATCGCATCGGCCCCCGGCTGCGCGTCATCGCTCGCCCTGGCATTGGCGTGGATCGCATCGACCTGGACGCGGCCACGCAGCGCGGCATCATGGTGATCAATTCCCCCGATGGGCCGACCGAGTCTACGGCTGAACACGCCATTGCCCTGATGCTCAATCTCTGCAAGCACGTCACCCTGACCGACAACATCTTACGTGCAGGACACCCATTCCCGGAACTCCGCGAACTGACACCCGGTTTTGAGGTTTATGGCGCTGTGCTGGGGCTGGTAGGCCTGGGACGTATCGGGAGCCGGGTCGCAACTATAGCACAGGTGCTGGGAATGAAGGTGCTGGCATTTGACCCGTATACTCCACCTGCACGAGCCAGCACGTCAGGAGTAGAACTGGTTCCTTCACTTGAGGAATTGCTGCCGCGCGCTCAAGTCGTCTCGCTGCATTGTCCTGCTACCCCTGCAACTTACCATCTCATGCACGCCGGAACACTGAGCCTCATGCCGCGAGGAAGCTACCTTGTCAACGCCGCGCGGGGCGCTCTAATCGACGAGTCAGCATTGTTAGACGCATTACGCTCAGGCCACCTGGCAGGCGCGGCCCTGGACGTGTTTGACCCAGAACCGCCCATGACCAACCATCCCCTGTTCACCCTGCCCAACACCATCTGCACACCCCATATCGCCTCGTATACAAGCGCCGGTTTGCGGCGTATGGAGGTCATGGTCTGCGAGCAGATTGCCAGCATATTACGGGGCGAACGACCAACGAATCTCGTGAATAGACTAGATTTATAGCAATGCAGAGCAGTCTCGGAAAAGCAAATCAAGCACTGCTCTACACTGCTTGCCAGACCTGCACTGTCCCATCATTACAGGCAGAGGCGATGCGCTGACCATCTAGCGACCATTAGAGCATTACCCTCATCTAAAGATGCTCAAGGGCAAATACGCCGAGACGATCCAGTTCGGGGCATCCACAATCTCGCTGATCTTCAAATCCACCGCTGCGCCGCACAGGCAAAACGCCTGTTCTGGCGTCATGCGGTACTGCGAGGAGAGATGATCGATCATGTAGCGGATGGCCTGCTGCGCATTGGTAAAGAGGTCCGGGCCGTGCGCTGTCGTCACGAAATAGCCACCCTCGTCGGCGACCGTGAGCTTTTTGCCGGGAGGCGTGATAAAGCGCAGTTCGGGAATGCGCTCGCCCTTTCTCAGGGTAAAGGTCAGCGTCACCGACATCAGAGTTTCTATGCCCGTTCCGTTCACTTCGCCATCGCCTTGAGCGGAGTGACAGTCTCCACAGGAGAATATGGCGCCGGAAACCAGCACCGGGAAGAACACTTTGGAGCCTGGCGTCAGGTGGCGGATGTCGATATTGCCCCCATTTTCGCGCGGGGGAATGGTGGTAAAGCGTCCTGCCTCGCGCGGGGCGACTCCCATCACGCCACAGAATGGCTCGTAGGGGATGAGAATGTCTTGACGAAACTCGCAGTAGGTATCGCCTACGCGATAATGGTGCAGGTACGGCTCTGTAAAGTCGCTGCCAAGCAGGCCGAAGCCGGGGATCACGCCGTTCCAGCCCCAGCCCTTGTGCTGAATGCTGACAATGTCGACTTCCAGCGTGTCGCCCGGTTCCGCACCCTCAATGTACACGGGGCCGGTGAGCGGATGAATGTAGGCGAAGTCCAGGGAGCGCAGGACTTCCGAGGGAGAATCGGGGCGAACTTGCCCCGCGGACGCTTCGAGCGTCTCGAATATCACGGTATCTCCTGACTGGATGCGCAGGCGCGGCGGGTGGGAATGATCCCAAAAGGCGTGGGGTTGGGTGTCATCGAGATGATGGGTAGCCATAGGTTCCTCCTTCTGCTCTGAAGACGCAGGATTGGTCTCAATCCTTCTCTCCTAATAATACCGATTGGCAGAGAAAAAACAAGAGGTAGGTACCCCGAAAGCGGAAGCCCAAATAAAAAAACCGCCTGTGCAGGCGGGTGGAGTGGCAACGTCCTATTTTCCCGGAGGGCTACCCCTCAAGTATCATCGGGGCTGAAAGGCTTAACTACCGTGTTCGGGATGGGAACGGGTGTTTCACTTTCGCTATAGTCACCACCCCACCTGCATGTACAAACGTTTTTTTGCAGTATCTTGCAGTATCCTGAATCGGATCGAGCATACCTCGAAAGAGGACACCCTGGTGGAGACGAGGGGATTCGAACCCCTGACCTCCGCCGTGCAAAGGCGGCGCTCTTCCAACTAAGCTACGTCCCCATATCCTGATGCGGATTGTACAGATGGTGGGTGGGCCTTCCTGGACTCGAACCAGGGACCTCAGTCTTATCAGGACTGCGCTCTAACCACCTGAGCTAAAAGCCCTCAAATGGTGTGGGGCATCGTGACCCCGGACAACTCAAGAGTGGCAAGGCTTAACAAAGCACGTGTTCACCTGTCAGGACACACTCATGTTTTCAGGTACCTCTATTCCTATTGCAAGAAAGAGAGGATCGACCTGGGATGGGTTCTCCCAAAGAGAGACCCGGCTTCCCTAGAAAGGAGGTGATCCAGCCGCACCTTCCGGTACGGCTACCTTGTTACGACTTCACCCCAATCACCAACCCCACCCTGGACGCCTGCCTCCCCCTCCGAAAAGGGGGTTAGCCCGGCGGCTTGAGGTGTTGCCGACTTTCGTGGTGTGACGGGCGGTGTGTACAAGACCCGGGAACGTATTCACCGTGGTGTGCTGACCCACGGTTACTAGCAACTCCACCTTCATGCAGGCGAGTTGCAGCCTGCAATCCGAACTGAGACTGGCTTTGATAGGATTAGCTCCCCCTCGCGGGTTGGCGCCCCTCTGTGCCAGCCATTGTAGCGTGTGTGTCGCCCAGGATGTAAGGGCCGTGCTGACTTGACGTCATCCCCACCTTCCTCCACGTTGATCGCGGCAGTCTGGTCGGAAACCTGCAACCGACCACAGGGGTTGCGCTCGTTGCGGGACTTAACCCAACACCTCACGGCACGAGCTGACGACAGCCATGCAGCACCTGTGCCTCTGTCCCGAAGGAACTCCCATCGCTGGGAGAGTCAAAGGCATGTCCAACCCTGGTAAGGTTCTGCGCGTCGCATCGAATTAAACCACACGCTCCGCTGCTTGTGCGGGTCCCCGTCAATTCCTTTGAGTTTTAATCTTGCGACCGTACTCCCCAGGCGGACCATTTCATGTGTTAACTACGGCACGCAGGGGGTCGATACCCCACACGCCTAATGGTCATCGTTTACGGCCAGGACTACCGGGGTATCTAATCCCGTTCGCTCCCCTGGCTTTCGCACCTCAGCGTCAGTCACCTCCCAGGACCCTGCCTTCGCCTTTGGTATTCCTCCGGATCTCTACGCATTTCACCACTCCACCCGGAATTCCAGGTCCCTCTGAGGCCCTCAAGTGCGCCCGTCTTCCCGGCACTCCCGTCGTTAAGCAACGAGCTGGCACCGGAAACGCGGCGCACCGCCTGCGTGCGCTTTACGCCCAGTAACTCCGGACAACGCTTGCCCCCTACGTATTACCGCGGCTGCTGGCACGTAGTTAGCCGGGGCTTCTTCCTGTGATACCGTCCTTGTCTCCTCGTCTCACAGAAAAGCAGTTTACAACCCGAAGGCCGTCGTCCTGCACGCGGCGTTGCTCCGTCAGGCTTGCGCCCATTGCGGAAAATTCCTCACTGCTGCCCCCCGTAGGAGTCTGGGCCGTTCTCAATCCCAGTGTGGCTGCTCGTCCTCTCAGACCAGCTACCGATCACCGCCCTGGTAGGCTCTTACCCCACCAGCTAGCTAATCGGCCACAGGCCCCTCCCAAAGCGCCCCTCGCTCGCGCGACAGGCTTTGCTCTCCTTCTCTTACCAACGAGAGCCTATGCGGTATTGTCGGCGATTTCTCGCCGGTATTCCTCACTTCGGGGCAGGTACCCATGTGTTACTCACCCGTCCGCCACTCCCTCCCTCGCCTTGCGGCAAAAGAGGACGTGCGACTTGCATGTGTTAGGCACGCCGCCAGCGTTTATCCTGAGCCAGGATCAAACTCGCCATCCAAGTGTATGTCCGCACCCCTGCTTCGCGGCAGAGATGCAACTTCGCTTGTGTTTGAGCGATCCAGGCTAAGTCTGACACTTAGCTTGTTCGCAGATTCTGCTTGTTCAGAAATTGACAGAAACTGTACTCATTGGTCTTACCGTTTCATTACAGCTACTGTTCTGCTTCCACTTTTCAATTGTCAAGGTACACCCTGGAGCAAGTATATTGCTCGCTGCTGTTGCTTTGTAGACAGAGACAAAACACCAGAGCCTCTTTCCTTTATCAAGTACATGAGAACCCTGGGTTCGTTAATTTCTTGAGAGAAAACCTTTAAGAGGTTCGCCTACTAGAAGTTGTTCCCTGTCGTTGTGACAACATCGGTATTATGCCATAGTGTTAAGGCCTTGTCAAGGGATTTTGCGCCAGTTTTTACAAATTTATAAAATTCGTTTTTTTGAATATTCCTAATTACTCGTGTTTGACTTTTCCCATATTGGCACGTTGTATGAGGTAGTATGCTAAACATGTGCAACGTGGAATCTTTGCATAGCAGAGAAAAAGCAAAGGAGCAATGACTATGACTGGTATTCGTAACGTCGTTTCGACGCTGGGCGCCAACGGCGAAGAGGTCATGGGACCCGACATCCTTATCTGGCATTTCCCCGACAACAGTATTATGAATGGGTCGCTGCTAACGGTTGAAAGCAACCATTTCTGTGTACTCAAGTCGCGCGGGGCCATTCTTAACGTGTATGAGACGGGCCAGTACACTGTACAGACGCCCGATCGCCCGCTATTCGGCTCGATACAGCAGGCATTTTACGGCGGCCAGAGTCCCTGGCAGTACGAGGCTCTCTACATCAACCGGGCCAAACTGGTCATCAAAACAAACGGTATGGCGCTTTCGCGTGAAATGGCGGAGATGGTCTACAGCGTGGACTACTATATCCACGTGGAGACGCGCGAAAATGCGGTGCGCCTGGTGCAGCATATGCCTTACCGGGGTCACGCGCTGACCATTGCGGAGGTCAACGCCTATGCCGGGCCAGTTATCGAGCAGGCCGTCAACCAGTTGGTGCAGATCACACCGCTCGAATCGGTCAACGAAAAAATTCACGATCTGTCGCAGATTGTCTACCAGCATTTGCAAGAATTCCTGGCCGCTTACGGCATCTCGCTGGATACCGTGAAAGTGCTGGTTTTCCCGCGCGATGAGCGTATGAAGGCTCTCATTTCGCTCAAGGCTTTTGGACTGAGCGAGATGGAAGCGGTACGCTACTATACGGCTATGCTGATGGCTGAGCGCGGCATCGTGTCGGCTCCCAACATGGCTATCGGGCAGCCGTTCAACATCAGCGGCACGCAAGTTACCACAGGCGCCGACCGCTATTCAGCCAATGCCGCGCCCGCGCCCGTCGCGCCCGCAAGGAACCAGTAAGAGCAAGAGCGACTGTGAGGGTCGCTCCTACCCTGTACGGCACTGCGTAAAGCGATTCGAGCAGGGTAGGGGCGACCCTCGCGGTCGCCCTGGAGATAGGATACTAAAGGAGCGACGCCATGAGTTCACTACCATCGGAAGACCCGGTGATCCAGCAGTTGCAATTGGTGCTAACCGGGTATGGCTACAATTTTTATAACCGGGCGAATCAGGCCAGGGCTGACGATTTGCTGGTGCGCGAACGGGCCAGTTACCATCTGGGGCAGTCCATTGATTTGCTGGAACGCCTGCGGGGTGAGTATCAGCGCCGCTTCATTCCACCGTTGACACGCGCCAATCCCGATCCGCCGCAAGAGGCGCTGGCGCAGGTGCGCGAGATGGGGCTGGTGCGACAGGAGCTTTCGGACTGCGAGACACACATTCGTGGTATGTCTGTGCCAACTCAGGATAAGACGTGGTGGCGTTTTCGCCAGGAACAGACGCTGCTGGAGCAACTGTTGAACTTTGATCTCGCGTTGGTGCGCGGCTGCGAGCAGGTGTATTCCTACGTGTCGCAGCTCACGCCCGAAGGCTGGAATAGCCAGGGAAGCGCCCCTCTGCGCCAGCTTATCCAGCGGGTGACGCAAGTGGCGAGGGAGCGCGAGCGCTTTCTGTTAATCCCCATGTGATAAATCACAGATTAGATAACCCAGTGCCCCGTCAAAAACTGGAGCAGCAGGAAGGCCAGCAGCGGAACCGAGAGCAGAAGATAGTAGAGATTCGCCTGCTGCCTTTTGCCTATAGCCGCCAGCACGATGAAGGCGGGGAAGACTTCGAGCATATAGCGCGAGAATGCCCCCAGGGGTACGCCGCTGCTGATGGGGAAAATGAGGCTGAACAGGTAGATAATAACCGCGTAGAGGCCATACACGCGGTACGCAGCGGGAAATTTCCACGGCCCGATGAATGCAAGTATCACCAGCGCCAGTATGAAGAGGCACGCGCTCAGGTCAATGACGTTGTGAATCGAATCGAAGGAAAGCACAGCGCGGTGCAGGATGACGACTGCGGCATCGATTAAGCCATGCCAGGGGCCGTGCATGGAACGGCTCCAAACAATCTGGGCGTGAGAGAAGGCCAGCAGGTCGTGAAAGCGATAATAACAATACAGGGCAAAGATGCCAATTCCCGCGAGCGCGCCCGCGCAGGCCAGCGCATCTAAACGCAACTTTTGCAGTGAGAAGTGATGCTGGCGCAGGTATTCATAACAGAATGGCAGCAGTAAACAGATACCGGCTGAACGAGTGAAGCTTGCCAGCAGGCCAAAAAACCCTGCCAGCCACCACGAACTGCGGCGCATGTAATAAAAACTGAGCAATGAGAACAGCAGGAAAAGCGACTCGTTATAAGCCGCTGCGAAGAAAAACGCCGTTGGGAATACCGCGAGATAGAGAGCGGAATTCCAGGCCTGAGCGCGATCAAAGTCTTCCAGTACCAGCCGGTAGAATACCGCGAGCATCAACAGGCCAGCCACATTGGAAATAATCAAACCCGCGACAAAGGGGTTGCCCGTCAAGAACGCCAGCAGGTGTTCGAGCAGCGGGAATGATGGAAAAAAGGCCGTGCGCCACGCTGTGGTATAGCCATTGCTGGCAATGTAGGTAAAATGAGCGCTATCCCAGCGATCCCAGGAGGAGAACAGGGTAGTCAGCGGAAGGCTTTGCGTCGAAAAGTTGCCGAGCGAGAAAAGCGCCGCGCAATAGGTCAGGATGAGCAAAGCCAGGTGAGTAGCAAGATAGATGGGAAGCACACTTCGTAACGCTGCCAACCATCCACGCCAACCGGTCGATGCGGTTCCGCGATCATCCGCCGTTTGTTGAGGCCCCGGGCTGCTTTCAAGCGCACCGGCATCAGCGACGGTGGCGTTACCTTCTAATAGAGCAACTTCGCTCAATGTCATCCCCGTGGCCTGTTGTGCTTGCGTATCTTCTGAGAAATCACTGGACGATTGCATAAAAAATCCTGTTGAGGATAAATCTATTCTTCTTCGTGAACGAAATCGCTTTTCGCGCTATAGAGTAGGACGCTCGCGCCCTCCAAAGGTAACGCGGTTCTAATGAGGGAGAAGGTGTCTGCGGCGTACAACGCGCAGACACCTTCTCCCTCATTATGAGAATATCTATAGCAAGCTAGCTGGTCAGTATTCCGAGATAATTGGATGGCAGAGAGCAGCCTGCGTAGATTTTTGCTAAAAGTTGCTCCTGGTTGACGACGCTGAACTGGCCGTTAGAACACTGCATGTTCAGAACGCGCGCTCCCATACCGAGGTCCTGGCGAATAGGCTTGGGATGCCCGAGTCTATCAAGGATGCCGATGGGCCAGTATTCCCCGCTCTGAATAAAA
>Ga0207416_1003168_pt1 | contig 16282 bp, 16 predicted proteins | sample PaiPotPPM11metaG_FD_184107 | JGI IMG/M metagenome (GOLD analysis project Ga0207416, IMG submission 184107) | Iron sulfur acid spring bacterial and archeal communities from Banff, Canada, to study Microbial Dark Matter (Phase II) - Paint Pots PPM... ...
GAGCGTACTCGCGTCGAGAGGAAGGGGTCACCGAGGCCTCCGGGGTCGTGGGATGGGTCAGGCGCCGGTAAGATTTTCGATGAGTTGACGATACGGGCCCCGGTAAGATCTTAGATGAGTTGATACGTTGGCTTGACGGCCGCGAGTGTCGTATGATACCCTCACACCCCGTCTCGACGAGAGCGGTTTGCAAGGCCGGGAGGCTCTCAAGAGTTGGACGCACTCCGGCCCAAGCGCAGACGGCTTCTCAAGGACGGGGATCTCGACGGTCGCGTCGGCCCAGAGCGGGAGTGCACCCGCACTGAGCGGCGGCCGTCGATCTTTTTGCAGGCGCGATTCTTTGCGGGCGCGCCCGCCTTTACGGCCTCGCCGCGGGCCGCGCGAAGTGCAGCGGGCTCTGTCCGGTGTAGGCCGCAAGGTTCAGGTCGGCAGCCCGAGACAACGCGATAGCAAGTCCAACCCCCCGCAGCCCATCCGCGAGACCGCCGCGCACGAGGAGGGCCCCTTCCATTGCCGTGGGGTCGCCGATCGCGGCGACGGAGTACGGATCCCGAATCACCTGCCGGCCGACGCGGATCGCATCCTCCTGCCGGGCAAACCCCTCCGTGGCCAGGACGCGGACGCCATTGACCGCCACCGCCTCTGCCCCCGCCGCCCACAGCTCGTTCATGAGCCCCGCCAGGTCCTGGGCCTGGGGAACGGCCGACCGCGTAGGGGCGGCCCGCAGGGTAACCACAAGCCCGGGACCATGCACGGGGACCAGTCCGAGCCCGTTTCGGAGGTCGCTGAGCTCCCGCCGCATTTCCTGGGTCAAGCTCCGGCCCTGGGCTTCCCCGGTCCGATACCCTTCCAGCTTGGCCTCGAGGGCGACGACTTCGTCCCTAAGCATCCGGTCGCCATCCTGTTGGCGCCGGACGAGCACGGTCAGGTCCTCCAGCCGGCGCGACGGCAGGGCGGCCCCGGCTCGGAGCGTCTGATTCGCCCTGATCTGAACGACCAGAAGGAATCCTGTCAGGAGGAACAGCAGGGCAAAGCCGATCTGCCACTGGCTTCGGGGCACTGCTCCTCCTCCTTCGGGCGTCGGGCCGCCTGTCGCGCCGCGCCTTGGCTCCCCGGGAGTTTGACGGGGATCTCGGAACTCCCTTCGCCTGACCCTCAAGCGCGGGGGGGGAATTCATGCTGGCAAATGAGACACAGAACAAGCGCGATTCATGGCGATATAGAGAGATTCGATGATAGAAAGGGATATAATCTATACGGAAGGGGCTAGATGGTCGCATATGGCCGCGACACTCTCTTGATAGCCATTCAGTAACAGTGAACAATAGAAGTAGTTAGCACTTCCCCCACGCGAGTGCTAAACACAACCGATGAGGAGGCTCCCCCATGCCCGCCAAGCTACTGCTCTATGATGAAGAGGCACGGAAAGCGCTCGAGCGCGGCGTCGAGAAGGTCGCCAGTGCCGTGCGCGTCACCCTGGGTCCGAAAGGCCGTAACGTCGTCTTGGAGAAGAAATGGGGCTCCCCGACGATCACGAAGGATGGCGTGACGGTCGCCAAGGAGATTGAGCTCGAGGACCCGTACGAGAACATGGGCGCGCAACTCGTCAAGGAGGTTGCCAGCCGGACCAATGACGCGGCCGGCGATGGCACGACCACCGCGACTGTCCTGGCCCACGCGATCGTTAAGGAAGGGCTCAAGAACGTCGCGGCCGGCTCGAATCCGATGATCGTGAAGCACGGCATCGATCGGGCGGTCGCCGCGCTCGTCGCCGAGCTCAAGAAGATCAGCATCCCGCTCGAAGGGAAAGACCACATCGCCCACGTCGCGAGCATCGCCGGGAACGACCCCGAGATCGGCCAGATCATCGCCGAGGCGATGGACAAGGTGGGCAAGGACGGCGTGATCACGATCGAGGAGTCCAAAGGGATCGAGACGACCGTCGAGGTCGTGGAAGGGATGCAGTTCGATCGCGGCTACATCTCGCCGTACATGATCACCGATCCCGACAAAATGGAAGCGGTGATCGAGGACCCGTACATCCTGCTCACCGAGAAGAAGATCAGCGCCGTGAAAGACATCGTGCCGGTCATGGAGAAGGTGATGCGCTTCGGCCGGCCGCTCATCGTGATCGCGGAAGACGTGGAGGGCGAAGCCCTGGCCACCCTGGTCGTCAACAAACTTCGCGGCGTGCTGCCGAACGTGGCGATCAAAGCGCCCGGGTACGGCGACCGGCGGAAGGCGATGCTGCAGGACATGGCGGTCCTGACCGGCGGTCAGGTGATCAGCGACGACATCGGCCTGAAACTGGAGAACGTCGAGACCGAGATGTTGGGCCGCGCCGCGAAAGTGCGGGTCGCCAAGGAAGAGACGACGATCATCGAAGGCAAGGGCGCGCGTAAGGACATCCAGGGTCGGATCGCCCAGATCAAGAAGGAGGTCGAGACGACCACCTCCGACTACGACAAGGAGAAGCTGCAGGAGCGCCTCGCGAAACTCTCCGGCGGCGTCGCCCAGATCAAGGTCGGCGCGGCGACGGAGACCGAGCTCAAGGAGAAGAAGCACCGGTTCGAGGACGCCCTGAGCACGAGCAAGGCGGCCGTCGAAGAGGGCATCGTCCCGGGCGGCGGCACCGCGCTCCTCAACATCGCGAAAGTGCTCGACAAGGTTTCGGTGGAGAACGAGGACGAGCGGATCGGCGTCGCGATCGTCCGCCGGGCGATCGAGGAGCCGGCCAAGTGGCTGGCGGCCAACGCCGGGATGGAAGGCGCGGTGGTCGTCGAGCACATCAAGGCCGAGAAAGCGGGCATCGGCTACAACGTCGCGGAGGGCACCCTCACCGACATGGTGAAGGCGGGCATCATCGACGCGACGAAGGTCACGCGCCTGGCGCTTCAGAACGCTGCGAGCGTGGCGAGCCTGCTCCTGACGACGGAAGCGCTCGTGGTGGAGAAGCGGGAGAAGAAGAAGGCTGCCGCGGGGCCGGGCGGCGGCGGTGGCGGGTACAACCCCGAGGACATGGACATGTAACGACCCGGGCGACCGGGATCGTCTCAGCGGGGGCCCTGCGGGGCCCCCGCCGTGTTTTTTCAGACCGGGCGTTAGGCGGCCTCGACCTCGCTCGCCCGGACCATCTCGCCCATCTGCTGGCCGGCGCGGCCCGGGATCAGCACCACGACGGTGCCGTAACGAGGATCGAGCTGGTGCACGACAACCGGCTCGGCCACCCCCGCCATCCGGACTTTGCCGCCCACGCGGACCGGACGCCCGGCCTTGTCTTTCACCTCATGCGCTGCCATCACCGGAACTGCCATCGCTGCATCCTCCCGTCTAGCCTGCCGTTCACCATGCCGGCCCCGCGGCCGTGCGTCCACCGGCACCGCGCCCGACTTACGGCAGGTAGTATCGGTTCCCTGCTCGGCGCACGCGGCCCTCGTGGAGCAATTTCGCGAGGTGGGCCTGTACCTGCCCTTCCGCCGCCGGATGGAGCCGCGGGTCAAGAGCGGTGTAGATGACACCGGCGATCTCGCCGGGCGTGCGCGAGCCGCCGGCCAACGCCTCAAGGACCTGCCGCTCGCGCATCCGGCGGTGCGCGATGTACTCGGCGATTCGGGCCGCCGGGTCCTCGATCAGCGGGCCGTGACCGGGCGCTACCACCGCCAGATCGAGCCGCGACACGCGGTCGAGCGAGCGCAGGTAGTCTTCCATGGAGCCGGCCGGCGGGCTGATCACGACCGTTCCCCGGCCGAGGATCAGGTCGCCCGAAAACAGCAGCTGCCGCTCCATCCAGTAGAACGCCAGGTGATCCGGGGCGTGCCCCGGGGTATGCAGCGTCTCAAGGCGCATACCGTCGAGCGCGACGGTCTCCCCGTCCTCGAGCGGCCGGTCCCCGCCGCGCCACCGGGCTACCGGCGCGCCGGTCTCGCGCACCAGCCGGGCCGCCGCACCCACGTGGTCGGCGTGACCGTGCGTCAGCATGATGAGCGCGATCGGCTGCGCCGCGTTGCGCGCCGCGTCGACCACGTGCCGGACATGCTCGGCATCGTCGGGTCCCGGATCGATCACGACGCTTCGCGGGCCGCCGAGCAGGTAGGTGTTCGTTCCATCCAGCGTGTGCGGCGACGCGTTGGCGGCGGTGAGGATCTGCACTCCGTCGGTCGGGGCGGGCGATCTCGGCGGCATTGGCTACCGTCCAGTTCGCATCCGCGGCGAATCCACCTGCTCTGACCCGGCGCCACGCTCGGCACGGACGCGGCGGACGAAAGGGAATCCGGGAAGAGCCTCCGAACCCCAGCCTTCTGGGTTGGTGCGAGACCGATGACGCTCCTCTACCTGGCGCTCCTCTTCATGGTCGTGGCCGCGGTGGTCTCCGTCGTGGCCGCACAGCTCCGCCTACCCTACACAGTCGCCCTCGTCATCGCGGGCGCCGCGGCGGGCAGCCTGCACCTCTTCCCGCCCGTACACGTCGGCCCCGAGGCGATCGTGACGCTGCTCATCCTGCCGTTGTTGTTCGAAGGATCGCTCAAGCTGGATCCCGGGGATCTCCGGGCCTACGGCGGGCTGATCGGGACCCTGGCGGTCCCCGGCACGCTCGTCGCAGCGCTCGCGATCACCGGGGCCGGGACGCTGTGGCGCCTCCCAGGTCCCACCGCGTTCCTGCTGGGCGCAGTCGCGGCCGCGACCGATCCGGTGAGCGTTATCGCCCTCATCCAGGAAGTTCGTCTCGACCGCCGGTTGGGCGCGCTCCTTGAAGGCGAGGCCGTCTTGAACGACGGCGTCGCAATCGTGCTGTTTACGCTCGTCGTGTCGCCGGCCGGCGGCGGTCTGCTCGGCGCGGCCGGGCGGTTCGTGTGGCTGCTCGCTGCCGGCGGGGCCATCGGCTTCCTCGCGGGCCGCGCGGTGAGTTATGCGCTCGGCCGGGTTCGCCAACCGCTCATCGAAGCGCTGGGAAGCCTCATCCTGGCGGTGGGCGCGTTCATCGCTGCGGAGGCCCTTGGGGCAAGCGGGGTCATCGCGGTCGCCCTGGCGGGCATCACCTTCGGCGGCCGCGGCCTCCAGCATCTCACGGAGGACGCCCGGCAAACCCTCCGCACGCTGTGGGACGTCATCGCTTTCCTGGCCAACTCGGCGCTGTTCTTGCTGATCGGCTTGGAGGTTCCGGTGGGCCTGCTCGCCCGCCACGCCGGGTTGATCGGGACGGTCATCCTCGCGGCGCTCGCCGTCCGGGCGGCCACCGTCTACAGCCTCACCGCAAGGCCCCTGCGGGGGACGGCACCGATCCCGGCGGCCTGGCGGCCCGTGCTCGTGTGGGGAGGCCTACGGGGGGGCGTGGCGCTGGCGCTTGTGCTCGATCTCCCGGCGGACCTTCCGGGACGCGAACCAGTCGCGGCGGCGATCTTCGGCCTCGTGGTTTTTACGCTCCTCGGGCAGGCGCTGACGATGAAACCGCTGATGCGGGCGGTGGGCCTCCTCAGCCATACATGAAGGAGCCACTGGCCCTGCACCTGGCTTACGTTTTGCTTACGGTTTGGAAATTCTGATTCATTATGGGGTGGCCGACGGGTCTCGAACCCGCAACCCCCAGAGCCACAGTCTGGTGCTCTACCCTTGAGCTACGGCCACCGCGGGCGACAGATCATATGCCGCATCCGAGCTGAAACGCGCGGGGCGGCTCTTGCATTGTAGCATCAGCCTCCCGGAGCGTCCAGGGCGCCTGCGAGCGCTTCTGCGAGGTGAACAGCCACGCGGCCCGTGCCGTGCGCGATCTGCTGCCGGCACGATGCGCCGGCAGCCACGATCAGCGCGTTGGACGGCTGCTCCCGAACCACCTTGAACAGCGCCCGCTCGCCCATTGCGATCGAGATCGCGTAGTGCTCGCGCTCCACCCCGAACGAGCCCGCCATCCCGCAGCAGCCCGAGTCGACCTCTGTCACGGCAAATCCCGGCACGGCGCGCAGCGCGGCGAGTGAGGGGCCGGTCCCGACCATCGCTTTCTGATGACAGTGCCCGTGCAGGAGGACACCGCGGGCCTGCGGGGCGTACGGCATGTTGATCCCCGCCTCCGCGAGCAGCCCGAGATACTCCTCGAGCATGAACGCGTGCCGGGCGACCGCGTCCGCGGCCGCGCCCGGGGTCAGATCAGGATACTCATCCTTGAACGTCACGGTACACGAGGGCTCGAGGCCGACGAGCGGGATCCCCTGCTCCGCGAACGGCCGGACCCGCGCGACGTTCTCCTCCGCGAGCACCTTTGCCTGGCGCAGCATGCCGTTGCTGATCATCGGGCGCCCGCAGCACCGAGTGCGGGTGATCTCAACCGCGCACCCCGCAGCCTCGAGGAGCCGGACCGCTGCGCGCCCGATCGAGGGATAGTAGAACTCGGTAAAGGTATCGACCAGCAGGAGCACCCGGCCGCCACCGGGAAGCCGGCGCAGCGCCTCCGGCCCGGGCCCGGCCGCCGGCCGGCCGGCCGCGCGCGCTCCCGGCCGTGCGCCACCCGCATGCCGCGCGGCGAACCACCGTGTGAAGCGCTCCCGGGCAAACGCGGGGAGCCGGCGGCGGGCATCGATCCCAAGGAACCGGTCGAGCGTCCAGCGAACCGGCGCGCGTGCCAGGAGCCAGTTGGTTACCGGAGCGGTCGCGCAGCCGAGGGGCCCCATCGCAGCGACGTTGCCGAAGAGCCGGGCGCGCAGGGGCAGCCCGTGCGCCTCGTAGTACTGCGCGAGAAACTCGTGCTTGAGCTTGGCCATGTCCACGTTGCTCGGGCACTCGGCCTTGCATGCCTTGCACCCGATACACAGGTCCATGACCTCGAACAGGGCGTGGCTCGTCAGCGCCTCGCGCGGGAGATGGCCGGAGATCGCCGCCCGAAGGGCGTCGGCCCGGCCGCGGGTGGTATGGCTCTCCTCCAAAGTGACCATGTACGACGGGCACATCGTCCCCCCGCGCGGCTTGCGGCACGCACCAACGCCGCTGCATAATTCGATCGCGTTTGCGAACCCGCCGTCGCGGGCAAAGTCCTGGATCGTCGGCGGCGCCGCCGCCCGATAGGCAGGCCCGTACCGGAGGGACTCGGTCATGGGGGGCGGATCCACGATCTTGCCGGGATTCATCAAGCCGTCCGGATCGAACGCGGCCTTCACCTCTCGGAACGCCTGGGTCAGGCGAGGGCCGAAGAGTTTTTCCAGGAACTGGCCGCGCGACAGCCCGTCGCCGTGCTCGCCGCTGAGTGAGCCGCCGAACTCCCGCACCAGGTCGCTGATCTCTTCCGCGATCTGGCGCATCTCCTCGACGTCGCGGGCCTGCTTGAGGTCCAGGATCGGACGCGTGTGCAGGAGCCCGACGCTCGCGTGCCCGTAGAACGAGGCTTCTGTCCCGTGCCGCCGCACGATCTCGCGGAATCGCCGCGTGTACTCCGCCACCCGCTCTGGGGGGACCGCCGAGTCTTCGACGAACGCGATCGGCTTCCGTGCCGTTTTCATCCCCAGCAGCAGCCCCACCCCGGCCTCGCGCACCTTCCAGACGTTCGCCTGCGCGGCGGGCTCGATGAGGCGCAGCATTGGTCCCCGGAACCCGCCCCGGCGCATCTGCGCCTCGAGCCCGTCGAGCCGCGGGAGCAGCTCGGCCCGCGCCTCGCCCGCGTACTCGACGACGAGGATCGCCGCCGGGTCTCCCTCGATGAACGTGAGCATCTTCGAATGGTCGCGGGTCTGCCGGGCCATGTCCAGCACGAGCTTGTCGGTCAGTTCCACCGCGGTCGGCCCGGTCTCGAGGATCTCCATCGTCCACTCGAGCGCCGGGATGATATCGTCGAACTGCAGCACCGCGAGCACGGTCGCGGCCGGACCCCGGACCAGCCGGACACGAGCCTCGGTGACCACGGCGAGTGTCCCCTCGGAGCCCACGACCAGCTTGGCCAGGTTCACGGGCCCGCCGGGGGGGAACTCGTCGAGGTTGTACCCGGAGACCCGGCGCATGATCTTGGGAAACCGGCGCTCGACCTCGTCCCGGTTCGCCTCGATGATCCGGGGGATTTCCCGGTACAGGCGGCCCTCGGGACCGTCCCGCCGCGCGCGGGCCGCGACGTCCTCCGCGGCAAGCGGGCCCAGCGCGACCGGCGTGCCGCCGGCCAGGTAGGCACGCACGCCCGCTACGCTCCCGACGGTCTTTCCGTACACGATCGACCGGGAGCCGGAGGAGTTGTTGCCGATCATGCCGCCGAGCGTCGCACGGTTTTGAGTCGACGTTTCCGGCCCGAAGAGCAGCCGGGTCGGGGCCAAAGCGATGGAGAGCTCGCTGCGCACGACCCCCGGCTCGACGCGGGCCCACCCGGCCTCCGCGTTGACCTCGAGGATGCGGTTCATGTACTTGGAGAAGTCGAGGACGACCGCGTGTCCGACGGCCTGGCCCGCGAGGCTGGTCCCGCCCCCGCGAGGGAGCACCGGGATCCGCGCGGCGTGGGTCAGCTCGAGGACGGCCTGCACGTCGTCGGCGTCCCGCGGGAGGACGACGCCGATCGGCTCGATCTGGTAGATGCTGGCATCGGTGCTGTACAGCGCGCGGGAGACCGCGTCGAACCGGACCTCGCCCCGGACGCGTTTCCGCAGGTCGTGCACGAGGTCCCGAGCGGTCGACACGTCAGACCCTCCTCGCGATAGGACGGCGCTCGTGCGGGTCAAGCTCCGAGCACCGCCTCGACGGTGGTCGGCGTCGACGTCCACCCGGTTGACGCGACCCGTCCGGATACCCGATCCACCGTGAGGGCGACCGCGATGCCGTCCCCGTCGCGCAGGGTGACCGCCTCGCACAGGCCGTGGTCGACCGCGTTCTCGATGCGGACGCCCTCGCGCTCGGCCCGCCGCACGATCCGGGCGAGTTCGCGCGTATCAGGCAACGTGACCGTGAACTCGCGCAGACCGGCGCTCCCCGGCGGCGGGTGCGGCGCCCCCCGGCTGCCCCAGGTGTTCACCCCCAGGTGATGGTGGTAGCCGCCGGCGGAGAGAAAGAGCGCCCCCGTGTATCCTCGGACCGCAATGTCGAAGCCCAAGACACCGTGGTAGAACGTCTCGGCCCGCCCGAGGTCCGAGACGCGGAGGTGCACATGACCCAGCCGGGTCTCGGGATGGATCCCGGTCCACTCCTCGGCACCGGCCTCGGCCAGCAGCCCCTCGAGGTCGATCGGGTCGGCGGCCATGACGATCTGGCCGTCCCGATGAGTCCAGTGGTCACGCGGCCGGTCCGCGTACACCTCGATCCCGTTGCCTTCCGGGTCCCGCAGATAGAGCGCCTCACTCACAAGGTGGTCGGCCGCGCCGTCGATTGCGACACCCCGGGAGAGCATCCATTGGACGAGGCGGGCCAGGTCCCGGCGGGCCGGCAGCAGAAACGCCGAGTGGTACAGGCCGGGACTCTTGCCCCCCGGGAGTGGAGCGGTCGGCTCCGCCGTCAGGCCGACATGGAATGGATACCGGCCGTCCGAAGAGAGAAACACCGTGCGGTCCCTGTCGGTCCACGCATCGCGGAACCCGAGGGTCTCGCGATAGAAGCGTGCCATTCCCGGGAGATCACGGACCGTCAGGTGCACGTGACCCACGGCCGCGGTGGCGGCGATGGAGTCCGTGTCGGCCATCCGCGTCTCTCGCATGCGCCTCTCTCCTGCCCGCAGTCTGTGATTCGCCCGCATCATTATAACGTAAAGAACCCATGCGCCACCCCCCCCGCCCCGGGCGGCGAAGACCAGGATGGCGAGGCGCCCCCACCGAAAGCGAGCGTGCCGTGATTCGGGTCGTCTGTCCCCACTGTGCGGTCGTCTTCCTCGTCCTGATCCCGCCGGACGAGGACGAGCAGGTCGTATGCCCCTCCTGCCACCGCCCGTTTACACCCGACGAGGAGGAGTGGGTGGACCCGGAAGACGCATAAGGCCGGCACAGACTAGGCCGGAAGACAGGATAGGAGCCGAAAGACAGGATAGGAATAGAACAAAACCAGAATCACGAAGGAGGAACTCATGATGGCAAGCAAACCGGCAGGCGGCAGCCCGGCGGGGCCGGCAGGCGGCAGCCTCGCGGACCGGAAGTGCGTGCCGTGCCTCGGCGGAACACTCCCCCTCACCGCCGATCAGATTGCCCCGCTAGTCGCGCAGCTCGACGGCTGGCAGGTCGAGCAGAATAAGAAGCTCACCAAATCGTTTCGCTTCAAGAACTTTGTCCAGGCCGTGGAGTTCGTTAACGCCGTGACACCGGTGGCAGAGGCCGAAGGACACCACCCCGACCTGTACGTCCGCTGGGGGGAAGTCCGAGTGTACCTCTGGACGCACAAAATCGACGGCCTGACCGAGAGTGACTTCGTGATGGCGGCGAAGACCGACCGGGTCTTTGCCGGGGCCGCGTCAGGAACGTAGGGTCAGAACGGGGTCAGAACGGCCAGTAGAACTTGTAGACAATTCCGCCGATGGCGAGGACCAGGACAAACGCGGTCGCGCGGCCCATCTCGTAGAACCCGACGGCGCCGGCGAGCAGCAGGACGGCGCAGAAGCCGGCCGCGTAGGCCGGAAGCGCATGGGGAAGCTGGCTGAGGATGTGGCTCTCGTCGTAGATACCCTTGCGGAGATCGAGCAGGTTCTGCGGATCGGACGTCGAGGCTGCGGCGGAAGCCCGGGGCAAGGCGAGCATGAGCGCGCCGGCCGCAATGGCGATGAGCAAGGCCCAAGCGAGTTGGGGGCGGCGGAACTGCTGCATGGACTCTCCTCCCCGCCGACGTACTCGGCGACTCAAGAGACCATATGCCCCCCTCGATGGCGCCTGAGACGTCCAGGCGGCGGGTTACGGAGCCCCTAGCTTGACGATCAAGATTTTGGGGTCAATGATGGGGTACGAGTGGGGGATGAACGTCGCCTCCTCGGCAGGGCTCGGGAGATACGGCGGCCGCGTGAACACCACCGCCGGAGGGCGGGAGAGCGGATTCTTATCGCTGACAACGGCCCAGTCAATGCGCTCTTTCGCATACCAGGAAAGCGCCGTGTCCCGGGTAGTGAACTCAACCCGGTATGGGAGGTGGTCCAAGGTCGGGAGAAACCACGCGAGCTCGAGCTCAAACGCCACGGCCGCTCCCCGCGGCGCGTGCTGCAGCACCCACCGCACCGCCTCGACGCGCGTGTCCTGGTGCCGGGCAAACCACCAGCCGAGCGCCAGCGAGTCCCGAACCGGTTCCCCCAGGAGCACCGCGATCCCGATCCCCACCAACACCACACGCCAGGCCCCATGCCGGATGGGCCAGGCGCCCTGGAGGCGCCGCCAGCCCCACGCGCTGCCGACCGCCGCCAAGAGTGCGATGAACGGGAGCACCGGCATCAGGTTCCGGACGTAGAACACCTGCACGCTCGAGATGAACATGAGCAGGAGTACGGGAAAACTGACAAGATAGCACTGGGCGCGCGGGTTCCACGCGAACCCGGCGATCACCCCTCCCGCGGCCGCAAGCCCCGGGAGCAGCCCGAGCCCGGTGTGCGGGACGGCATACCAGTCTCCACCCTGGGTCGGATAAACGAAATACGCGAGATTGTGAACGAGCAGCGCAGCGACCGACTTTATGGCGGGGACTGTCAGCATGCCGTACGCGTGGGTTCCTTGAATGAACCCCGCTGTCACCTGGTCCGGCCGGATGAGGATGTAGGGGGTCCCGGCGATGAAGCCCGCGACGACGCACAGGGCCATGGCCCCCAGCCGCAGGTCGATCAGGGATCGCCGCCCCCGGTTGAGCGCATGAGCGATCGCCAGCGCGGGCACGATCCACACCGCCGTCTGCTTTGTCGAGATCGCCAGTCCACCCAGGAGGCCCGCGAGGAGGTAGTCTCGGAGCCATCCTCGCTCAAGGACGGCGAGCCCAGCCAGGACGGCCGCGGTCAGGAAGAAGGTCATCGGGATGTCCACCCGCACCGTGTCCGCATAGTACACGGCCCCGGGGGCGGCTGCGAGAAGTGCCGCCGCGAGCAGCCCGACCCCGGCGCCGAACGTCGCTTTCCCAATTCGGTAGGTGAGGTAGACCGTCGCGGCCCCTAACAGCGCCGTGAACGCCCGGGCCCACAGATAGAAGGACGGGTAACTGATGTACCAACCGTACCCGGCCAGCATCTGCGGATGGGCCAAAATAATGTCGTCCGTGGAGGGAATCACGCCGCGGAGGTGCAGGTACGCGTAGTGCAGGTACATCACGGGGAGCAGCAGGTAGTAGTAGAGGCTCGGGTAGACGAAAAACCCAGGATTGAGCGTCCGGAATAGAAACATTCGCATCACGGGGGTGAGGACGAACGGCTCGTCCCACTCGTGGATATAGGGAAGGCCGCGGTGGACCCCCAGGAGGCGGATCCCGAGCGCGCCGATGAGGATCAGGGTGATGAGGACCGCCTCACGGCGGCACCCCACCCGCACCCGGTTCACCGCACCCTTACCCCGATCGTCTGGTCGACCGCCAGAGGGAGACGATGAGGACCACCACCACCCCAAACGGTAACAGCCACCACGCGTCAATGCCGCGGCGGGTGAGGAGGGACGTGACAAACAGTGCCACGATCACCCCCGCGGCGACGCTCCAATCATCGCCGACGATGAAATCGTACCAGAACCGGCCGAATCCGACGAGGTACCGCACCCCTACTCCCCCGTGCCGCCCGCCGGCGCGGCGGCCTCGCCGGTGCGCCTCCGCTCGTAACGCACCAACACGGTCAGGCCGAGCGACACGAGCGCCACGAGGGCAAGGACACCGAGAATCGCCCCTTCGCCGCCCGGCCACACGACGCCGGCCCCCTCGGCGCCCCAGAAGATTCCGAAGGTCGTGAGCATCGCGCCGACGGAGAACTTCAAGGTGTTCTCCGGCACCGCGGTGAGCGGCCGATGGACGAGCACCCCGGCGCACCCCACCACCACGACGGCGGCGCCGGCGCCGAGCGCCGCGAGCGCGATGCTGCCTTGGGCGACGCCGAACGTGAGCACGATGAATGCCACCTCCAACCCTTCCAGAAACACCCCCTTGAACGAGAGGGTGAACGCGTACCAATCGACCCCCACGCGGACTGCCTCGCCGGCCGCGCGCGCCGCCTCCAACGTCTGGCGATAGACGGCCTCCTCATCGTGGAGCGCCTTGTGGCCGCCGGCGCGCAGGATCGCTTTGCGGAGCCACTGCAGGCCGAAGATCAGCAGCAAGGCACCGACGACGAGGCGCAGGGTATCGATCGGGATCCGGACCAGCGTCGGACCGAGGGCCGCGACGCTCACGGCGAGCGCCACCGTGGCCGCGGCGACGCCGAGGAGCGCCGACCGCCACCCGCGCGTCACGCCGACCGCGAGCACGATCGTCAGCGCCTCGACCATCTCGACGGCAGAGGCAAGAAAGGACGCCAGGATCAGGAAGAGACCGCTCACGTGTCCATGTTTCGCGGCACGGGCCACGACACCCTTGTTGTACGGAATGGAACGTCCTCACGGAGCGTTCTCCCTCACAACCCCAATACCGGCCCATACCGGCCCGAGGAGATCACGACTGGTGCAAGCGATTCGCAATATCGCGATCATCGCGCACGTGGACCACGGCAAGACCACGCTCGTCGACGCCATGCTGCGGCAGAGCGGCACGTTTCGCGCCAACGAGACCATGGTGGATCGCGTCATGGACTCCAACGAGCTGGAACGCGAGCGCGGGATCACGATCCTGGCCAAGAACACCGCGATCTTCTATCACGACACCAAGATCAACATCGTCGATACCCCCGGGCACAGCGACTTTGGCGGCGAGGTGGAGCGCGCCCTGAAGATGGTGGACGGGGTGATGCTGCTCGTGGATGCGAGCGAAGGCCCCCTGCCGCAGACCCGCTATGTGCTGAGCAAGGCCCTGGAAGGCGGCCTGCCGCCGATCCTTGTCATCAACAAGATCGACCGCACCGACGCGCGCCCGCAGCAGGTGCTGAACGAAGTGTACGATCTCTTCATCGATCTGAACGCCAAGGAGGAGCAACTCGATTTTCCCGTCCTCTACACCAACGCCAAAACCGGCACCGCGTCACCCAGCATCGCGCAGCCGGGAGAGGACCTGCGCCCCCTCTTCGAGGCGATCGTCGCCACAGTTCCTCCCCCCGGCGGAGAGGCCGCGGCGACCCTGCAGGTCCTGGTGGCCAACCTCGATTACAGCGACTATCTCGGCCGCATCGCCATTGCCCGGGTGTTCAACGGCACGCTGAGGACCGGGGAAGACGTGGGCATTGTCAAGATTGACGGCGCGTTGTCTCGGACGCGCATTACCCGGCTGTTCTCGTTCAGCGGGCTCAAGCGGCTGGAGACGACGTCCACCGAATTGGGGGACATCATCGCGGTCGCGGGCGTCGAGGGCATAGCGATCGGCGATACCATTACCAGCGCAGAGACGCCCGCTCCTCTGCCGCGCATCGTGATCGATGAGCCGACCATCGCGATGCAGTTCACCGTGAACACGTCGCCGTTTGCCGGACGTGAAGGCGCGTTCGTGACCTCCCGCAACCTGCGCGAACGCCTGGAGAAAGAACTCCTCACGAACGTCTCGCTTCGAATGGAAGACACCGACAGCACCGACTCGTTCACCGTCATGGGCCGAGGCGAGCTCCAGCTTGCCATCCTCATCGAAATGATGCGGAGAGAGGGCTACGAGCTGATGGTGGGCAAGCCGGAGATCGTGACCAAGAGGCTTGACGGCAAGCTGATGGAGCCCATGGAGCGGCTCACGATTGACGTCCCCGAGGCCTTCGTCGGGGTGGTGGTGGAGAAGCTGGGCGCCCGCAAGGGGCAGATGAGCAACATGCGCAACCACGGCTATGGACGGGTGGGGCTGGAGTTCCGGCTCCCCAGCCGCGGCCTCATCGGCCTGCGGAGCGAGTTGCTGACCGACACACGCGGCACCATCGTCATGAACTCGCTCTTCGACGGATACACCGAATGGATGGGCGAGATCCCGCGCCGTCCGACGGGCGCGCTGGTGGCCGACCGCCCGGGCGCCACGACGTCCTACGCGCTCTACAATCTTCAGGAGCGCGGAGAACTGTTCGTCGGGCCGGGGGTCGCCGTGTACGAAGGTATGGTCATCGGCGAACACTCGCGCGACAACGATCTCGACGTGAACGTCGTACGCGAAAAGAAGCAAACCAACATCCGGGCGTCCACCGCAGACATCGCCATCCGCCTCGTCCCGTTCCGCGCGTTGAACCTGGAGCAGGCGATCGAGTTTATCGCGGACGACGAGTTTGTGGAGATCACCCCCCACTCGCTCCGGCTGAGGAAGAAGACCCTGCAGTCCAACCGCCGGCCCAAGAAGAATGCCGCCCCGGTGGGGATCCAGGAACGCGAGTAGGCCGTAATGCCGCCCACCCTGCCGGCGTGTCGCCTTCGCTAGTTGCTCTCAAGTGCGTCTTTTGTTACACTTACGTCATGCGATTCGCCACAGCAAAAGAACTCCGGACCAGGACACGGCAACTCCTGGAGGAAGCGCAAAACGGCGAGCACGTCGCCGTGACCTTCCACGGGAAGCCGATCGCCGTTTTAGTTCCCTTTGAGTTGGCAGAGAGGGAAGACATACCCATCCGCCCGTTTGAGGAGGCGTGGTCGGGCATCAAGGCTACGCTTGCAAAAAGCAAGGCGCGTTATGCCACCCCGGAGAAGGCGCTGAAAGCTTCTCGACAGCGTGGATGATCTGCATCGATTCCGATGTCTTTCTGATCGACCTCCGCTACCCGACGGATCGGCGCGCCTCCGAAACGCGCGCTTTCTTGGACCGCATCGCTGCATCAGGCAAAGGCACAACCACGGTCTTTAACCTGCTTGAAATCGCGGGGGTGCTGTCTTTCAATCTGAATCCGCAACAATTGCTGGAGCTTTACATCCACTTCCCCGCCCGGTACCACGTTCGAGTTCTTCCGTCCGGTGATCTTCGAGCACCGCTACCGGGTGTTCGGACCGCGGAGGTATTCCAGGTCATCCAACGTAAGGCGGCGCTGGGCGATGCTCTAATCGCTGCGCTCGTGAATCGACTTCAGCAAGAAATCACCGCGTTTGTGACATGGAATGAACATCACTTCCGGGGACGAATAACCGTCCCCATTTTCACCCCGTCCACGTTCCCGACCAGACATTGATCAAGGTCTGGCGCGCCCGGAGGGATTCGAACCCCCGACCCGCTGCTTAGAAGGCAGCTGCTCTCTCCTCTGAGCTACGGGCGCGCGCTCCTACCAATGGAGACTGTACCACACCCGGCCGCGTGCTCCAAGAGC
>Ga0207416_1003169_pt1 | contig 16279 bp, 18 predicted proteins | sample PaiPotPPM11metaG_FD_184107 | JGI IMG/M metagenome (GOLD analysis project Ga0207416, IMG submission 184107) | Iron sulfur acid spring bacterial and archeal communities from Banff, Canada, to study Microbial Dark Matter (Phase II) - Paint Pots PPM... ...
GGATAGGGGGTCCCGCTCCTACACCGGTTCGGCGCGCGATTCGCGGCTCGGGTCCTGGTTGAAGCGCGCCGCGCGCTTCTCGCGGAAGGCCGTGCCGCCCTCGCGCGCGTCCGGATGATGGTCCGTGATCGCCGTCTTGCTGGCGATCTCGTCGAGGGCGTGGACGAAGTCCAGCTCGGCGGCGTTGTAGACCGAGCGCTTCAGCAGGCGCATCGCCACCTGCGGGCCGTTGGCAAGCTCCGTCGCCAGCGCATGCGCCCGCTGCGCCAGTTGGTCGCCCGGCACGACCTCGTGCACCAGCCCCAGCTCCAGCGCCTCGCGTGCGGCGACGATGCGGCTGCGCAGCAGGAAGTCCAGTGTGCGCGCCACGCCGATTAGCTGCACCAGCAGCCACTGGCCGCCTTCGTCCGGCAGCAGGCCGAAGCGCAGCGTCGCGCTGCCCAGCCGCGCCTCTTCGGCGGCGATGCGAAAGTCACAGGCCAGCGCCAGCGAGAGACCGGTCTGGATGGCGACGCCGTTGATCGCGGCGATCGTCGGCTTGTCCAAACTGCGGATGGCCAGGTTGAGCGCCTGCGAGAGCACGCGCAGCCCTTCGTAGGTGCCGATCGGGTTGCCGTGGCCGTGGCCGATCGGCGGCATCGCCGGCGTCACACCGTCCGGCACACGCATGTGGCGTCCGCTGATGTCGTCGCCGGCACAGAAGGCGCGGCCGCTGCCCGTGATCACGAGCACGCGCACGTCCTGGTCCATCTGCGCCTGCTGCACGAACTCGACCAGCTCGCGTTTGATGAGCTGGTTCAGGCCGTTGAGCCGCTCCGGCGTGTTGAAGGTCAGCGTGGCGATGCCCGGATCGGTGAGTTCGACGTTGAAGCCGACATAGTCGCCGCTGCGCATGGTTCACCTTCCCTGGTTCTGGTTTCAGGACGCTGCTGCCGGGCCTGAGGCGCGTCGTTGCCGCGGGCGGGAGAGCCCCGCTATTCTACGGACGGCCGCGGCGAACGCGTCAAGCGAGCGCCGCGCGGCGACGGATGGTGACGGCCCGATGGACGCGGCGTTCGACCTGATCCTGCGCGGCGGCGAGGTGATCGATCCGATCGAGCGGCGCACGTTCGCTGCCGATGTCGCTATCCACGGCGGGCGCGTCGTCGCGGTGCAGGAGCGACTCGCCGGCGCAGCCGCGCGGGAGATCGACGCCCGCGGCCTGATCACCGGCCCCGGCTGGGTCGATACGCACACGCACGTCTTCAACCTGTTCAAGCCGAGCTGCGTGGACGCGGACAGTATCGGCGTCGAACAGGGCGTGGTCGCCGTGATCGACGCCGGCTCGTTCGGCGCGGCCAACGCGGCGGCGTTTCACGAATACGTCGTGAAGCCGGCGAAGACGCTGGTCGTCGGCCTGCTGCACATCTCGCGCCACGGCAACATGCACGAGCCCGGCGAGTCGGAGATCGTGAGCTGGCTCAACATCGACGACGCGGTGCAGACGATCGACGCCAACCGCGGCTGGATCAAGGGCATGAAAGTGCGGGCCAGTGCCAGCGCGGTCGGCGCGCTGGGTATCATGCCGGTGGTGCTGGCGAAGAAGGCCGCAACGGAGGCCGGCGTGCCGCTGATGGCGCACGTCGGCAACGCGCCGCCGACGCTGGACGAGGTCTGCCGCCTGTTCGAGGCCGGCGACGTGCTCACGCATTGCTTTCATGGCAAGGCCGGCGGGCTGCTGACCCGCGAAGGCCAGCCGATCGCGGCGGCGCGCGAGGCAGTTGAACGAGGCGTGAAGCTCGATGTCGGCCACGGCTCGGGCTCGTTTTCGCATGTCGTGGCCAGGGGTTCGCTCAAGTGCCGTTTGCCGATCGGTCACATCAGTACCGATCTCCACCAGGGCAATACCAACGGACCCGTCTTCAGCCTGGCGTTGACGATGAGCAAACTGCTGAATCTGGCGCAAAGCGTTGAGAACGCGGCGCTGGATCTGTTCGGCATTGTCGCCGCCGCGAGCCTGCATCCCGCGCAGACCTTCGGGCTCGGCGAACTCATCACCCGCGTGGCGCCGGGTGCTGCTGCCAATCTCACCGTCTTTCAAGTTGTGGATCGTGAGTTGCGCGTGCAGGACAGCTATCGCAACGAATGGACGATCAACCGGCTGATCGTGCCGCGCCACGCGATCGTGGGCGGCGTAGCGTATGAGGCGACGCGCGGCGCCCACGGCATGAATCTTACGCCAGAGGAAGCCGGCTGATGCGGCTGCTCGCGCTCGACGGCGGCGGCAGCAAGACGCTCTGCCTGCTGGCGGACGAGCGCGGCCGCGTGCTTGGCTGGGGTCGCGGCGGGCCGTCCAACCTCAGCTTCGTCTCCGCAGAAGTGGCCGGAGCCGCGATCGCCGGCGCCATTGCGGCGGCTCTGCAGCGAGCCGGCATCGCGCCCGATCGTCGGCGGGCGATCGATGTCGCCGTCTGCGGCGGTCCGGTGCGGCCGGCGTTCATGGAAGCGGCCGTCAAGGGCGTGGTGCAGTGCCGCAGCTACCGCTTCACCACGGAAGCCGAAGCCTGCCTCGCGAGCGCGGGCGCCGCATTCGGCGCGCTGGTGCTTGCCGGCACCGGCTGCTTCGAGTACGCGCGCGGGCGCGACGGCCGCGAGCACCGCAGCGATGGCTGGGGTTCGCTGTTTGGTGATGAGGGCAGCGCCTACGACATCGCTCGCCGCGCGCTGATGGCGGTCGCCCGCGCCGAAGACGGCCGCGGTCCGCGAACCGCGCTGCGCGGGGCGGTGCTCGCCCATTTCGGTGTCGAGAGCTTCCGCGCCGTCAGCCATCGCATCTACGGCGAAAACCTGCCGCGCGACGAGATCGCCCGCCTCGCGCCAGTCGTCGCCCGGCTGGCGGACGATGATGCGGTCGCGCGCGCCATTCTGCGCGAGGCCGCGCTGGCGCTGGCGCACGGCGTGCTGACCTGCGTCGATGCCGCCGGCCTGTCCAACGAGCGCTTCACGCTGGCGCTGTGCGGCGGCGCCTTCCGGGCCGGCCGCTGGCTGATCGAGCCGCTGGTTTCCAGCGTGCAGGCGGCGGCGCCGGGAGCACGGCCGCTGCGCCCGCGCTTCGAGCCGGTTTACGGCGCGTTGCGTCTCGCCTTTCGTTGCGCCACGCTCGACTGGAGCGACGCGCACGAACAGAATTTTGCCTGCTCGCTGGGCGAGCCCGAGCTGGCGACGCTCGTGCGTGCTGAGTGATCGCGCGGCCGGGTTTGATCTCGGCGTTACGTGGGAAGGGCGCGCGGCGTGCGGCTGGACGGCAAGGTAGCGATCGTGACGGGCGGCGGCAACGGCATCGGCCGCGCAACGGCGCTGGCGATGGCGGCAGAAGGCGCCCGCATGGCGATCGTCGATCTGCAGGCAGACGCGGCGCTGGCGGTGGAACACACAATTCGGACGGCCGGCGGCGAGTGCGTAAGCGTCGCGGGCGATGTCACAGCACCGGGCGTCGCTGAGAGGACCGTCGGCGCGGCGCTCGCTGCTTTCGGCGGCATTGACGTGCTCGTCAACAACGTCGGCGGCGGTGGAGGACAGGCAGACATCCTCAACCTCACGCTCGAAAGCTGGAACCGCTGTCTCGACCTAACGCTCACCTCGGTCTTCTCCATGTCGCGCGCGGTGCTGCCGCATCTGTTTGCCCGCGGCGGCGGCAGCATTGTGAACATCGGCTCGACGCGGGGTGTCGGCGCCCGCGCCGGCGCCGCCGGTTACGCAACAGCGAAGGCGGGCGTGATTCATCTAACCAAATGCATCGCGCTCGACTACGCGGCGCGCGGTGTACGCTGCAACTGCATCTGCCCCGGCGCGATCGCCACCGAGCGAACCATGCAGATCGCGGCGGCGCTGGACGATCCTGCCGCCTTCGAGATGCTGCTGAACGGCGCCACGGCGGAGCAGGCGGCTCGCTTCGTGCGCCTGCGCGACGACCCGGCCGCGCGGGCGAGCCTGCTCGAAGGCACGGCGCCTATTCGCCGCCGCGGTGAGCCGCGCGACGTGGCGCTGGCCGCCGTCTATCTGGCTAGCGACGAAGCGCGCTATGTGACGGGCGCGGTGTTGATGGTGGACGGCGGTCGCTCGGCCTGAACCGGCGGAGGTATGGCTGCGTTCGCCAATGCCGGCGGGTTTTCAAACTGGCCGGAAGAGGTGCACCTGATGGGGCTGCTGCACGACCTGAACCTTTCGCCCGTAATCAACGCCGCAGGCAAGCTGACCGCGCTCGGCGGCAGCGCTCTGGGCGAGGAGGCGATCGCGGCGATGGCCGAGGCGGCGCGGGCGCACGTCGATCTGGCGGCGCTGCGGCGGGCGGCCGGGGCCGAGATCGCGCGGCTGGCGGGTGCGGAAGCCGGCACCGTGACCGCCGGCGCCAGCGCCAGCCTGGTGATGGCCGTGGCCGGCTGCATCGCCGGCACGGACAGCGCCACGATCGCCCAACTGCCCGACAGCGCCGGCCTGCCCAATCGTGTACCGATCCAACCCGGCCAGCTCGTCGACTTCGGCGCCCCGATCGAGCAGATGATCCGCCTGGGCGGCGGGCGCCCGATCCCGGTCGGCGCCGTCAATACCGTGCGTCCACGCGATTTGGAGGCGGCGATCGAAGCTGGCGGCGTCGCCTGCGCCATGTTCGTCGTCTCGCACCACTGTGTGCAGGTGAACGGCCTTTCGCTCGCGGCATGGCTCGAAATCTGCCACGAGCGCGGCGTTGCCGTCGTCGTCGACGCCGCTGCCGAAGAAGATCTGCGCCGCTATCTCGACGCGGGCGCCGATCTGGTGGCCTGCAGCGGCGCCAAGGCGTTCGCGGGTCCGACCAGCGGCATCCTGCTCGGACGGGCAGACCTGATCGCCGCCGCCGACGCACAGTTTGGCGGCGTGGCGCGGCCGATGAAAGTGGGCAAAGAAGACATCCTCGGCCTGGTCGCGGCGCTGCGCGCCTATCTCTGCCGCGACGCTGCGGCGGAGCGTGCGCGGCAGGCCGCGGTCATCGCCGCCATCCGCTCCCGGGTCGGCGTGCTGCCTGGCGTCGAGCTGCGCGTGGTTGCGGACGAAGCCGGCCGGCCGATCGAGCGGCTTGCGCTTGCAGCTACGCCGGAGCGGGCGCGGACGCTCGCCGCGGCGCTGGCTGCCGGTACACCGTCCATCCGCACGCGCAATCATCATCTGGCCGAGGGAGTCGCCCTCATCGATCCCCGCGCCCTCACCGTGACGGACGCGGAGCTGATCGGCGCTCGGCTGGCTGAGCTGGGCAGGATAGTCGGTAGCGGCGACTGAGCCGCAGCGGCCGCGCCACGCTGCGAAGTTTCTGCAGTGACCTTCACGTTTGGGCGGTGGCTTCGCCCATGCCGCCCGGTTCACCGTGCGTGGCAAGCTGCAGACAGGAGCTGCGGACGGGCCGCGAGGCGCCGCGGAGAACAACCCAATGGAGGTATCCAGCATGCGGCATCACTACAGTTACTTCGGCCATTCGGGCCCAAATGCCTACGTCGTACGCCCCGGCGACAGCCTGTGGGCGATCGCTCAGCGTTACTATGGCGCAGGCAGCCTCTGGCCGCTGCTCTACGCCGCCAACGCCGACCGGATCCACAATCCCAACCTGATCTATCCCGGCGAGGTGCTGCGCCTGCCCTAGCTCGGACCAGATTCGGAGAACGGCACGCGACATAGCTGAACGAACCACCGCCCGGCGACCCGGCGAACGCCAGGTCTCGCGGGCGGTGGCTCTGCGTTTGCGCCGCCATCGCCCGATGCACGACGCCGATCCCACAGGCCGGCTCCTCCCGCCGTCTCCACACCGAACGAGATCCCAACAAATCACCGATGGGATCTCCATCAGGCCGTGCTACGGTGCCCTCTGGCGATTGGCTAGCTGATGTCGCCTGGAGGGCAGGTCGTGAAGCGCCGCTCGACGTCCGAGGTATCGTTGCCCTCGTCAGACCCCGTGCCCACGCTCGAAGCCGGCGACGCCGTGGACGCCACGACCGGCGCTCGCCGCGATCCGGTCTTTACCTTGCGCGATCGCATCGCCGCGAGCGGCGCCCCGGACCAGCGGTGGTCGATGCCGCATCTGGGCAGCCCCGCCCTCTGGCTGCTGGACGAGCCTTTGCTGTTCGGCGCGGTGCTGGTTGCCGTCTTGCTGCTCGGGCTGGCGCTCGGCGCCCGCCTCTTCCACACGCAGGACGAGCGGCGGCTGATCGTGCCCACCGTCGTCGTGCAAAGCGACGGCCAGCCGGCCGCTGCGACGGCGCCGCCTGCACGCGCCGCGCCGGCGAATCCCGCCGCCGTGGCCCCGGCGTTTACTGCCGTGCCCACGGCGCTTGCCACCGTCGCCCCGGCGGCGGCCCGCCCGCTGGCAACGCCGGCCGTGGGCGGCGCCAGCCCGGCGCAGGCAGCGACCGCGGCCACTCCGGGCGTACCACCGCCCGCCGCCGGCCCATCACTCTCCAACATCGTCACGAACGCGGCACGGCAGCCAGCGCCCGCCGGCGTACCGCCTCCCGCCGCCGGCTTCCCCGTAGGAGGTACAGCCTCCGGCGCCGGCGCGACGTCTGCTGGCAATGCAGGTTCGGCCAGCGGCGCGACAACAACGAATCAGCCGCCCGATCTGGACGCCGCCTTCCAGAGCGTCGTCACGCAGGGACGGCGAGCGGCGACGGCGGCCGCGCAGCGCGGCCCGGCGCCCGCCGCGGCGCCCACCCGCTCGACCGTCACGCAGCCGGCGCCGCAGCACTGACGCCGCACGAGGATTAGCATGGCCGGACTCACCCTCTTCGAAACGAGCGCCGCCGCGCCGCCGCCGTCGCAGCCGGCGACCGCGGAGCCGATGCCCCGCGCGCCGCAGTCCGTGGCCGAAACGGGCGTCTCGCCGGTCTATCTCGACGAGCTGGCGCTCAAGACGATCCACTCGGCCGGCCCGTCCACGCTGGACGAGCTGGTGCAACGCATGGGCCTTTCGCTCTCGGTCGTGCAGGAACTGAAGGAGCGGCTGACGCGGCGCGGGCTGATCGAGGCGACCGGTATTCCGGGCTACGCCGGGCCGGACTACTCCACCTTCGGCTATCGCTTCTCGCTCAGCGAACGCGGCGAGCAGCGCGTCGGCACGGCGCTGCAGCGTTCGCGCTACGTGGGCCTCGCGCCCGTGCCGCTCGAGCAGTACCTCGATCTGGCCCGCAGCCAATCACTGCGCGCCTGCCCGGCCACGTCTGCGCAGATCTACGACGCGCTCTCGGCCTTTGTGCTGCAGCCACTCGTGCGCCGGGCGCTGGCACGGGCCTTCCACGCCGGCCGGCCGGCCCTGATCTACGGTGATACCGGCAACGGCAAGACCTCGATCGTCGATGCCTATGCCCGCAGCTTCGGGCAGTCGGTCTTCATTCCCGGAGCGCTCTATGCGCACGGGCATACAATTCGTGTTTACGACTCCGCCGTGCATCAACGCATCGAGCCCGCGGCAGATGCTGCCGGCGCGGCGCAGAGCGGCGGACGGCGCCCCGTGGATCTGCTGCGCGCCGAGATCGGCCCTCCGGACCGGCGCTGGCTGCGCGTGCGCCGGCCGGTGGTGGCCGTCGGCGGCGAGCTGGTCGCGCAGCACCTCGAACTTGCCTACGACGCCGAGGGCGGCTACTATCAGGCGCCGCCACATCTGCAGGCCCAGGACGGCATTCTGATCATCGACGACTTCGGCCGGCAGCGCCTGCGGCCCGAAGATCTGCTCGACCGTTGGATCGTGCCGCTCGAACGCGGCTACGACCTGCTTTCGCTGGACGCGGGCGAGCGGCTGATGGTGCCCTTCGAGACCTGCGTGCTCTTCTCCACCAACCTCTCGCCCACGGATTTGGCCGACGAAGCGCTGCTGCGGCGCATCCCCTACAAAGTGCATATTCCTAATCCCAACGGCCAGGAGATCGCCGAGATCGCCCGGCGCGAGTGTGAACGCCGCGGCCTGACCGTCCCCGCCGCCGCGATCGACGCGCTGGTGAAGGCGCTGTTCCGTCCGGGCCAGCCAACGCCGAAGGGCGTCTTTCCGCGGGATCTGCTTGCGATCATCGAAGACGGCGCCCGCTTCGACGGCACCGCGGCGGAACTGACGCCCGAGGCGATCGAGGACGCGTGCCAGGTGTACTTCGTCAATGAGGCGATCCGCCAATGATGCAGAGCCGCTTTGCCCTGCCGGCGCCAACCATCCGCGCGCCACGCTGGCGCGATGCCGCGGCGTTGCTGTTCGTGGGGACGTTTGCGCTGCGTCGTGCCGAAAGTCCGCTGCACGCGCTGCTGCTGCTCGGCTTCTCGTCGGTGCTGGTGCTGCTTGCCGCCGAAGATCTGCATTCGCGGCTGCTGCCGAACCGGCTGACGCTGCCGGCGATCGCGGCCGCTGTGCTGCTGGCCGGGGCCTGGCCGGCGCACAGCTGGGCCGCTTCGCTCGCGGGCGGTGCGGCGGGTTTCGCGCTGATGCTTGCGGCCTACCTGCTGCTGCCCGGCTTCGGCGCGGGCGATGTCAAGCTCTGCGCCTTGATCGGCCTGCTCATCGGTTGGCCGCAGGTGCTGGCGGCGTTGACGCTGGGCGTGTTTTGCAACGGGGTCGTCGGCATCGCGCTGCTGGCGAGCGGCAGGGCGGGGCGTCGCAGCGTGATGCCGTACGGTCCCGGCCTGATTCTTGGGGCGTTGCTGGTGCTGCTGCGCTGACGACGGATCGGCAGCCGTATCAGCGCGGTGCTGACCGGCTTCTGGTCGGATGAAAGGAATGGCGCCATGCGGTATGTACGTTGGATCGTAGCGGCAGTGGTTCTGGTAGAGCTGGCGGCGCTCGGTCACGGCGCTGCCGGCGTGCCGACGGCGCGCGCCCAGGTGGCGGCCGCCGTGGGCTTCGACCCGGCGAGCGGCGCGGCCACGGATCTGCGCGTCGTCAGCTTCTCCGGCTTTGGCTCGGGCGAGACGCTGGACTTCACCTTTGTGGATGCGACGGGCGCCGCCGCGCAGGTGGGCAACGGCACGACCTGGTACGCCGTGACGCAGGATGACGGCACCGGCTCGTTCGAGTTCACGCCCGGCGACTGGCTGTCGCCGCTGACGGCCGGTGCCTGGACGGTGACCATCACGGGCGAGACCTCCGGCATGCAGGCGACGGCGACATTCATCATCGTGTAGCCGCGCGGGGCACCTAACCCTGACGCCGCAAGCGGCGTCTGTCCCTTCCCGACACAGGAAGGGTTGGGGTCGAGGACATTCGATCGGATGGGAGAGCGGCTTACCGTCTATCCCACAAGGACACCGCAGCCGCGCCGCCGTCCGGCGCCGCCGGGAACGCTCCAGCAGTCCCTTCCAGTTTCGGGAAGGGACCGCTTTGCCGCCAGGCAAAGCAGGGTTAGGTGCCCCGCCACGGCAACAACATCCCGTGTCGTGAGTTCGTTCCGAGGAGCCATTGATGCTGCGTCCCGCCGCACTGCGCACCGAAACCGCCGCCGCGCTCTGGCGCCTTCTGAGCACGGCGGCGCTGGTCAGTCTGTTCGTCGTCTTCGCGATCGCCCATTTGCAGCGCTGGCACAGCGAGGGAGACATGCGCGGCCTCGGCCTCGTGCTGGACGAAGCGCTGCTCGCCGCGCTTTTCCTGCTGCGGCGGCCAGCGCGACGGGTCAGCAGCGTGCCATCGGACTGGCTGCTGGCGTTCGGCGGAACCTGGCTGGTGCTGGCGCTGCGCCCGGCCGGGCAGCCGTTGTTTGGGCTGGATGCGCCCTACCTGGCGTTGCAGATCGTGGCGCTGGCCGGCACGCTGCTGGCGCTGGGCGTGCTCGGCCGCTGCTTCGGTGTGGTTGCGGCCGACCGCGGCCTGAAGACCGGCGGGCCGTATGCCATCGTGCGGCACCCCGTCTATCTGACATATATGGTCGGCGATCTCGGCTATATCCTACAGAACCCATCAGCGTGGAACCTGGCCGTCATCCTGATCGCCACGGCCTGTCAGCTGGGCCGCATTCGCGCGGAGGAGCGGCTGCTGCGAGCAGAGCCGGCCTACACGGCCTACGCCGGGCGGGTGCGCTTCCGCCTGCTGCCCTATGTGTACTAAATCGCCGGCAGCAAAGATCGCATGCATAGCGATTACCTCGGCACGTCATGTTGGCACAGTCCGTCCATACAGGTTGCGATAAGGTTGCCAGCGCCGGCCCGCCGGTTTTTTTCCGTGACACGGCGGCGCCGGCCGGTTTTGCGCCTGTTCATGCGTCGTCACGCGGCACGTCAGGCCGTCTCTTCGCATGCGTGCGAGGAAACCCGGTCAGTTTGACAGAATTCCGCGAGGCATTTCGCGATGTTTCTGTTGTAACAGTTGCTGTATTGTTTCGTTATGCAAACCGATGCGCATCCTCGATTGTGGTGCAATAGGGATCTTCCCTAATTTCTGCGGTGCTGGGCGGGCCGCCCCGAGGCGTGGAGGGGAGTGGCAGCGATGGCGATCCTCGTGATCGACACGGACGCGGATCTGATCGATCTGATCTGTTACACCTTCCGCCGCGGCGGCCTGGACGTGATTCCGGCCTACGACGGCAACTCGGCGCTCAAGCTCTGGAAGAGCAAAGGGCCCGAGCTGATCCTGCTGGACCTCGAAGTGCCGCGCGTCAGCGGTTGGGAGGTGTGCGAGCAGATCTGCCGCGAAGGCTCGACGCCGGTGATGGTACTGTCGGCCCTGAGCGCGGAGAAGCATATCGCGCAGGCGCTGGAGCTGGGCGCCGACGACTACATCACCAAGCCGTTCAGCTTCAACCTGCTGCTGGCGCGCGTGCGCGCCGTGCTGCGCCGCGTGCAGCGCGTCGGCGGCGCCGCGGTCAGCGGCTGGCAGGCGCTCAGCTCCGGCGACCTGGTGCTGGATACGCGCTCGCATTCGGTCACGCGCGGGGACCGGGCGCTGCGCCTGACCGTGACCGAGTTCAAGCTGCTGCACGAGCTGATGGTGCATGCGGGCCAGGTGCTGCCGTACCAGACGCTGGTGGACCGCGTTTGGGGCTACGACGAGGTGGCCGACGCGGGGCTGCTGCGCGGCCACGTGCTCAACCTGCGCCGCAAGCTGGAGGACGGCCGCAACGGCGTGACGCTGATCCACACCGTCTACGGCGTCGGCTATTCGTTCCGCCGCGAGACGCCGGAAGCGGCGCCCGACGCGGCGCTGCCGGTGCGCACGATGATCGCCGCGAACGGCGGCGAACTCGCGCGGGCGATGCGCGAAGGCCGCGCCCGCGCCGCCGCCCGCCCGGACCTCAGCGCGGTGGGCGAACGGGGGGTGTGGCCCTCATAACCCCCGTCCCCTTCTCTCCCATACGCTCTTCGAAGGTGGCAGATCTCCCAAACCTCGTGTGGATGGGAGAGAAGGGGCGATCCTGGGGTGCAGATGCGGAGGGCGTCGGGCTCCCAAGCTATGGTAGGGGCCGTTCGCGAACGGCCCGTCGTTGCCGCCCGCGCCCGGCGGCGCGCCGGATGACCTGATACCCCCGCGCCATCGCAGCAGAGCCGGCGTTACTCGCGAACGTCGCCTGAATCGCCGCGCGCCCCCGGCTCCTGCTCGAGCGGCATGGCGCAGGCGGCGGCGATCGTGGCGAGCGTCCGCTCGATATTCGATGAGATCTCATCATTGCCGAAGCGCAGGACGCGCACGCCGAAGGCGCTCAGCAGCTCGGTTCGCTGCGCGTCGCGATCACGCTGCGCCGGCTCGGCGTGAACAGAGCCGTCCAGCTCGACCGCGAGCTTGTGCGCCGGGCAGTAGAAGTCGAGCACGAAGCCGAGCAGCGCATGCTGCCTGCGGAACTTGAGCCCGGCCAGCCGCCGGTCGCGCAGCCGGTCCCACAACAGCGCCTCCGCCGGCGTCGGCGCCTGCCGCAGGCTCCGTGCTGCCTGCCGCACGCCGGTTCCCACCGCCCGGAAACGCCGCTCGGCGCGCATCGTGGCCCTCATAACCCCCGACCCCTTCTCTCCCATACACAGGCAGCAGGAGATCTGCTACGTATCAAGAGCGTATGGGAGAGAAGGGGCGATCCTGGGTCGCCAGTACGGGCGACGGTGGGGTAGCGGGGTCTACGGTAGCGACGCCTGCGGCGCGGCGCAACCGGCGAAGGCGATGCCACCGACCGCCGCTCGTGACGATCGGTTAACCGTACACCGCCCTGAACCTCCCACGCCCGATCGCCCTTTCTCTCCCATACAGCCCTCAGTCCGTTGCGGTTTACACCACCCGTGTGTATGGGAGAGAAGGGGACGGGGGTTATGAGGGCCACCCTCCCGCCCCTGCCCGCCAACATTTAGGTAATCCCCCTATAGACACCCGACAGAATCCCAACCTTTCCTCCCGCATCCGCACAACTTGCCAATAGCTGCGCAACCGTTCCACCAGACAACGGCGCCTACACTCCCGGTGGTCGAGGGAGGCTCCCGCGCTGCCGGGCTTCCCGCCCGCATCCGGACGCGGCCGCCGCCCTGGCGCCGCACCGCCCTCGACACGGGCCAGGCCGCCTCCCGCGGCCGCGCTGCCCCACTGCGCAGCCGGCGACGAGAGACGAGCCGCAGACGGCGACAGCAAGTCCCGGTCTTCGCGCCACGGCAAGGAGGCCGGGACGCAGGGCGGCGGCAACGCCGCCCCGCAACGCCGCCGGGCCACTGTCGAGGACGAGAAGCCGGCGCACGCCATCCGGCTGCCGAGGACGAGGAGGTCGGGACGGGAGCAACGAAGCCACGCGCGTACGCCGCGCCACTCCGCGTTACCCCATCAACCGACCCAGCCACAAGAACAGGAGACCTTCCGAAATGCAGTACGCAATCATCCTCGTGAACGATCTCGTGAACCGCCTGCGCAGCCGGGAAGAAGGCCAGGGCTTAGTCGAGTACGCACTCATCATCGCTTTGGTCTCAGTCACCGCAATTGCAGCCCTCGGAATCCTCAGCGGGGACATCAATGGCGTCTTCACGAAAATCGGCGGCACCTTGGCGGGCACCTAATTCTACTGATCCCGACGGAGTTCATCATGCAGTACGTGATCACTATGGCGAGCGAGCTTGCTAGCCGCCTGCGCAGCCGGGAAGAAGGCCAGGGCTTGGTCGAGTACGCACTCATCATCGTCTTGGTTTCGGTCACGGCGGTTGCAGCCCTCGGAATCCTCAGTGGAGACATCAATGGTGTCTTCACGGCCATCGGCGGTACCTTGGCCGGTACGTAGTCTATGAAGGCGGCAGGGCGATGCTTTCGGTTACGACCTCAACCATCTGGCGAACTTGATACCGAAGGTGTCGTCCTGCCCATTACTTGCACAGATAACAGACTGCCTTCAGATCTAATTACCAGCCCAGTTCGGGTCCGATCGATAAGCAGATCGACGCTACAGGGATATCAAGGCAAGAGAGTGAACAACTCTACCCGAAAGTCGACAATTGGCTGCATCCGCCGCTACACTCGTCTCGAACAGAACGGCGTCGCACTCGTCGAATTTGCGCTGATTTTGCCTACATTTCTGTTGCTCTTATTCGGAATGATCGATTTCGGCCGCGCATACTCCACTTCGGTCACACTCACAAATGCCGTCCGTGAAGGTGCTCGTTATGGTATCACAAACCCCACAGATAACGCAGGTATAGTTGCGAAAGTTCAGAACGCCGCCGGTCCTTACAACGACAAGAACCTTTCCGTGCCGAATCCCACCTGCAACTCTAGCTGCACCAGCAGTCAGTCTGTGGTTGTGACGTCAAGCTACAGCTTCTCATTCATAACCCCTCTCGCCGCCATCGCTAACTTCGTTTCGGGCGGCACGATTCCGTCCACGTTCACGATCACGAGTTCCGCCACCATGCGCATCGAGTGAGGTCATCTCATGGCCGCTTCCTGGACCGCACGCGACCCAGCCGCCGTCGGCACGTCGAGCACCAACCGGCGCATTTTGCTGATCTCGCTGGTGCTCGGGCTGCTGGCGGCGCTGCTGCTCTGGCGCCTGCTTAGCTCCACCCAGGCCAAGACGGTGCAGGTCAACACCGTGCCCGTCGTCGTCGCCAAGCAGGACATCCCCGCCCGCACCACGATCACCGCCGACATGCTCGACGTGAAGCAGGTGCCGCAGGGCATCCGCCTGGGCACCGCCTTCACCGACACGAAGGCCGCCGTCGGCCAGGTCACGCGCGTGCAGGTCAACGCCGGCGAGCAGGTGCTCAGCGACCGCCTCGCCGCCTCGGCGCGCGACCTCGACTTCGCCGCGCAGGTGCCCGCCGGGATGCGCGCCGCCTCGATCACCGTGGCCGAGGTCGTGGATAACGGCGGCCTGCTGCAGCCCGGCGATGAGGTCGACGTGGTCGGCGTCTTCGAGATCCAGGGCGGACCGGCCGACACGTCCACGGCGTTCGCCAAGGACCAGGGTGACAAGCCCAAGCACTTCGCCGCCGTCACCGTGCTCACCGACGTGAAGGTCCTGGCCGTGGCGCAGCACAGCGACGACGGCGTGACCACGAAGAGCAACAACAAGGCGCAGCCGGACGCCAAGAGCGTTACGCTCGCCGTCACGCCTGACGACGCGCAGAAGCTGTTTTTGGCCGACCAGATGGGCACGCTGCGCCTCTCGCTGCACAAGCTCGGCGAGCACGACGCGCCGCAGCTCAACCCGGTGCCCAACACCCTGCCGGCGATCAACGGCGGCGGCAACAGCCAGGCGCAGCCGGCCCCGACCGCGCCGGGCGGGGCGACGCAATGAGTGACGCCGCCGGCAAGCCAGCGGAGACCGCACCACGGGAGTCCGTACCCATGACCGCAGCGCCCGCCGCCGTCATCCTCGACCCCAGCGCGGAGAACCGCGCCGAGGCGCACCGCGTGCTGGCAATGGCCGGCGTCAACGTCGTCGCCGAGGGCGGGCACGGCATCGAGGGCCACACGCTGGTGGGCGAAAAGCGCCCCGACTGCGTGCTGCTCGCCCTGGAAGCGCCGGTCGAGCGCGGTCTGCAGACGCTCGAAGCGGTCGCCGCCGCCTACCCGGCCACGCCGGTGATCGCCTACTCGAGCATCGCCGACGGTCCTTCCGTGCGCCAGGCGATGCTGGCCGGCGCGGCCGACTATCTCAGCTTCCCGCTCGGCGGCAAGGACGCGATCGAGAGCATCGGCCGCGCCCTCGAACGCGCGGCCAGCATGGCGGCCTCCGCGGGCCAGGCACAGACCGCCGGCGCTGGCATGATCGTCACCGTCTTCGGCGCCAAGGGCGGCACGGGCAAGACCACGATCGCCACGAATTTGGCCGTGGCGCTGGCGAAGACGCAGAACGCCGCCGTCGCCGTCGTCGACCTCGACCCGCGCTTCGGCGACGTGGCGATCATGATGGATACGAAGGTCGAGGCCAGCCTGGCCGACGCGGCGCGCGACGCGGCGCAGCTCGACCGCAGCTCGATCAAGCGCTACCTGACCAAACACGAGTCGGGCGTCTTCCTGCTGCCCTCGCCGACCGAGCCGAACGACTGGGACGCGATCACGCCGCCGCAGATCGTGCAGATCGTGCGCCTGCTGGCGCAAACGCATGATTACGTGATTTTGGACACGCCCGGCGCCTTCAACGAGATCATCGCCGCCGCGCTGGACCTCGCCACGATCGTGCTGCTCGTCACCAGCCCCGAGCTGTCCAGCGTGAAGAACTCCGGGCTCGTGCTGAAGATGCTGCGCTCCTGGTCCTTCCCGGAGGAGAAGCTGCGGCTCACGGTCAACCATCAGAACCGCGTCAACAGCGTCTCGGCCGAAGACGTGGGCAAGACGCTGGACATGCACCTGTTCTGGTCGATTCCGCACGACGAGGCGGTGCTGCACAGTGTGCAGATCGGCAAGCCAGTCGTGCTGTCGCGCCCCGGCTCGCGCGCCGCCGGCAACTTTAAGAGCCTGGCCGAGTCGATCGGCGGCGCCGCCACGAAGTCTTCGACGGCGCCGAACCGCGGCCTGATCCGCAGATTGGTGCCGCTGGGCGGCTGACGCTCCCCCTCCCCGGCCCCTCCCCCATGGCGATGGGAGAGGGGAGATCGATGGCAGCGGTGGGGGCAGTACGGTTCTGAATCGCCGCGCGAAGGGCTGGAATAAGGGAATCGTCCTCCCAACCGAAGCAGAACCCCTCCCCCAACGCATTGGGGGAGGGCCGGGGGAGGGGGAAAACCGACGGAATGGTGCAACCAATGGAGCCCGATTCGTTCCCCCGGCCGTCCGCCGCCACCGGCCTGCTCGACGCGGCGCCGGCCGAAGAATCTGCGGTGTCTCCTTCCCTCCCCCATCGCGATGGGGGAG